>Ga0187873_1000581_pt1 | contig 36278 bp, 25 predicted proteins | sample June2016WEW_16_1_2_FD_133012 | JGI IMG/M metagenome (GOLD analysis project Ga0187873, IMG submission 133012) | Peatland microbial communities from SPRUCE experiment site at the Marcell Experimental Forest, Minnesota, USA - June2016WEW_16_100 | ecosystem: Environmental > Terrestrial > Soil >...
ATATTGAGATGCAAAATGAAAAGCCGCAAAATGATAACGAAGACTTTCAAGTTGGGGAGCTTTAGGCGGCTTTCAGCCGCTCACCAAAGCTACCGGCTTTCAGCCGGTAGTAATTTACTTTTTCGCCCCTCCCGGTGTGATCACAAACCAGACATTTTGGACATTTTCACCGGTGGTATCGCCGGCGACCTTATCATTTACCCAATAGTATAGTGGCCAGCCATTATAGGTAACCTGGGTGGTACCATCGGTGCGTTTGGTGGTACCCAGCATGGAAGCAGTCACACCCGTCCCGGCAGTTGGGGCCCCGCTGGTCAATAAAGGCGGCCAGGCGGTCGCGCAACTGGCATAGCAATAGCTGGTGTTTGGGGTGTCCTTGGTGTAAAGATACAGGGTCATCCCTTTCGAATCGACCAGGAAGGATCCCAGGGCTGCACTCTGGCCGACATTTACCACTGCCCCCGTCGTCGGGGCTACTGGCGTCGCTGCCCCACAGGCAGAGATGATCAAGGACAGGATAAAAAGGGTGGAAAACAGGATTTTATTTTTCATTTCGAACCTCCATTTCAAGTTGGTAGAGACAATATGCCTTGGCTAAGAAACCATCCGGAATTATTGGATGTGATTTAAGTCTATCCAATCTCTATTATATTTTCGTTAGCGGATATTAATAGTCTGATTAATAATCATGCGCTGCTCTTGTCCGTCTCTCCAGCTGGGGCAATCGCATTTAAACTTTTGTGTCATTTCGAGGAGGGCGTCAGCCCGACGAAGCAATCTCCTGGCTTGCGAGGGGATTGCTTCGGGTCGGACCCGGTAAAAACATCGGGGCAGGCAAGCACCGGCCCTCGCGATGACGCATTCTATTTCTTGTTTGATCATTCCAAATGTGATTGCCCTTCTTCTCCAGACCTTGCACAATAAGAACATTAGTTCTATAATACCTGTGTTCTGCATGAAGAAGTGAACCAATTATGAATGCCTTCCCTTTCCCCCCTTTTGCATTCTTCAATCAACAAAATCCCTTATTCGTTCCTCCTTTCGTTCCGCGGAACGAACCTCATCCCAGGCAAGCGATACCATCCTTCTCCAATCTTCAATCAACCATCCTCAATCAAAAATCCCCCCATTTGTTTCGCGGAAAAATTACAAAAAGTGACCTTAATTCCCCTTGCCCATCCCAACATCCCGCATTTTTTTACGATCTCTCCAACCAATTCCAATCGGCAATCTACAATCCTCAATCCTCAATTCTTCCTAAAATTAGCCTTTCATGAGAATCGCAACGCAAACCCGCACAAAAATGCTATACTACCTTTCATTCAAATTCATTTAGGGAGAGTCGCCATGCCAAGATCCCGGATCATTATTTTCGTCCTGATGCTGGTGCTTCTGGCCAGCCTGACCACGCCGGCCGCGGCCCAGTCCGGCATCCAGGTCGTCAGTGATTCAGCCAGCCTGACTTTTCCGGACAGTATTATCTTTAACGCCGAGTTCCAGGGCGGTTCTGATATAACTTCCGTCGTGCTCGAATATGGAGTGAACCAGTTGACCTGCGGGACGGTGGATGCCAAAGCTTTCCCTCAGCTTACGGCTGGCACGGATGTAAAGGTGACCTGGACCTGGCAGATGCTCGAATCCGGCTCGCTGGCGCCCGGTACCACGGTCTGGTGGCACTGGCAGGTGACCGAATCCGGCGGGACACAGTTCATCAGCCCCACCAAAACCGTCCTGTGGCTCGATGCTGTCCACTCCTGGCAGGTCATCACCGGAGGGAACATCAACCTGCACTATTACAATGGTGATGCTTCCTTCGGCCAGCAGTTGCATGATGCCGCTGCGCAGGCGCTGGTGCGGCTTTCGCAGGACGTTGGCGTGACCACGGACAGCCCGGTGGATATCTATATTTATGCCAACTCCACCGATTTGCAGGATGCCATCCTTTTTGCACCCAGCTGGGTCGGTGGACAGGCTTTCCCCGAAAATAATATCGTCATCATCGGCATTCCGACCGACCAGTTGGATTGGGGCAAGAGCACCGAAGCCCACGAGTTGACCCACGTACTGGTTGGCCACCTGACGTTCTCCTGCCTGGGTTTCATTCCAACCTGGCTGAACGAAGGCCTGGCGATGTATGGCCAGGGCGGAGTCCAGGCCGCAGAGCAGGCCCAGTTCGACCAGGCCGCCGCTGCCAACCAGTTGCCATCCTTGCGTTCGCTGATCGGCCAATTCTCGGCGGAAGCCACGCGTGCCACGCTCTCCTACACCGAGGCGTATAGTGTGGTCAATTTTATGATTAAAACCTACAGTCGGGATAAAATGACCTCCCTGCTGCTCGACCTGAAGAATGGCCAGACGATCGACCAGGCCCTGCAGGCGGTTTATGGTTTCGACACGAACGGGTTGGAAAACGCCTGGCGCAAATCCATCGGGACAAAGCTGTTGAACGGGTCAAGCCAACCAACCCCAATCCCCACGCCCACCATCATTCCGACCTATGTACCCATCAGCGCCGCGCCAGTGGCTGTGTCGGAGCTTGTCACAACTCACCCCACACAGGCGAATGGTGCTGAAGCTCCGGTCACCGCGACGCAGATTGCACCTCCAACCCCCACCGCGCCGTCAGGGGCACTTCCAACAGCTGCCAATCCGACCGGCCTCAACATCGGCGGTATTACGCCTCTGCTCGAAGGGGGGCTGGCCTGCCTGGTCATCCTGGTGTTGCTGGCCGGCCTGGTAATTTTCCTGGTTGTCCGAGCCCAGAACAGGAGCCGAAAATGAAACCGACCCGGAAGTTGCTCGCCTTCCTGCCCGTCATGCTGGTGATCGTGCTGGCCTGCCAGCTTTCAGGTACTGCCACTCCGGCTGTATTGAATGGCTCCACAGCCGCCTCGGGCACGCAACCGTTAACCTATGTCAGCCCGGAAGACGGTGTAACTGTTCATTACCCCACTGGCTGGACCACCCAGTCCCCTGCACAGGGTGACCAGTTCCTGGTCGCTTTCGTCAGCCCTGACCAGAGCATACAATCCGAATTATTTGTTTCCCCGCTCCAGCCGGGCGATACGGCCGAATCTGTAACCGTCCAGATGGCGGGTAGCGCCCTGCAGGGGCTGACCAATATCACCACCGTGAGTGACGCTGCCCTGACGCGCAGCGATTCTGCAACCGGCTGGAGCCGGGTGGTGACAGCCACCAGTAACGGCAATGACCTGAAGATCAACCTTACCACGCTCATCTATGGAGCGCGCGAATATTCACTGCTGACCTATGGACCGGTATCCAGCTACGATTCTAACAGCCAGGATATCAACACCCTGGCGGCCGATATAAGTTTCCAGTCGCCCCTCGTCAATGGGGTCAACCGCAACCAGGCGCTTTTCCTTGCCGGCGGCGAAAGCACCAATCCGAGGGATTATGACCCGGCCACCGAACACGATTCCGGTGATAAACGCATTTACAGCGGACTGGTCTCCCTGGATGCCAACCTGCACCTGGTGGCGGATCTGGCTGGATCCTGGGATATCTCGGCCGATGGCACGGTGTACACCTTCCACCTGCGGACGAATGCTAAATTCCAGGACGGCCGGCCGGTGGTGGCCCAGGATGTCATCTATTCATGGGAACGCGCCGCGGCCCCGGCCACTCAGTCCGATACCGTCCTGACCTACCTGGAGGATATTGTCGGCGTGGCAGATATGCACAGCGGTAAAGCCCAGCATATCTCCGGTTTGAAAGCGCTCGACGACCATACCCTGCAGGTCACCATCGATGCGGCCAAACCGTATTTCCTGTTCAAATTGACCATGCCGGTCGCTTTTGTGCTGGACCAGAAAAACGTTGAATCCGGCCCGAATTGGTACCGCACGCCCAACGGCACCGGCCCCTATAAACTGGTGCGCTGGGACAGTTTCAAGTTGATGGTCTACGATGCCAATCCGTATTATTACCTGGGTGTGCCTTCCATCCCGCAAATCGTCGTTGAGTTGAATACGGGTGTTGGCATTGATATGTACGAATCAGGGGAAATTGACATGACCGGTGTTTCGCCGGCGGATGTGTCGCGCGTGCTCGACCCGGCCGACCCGTTGCATGCGGATCTGGTCAGCGGCGTGAGCCTGTGCACCAATTACGTGCTCTTCGATGTGACCAAGCCGCCTTTTGATGATGTCAAGGTGCGCCAGGCTTTCAGCATGGCATTTGACCGGCAAAAGTTCATCGATGTCGTCGACAACGGTGTCGGAATTCCAGCTGTGGGTCTCTACCCGCCTTCCCTGCCCGGTTTTAACCCGGATCTCAAGGGCTTGCCTTATGATCCAAAGCAGGCCCAGCAGTTGCTGGCACAGTCCAAATATGGCGGCCCGCAGGGATTGCCCCCTATCGTCTTCACATCAGAGGGAATTGGCAATACGGCCGGACCGGACGTGTCAGCCATGGTCCAGATGTGGGAGCAGAATCTGGGTGTGAAGATCACCATCGAGAATCTTGAACCCGACAAATATCTTGACCTGCTTTACTCCGGTCAGCACGGCCAGATATTTTCAAGCGGTTGGTGCGCCGATTACCCCGATCCGGAGAACTTCGCCGATGTTCTGTTCCATACCGGCGCGCAGCAAAATATCGGCAATTACAGTAACCCGGCTCTGGATGCCATTCTTGATCAGGCGCGTGTCGAACAGGATGTCAGCAAACGCATCCAGCTCTACCAGCAAGCCGAGCAGATCATTGTCCAGGATGCCCCGGCGCTGTTCATCTCAAACGACGTTACCTACACACTGGTGAAACCTTACGTGAAGGGCTTTGTGCTTACGCCGATCGACATTCCGATCGAACGCTACCTGTGGCTCCAGCATTAAAATAGTCGGGGCGGGAGCAAATCCCGCCCTAACTATTCATTGTATTGACTTAAGTCGTAGCTACCCCTTATGGCCGCGCCTCGGCTAGGAATTCCACCTGCGCAATTCCCGGCCCTACGCTGGAGACCGGAAAATTGAAAGCAACCGGAGCAACGGCGGTCAGCGCGGCAGCAGATTCCCAGCGCCGCACCCCGACCACGTTCCCGGCTGCATCAAAAGCGCTTGCCAGCACCCATAACGTATTCGCCGTGCCCGTACCGGTCAGCCTAACCCGGCCGGAGACATCCGCCGATTGCCCGTCAGCACCCATCTTGACCAGCGTGTTTTCCAGACTAACTGGCAGGTAACGAGTATCCCCGGGCAGCAGGCGGATGGCCGTCAGCACCTGGACGCGCAGCCCAGGTCCGGCCTGCACCGGTGCGGAAGCCTGCACCGTAACGGTGAAATGGGCTGCCAGCGGCATGCTGGCGCCCGGGGGAAGTATATCCAGCAATCCATAGACTACCTGGCTGGCAATTTGCTGCCCGCCAGAATCCAGCAAGGCGAACTGCGCCGAGATATCTTCCAGCGTTTCGGCATAGTCATTTTGCATTAAGGCGAAGCACCACAGGCCGCCTGTTGTTTCTGGCCAGCAATGCGCTTGCAGCACAGGCAGCGTGGCGGCTGTGGGGGTTGGCTCGCCGGACACTTGGCCGCCGGTCGGAATAACCAGTTTCGTACCGACCGAAAGCGCCGTCGCGGAAACCCCCGGATTGGCTGCCTGCAATGCCTGCACGCTGACGCCGGAGTGTTGGGCGATGCTGATGAATGTGTCACCCGACAGGACGGTATATGTGTAAGTTGTCGGAGTGGGCAGGATGATCTCCGTCAACGGCGGGATGACGGTGGGCGTCCGGGTGGGGGTACCAGTCTGGTACGGCACGGCAGTTCCCAGGTCCGGGGTTGCTGCGGCCTTAGGCTGGCAGGCAACCAGGCTGAGGAGAAGAAATAGGCAGGCCAGGGTTCTTCGCATGGGGAAATTATACCCGTTCCACTTGCCCCATCCCCCAGGCTGTGCTAAACTCAATTCATGGCTGATGATGAGGAATTCTTCTCTCCGGACTCCGGGGAAGACACCATGCTGCGGCAGGCCATAGAGGCGCTTCGCACAGGCGATCGGGCACGCGCCCGCGACTTGCTGACACGCCTGCTCAAAGCCGATCAGAAAAATGTCGAATATTGGGTCTGGCTCAGCGCGGTCGTGGAAACATCCAAAGAACGCCTGTATTGTCTGAAAACCGCCATCCAGTTGGACCCACAAAATGCCGCCGCCAAACGCGGCCTGATCCTGCTTGGAGCGCTCCCACCTGACGACTCGGTGCCGCCCTTCCCGGTCAACCGGCCGCGCCGCTGGGAGCAGCAGCTGGCCAGCTCCCGCGAAGCACAGGAGAAGCTGGTTGGCTGGGAAAACCCGCTGACGCGTGTGTTTATCATCCTGGGGATCGCGGTGGTTGTGATTGGCTTGGTATTTGGCGGCAGCCTTTTGTTGCAGAAAAAGGCCAGCCCGGCCATTCCCATCATTCCCACTCCTCCTTCCACAGAGACCAGAACGCCCATCCCAACCTCCACAGTTCCTCCCAACCTGCGCTCTGCCACGCCTACTTTTCTGGGCCAAACACCGCTCTGGAGGTTCCTGGATAAAACGTATACTCCTACGCCGCTTTACGTGATTACCGTGCATCCTGTTACCAGTAATAGTGCCTTTGAAGCGGGCCTGCGCTTCCTGGCCGCAAAGGATTACAAGAACTCATTGGCCCTGTTCCAGCAGGTGGAGACCCTCGAGCCGTCTGCACCCGATGTCTATTATTATATCGGCGAGATCTATAGCGCCCAGGGTAATTTCCGTGCAGCCCTGGATCAATATCAGAAAGCCATTAACAAGGATGCCAATTTTGCCCCGGCTTTCCTGGGGCGTGCCCTGGCCAATCTGGCTCTGAACCCTAAAGCAGACGTATCCAACGATTTGAACGGTGCCATCAGTATTGACCCTCATTACACTGATGCATACATCCAACGCGGCAAGTATCTGCTTTCCAGCAACCCAAGCGCGGCAGAAGCGGATTTCAGAGCTGCGGTCGAAAACTCCCCCGATTCTGCCCTGGCCTATCTCTATCTGGCGGATGCGCAACTGGCCCTGGGTGAGTACGATGTTGGTCTTGCATCCGCGCAGCGTGCTAACCAGATTGACCTGACCCTCGTTCCGGTCTACCTGGCGCTGGCACGCGGGTATATCGCCACTGGCCAGAGCGATCAAGCGGTCAGTGTACTGCAAACGTATACGATCTATGCGCCTAATGATACCAGTGCTTATCTTGTGCTTGGGGAGGCCTACAACGCAGCCGGGCAGTATCAAATGGCGGTAAATACGCTTAATAAGGCCGTTGACGCCAACCGGCGCGACTCGGATGCCTATACCCAGCGCGGTTATGCTTACTTTAATCTGCAAGAGGCCAGCTTGGCCGTGACAGATTTTAGATCGGCGACAGCCTACAATCCGTCTGACTTTGACGCCCAACTTGGCCTGGCGCGCGCCCTGGATTTACAGAAGAAACCCGGCGATGCGTACATACAAATCGAGCAGAAAGTCTCCCCGCTGGCAAAAACAGATGCAACCAAAGCACAGGTCTATTATTATGAAGCTGTCTTCTTGGAGGAGATCGGCGACAAGTTATCCCTTCAAGGCGCCGATAACGCCTGGAACAAACTGATTGCCCTTCCCGCGGATGTGATGCCCATAGAGTGGCGCATGCAGGCTTATCAATATCTCAATATAACTCCCACCTATACCCCGACGCTTATACCTACGATTATCCCCAAGTATACATCCACAACCACACCAATTTTCACGGAACCCTCCGCATTTACTCCCACACCGTACCCTACTGAGATGAGCACACCAACGGTTACGCCCTAAATACCTTCCAATAACACGTCCGGCGGCAGCCAACCTTCCGCCGGACTTTTATTTTCTGCATTGCTCGCATGGACACAATGCCCGTAGGTAGTGCCACTGGTAAATCCCGGCATCATGCCCGTCCTCCCAGACTGGCGAGATGGCATAGGAACCTACCTGTAAAATTGTCTTCAGACGGGTGGCGGAGTCATCGGTTTGCGGTGTTTCAAAAACGGCCGGATCGGGCGTATCGCCCATCCGGTCGTGCCCGCCGCGGCATTCGGCGCATGGGCAGCCCGCCCGCAGCAGGGAAAACGTATACCAGCTGGTATGTCCGTCATCCCAGAGAACAGTTAATTCTTTTTTTGCACGGTTGGCATTAATGGAAGTGGGTTTCATAAGTATTGTGCATCTATTCGAAAATTCGGAAGCAGTTCGCATTTTACGCGTGTGCCGCAAGGCTGCGCACACACAAAATGCGGTTCTTGGATGGTTTTTGGAGGAATATTTATGGAGATGGAATGGCGGTGAGATAATCCTGCACGGCCCAGCCGTCCCGAGTCGCATCATAGGAGGCGGTCAGATGCCACCATGTATAGCCGTCGGCCTGTTCCGGCCCATTGTCGACCAGGAAAACCTCTGAATCAAAGGCGGAGAAAAAGGCGGCGCTTAGACTGGGATCTGTGTGGATCCGCAGCCCAACCCCGCCGGTATTGGGTTGCACGTACACACCAATGGCGATCTGGCCTGGCGCCGGGGTGGAGGTTGGCCCCTGGGTGGGCGGAATCGCTGTCAGCGTGGGGGGCAGGGGCAGCGGCGTGGAAGTTGGGGCTGGGATGATCGTCAGAGCAGGGGTTGCCGCGGCCAGTTCCGGATTTGAATCGGCCGCCGGTCGCATTACCAGGATATATGCCAGGCTGCCGCATAGCAGCAGCACGGCAATCACCAACATTGCAATCAATACTTTGCCGTTCAGAATATTCTTCACATTACACCGGTTCGTTTTGCAACAAGTGCCTGGCCTGTGGTGGCATCAAGATAAGGATTTTTTGTTGGAGTACTTCGAGTGTAACCTGTTGCGAACCAAGCATCGTCTCACCGTCTATTTGGATCGGGAAAGGTGTTTCGGACTCAATCTGCACGGTACGGAACGGGATGCAGACCGCCATGTCTGAGGTCGTGTGGCGGCCCGCGCGGATTTCAAAAAACTGGCGGAAGGTATCGGCCAGGTTCGAGCCGGAGAATAACCAGAGATCCATCCTGCCATCATCCAGATAAGCAGAGGGAGAAATCTGTGCCAGTCCGCCCATATAATGACGGATATTGCTGGCAACTCCCAGCAGGTAGTGCCCCTCCACCAGCTTATTGTCAGCGGTGACGCGCAGGTTCATGCCGTGCCAGATGCTGGCATTCCAAACGGTGGCTGCGAAGTATTCGGATAAGTTGAGATATTTCTCGAAACGCTTGCGAGGGTCCAGTTTTTTGACAGTCATGGCATCCAGCCCGATCCCGGCCCACATCAGGAATGGCTGTCCGTTGCACAAACCCACATCCACTGCACAGGGCGGAGTTTCGACCAGTAGCTGGGCATTCTGGCGCAGCGCCCGGATGTGCGGCCAGACAAAGGCATTGATACCCATTTCGCGTGCCCACACATTGGTTGTCCCGGCCGGAAGCACACCCAATGCAGTTTGTGAGCCGATCAGCCCGCTGGCCGCCTGCCCGGCAGTGCCATCCCCGCCGATGGCAAAGACTGCCCGGAAGGCTTCCTGGGCAGCCATGCGCGCCAGTTGCGTGGTATGGCGGCCGTTAACCGATTCGGCCACTTCCACGCGCCAGCCATGGTCATTAAGCGCACGGATAACGCCGCCGATGAACGGACGTACGGAAATACGCCCGGCAGCCGGGTTATAGATGAGCAGAGCATCGGCCATGTCTTTATTATACTTGTGCCGTGTTCCTTTGGGGATTGCCATGGTTATGAATGAAGTTGGGGTGTCGGCGGAATGGACCACAAAAGTGCCGTGTTATAATCCCCGCAGGCAATCTATGAAAGAATCCCGCATGCTCAATAACCGCTACCTTATCCTTGAACAAAGGGGAAAAGGCGGCATGGCAATTGTTTATCGCGCCCGCGATACCATGCTGGAGCGTGAGGTGGCCGTTAAAGTCCTGCGCGAGAACTACTCGCGTGACCCGGCTTTCCTGGATCGCTTCCGCCAGGAAGCCAAATCAGCCGCCAACCTGTCTCACCCGAACATTGTCACCGTCCATGATTTCGGTTTGGATGGTGAAAAACTTTTCATCGTCATGGAATACGTCCCGGGCACGGATCTGAAAACGCTCATTAAACAGCGCGGCCGGTTTTCCTCCGAGGAAGCCTTACCGTTGCTTATCCAGGCCTGTGCTGGTCTCGGCTATGCACACCGGGCCGGGTTGGTACACTGCGATGTAAAACCGCAGAACATGCTGGTCACACCGGATATGCGCCTCAAGGTCACCGATTTTGGAATTGCGCGTGCTCTCTCCACCATTCACGCCGGGGAGCAGAATGACGAAGTCTGGGGTTCACCGCAATATTTCTCTCCCGAGCAGGCCTCCGGCGCAGCCCCTTCGCCTGCCTCGGATGTGTATTCGTTGGGCGTCACCATGTATGAAATGTTGACCGGATCGCTGCCCTTTCATGCTAATACTACCGCAGAGCTGGCCCATTTGCACATCGAAGCCGAGCCGGTGCCAATCGCCGAGATGCTCCCGGATATTTCCCCCGTCCTGGAACAGATCCTGACGAAAGTCCTTTCCAAAGAACCTTCCCAGCGTTACCGCACGGCAGATCAGCTCGGACGCGTCCTGCTGACCTTTGGAAATGCCAAATCTTCTCCGGCGCTGGCACTCACCCCCGAAGCGGTGACCATGCCCACCAGCTTCCCGGCAGCCACCACTGTAAGCGCTTCTGCCGCGGGCCAGGAAATTGACTGGGTTTCGATTGGCCTGGGTCTGCTGGCGCTGGTGGCGGTGCTTGGACTTGTTCCGTTCTGGGTATGGGTATATTTCGTGTATAATCCGCCCATTCGCTGAACCGGTTTGGCACAAAGTCTCTTGTGTGCTTGGGAACAATGCCTAAACGTTTCTTGATCGCTCCATCCATTCTTTCGGCAGATTTTACCCGGCTCGGTGAGCAAATTGCCGAAGCCGAGGCAGCCGGAGCGGGCTGGATCCATGTGGATGTCATGGATGGGCATTTCGTGCCAAACTTGACCATGGGACCATTCATTGTGGAAGCCTGCCGCCGGGCCACCAGATTGCCAATCAATGTCCACTTGATGGTGGAGCAGCCGGAGAAATTGCTGGAAGCATTTGCAAAAGCCGGCGCTAGCCACCTGATTGTGCATGTGGAAACCTGCCCGGATATTGCCAGGACGTTGAACCTGATCAAGGGCCTTGGTTGTATGGCTGGTGTAACACTCAACCCGTCCACCCCGGTCCGCAGTCTTGAAGCGGCCTTACCGCTGGCAGACATTGTCCTGGTTCTGACCGTCCATCCCGGTTATTCCGGTCAGGAATTCATGGGTGAGGAAGTGCCGAAGGTTGCCTATATTCGCCGCAGGCTGGACCAGATTGGTTCGCCCGCCTGGCTGGAGGTGGATGGCGGCATCTCGATTCAAACAATTGACCAGGTCCGGGAAGCCGGAGCAGATGCTTTTGTTGCTGCAAGTGCGGTCTTTAACCATCCGGATGGGATCGCGGCCGGCATCCAGGCGTTGAAGGGCATCCTCACGGATCAGGTGCAATAAAAACAAAAATCACGGCTCGCGCCGTGACCTTGTCTTGGTGGATTAAAAACTGATTAGGCTGTTTTTGCCAACGTGCGGATGCACTTGGTGCACAAAATCTTTTGCACTTTCTGACCGTTCTCGATGAGCGTCACCTTTTGCAGGTTGGGATGGAAGGGACGGTTGGTTGTCCGCTTGGAGAACGAAACAGCGTGACCAAAAGTAGTGGACTTACCACAATGAGCGCATTTTGCCATTTTTTGGATTTCCTTTCTAATCAGATAATACCAGTCTGTCTTGGACAGGCGGCGTATTCTACCACGAATCGCACCCTTGTACAAGTCGAGTGTTTATCACATATATGCATATTTGCTCAATAAAGAGGAAAAGAATGGGGCATTCCCCCCTTCTCGGATTAATGAGATGTTCAATTAATAGAGGATAAAACTATGGGCGAAGAAACGACTACTTTGGGCACCATTTCCATTTCGCCAAGTGCCCTGGCAACCATCGCTTACCATGCCACGTTGACCTCCTATGGTGTGGTCGGTTTGGCTCCCAAGAACCTGGCTGAAGGCCTGGCAATGTCCATTACCCACGAACCGGCTCGCGGCGTTACCGTGAACTACAATGGCGAAGAGATAGATATTGACGTTCATATTATCATTGAATATGGCACCCGGATTACCTCAGTGGCTGACAGTGTCGCCAATGCGGTGCGCTATCAGGTGGAAAAGGCCTTGGGCATGCCGATCCATCATGTGAATGTACACATTCAGGGCCTGCGCATCAGCAATATCGACTAGCATGAGGAGAATTTATTAGTATGAATCCGGATATTCAAGCCCGGCTGGAGCGTTTTAAGTCCACGCCGATTGACGGGCAGATGCTCAAGAAACTGGTCGAAGCTGGGCTGACCTGGTTGCGGGCCAATCAGCAGACGGTAAACTTGCTCAACGTTTTTCCCGTCCCTGATGGCGATACCGGCACGAACATGGTCCTGACCATGCAATCGGCTTACAAGGAGATTGACCATCTCGGTCATCATGGGGTTGGCCAGATGGCCGCGGCCGTGTCGCAGGGGGCATTGATGGGCGCGCGCGGTAATTCGGGAGTCATTCTTTCCCAACTCTGGCGCGGTTTTGCGCGTGCCTTGCATAACCAGGAATTTTTAGATGGCCCGTCCCTGGTGCGCGCTTTTGCCGAGGGGCGCGATACTGCTTATAAAGGCGTCGTCCGGCCGGTGGAGGGAACCATCCTGACTGTTGCCAAGGATATTGCGACTGCCGCGGAAGAAGCCCTGCGTGAGACCACCGATCCCTACGAAATTCTGGCACGCATCGTTCCTGCGGCGAATGCTTCGGTGGAACGGACCCCCGACCTGCTGCCGGTTCTCAAACAGGCCGGTGTGGTTGATTCGGGTGGCAAAGGCCTGTTTTTCATTCTGGAAGGAATGCTGCGCTATATTTTAGGCGAGCCACTGGATGTACCTGTCGCAACTGTCCAGCCTCTTTCGGCCATGAATCTGGAGAATGCCATGGAAGACATCGAACCAGGCCAGGATTTCGAGGTGGTGGTCGACTTCGTGCCTGCCCAGGAACTTGATCTACGGAACTTCTATGCTGAATTGGAAACGATGGGAACCTCCATCCAGGTGGGCGAGGGGGAAGGTATGTACCGGATGCATATCCACGTCCCCACCGAAAATCGCAACAAGCCGGCTGATTACATTATGGGCTTGGGAACAATCACCAAGATTGCCATGGAAAACCTGGTAGCCCAGATGGAAGATATAGGGAAAAAATCCAGCGGGGGGCATATCGAGTTGGCAAATATTGAGGCAGGACAGATCGCAGTGGTGGCCGTCTCGCCGGGGCGTGGAATTTCGCGCGTCTTCGCCAGCCTGGGAGTGGCAGGCATCGTTGAGGGAGGACAGACGATGAATCCGTCCACCAAGGATATACTGGACGCCTTTGAGAATTTGCCGACTGATAAAATCATCATTTTGCCCAATAACAAGAACATCATCCTGGCCGCGCAACAGGCCAAGGATGTAACTGTCAAGAACGTGCATATTATTCCCAGCCGTACCATTCCGCAGGGACTGGCAGCCATGATGCACCTGAACCCGGATGGCGATTTGGAAGCGGTGGTCTCCAGGATGACCAAGTCCATTGAGGATGTAATAACGATTGAAATCACGACCGCGACCCGCACGGTGGAGATTGATGGCGTCTCGGTGGAACAGGGACAGGTTATTGCACTGGTGAATGGTAACCTGGCTGTTTCAACGGTTTCGGTGGAATCAGCCTGTCTGGGTGGATTGAAAAAAGCCGGGACTGCCGAGCGCGAACTGATCACGCTTTTTTATGGTGAGGATATGCCAGTCACCGAAGCCAACCGGATCGTGGATGTGATCCGGGCGGCCTATCCGGCTCAGGAAGTGGAATTGCAGGATGGCGGTCAACCGCATTATCAGTTTATCCTTTCAGTAGAATGATCCCATGTCTGGCCGGAGTTTTGCCCGCCTGGCTCAGAGTTAACCGATGTCCTACGTCTGCATCCTTACCGACAGCACAGCCCAGTTCACGCAGCCCCGGTTCCCGGGGTATGACCGTGTGCACGTCATACCATTCGACCTCCAGCATGTCGAACACCAGGAAGGCCGGTCTTTGCCGGGTGGTTTCGTTAACCGGAGACGGCTAGTAGCACCTTCTCCGCAGGAATTTATCCAGTTCTATGCCAGGTTGGGCCGCGATTACGACTCTATTTTGGTCGTAACACTCTCCTCATTATTTAGTCCCACAATGAATCACGCCCTGGCGGCCGCAGAACAATACAGTAACGGCGCGGTTGTGGAAGTGATAGATAGCCTGACGACCGCGCTCGGGTTGGGTATGCTCGTCCAGATTGCAGCACAGGCGGCCTCGGAGGGGGCATCGCTGAAGGAGATCGACCGGCAATTGCGAGCCAGCATCCCACGGATCTACTTGTTACTCTGTATCCCGGAGCTGACGTACCTGGCCCAATCCGGACATATGGAATATGCCCAGGCATTAGTCGGCGAGATGATGGGAATTTTGCCCATTTTCACTTTCGAAGATGGGCGGTTGGTTCCCATGGAAAAGGTGCGCACCCCGCGGCACTTGTTTGAGGCATTTCAGGACTTTTTAGGTGAGTTCGAAGCCCCAGCCCAGATTGCCCTGGTTAACTGTTCCGGTCGTGGCAGCCTGAGTACCAGCCCTTTACGCCAGTTTGTGCAGGATACTTTTCCAGAGACGCTTTTCAGCGAGCACTCAACCCAGCCCCATCTGGCAGCGATGTTTGGCCCGCGCAGCATCGAGCTGGTCGTATTGGAGTCGACGGACCAAAGGCGGAGATGAAAACAGGTTTTGTCACTGACAGCAGCTCGGATATTCCCGCTGCTCTGGCCGGACAGTATGGTATCGAGATAGTTCCGGTGCTGATCAATATTAACGGGAAGAGTTATGCCGATGGATTGGAAATCAGTCGTGAAGAGTTCTATACCCATCTGCCAGCTCTGCGAAGCCTGCCAACCACTTCAAGCCCCTCGGTCGGTTCATTCTAGGAACATTACGAGAAATTGCTCAAGGCCGGAGCAGACTCGGTCGTCTCTATCCATCCTCCGGATGCATTGAGCGGCATTTATAACGCCGCCCGGCTGGCGTCGCAGAAATTTGGCTGGCGCGTGACCGTTTTGGACAGCGGGCAGCTAAGTCTGGGTCTCGGTTACCAGGTTATTCTGGCAGCGGAAGCTGCCGCACAGGGGGCCGGGCGGGAGCAGGTGTTGAGCCTGGTCGAAAGCGTGCGGAAACGTGTGCGGATGACGGCCCTGCTGGAAACCATCGCTTACATCCACCGCAGCGGACGTGTTTCATGGACGGCTGCAATGATTGGCGGGGCGATTCGATTGCAACCGTTGATCGAATTGCGCGTTGGTATCGTCCGCCGGCTCGGGCAGGCGCGCACGCGTCTGCAGGGAGTCGAGCGGTTGGTCGAGTTGCTCAATTCTTGGGGACAATTGGAACGTCTGGCGGTACTGCATACCTATGCCGAATCGGCTGCCTGCCAATTATTGGAGCATGTCAGGTCAAAGGTGTCTATACCCCCATTGCTGGTCAATGTCACCACTGCCATCGGGACGCATGTCGGCCCGTATGGGCTGGGCTTCGTGGCAGTACCAATTTTATAAAACCCGTAAAATAATGGAAGAACCATTAATTGAGCGTGTGCGGCCGCGTAGCATACCCGAAGGGTGCAAAGCCGCACACGCTCAATTTACGAACATCTTTTAATTTTTTAAATAGCTTTTAATCCAGATAATAGGTCATTCTCTGCAAACCAATGGATGGGTCCAGGTATTGCACTCTGACCCCTGCCGGAACATTCAGGCTGATGGGCGCATAATTCAGGATGGCTTTGATCCCTGCCTCCACCAACTGATTGGTGACTGCCTGGGCCACTGAGGCCGGGACACACACCATCGCCACCTTGATACCGGCCTCCTGGATGACTTTTCCCATCTCGCGCGTATCCTGGATCATAAATCTGCCCACCTGCACTCCAATCTTTGCCGGGTCATTATCGAAGACCAATGCTACACGGAAACCACGGTCATGAAAACCCTGGTAACGCGCCAGGGCATGGCCCATATCGCCCATCCCTACCAGGGCCACATCCCAAAAATGGTCCAGTTGCAGGATTTCACGCAGTTTGCCGATCAAAAAAACAATGTTATAGCCGGTACCCTGTTTGCCAAATTCCCCGAATTGCGAAAGGTCTTTACGGATTTGTGCGGCTGAGATGCCCACCTGTTCGCCCAGTTCCTGTGAGGAGGTGTTCTCCTGTTCCAACGCTTGCATCCGGCGCAGGGCCCGCAGGTAAATCGGGAGTCTGCTGACAACAATATCGGGAATATCTTGCTTTTTCATGGTTTGCTCCCAAATATTTATTCCATTTGGCTTGGAACCTATCCGATAATTCAGGATGAGTTCGTATTTTGAGTGCCTGCACTCAAATTGTGGTTCTTCTATGATTTTCGGGTTGTACCTTGATCTGACGCGGACATCCAACACAACCGATTGAAAAGAATCATTTTCCAAACAAACTTTACCATAAATAAGGGGATTGTGCAATTATTCATCCAACGATTATCTCTACACTAAAATTTCCGCTACTCTGGATGGTTACCAGTGACAGCGGAAAAGGCAGATAATCCCCTTTCGGATAATCCAGGTTGGGATCTTCGGATGAAGAAAGGAAAGGAATTGCGGCGGTAAAGGCTTTCGCCGAAATGGTCGCGTCGGTGCTGACCTCGACGCGGCTGCCTCCTGCCAGGCTCCATGTCCAGGCATGCGGCGCCAGCGTGGCCTGATAATCCACCGGGCCGGAATAATACCTTTGTGGGTCCACTGCCAGCGGGATAAGGGTGCTCACCGGACCGGGTCCCTGATAATGCACTTCCATGCCATTCGCTGTTAATTGGTAATGCTTGAGCAGGCGGCCGTCCGGGCTGGTAAAGGTGATCCCAGCCGGCTGGAGAGTTGGGGTGTAGGCTGTCCAGGTAGCGCTGGCATCCGAGAACGCGCCGGGAATACCATTTGGGTCCGCCGCTTCGCCGTTCTCCGGATGCCATTCGGATGGGTCACTCAACCCGATTGCGAACTGCGAGGAAGGCCCAACCAGCTGGTGCGGGCCATTTGCATCCCGATAGAAGAATTGCGTCAAGCGGGCTCCGTCTGTCTCCAGAATGGCAAAATATTGCCGGTTTGCCAGGATGCATTCGTCCCGGCCATCGCCGTTCAAATCAACGCTGCAATCAACACGGGCAGATGGCTGGTTTGCCCAGTTGGCAGCTGCCAGCAATTCACCCACCTGGCCAAGATAGGCGCGGCCCAATGCCTGCAATTGCGGGTCGGGTGTGTAGGCACTCAGTGTCAGATAGGTCTGCCAGGCGGACAAGCTGGCGGCATTATCCGGGGCGGATTGCAAAGCTGCCAACCAGGGCTGGCTGCTTGCCGTGGCGGACACTGGAATCGGTAGCGACCGGCTTGGGAAGGCCAATAAACCCGGGCTTGCCAGCGGTTGTATCCACGGGTGGGCGGCAATCCATTCAAAAGTGGGATCGGCCATGTCCGGGTCGCCCCAGGTGGATTGAGTCAGGCTGCCCCCCAGTACCACCAGGTCGGCCGGGTCTGACGAGAGAGCGGTTGAGATGAGGGCACGCCGCACTTCCAAGGATGGCCCATCCTGGGTGGCTTGGATGGCATTGGCAGGTGGGAGCGGGATGAGCAGCCGCCCGCCCGATTTTGCCAGGTGGGTATCATCGGTGAGAGGCAGGAACTGGGCCCGGTAACCGGCCAGTGCGACCTGCTTTAGGTTTGCCAAAGGGTCCGGTGAGAGTGCGTAAACGAATTGGCTGGCGGGCAGGCCAAACCCGGCGGCGGCCCGGTTGCTTAATCCTAGGGCAAAGGTCGCCGGTTCGCCGTAGGCTACATCCGGGAGGATAAGCAGGCCGCGCGCCTGCAAGTCTTTGATCTCCGGAAGATTGCCCATGAAGTCCAAGGCTGCCAGGCTGGCAGGATTCTTGAGGTCCAGCAGTGCCATGGGATAACCAAATTGCCCGGCGGCTGCCAGGATATACTTCAAGCCGTGGCGCGAGCCGAGCGGGCCGGAGTGCGCGCCATCCCAATCGCGCAGGGCTTGGGTCGGGGTGGAGGCTGGGAAGACATCCCAGAAGGCCATCAGGAAGGGCGCAAATTCGCGTGGGGCCGGGCCATCGGAACGGACGTCGTCAACTTCATCTGCCAGCGCCAGCGGGGCGGTGGTATATGAGGAAACATCCAGGTGGTAGCGGTCGCCGATGAAAGCCCGGTTGAGGTTGACAGTGACGGTATCCAACTGGTAATCCTGGACGACACGCGGCCAGATGATTGGTTTTCCGGCCTGGATCCCGCTGGTCTGGACTGCGCCGGTGGATGACATGTCGATCGTCAGGGGAGTTTTGGAAAAATCCCGGTTATCCCATAGAACAATCTTGAGGGCGTAGACATCGCCGGGGTTAATATCCAACAAGTCAACACGGATATCCACGCTTAGATCGGTGGTGCGTGTGTAGACTGCCAGGATATCGGTGTCAGGGCTGGCGGTAACTTTCTGGTCTAGGGCGCGCAAATCGGCCTGGACCCAAGGACGGTTTGGCGGCGACGACGAGCTGCAAGCAGCCGTAGCCAGCAGGAGCAGGCCGCCGGTCAGGTACCAGGCAAACAAACACAGGCGGGTTCGGAGAAGGGGCTTCACATCCCTATTGTATATTAAATAGTCGGATAGTCTTAGAGTTCCATGGTCGGATAACCGGATTAATTTTCAGGTTTGAAGACATGCACGGCTTCAGATTTTGAGTTCCGTACGATTTTTAGAGGGAATTGGATTGCAATTTTCAGTTGCGCCGCAGTGTATAATGAAAGTACACTAGGGAACAGCCAACACCCGCCCAAAAACCATGCCAAAAGAATCTGACCAAAAGAAATCGGAACAAAGCGAGTCCTTTGAGGAGCGGATCGATCAGCTCTTCGAAGAGCTTTCGTTCGCGTTCGAACGGCAGCGGCCATCCATACTGCTGGTCTTCTATGAATTTGAATCGGTGCGGGCGAGGGCAGAACGTGCTCTGGAAAAGCGCCTAACTGAAAATGGACAGTCGTTGGTCCCCTTTGACGTGGATGCAAGCCATTTTGACATCCCCTTGTTGCTTTCCCAACGTCCGGAGCGGGATCGTTCCGTTTTCTCGGTCAGTGGCCTGTCGTGCGGCGGCGGGAAAGAGAGCGCCAATGCCTACCGCGCTCTCAATATGCGCCGGGAGTATTTCGTGGATTATGCCATCCGGGTGGTCATCTGGCTTGACCGGGATGAGGCGATGGCGCTATCCCGCCATGCGCCGGATTTCTGGGCCTTCCGTCACCGTGTAGTGGAATTCAATGATACTGCCGAACCGGAACTTCCGGAAATGTCGGCTGGTGCATGGGGCGAACCAGCCCAGGGTTTGCCAGGCCAGTCTCAGTTCCTTGACGAACAGATTCGATTGCACGAGGCGCGTCTGGCCAACCTGCCGGAACAAACCGATTTCCTCAGGATCCGGATGGAGTTGCTTTTCAAGCTGGCCGGCCTGTATTATGGCAAAAAGACCTATGATCGAACCATTCAACGCCTGCAACAAGGCAGGCAGATTGCCCGGCAGTTGAATGACACCGTCTGGCTGGCTGCATTTTGGGCAAAACTGGGACTGGTCTATCTGGATTTGGAACAACCGCTGCGGGCTGTCCGGGCCTGCCGGAAAGCCGTGCGCCTCAATCCGCAGGAGGCCGGCCTGTGGAGCAATCTTGGGCATTTTTACCATATCGAAGAGCGCTTTTCCGATGCTATAATTGCATATAAACATGCCCTCCGGCTGGATCCGCAAAGTTCCCTGACAAATTCAGCACTGGAGACATGTTATCGCCGGTTGGGAAAGAAAGATTTGGCCGAAAAGCAAAAGAAACTGATCCAAACCCCCCACAATGCCGGGGCGGCCGTACACGAATAAACACGGAATTCAGAAAGCGACCTGGGCATGCCATTCGGTTTCGTTCTACCAATCATAGGAATTGCAGTAGGCATCGTCCTGTTGATCCGGCGGCAGCGGAAAGTCCGCGGGGCTGCCAGCCTGGTTGTCTTTTCGTCTGCCCTGATCATCTGGACTGCCGCGTACGGTATTCTTCTTTATAAAATAATTTATCTTCCGCATTCGGATGGTAGATTCTGGCTGGCGCTGATCACCTTGGGGGCCACCGTCACGTCGACGGCTTTATTGACATTCATCATTGCTTACACCAATCATGAAGAATGGTTGAGCAAGTGGGGGATCCTGCTGCTTTGCCTGGAACCCCTGGTCACGCAGTTCTTGTTTTGGACGGACCGCTGGCAGGCGTATTTCTCCACCACCTATGGTCTTGCCAGCACAGGATTATTTCTCAACTCCAGCCCATGGTACTGGATAAATGCCTCGTATTCAGACGGCTTGATGATTCTGGCGCTGATCCTGCTGACCCAGACTTTTCTCAACAAGCCCAGGCAATACATACTCCAGTCCATCACGATCATCATCGGAGTTTTTATACCGATCCTGACCAAAATTATCAGCCTGGCAACATTTAAATTCATTCTTAACCTGGAACCACCCCTGGCATCATTTATCATTACGGGTGGTTTGCTGGTGTACAGCATCTACCGGTACAAATTAATGGATATTGTCCCCATCGCCCGTGATATGGTGGTTGAAAGTATGAGCGAGGGTTGGATGGTATTGGATTTGAATAACCGGATCGTGGACCTCAATCCGGCCGCGGAGACACTCCTGGGGGTTACACGCGAAGAGACCTTCGGCAAACCGGCGGAAGACTTCCTGCAGAATTGGCTCAAACTGGACCAGGAACCTTCCATGCGGGAAACGGAATTGAGAGGCAGCGTGAATGTGAATGGCGAGTTGCGCTATCTCAGCTTGCGCATCCTGCCTCTTATCCGCCCAACGGAACAACCGGTTGGCAAAGTCGTTTTATGGCGCGATATTGCCGATCGCAGAAGGGCGGATAATGCCCGGCAACTGGCACGCGATGAAATGTTCGTGCTGCTGCATTCCATTTCTGATACAGCCTTCCGGACTGTAAACCAGAATGATTTTTTAACTGAGTCCATCTCGCAGATCGTATATGCGTTTCACAGCCAGGCCGGCCTGATTTTCCTGCTGGAAGATGTGGGTTCTAATGCAGAGGTACCCAAGTTTTACCTGGCGGCGCACCACGGGGTGGCGCGCAAGGAGTTGGAGCACCTGTCCACCTCACCGGCAGTAACCCGCATCGTGGCACAGGTCCTTGAACAGCAGGAGCCCTTTTTCGCCCCGGATATCTCCACGGATGAACGCTTCCCACCCGCCATGCAGCGATCGGGCAATAAATCCATGCTTATGCAGCCTTTGATGGCCGGTGAGCATGGGTTGGGAGTGATTGGCCTGGTCAAGAAGGAGGAAGCGCCGGCTTTCGGAAATGGCGAAATCACCCGCCTGGCGATCGTGGCCGAGGAGTTGGCCTCCTTCATACGCAATGATCGGACTCGAAAACAGGCCCTGGCCCAGGAGGAACGCCGCAGCCTGGGCAGGGATTTACACGATTCCATCTCCCAAAAACTGTATGGTGTTGTGCAATTAACCGAAGCCGCCCAGGCTAGGTTGGAGACCGGCTCTTCCATACGGGCGGAAGACCTGGCCCGGATTGGCGAGAGCGCCCGCCAGACATTGAAAGAGATGCGCCTGTTCATTTTCCAGATGAAACCGGTGGACCTGGAAAACAAAGGGCTGGTGGCAGCCCTGAACGAACGGCTCTCCGCGGTGGAGGGGCGGGCGAATATGAAAGCCCGGGTGCTGGCGGATGAAGAAATCAACCTGTCCCTGGAAAAAGAAAACGTTTTATATAATATTGCCATGGAGGCATTAAACAATATAATAAAATATGCCGATGCCAAGTCTGTGACGATTCTTCTGAAGAGGCGCAAGTCTGCGGTTATCCTCGAAGTGGTGGATGACGGTTGCGGTTTCGACCTCAAGGCCAGGAGCAATGCCGGCATGGGATTGCGGATCATGCAGGAAAGGGTTGCCAAGGTGGATGGCAAATTAACCATCCGGTCAGTCCCGGGAAAAGGGACAAAAATAATCGCAACGGTTGATGAAAACAAAATTCCGCAAGCAACCAGGGACAAGAGAAAACCATGAAAAAAATCCGTTTACTCGTTGTAGATGATCAGACCGTGGTCAGGGAAGGACTGGCAGCCATCCTGACCAATTATTCGGATATTGAAGTGATCGGCCAGGCTTCCGACGGGATCCAGGCGGTGGAAATCATTAAGAAAGAAAAGCCGGATGTCGTACTGCTCGATATGATGATGCCCAACCAGGATGGCCTTACCACCATCCCGAAGGTTAGGGAGGTATCGCCAAACACGCGCATCCTGGTGGTGACTGCCTACGCCGAGAACGATCTGGTTTATCAGGCCATCAAGGCCGGGGCTTTGGGTTATATCCTCAAGGATGCCACGCGCGATCAATTGCTCCAGGCAGTCCGGGATGTGGACCAGGGCCGGGCCTCATTACAGCCTTCCATTGCGGTCAAATTGATCCAGGAGATCAACCATCCCACCGAGTTGACCTATACTGCGGACCCGCTGACCCGGCGCGAATTGGAAACCATCCGCCTGATCGCACGTGGATTGAGCAACCAGGAAATCGCCGAGAAGCTGGTAGTCAACGAACGGACCATTGCAAAGTATGTCAGCAGCATCCTGGATAAACTCCAGCTGGCCAACCGCACCCAGGCAGCACTATATGCCCTGCGGGAGGGTATCACCGGGTTGAACGACGAGTAGAGTCTTACAGGGAACAAAGAACAGCCATCAGGGGTCAGAGAACACATGGACACCGCCTTGCAATGACGATAAACGGTGTCATTGCAAGGCCTTTTTAGCCTAAGCCATCTCCTTGCAATTGGGGGAATTCCCTGCAAGCCGGGGATTGTCAGCGAATTCAGCATGGATGGGCTTAATAATTCTGTGGGTTGACGCAGATGCGCAACCCATTGATTGGTTGTACAATGGTATTAAGGCGTGAGTCGCAATTCAAGGGGAACAATCACGCCTGTCAAAAGGCGGCTTATGGAAACAAGCATAACCCCGGCCGGGGCGTGGCGGAAAAAGTGGCGGGCCTGGTACGAAAGGGCTGTCTTGGTCAGGAACCCGGAGCCTGATTCGCGTCGGCGCGGGCGGTTGCTGGCGGGCATCCTGCTGGGTTGCCTGCTGCTCCTGCTGGTGCTCAGCATCATCAATCTCATCCAAACATTTACTGAACCAGGCCAGGGATATGGGTTGTATCTGCTCGAAAACGCGGTCGTATTCGCCGCGCTGGCGGGACTCTTCTGGCTCAACCGCCGCGGCTGGGTAAAGCTGGCGGCCGGCATTTTCCTGGTGCTGATAACCCTGGTAATTACACTCTTCGATCCCCTGAATACGCTGGACCGCGTCCTGCTGGCCTATGCCATCCCGGTTGTGGCGGCCAGTTTCCTGGTCGGGCCGGTGTATTCCTTTTTGTTCGCGCTGCTGGCGGCGGCCGGTTACACGGGGTTCTATCTGACCGGGAAGACGGTTTTCACATACAATTACCTGTCCGTAGCGGTGTTGTTCGTGTTTGCACTGGTCTCCACCCTGATCGCCGGCCAGATGGAGACTATGCTGCGGGAAGCCCGTCTGGGGTTGAAAAGAGGGCAGGCTGCCCGAAGCGATCCGCAGATTAGCGAGGATGAGTTCGAGTATGTGTTTACCCATTCGGTCCTTGGGGAATCCATCACCCAGCCTTCCGGTGAGATCAGTGTAAACCGGGCTTTTTGTGAAATGCTGGGCTATTCCCCGCAGGAACTCCAAGCGAGCATGTGGCAGGAGATCACGCATCCCGATGACATTGCATTGACACAAAGGGAGATTGATACGCTTCTTTCGGGTGAAAAAGAGACGGTGCGTTTCACCAAAAGATATATCCATAAGAATGGCTCGATTGTTTGGGCGGATATCGGCACGGCTTTACGCCGGGACCAGGCTGGCCAGCCGCTGTACCTGGTGACTTCCATTAATGACATCACCGACCGCAAGTTGGCCGAAGAGAAATTACGTGAGAGCGAAGCCAGGTATCAATTAATCTTCGAACATTCCGGCACGGCCAACAGCATCTTTGATATGGATTGCCGCGTCGTCCTCCAAAACAGCCAGTCCCAAGGGTTGACCATGCCGGCGGACGCGCTTGGCAAACCCGCACTGGAGGTGTTTGGACCCGGACAAGGCCCGATTGTGGATGAGCGCATGCGGCGTGTCCTGGCCTCGGGTGTGGCAGAAGTCTTTGAGACGAAATTTAGCATGCCCGCGGGAACAAGATGGATCCGTTCCTCTTACCAGCCGCTGCTGGATGAGCAGCATAAGGTGGTGGGAATTCAAGTGATTTCCCAGGACATCAGCGCGCAAAAACAGGCCGAGGAGCTTTTACGCGAAACCTCCGAACGCCTGACTCATATGCTGGCCAACAGCCCGACCGTCATTTATGCTCTCACGAGAGCGGGCGACCAGGCCACTCCCATCTGGATCAGTGAAAACATTGAGACCGTTCTGGGTTTTCAACCAGAGGATGCAATGGTACCCTCCTGGTGGCTGGGACAAGTCCATCCGCAGGACCGACCATCTGTCCAGGCTTCTATGGAGCACCTTTTCGATGACTTTTATGGGCACGAATACCGTTTCCTGCGGAAGGATGGCCGGATCATCTGGCTGCATGATGAACATCGCTTGTTGCGGGACGAGGAAAATGGGACACGCGAAATTATTGGCGCCTGGACGGATATCACCGAGCGCAAGCAGGCCGAGGAAGCCCTGCGGGATTACAATGCCCGTCTCGCCACCGAAGTGACAGCCCGCACGCGCGAACTGACCGAAGCCCAGGAGAAACTGGTCAGCCAGGAAAAACTGGCCCTGCTGGGCCAACTGGCCGGCAGTGTCGGCCACGAATTGCGCAACCCGCTGGGTGTCATCAATAACGCGATCTACTATCTGAAGCTGGTCCAGCCGGAGGCGGATGAAAAGATCCGCAAGTACCACGGCGTGATCGAGCAGGAAGTGCACAACGCTGAAAAGATCATCACCGACCTGCTGGACTTCGCGCGCATCAAGTCTGTCGACCAGGAACTGGTGGCCATCCCTGCTCTGGTTCAGCTCGTGCTCGAACGCTTCCCGGTGCCGGAGTACATTACGACGGTGCTCGATCTGCCACCTGACCTGCCAGATGTCTTTGTCGACCTGCGCCAGATTGAGCAGGTGCTGGGCAATCTGACCACCAATGCCTGCCAGGCCATGAAAGAGGCAGGACAGTTGACAGTGAGCGGTGTCCAGTCAAAGGTGAAGGGCGGTCAGTGGGTTCGGATCAACGTTAAGGATACCGGCACAGGCATCACTCCGGAGAATCTGAAGAAACTCTTTGAGCCGCTTTTCACCACCAAGCTCAGGGGCATCGGGCTGGGTCTGGCGGTCAGCCGGAAGCTGGCAGAAGCCAACGGCGGGCTCATCGAGGTGGAGAGTGAAGTTGGCAAGGGTTCCACCTTCACTCTGTATTTGCCTGTTAAGAGTTTGAAGTAAGGTAGTTGGGTAGGCCGAGGGCCTCCCCCAAGTGGCGGATGTAAAAACTCCCCTGCCGGTGGATGCGGTGGAGGAGTATTTATTGTAAAATGATACTTTAGAAACCGCGCCTTTTTAGTTAATGGTCCAAGCAAAGTGCACCTTGGCAGCATCCCGGCGCAAATTAAAGCAAGCCAAGATTCTGTCATTGCGACATCGTCCCCGTTTCTCAGGGAGGAGATTTTTTTTCAACAAAGATATCTCCTTCTCAGAGGGGGGTAAAGTTCGCAGGCTGGGGATCGCTTATCATTCGGGTATGCTCCGCGATGCTCGGGAAGAACAACTTTTTCGCACGTGTGCCTGCGGCACGGAACTGGCAATGACAGGTATGCCAGAGGCATTTTTATGAATCTCCCAACCATCCTTTACTTCGCCTCCATCGTTCTCACCTTTGCCCTGATTGGTTTCTTGGCTTGGTATTGGCGGCAGCAGGTCGTGCGCTCCTCCCGGGCGCAGGTTGCTGCGGCGCAGGCCTTGCTAATATCGGAGACGCGCTACCGCCGCCTGTTCGAGGCCGCCCGGGACGGTATCTTGATCCTGGATGCCGAATCGGGAGTTGTCACGGACGTGAATCCTTTCCTGGTTGAGATGCTGGGGTTCCCGCGCGCAGGAATCGTAGGAAAAGAACTCTGGGAACTGGACTTTTTTAAGGATATTGCTGCCAACAAAGCCAACTTCCTGGAATTACAACAGAAGGAATACATCCGCTATGAAGATTTGCCGCTGGAGACTGCCGATGGGCGCAGGTTCCATGTGGAGTTCGTCAGTAATGTATATCAGGTGGATCATCACAAGGTGGTCCAATGCAACGTCCGCGACATCAGCGAGCGTAAGCTGGCTGAGGCGAAGCTGGCCCAGCTGGTTGCCATCGTCGAATCATCCGATGATGCCATCATTGGGAAAACCCTGGATGGCTTGATCACCAGTTGGAATGCCGGTGCTGGGCGCCTGTATGGTTATTCCGCTGCGGAAGCCATTGGAAAACCGGTGTCCATGCTGATTCCGGAAGACCGGCCGAATGAACTGTCGGGAATCCTTGCCAAGGTAAAGCGCGGCGAGAGAATCGACCACTATGAATCGGTGCGTCTGAGCAAAGACGGGCGCCGCTTGGATGTTTCCATTTCCGTCTCGCCCATCAAAGATGCTTCCGGCCAGATCAGCGGCGCTTCCACCATTGCGCGCGATATCACCGAACGCAAGCGTGCCGAGCGGTCCCTGCAGGAATACAGTCTCCGCCTGGAAACGGATGTGGCGGAACGCACGCAGGAATTGCGGGATGCCCACGAGAAGATGATCCGCCAGGAGCGCCTGGCCACCCTCGGGCAGCTGGCCGGCAGCGTTGGGCATGAGCTGCGCAATCCGCTGGGGGTCATCTCGAATGCGGTCTATTACCTGAAGATGACCCAGCCGGATGCCAACGCCACCATCCGGGATTACCTGGGTATCATTGAAAATGAAACGCGCACCTCCGATAAGATCATCACCGACCTGCTGGATTTCACCCGCATCAAGTCGGTTGACCGGGAACCGGCGGATGTCTCCTACCTGGTGCACCAAACGCTGAAGCGTTACAGTGTGCCGGACTCGGTGGAAGTAATGCTTGATCTGCCCCCCGACCTGCCGCCGGTCTATGCCGACCCGGGTCATGTTGTCCAGGTGCTTGGCAACCTGGTCACCAATGCCTACCAGGCTATGGCTTTGCCGAACGAAACGCCCCAGCCCGGAAAAATAAACCTGTCTGCCTGCCAGCAAGGTGATATGATAGCCATTACGGTACAGGATACCGGTACGGGTATCCCGCCGGAGAACATGGGTAAACTGTTCGAACCGCTCTTCACTACCAAGACCAAGGGCATCGGGCTGGGGCTGGCGGTCAGCCAGAGGCTGATCGAAGCCAACGGCGGTACCATCGAAGCCCGCAGCGAGCCCGGCAAGGGCAGCACGTTTATTGTATATCTGCCTGTTTATCATTTGCAGTCGAATAGTCAAATAATCGAATAGTTTTGCAGGATCGCTCTCCAAGCTACCACACGATAAGGCGATAAGACTATTTGCCCTTTTTTGGAGATTTAAAATGGATCAAAAACTTCGCATCCTCATCGTTGACGACGACCAGCGCATGACGCACACCCTGTCTGACATTTTATCCATGACCGGGCACATGCCGGTGGAAGCCAATTCCGGCGCGCAGGCGCTCGAACTGGCCCGCACCCAGGCGTTCGATTGCGTCCTGACGGATGTACGCATGCCGGGCATGAACGGCGTGGAATTGCACCGCCAGCTGCACCAGAGCCAGCCCGGCCTGCCGGTGTTTCTGATGACCGCCTATGCTGCGGATGAGATTATCCGCAAGGGACTGGAAGAGGGTGTGGTGGGAGTCTTCGATAAGCCCCTGGATATAAGCAACCTGCTGGGCTTCTTCACCTCGCTGGCCAACCAACGTTCCATTGTGATAGTGGACGACGACAAGGATTTCTGCAAGACCCTGAGTGATATCCTGCATCAGCGCGGCTTCAGCGTTCTTCAGATCAGCGACCCGCATTCAGATGTGGAGCTGATGACCGCGGAGGCCCAGGTGATCATGCTGGATATGAAACTCGATGGAATCAGCGGGGTGGACGTGCTCAAGCAGATCCGGCAGCGCTACCCGGTGCTGCCCGTCCTGATGGTAACGGCTTATCGCCAGGAAATGACGGCCGCCATCCAGGCGGCCCTGTCCATCCACGCCTTCACGTGCCTGTACAAGCCGCTTGAGATCCCGGCTCTTTTGGAAACACTGTCTGATCTCCAACTAAAAAGGCTGCGAAAGGTAATAAAAAAGAGGTAGGTGTCAATGCGTGTAAATCCACAGCGCCTGGCGCCCTTCATTCTGGAAGAAATCTAGATGGAACCAAGACCTCTGCATGTCCTGCTCGTAGACGATGACCCCAACCTGCTGGTGACCATGGGGGATATCCTCAAGGCCAAAGGCTTTGTGCCAATCCCGGTCAGAACCGCCGTGGCGGCGCTTGCGCAGACCGCGGATATTGACGTGGCCCTGATCGACCTGCATCTGGAAGATATGCCCGGTTTGGAGTTGCTGCGCGAGGTCCGGACCAAGTTCCCTGGCAGCGAGTGTATCCTGCTGACCGGCCACGCCTCGCAGGATTCGGCCATTGAGGCCATCAACGCCGGGGCGTTTTCGTATTTCCAGAAACCCTGTGATATCGACCAGTTGGTTCTATCCATCCAGCGGGCCGGGGAAAAGCGCGCCGCCGGGCAGGCGCTGCGCGAGAGTGAAGCATCCTTACAGGCAGTTTTACAATCCACCGCGGATGGCATTCTGGCTGTCGGCACGGAAAATCAAGTCCTTTATGCCAATCAGCGTTTCGCTGACCTGTGGCGCATCCCGGCCGGGATTCTTGCCAGCCAGGATGACACCACACTTCTTAATTATGTCCTGGATCAACTGGTTGATCCGCAAAGTTTTCTCAAGAAGGTGCAGGAACTATATCTATCGGATGAAGAAAGTTTCGATACGCTCGATTTCAAAGACGGAAGAGTATTTGAGCGGGTATCCCTGCCGCTGAAACAGGCCGAAGCGCAGCGCGGCCGGGTTTGGTCATTCAGCGATATTACCGGGCGCAGGCAGGCTGAAAAACTCCAGCAGGCAGTCTACCGGATTGCACAGGCCGCTGATAAGGCCGAGAATCTGGATTCTCTCTATTCGTCCATCCATGCCATCATTGGCGAGGTCATGGTCGCCGATAATTTTTATATTGCCTTGCATGATAAAGAATCCGGGCTGATCAGTTTCCCTTATTTTGCCAGTAAAACCGGTAAACCGCCAGCTCTGCAGAAGGCCGGCCAGGGGCTGACCGGTTATGTTCTTCGCGCGGCTCAGTCCCTGCTGTGTGATCAGGTTCTTTTTGAAAGCCTGAAACAGCGCGGCGAGGTCGAACAGATGGGCGTAACCGCCCCCATCTGGTTGGGCGTGCCATTGCTGGTTGCCGGCCAGGCGATCGGCGTCATGGCCGTACAGGATTTTAAAAATGCCCGGGTCTATGGGGAACGCGAACAGAATATCCTGGAATTTGTTTCTTCCCAGGTGGCCATGGCCATCCACCGCAAGCAGGCGGAACAGGCGCTTGTTCGCGCCGAACAGAAATATCGCAGCATCTTTGAGAACGCCATCGAAGGCATCCATCAGACAACCTTTGCCGGGAAAATCATTAGTGTCAACCCGGCGGGTGCGCGCATGCTCGGGTTTGATTCGCCGGAAGAGCTGGTGGCCAATGCCAACTACCTCAATTCTCGCTTCTATGTTCAGCCGGGGCGGCGGGAGGAGTTTCAGAAGTTGATTGAGGCACAGGGAGAGCTTTTGGGCTTCGAATCCGAGGTCTACCGCAAAGATGGAAGTACGGTCTGGATATCGGAGAATGTGCACTGCGTGCGCGACGAACATGGAAACCTGTTGTATTACGAAGGTACTTCGACGGACATCACCAGGCGCAAGCAGGCCGAAGCCGCCTTGCTCGAGAGTGAAGAGCGCTTCCGGGTCATCTTTGAAAAAGCCAATGACGCCATCATGATCGAAAATGACGATGACAAAATCCTGGAAGTAAATTCGCGCATGTGCGAATTGATGGGCTACAGCCGTGCAGAACTTTTGCAAATGCACGTGGCCGATCTGCAGGCGCCTGAAGTACGGCAATCCAGTAATGTACTTAAAAACGAGTTGGCCCAGCACGGCGCCGCCGTGTTCGAAGGTCTGAACCTCCACGAGGACGGCCGGCGCATCCCGGTCGAGATCAGTGTCGGCCGGATGGAACTACCCTCTGGCGATCTGTATGTATCGGTGGTGCGCGACATCACCGAGCGCAAGCTGGCCGAAGCCGCCTTGCATGAGAGCGAGGAACGCTACCGCCGCGCCATTGCAGCCGCCGGGCTGGTGCCTTATGGGATTGATTACGAGAAAAACTGTTTCACTTTTATCGGGGAGGATATCCTCAAGCTGACCGGTTATTCGGCCGGTGAATTTACGCCAGCCATCTTGAAAGCCAGCGTGCAGGAAAGCCACGTCTGGGGGCTTGAGAATACGGGCATCACGCAGGACGAAGCGCCCGGACAATTCCTGGCTGGAAAGATTGGGAAATGGGGCAATGACCTGCGCATCCGCACGCGCACCGGGGAAGAGCGCTGGATCAGTGATGTCTCCGTGCCCCTTCCGGACGAACATGGCCGGGTGACCGGTGCCATCGGCATTTTCCAGGATCTTACGGAACGCAAACAGGCGGAGGCTGAATTGCAGGCCAGCCGGGCAGCCGAGATGAATTTTGCTGAACGTCTGGCCGTCCTGTCAGAAGCCACAACCGAGCTTTCCAAAGCAGATAGTCTGGATGCGCTCTGCCGGCGCGCGGTGGAACTGGGCCGGGAACAACTTGATTTCGACCGTCTCTCCATCTGGTTTTTGGCAGAAGACCACTCCACCTTACTAGGCACCTTTGGAGTGGATACCGAAGGCCGCTATACCGATGAACATGGACTACAGGTTCCCATCGATTCCGATTTTGCCAGCATGCCTGTGCTGGAAGGCCAGGTGCCCCTGCTTCGCCGCACGGATGCGCCGCTATCCCTGAAAGGACAGGTCGTCGGACAGGGCACACATGTCTCTGCCGGTCTCTGGGATGGAAAATCCATTATTGGCTATCTCACTATCGATAACCTGCTGCGCCAGCGGCCTGTCAGCGACCGGGATTGCGAAATAATCCGCCTGTATGCTTCTGCGCTGGGGCAGCTCGTCTCGCTTAAGCGCGCCGAGCAGGCTGTGCGCACCAGCGAGGGGCGCTACCGTATGCTCGCCGAGAACATGACCGACACCATCTGGCTGATGGACCTGGATCTGACGACCACCTACATCAGCCCTTCAGTGACCAAACAGCGCGGCTATACACTCGACGAACTCAATACAGTTCCGCTTGACCGGCAGATGACGCCCGAATCCTTCGCGCGGGTTGTGAAATTGTTCACCAGGGATCTATCTCCCGGACGGCTGGCGCAGGCCGATCTACCCATCCTGGCTTCGCTTGAACTGGAATTGTCCCGCAAGGATGGCAGCACCTTCTGGAGCGGGAACACCTATTCGCTCATCCGCGATCCTCTTGGGCAGCCACTGGCCATCCTGGGCTCCGGGCGCGATATCACCGAAAGCAAAAAGTCCCAAACGGCCCTCGAAAGCAGCGAAAAACGCTTCCGTGCCCTGATCGAGCACAATACCGATGCCATTGTCCTGGTTGACCCGCGCGGCCGGGTATTGTTTGAAAGCCCGGCCTATGGCAGGATGACCGGGCGGGATGTGCGCGAGCGCCTCGGCCGCAGCAGCTTAGAGTTTGTCCACCCGGAAGACCTGCCGGTCGTGTCCAGGGTACTCAACGAACTGGCCCAGTCCCCCGGTCGGATCGGGCAGGCCACTTTCCGCAACCAGCACGAGGATGGCTCGTGGCGGTGGCTCGAAGCCAAGGCCACCAATTTACTGTGGGAAAGTGCCGTACAGGCGATTGTCATCAACTTACACGATATTACCGAGCGTAAACTGGCCGAGGAAAGCCTGCGCCAGCGTGTGGCGGAATTGGAAGTGCTCTACGAAACCGGCTTGAGTATCAGCCGTATGGTGGAGCCAAAAGAGATCGGCCGCAAGGTCATTGATGTGCTCTCTGAAAAATTAGCCTGGCGGCAGGCTTTCATCCGCCTGTATCACCCCGAGACGCAGAGCCTGGAATTGCTGGTATTCAACCGCCCTGGCCTGACGGTGCAGCAACTGCAGGCCGAAACGCGCCGTCTGAATCGGGCCATTGCAAAGCCCGACCAGGGCTTCAGCGGCTGGGTCATTCAGCATGGCCAGGCGATCCGCTCCGCGGACGTTACTTCTGACCCACGCGCTGTCAGCAACTTCAAGGACATCCGATCCGGGTTGTACGTACCCATGCAAGTGGGGAAACGCACCATCGGCGTGATCGGCACGGAAAGCGAACAAGTCGGGGCGTTTACGGAAGCCGATGAGCGTCTATTGACCACACTGGCTGCCCAAGCCAGCATCGCCATTGAAAATGCCCGCCTGCTGGCAGAGACCTTTCACCAGGTCGAAGAAATGAGCGCGCTGGCAGATTGTTCGGAGGCGCTGCGCGCTGCTCTGGCGCGTTCGGAAATCGTATCGGTCATCCTTGATCAAATGATGGGCTTGTTCCCCGCGGATGATGCCTGCCTGGTGGCTTACGACCCGCTTACCGGCGGCAACATTGTCGAGGCGGCGCGTGGGAAGTGGGTCAAATGGATGGGCACACGCCTGCAGCCCGGTGAAGGATTGAGTGGCCTGGTGGCGGAGACCCGCAAGCCCTACCAAAGCAATGATTTGCTCCAGGAGCAACGCGCTGCCCAACGAAAGAAACAGAAGCAGATGGAGGCGGCTGCTGGTGTGCCCTTGCTGGTCCAGGGCCAGTTTATCGGTTCCCTGTGGGTTGGCCGCACTCGCCGGCAGAAAGGACAACCCCCCGTTCCCTTAACCGCCGACGAAATCCGCCTGCTGGGATCCGTTGCCGATCTGGCTGCCAATGCGCTTCAGCGCGCCAGCTTGTACGAACAGACCTTGCGGCATGCGGAAGAATTGTTGACCATCAACACCATGGGACGCCTGCTGGCCGAAACGCTTGACGTGAACCAGATCTACGAAAAGCTGGATGAGATGGTCTGGCAGTTGCTGGATGATATCTCCCTGGTTGCCATTGCCCTTTACAACCCTGATAAAGCCCAGATCACATGTGTCTGGTTGAATAACGATGGGGTCAAAATGGATGCCGCTGCTCTCCCGCCGGTGCCGCTGGAACCGCCCGGCCAGGGCACCCAGAGCGAGGCCATTCACACCCGCCAGCCGGTCATTTTCAATAATTTGCGCGAACGGTTGGAGAAGGTCGATATAAAAATGGATGTGGGTATGGAGGATGGCCGGTTCTCGCAATCGGGCTTGTATGCTCCCATGCTTGTGCATGGCCGGGTGATCGGTGTCATGCAGGTGCAGAGTTATACCTTGAACCGATTCAGCCAATCCGAGGCGGATTTATTGTCCCTGGTCGCAAATACGGCTGCAGTGGATATCGAGAATGCCCGTTTGTTTTCCGGGACGCAAAAAAACTTGCACAACCTGGCGGCCTTGCACGAAATCGATGTTGCCATCAGCGCCAGCGTGGATATCCATGTAACCCTCGACATACTCCTGGAGCAAACGGTTTCCGAATTGAATGTGGATGCCGCGGCCGTACTCCTGCTCAACCCTCTTTCCCGCACGTTGGAATATGCCGCCAGCCAGGGTTTCCGTAATCACCAGGTCGTTGGAAAACATATCCCAGTGGGCGCCGGGCTGGCGGGACAGGCGGCTTTGCGTCGGCAAATACAGAGTGTTCCCGACCTTCGGGAAAGCCTTTTGCCGGAGAATCAGAAACCCGCTATCAATGTGTATGACGGTGAAGGGTTCGTGGCCCACCATGCCATTCCATTGAGCGCCAAGGGTCAGGTCCAGGGTGTATTGGAAGTTTTCCATCGTTCCCCCTTCCAGCCTGACGTTGAATGGTTTACTTTCCTCGAAACACTCTCCCGCCAGGCCGCCATCGCCATTGACAATAACAACCTTTTTGAAAACCTGCAACGTTCAAACACGAACATCATCCTGGCCTATGATGCCACCATCCAGGGCTGGTCGCAGGCACTCGAACTGCGCGACAAGGAAACCGAAGGCCACGCCAGGCGAGTCACCGAACGGACTGTGCAACTGGCCCAGCTGGTCGGTGTTCCTGTTGCCGAAATGGAACATGTCCGGCGCGGCACGCTCCTGCACGACATCGGTAAAATGGGCATTCCGGATGCCATCCTGCTCAAGCCGGGTAAACTTACCGAGGCAGAGTGGGTTATCATGCGTCGGCACCCTGTGTTTGCCTATGAAATGCTTTCTTCCATTGCTTACCTGCGCCCGGCTCTCGACATTCCTCATTATCACCATGAAAAATGGGACGGCACCGGTTACCCGGATGGGCTGAAGGGTGAGCAAATTCCTTTGTATGCACGCATATTCGCCGTTGTGGATGTGTACGATGCCCTGACGAATGACCGCCCCTACCGCCCCGCCTGGACCGCCGCGCAGGCCCTCGAATATATCCGTGCGGAATCCGGCAGGCATTTCGACCCTGCCATCCTCGAGACTTTCCTGAACATGCTGGAAAGGGAGAAATAGCGTCTTTTCTCCTTTGCAAACCAGAATAATGATTCAATAGTACACCTGCCCAGCCTCCCGGGCAGGTGTGTGTATTTTGATTCCCTTTCACAATTTCAGGATGCTTTTTTGCCGCAGCTTTCAGCCGGTCCCTCCTGGTTACCCAGTGGCATGCACAAAGTAAAATATCTTTCCGACGCCTTATTCGTTTCTTTTCGTTGCGCGGAACGAATGCTGCTTTTTCCATTTTCCATTCATCCTTCCCAATCAGGGGGTAGAATGAGGCTCTTGCTGACCATGCTCTTACCCCCGGCCAGTGCATAAGAACCGATCCCATAATTTCCAAGGAGTCAGCATGAGCGCAATTTTAAAGGTTGCAGATGGTCAGGTCATTGTAATGGAATATACACTAAGGGTGGAAGGCGAGATAATTGACGCATCCACGGACCATGGGCCGATTGAATTCATTCAGAGCGTGGGCAATATCATCCCCGGCCTGGAACAGGCCTTGTATGGCATGACGGTCGGGGAAAGCAAGGAGGTGGTTGTGACTGCCGGGGACGGTTATGGTGAAATGGACAGCCTGGCTTATATGGAAGTGCCGCGTGACCAGTTCCCGGAAGACATCCCGATGGAAACCGGTACGCAGATCGAATTGCATAATGAGGCCGGCCAGCCCATGGTTGCCCGCATTGATCAGGTTGGCGAGACATCCGTGCGGCTGGATTTCAACCACCCGCTGGCAGGCAAGGAATTACATTTTGCGATTAAGATTGCCGGTCTGCGCCCCGCAACGGAGCAAGAGCTGGATCACGGTCACGTACATTCCGGGCATGAACATTAAAGAGTCGTTGCAAAAAGGGCATCAAACACAATGGTCACGAAGTATACAAAGGTAAGTTTAGAGAAATAAAGGTTCTTCCCTTGTATTCCTTTGTGGTTCTTTGTGAACTTTGTGTTTAAATAGTTTTTACAGTAGAGATGTCATGTCTGCTGGACACCGCAAAGCATGAAAATGTGCTATATAGGGTGTCGTCGGCTGACATCGAGATCGTTTTTTGACTGGTGCCATGAGCCTGTAGTAGAGATTGATCCGGATACCTGCAGGCACCGCTAATTGTCGCTCGCTTGTATAGGAAGCACGTAAGACAGTCTCTGTCTTTCCGGGTATCCAAGTC
>Ga0187873_1000587_pt1 | contig 36113 bp, 31 predicted proteins | sample June2016WEW_16_1_2_FD_133012 | JGI IMG/M metagenome (GOLD analysis project Ga0187873, IMG submission 133012) | Peatland microbial communities from SPRUCE experiment site at the Marcell Experimental Forest, Minnesota, USA - June2016WEW_16_100 | ecosystem: Environmental > Terrestrial > Soil >...
ATTTCTACGACGTGATTGACGACCCGAACGGCCACTGGGTTTTCGACCCGAAAAAAGGAATGTTGAACCGGCAATACGGTTCGCATTACGCCGGCGTCTGCCACACGGCATTGCCGGCCAAGGGGCATACACGTCCGGGCGAAGTGTTGTTTGGCACCGACTCGCACACATGCATGGCCGGCGCATTCAACCTGTTCGCCACCGGCATCGGCAACACGGACGCCGGCTTCGTCATGGGTACGGGCAAGTTGCTCATCAAGGTGCCGGAGACGATGCACTTCCGGCTCGAAGGCAAATTGCAGCCCGGCGTGATGGCCAAGGACGTGATTCTTCATTGCATTGGCGAAATCGGCTTCGACGGCGCGACGTATCGCGCTTTGCAATTCGACGGCCCCGGAGCGGCATCGCTTTCGATGGACGACCGCATGACGATTGCGAACATGGCCATCGAAGCGGGTGGCAAGAACGCCATTTTTGAATTCGATTCGCGCACGGCGGAATACGTGGACGCGCGCGTGAAATTGAACGGCACGAAATCCACTTACGAACCGGTCGCGCCGGACAAGAAACAGAAGTTCGTCTATGAACTGGTCGTGAACCTCGACCAGCTCGAACCGACGGTGGCGTGTCATCCTGATCCCGGCCAGCGCAAGAAGGCGAAGGAACTCGGCCACATCAAGCTTGACCGCGCCTATGTGGGCTCCTGCACCGGCGGCAAGACGAGCGACTTTGTGGAATTCGCCCGCGTATTGCGCGGCAAGAAGGTCGCCATCGACACCTTCGGCGTGCCCGCGACGCCGGAAATCGTGCGCGATTTGCAGACAACGTACTGGGGCAACCAGACGATTTGGGACGTGCTGGTGAGCGCGGGCGTGCAGATGACGGAAAACGCCGGGTGCGCCGCGTGCCTTGGCGGGCCGGTGGACACGTTTGGCCGCATCAACAAGGCCGGTATCAAGTGCATCAGCGCGACGAACCGGAATTTCCCCGGCCGCATGGGCAACAAGGAATCACAGGTATTTCTTGCCTCGCCGATGACGGTGGCCGCGAGCGCGATTGCCGGAAAAATCGTTGACCCGCGCGAGTATCTGGCGAATTAGAATGGAAATTTCGCGCGCAGGCCACGAAGGTTCTTTGGCCGGTGATTTTGCGGATTACCAGCCATTTCAAAAAAATTTCCTTCGCGACACTTTGCGCTCTTCGCGCGACAAAAATTACTCCTTCAAATTCGCGCCGGGCAAATAAATCGTGAACGTTGTCCCTTCGCCCACGTGCGTATGAATGTGCAGCGCGCCGCCACCTTCCTTGATAAGCCGCTGGACGATGTTGAGGCCGAGGCCGGTTCCCTGTTGCGGCCCTTTGGTGGTAAAGTAGGACTGAAATATTTTCGCCAACACTTTCGGTGGGATGCCAGGGCCATTGTCGCGCACCCAAAGTTTGACCAGCGGCGGGGTGTTGTCCGCACTTTCAACGTTGAGCAGCCGATCATTCGGGCCGTCTTTGAATATTTTAAGATCGAGCGGCACCCGGAGCAGTTCACCACCGATTTCGACGCGATGTTTGAGGGGCATGCACTGAAAGGCGTTCACCGCCAGGTTGAGCAAAATCTGGATAAGGTCGGTGCCGTTGATTTTGACACCGATGTCCTCGGGCAGCGGCGTAATGCCAAATTCGTTTTCATGCGCACTGGGATGCACACGCACGAGTTGATCCAAGTCCTTGAGTAATTGATTGACACTGACGCACGAGACATTTTCGCCCGATTGGCGGCGAAGGAAACCGAGGTAGCGCCGGGAAATTTCGATGCAGTTGCTTGTCTGCCGCCCGATGATGTGCAGGCGGTTCTTGATGAATTCCAAGTCCTCCAACTCCAGCTGTGAACTCCGGTTTAATCGCTGACCGAGCACTTGCACAAAACCGGAAATGACCGTCAGCGGCCCGTTGATGTCATGGATGATGCTGGCGTAAATGTCGCCGCGCGTCTTGGCGAGTTGCTCCTCGATGCGCTGGTTTTGCAGCTCGGCGAGCAATTCCCGCACCTTTTCCGCGCTGCTGTTGATTTCACTTTCGAGCGTGCGGCGTTGCATTGCCTGGCCGACGGCGGAGCGGATCGTCACGAGGTCGAACGGCTTGTTGATGTAATCACACGCGCGCAACCGCAGCGCCCGCCGAATCGTGTCGGTCGTCTCAAATGCCGTGATCATGATCGCTTCGATTCTTGGGTTCACGCCTTTGAGGTGTTCCAAAACCTCGATGCCCGACATGCCGGCCATGCGAATGTCCAGCACTGCCACGTCAATCGGATGTTTCCGCGCCAGCGCAATTGCTGTCGGCCCGTCATCAGCCATCAGCAAATCATATTCGTCCTTGAAAATGACGCGGAGTGATTGTCGCGGCCCGTCCTCGTCATCCACAATCAACAGCGTCCCACGCCGCTTCGGCGAAGCGGCGATGGTGTCTTCCGCCTCGGCGGTAAAACGGTCGCGCGCAACGGTCATCGGGTCAGTCATCAAAGCCATGTTTGGAAATAAAATTCTTTCGCTTCAACTCCGTGAAGACGTTGAATACTTTAACTTAACGGCAAAAGCCTTCACTCTCAAGTATAAAGCGCATTTACGCTCCGGCCAGCTGCGAATGCAGCATTTTCAATGCCTGTCGGGCTGTAACTTCCTTGAACCTCTCGCGCTTGGAGGAATTAAATTTACGCTCAACAATCGTTCCAAACGCCCCAATCAGCGCGATGAAAACCGTCCCCACCGGCTTCTCCTTTGTTCCGCCGTCCGGGCCGGCAATGCCCGTGACCCCGATCGCAAAATCCGAGCCGAATCGTTCGCGCGCACCCTCGGCCATTTCGCACGCGACCGCTTCGCTTACCGCCCCGTGAGCCGCGAGCGTTTCAGCGCGAACGCCAAGAAACTTCCTCTTCGCCGCATTGCTGTAAGCGACCACTCCGCCGGGGAAAACCGCCGACGCGCCGGGCACATTCGTGAGCCGGTGTGCGATGCAACCGCCGGTGCATGATTCGGCCAGCGCGAGAGTTTGTTGTCGTTTGGTCAACAAACAAACAACGATCCCTTCGATTTCCCTACTGCGGCAGTTTGGATTTGCGGATTTCGGCATTGAAAGTTCCGGCCACGTAGCTTTTCACTGCATCCGGCACCGCCAGGTAAAATTTCCCCGGCAACCGCTTGCCGGCCAACTGGCCAAATTCGACCCGTAGCACGTAACCTTCCTTGAAATCCTTCGTCACGGGTTGCTGTTCGTCATCCTTCCAGCGCAGCCGGACGAGCGGCGCATTCGTGAAGTCGCTGGTGATGCTGACCGTTCGTCCAGCCAGGTCCTGGCTCCGGTTCGCGTGCAGATACACCGAAAGCCCCAAGTCTGGCGACCCGGGATTGTCCGTACGCATCGTCAGCGTGCCGACCTCCAAATAGGCATGCTGACGGATGAAATCCTTTCCGTGAATGCGCCCCGCCACCGGCGCGTCGGGAATCACCGCCGCACTGAGAGTCAGCGTCCAATTCGTGTCGTTCGGGGGCGGCGCAACGACGACTGGTCGCGCCGGGGTCACGTTTCGAGCCGGCGCCGGGTTGACCGGTTGCGCCGGGCTGGTTTGACTTGCGGTCGTGCTTTGAACGTTCGTTGACCGGAAGATTTTCCCGCGAAACACAAACACCATCGCAACCGCTGCGCAAAGCAAAATGACAAAGGCGATTCCTGTCACTGGAGAATTTTTTGCACGCAGGGTTGGAGCAGGCGGCGTTCCTAAATCCATCCCCGGTTTTGTCACCAGTCGCCTGGTGGCCTTCGAACCTTTTATGACCAATTCCATATCGTCGTCCGTGGGAGCTCGCGGGACGATGATCCTCTGGAAGCACGCCGGGCATTCCATCATCGTGTTGCTCCGCCACGACTCGCACTTGACGTCCTGGCCGCAGGATGGACAGACGAATTTGAACTCGCTCATGCTGTTTAAAATAGCATTCCACATCCGCGCGCCACTGGCAACGGGGTTTTTTAATGGCTTTTTCCCCGCGTCTTTGTGATTGAATTTTGCCGCCGCATCTTAAAACCTGTGTTCATCCGCGTTCATCGGCGGTTTAATTAAAGCGCATGAAAAAAATCTCTCCACTCTCCCGCAGCGTCCGGTTCGCGCGTGAAGTCAGCACGGACGTGGCACAATTCACCGAATCCATCTCGTTCGACCACCGGCTCTGGCGGCATGACATCCTCGGCTCGCTCGCCCACGCCGCCATGCTCCGCAAAATCGGCGTGCTGACCAAGTCCGAGGCAATAGCCATCATCTGCGGACTCGACAAGATCGGACGCGAAATCGCCACGGGCGAATTCGAGTGGAAACCCGAACTCGAAGACGTCCACATGAACATCGAGGCCGAGCTGACGCGGCGCTTGCCCGCCGGCGCCAAGCTCCACACCGCCCGCTCGCGCAACGACCAGGTCGCCCTCGACATGCGCCTCTGGCTGCGCGACGAAATCGTCCTTTTGCTCGGCGAGATTACCGATTTGCAACGCGCGCTCGTCTCGCTCGGCGAAAAAAATTCCGATGTGCTGATTCCGGGCTACACGCATCTGCAACGCGCGCAGCCCGTGTATCTCGCACACCATCTGCTCGCCTACGTCGAGATGCTGGAGCGCGACTGCGAGCGCCTTTGGGATTGTTACTCGCGCGCGAATGTCTGCCCGCTCGGCAGTGGCGCAATCGCCGGTTCCACGCTGCCGCTCGACCGCGTACTCGTCGCCAAATTGCTCGGCTTCGTGGACGCCGGCGGCAAACCGCAGCTCACGCAAAATTCCATGGACGCCGTCGGCGACCGCGATTTTGCCGTCGAATTTTCCGCTGCCGCCGCGTTGCTCGCCGTTCACATTTCACGGCTCGCGGAAGATTTAATCCTTTGGACGAGCACAGAATTTAATTTCATCAAGATCGCTGACGCCTACACCACCGGTTCGTCGTTGATGCCGCAAAAGAAAAATCCCGACATCGCCGAACTCGCGCGCGGCAAGACCGGCCGGGTTATCGGCAACCTCGTCGCGCTGCTCACACTGCTGAAAGGTCTGCCAATGACCTACAACCGCGATCTCCAAGAAGATAAAGAACGGCTGTTCGACACCGCCGACACCGTGCGCGCGACTGTGCGCATCGTCGCCGCGATGTTACAGCACACGAAGATTAATCGCGCCGCCTGCGACCGTGCCGCGAGCGACCCGGCATTGCTGGCGACAGACCTAGCGGATTATCTCGTCAAAAAAGGAATGCCGTTCCGGCAGGCGCATCATATCGTCGGCAAGGTTGTTGCGCTGGCGGAAAAAAACGGCAAGCCGCTGAACCAGCTCACGCTCGCGGAATTGCAATCCGTGGACAAAACCTTTGGGCGCGACGCGCTTGGCGTGTTCGATCTAAAACGCGCGATGGCCAAACGAAACTTGATCGGCGCACCGGGAACAAAGGAAGTCGCGAAGCAACTGGCAAGGTGGCGGAAATTGTTGCAGGCGTAACATGGCGGTAAATGTAAATACGCTGCTGACTGATTTGCTCAAGCAAACTTCGCGCTCGTTTTATCTGACGTTGCGCGTACTGCCGGGCGCAATCCGTCCACAAATCGGCCTCGCCTATCTGCTCGCGCGCACGACAGACACTATCGCTGACACGGGAATCGTCCCGCTCGCGCAACGGCTCGACGCGCTGCAAAAGCTGCGCGAACGGATTCTCGGTCAAAATGCCGCACCGCTGAATTTCGGCGAGCTTGCCCGGCATCAGGCCCTGCCCGCCGAACAAGCGTTGCTGGAAAAAGTCGAGGACAGCCTCGCGCAGTTGCAAATGCTTTCGCCCGCCGATTTGAAACTGGTTCGCGAGGTTCTCACCATCATCACGAGCGGACAGGAACTAGATTTGCGCCGGTTCGCCGGCGCGTCCGCTGAAAAAATCATCGCGCTGGAAACCGAGGCTGAACTGGAAGATTACACCTATCGCGTCGCCGGTTGTGTCGGCGGGTTTTGGACAAAAATTTGCCGCGCTCATTTGTTTCCCCAGGTGAAACTGGACGACGAACTTCTAATGGCCAATGGCATCCGGTTCGGCAAAGGTTTGCAGCTCGTGAACATCCTGCGCGATTTGCCGGCGGATTTGCGCAATGGCCGGTGCTATTTGCCGGCGGACAAATTGGTTGAGGCCGGTCTGCAACCCGCCGACTTGTTGTCGCCCGCGAACGAGGCTAAATTCCTGCCGCTGTTCCGCGAATGCCTCAACAAAGCGGAATCGCATCTGGCGGCGGGTTGGGCTTACACGAATTCACTGCCGTTCGGGCAGGTGCGCGTCCGCCTCGCCTGCGCCTGGCCGATTTTGATCGGCATCAGGACGATTGGACAATTGCGCGCCGCCAGTATGCTCGAACTGCAACAGGGCATCAAAATTTCCCGTAATGAAGTGCGCTGCATTTTGTTGTGGTCGGCGTTCAGCTATCCGTTCCCAGGCCTGTGGCGAAAATTGTTTTCAGGAACCGGAAAAGCAGTTGCTTCCGCGCAAGGATTGGTGTAGAAGAAAACCATGCAAATTTTCAAGTGGTTTTCCGCAGTTTGCGCGGTCGTTTTCTGTGTAAGCTTCATCACCGTTCGCGCGGATGACAATCCCGCCCCGGCCGCTGCGCCCGAACAAACAAATCAGCCAACCGTTACTTCGGCAGCCATTTCCGAAACCAATGCACCTGCCGAAACGGTTGCGCCAGCGCCGGCAACTCCCGAGACGACAACCACAACGAACACAGTCGCCCCGACATCTGCGCCGCCGGCTGAAACGCAGCCGCCAACAACTGAAACCAACGCATCTGCCGAAACGGTTGCGCCAGCGCCGACGGAAAATCCATCGGCAACTCCAGCGCCGGCAACTCCCGAGACGGCGATCACAACGAACACAGTCGCCCCGACACCTGCGCCGCCGGCTGAAACACAGCCGCCGACAACTGAAACCAACGCGCCCGCCGCAACAGTTGCGCCAGCGCCAGCGACTCCCGAGACGACGACCGCAACGAACACAGTCGCCCCGACACCTGCGCCGCCAGTTGAAACGCAGCCGCCGACAACTGAAACCAACGCGCCTGCTGAAACAGCTGCTCCGGCATCGGTACCGGTCACTCCTTCCGGGGTCGTGGTAGTACAACCCGGCGAATCCTCAACCAATGTTACCCAGACGGTTCCCGCGAAAACGAAAGCGGACAAACGAAAGGCTGCTGCCGAATTGAAGGCTAAGAAAAAGACGGAACGAAAAGCAGCTGAACAAGCACAGGCTAAGGCCAAAGCAGATAAAACTGCTGCCAAAGCAAAAATGAAAGCGGACCAACGAAAGGCTGCTGCCGAATTGAAGGCTAAGAAAAAGGCGGAACGAAAAGCAGCTGAACAAGCACAGGCTAAGGCCAAAGCAGATAAAACTGCTGCCAAAGAGGTGGCTGCCAAGGCGCCCCAAACAAACGCAGTGCCTAACATTGTAAAGGAACCGGTGATGCAGCCAATCGTGGCGCCGCCGCTGCCTATTTCCGCCGACAAACAAGCCCAACTCAACGCCTTGCTGGTTAAATACATGGCTAATGCCATCACAGCGGGACAATACCAAACCGAGCGCGCAAAAATTCTGGCTGAGCCCTAAAATGGATTTGCGCCTTTGCCCGCCGGTTTTGCCGGCGGGCTTTTTCTTTGCCACGACGCGCCGCGAATTTTAGACTGCAATCGTCATGCATGACTTTCGTTACATCGGCCGGAATTTGTTTTGCGAAGGTGTCGCCGTCGAGGCGCTCGCCAGAAAATTCGGCACGCCGCTTTACGTTTATTCGCAGCGCACGCTGACCGGCCACTTCCAAAAACTCGACGCCGCAATGGCGCCGGTGCCGCATCTCGTTTGTTTCGCCGTCAAATCAAACTCGAACCTGTCCGTCTTGCGCGCGCTGGCGAATCTCGGCAGCGGATTCGACGTTGTCAGCGGAGGCGAATTGAGGCGCGTCATCGCGGCGGGCGGCGACCCGCGCCAATGCGTTTTCGCCGGCGTTGGAAAAAGCGGGGACGAAATTGAATTGGCGCTGCGGCAGAACGTTTATTCGCTCAACGCCGAAAGCGAACCGGAATTGCAGCGCATCAATCGCATCGCGGCGCGGTTGAAAAAAATCGCGCCGGTTGCAGTGCGGGTGAATCCGAACGTGGAGGCCAAAACGCACGCGAAAATCACCACCGGCACTTACGAAAACAAATTCGGCATTGCGCTCGAGAAAATCGGCGGTGTTTATGCGCGTGCCGCCAAATTGAAAAATCTCCGGCTGCGCGGATTGCAAATGCACATCGGCTCGCAAATCACGGAAGTCGCGCCGTTTGAAAAGGCCGTGCGCAAAGTGTTGCCGCTCGTTGAAAAACTGAAAGCAAGACATGGATTGGAATTTTTCAGCATCGGCGGCGGGCTGGGCATTATTTACCAATCCGCGCTCGCCAGCGGCCAATTGTCGTGGTGGGATGGACGCGGGGCAAAAGATGTTTTGACTCCGGCCAAATATGCCGCGCGGCTTGTACCGCTGCTCCGACCGCTTGGTTTGCGAATTTTGATTGAGCCGGGACGTTTCATTTCCGGCAACGCGGGCATCTTGGTCACGCGCGTTGAGTTCGTGAAAAAAACCGGCCGGAAAAATTTCACCATCGTGGACGCGGCAATGAACGACCTGATTCGCCCGGCGTTTTACGACGCCTATCACGAAATCATTCCGCTCACGCGCAAAAGTGGCGCGTTGGTGAAATCCGACGTCGTTGGACCGATTTGCGAATCCGGCGACTATTTTTGCAAAGATCGACTGTTGCCGGTGGTCAGCGAGGGCGATTATCTCGCGCTGTTGAGCGCGGGCGCGTATGGTTTTGTCATGGCGTCGAACTACAACACGCGTCCGCTCGCCGCCGAAATTCTGGTGAACGGCAAACGCGCCGCCATCGCGCGCGAACGCCAGCCGGTCAAGGAAATTTGGTCGGGGGAAAAAATTGTGGCATGGTTGAAGTAGTGCCGTGAACAACGAATTTTCCATCGCCGCGCACTGGCCGGGCGGTTTCAATGAAACCGAACTGCGGCAGTGGGCGGAGAATTTGCGCGCGCAACTTCCCGCGGCGCAGGTTTCGCTCGGCCTCATTTTCATGTCGCCGAAATTTTTTCCGCACGCGCGGCAGACGCTGGAAATTTTGCGCGTGCATGCCCGGATTCCGCTGCTCGCGGGCTGTTCCAGCACGGGATTGATTGCCGACTCGCAGGAAATTGAAGGAGCGTCGGGATTTGTGCTCGCGCTTTATTCATTGCCGGGGGCGGAATTGAAAGGCTTCCGTTTCACCCAAAAACAAGTCGAAGAAGCTGACGGCACGGCCTACTGGTATTTGGAAACCAGCGTCGAACCAAAGCGCTCGAACGGCTGGCTTGTGTTCATTGACCCGTTTCATCTCGATGCGGAAAGTTGGCTTCGCTCCTGGAATGAAGCCTACGCACCGTTGCCCGCGCTCGGCGGTCTGGCCGGTGGCGCTTTTTCAGACCAGACGACCCAAGTCTACTTGAACGGCGATGTGTTCGAGGACGGCGGCGTGGCCGTTTCCTTTGGCGGCGACGTGAAATTGGCGAGTGTCATTTCGCAAGGCTGCACGCCCATCGGCGAGACGTGGACGCTCACGCGCGTCGAACACAATTTGATTCGCCAAATCGCCAACCGCCCCGCCTATGCCGTGCTTGCGGAGACGTTCCAAAAACTTCCTCTTGCTGAACAACAAAAGGCACGCGGTAATTTGTTCATTGGCCTTGTTGCCAATGAATATCTCGAAGATTTTCATCGCGGCGATTTTCTCGTGCGCAATCTCATCGGCGGCGACCCAAACTCCGGCGTGCTGGCCGTCGGTGCGATGCCGCGCGCGGGGCAGACCATGCAATTCCAGCGGCGCGACGCGGTGGCGGCGACCGAGGACATGAACGAACTGCTGTCGCGCGCAAAAAAACAACTCGCCGACTCGACGATTTACGGCGGTTGCCTCTGCTGCTGCAATGGTCGCGGCCAAAATCTTTTCGGGCGCCCAAACCACGACGCCGAGTTGGTAAAAAAGCAACTCGGCCCACTCGGACTCGCCGGATTTTTCTGCAACGGCGAAATCGGTCCCGTCGGCCAAAAAAATTTTCTGCACCGCCACACCGCGTCGCTTGCCCTGTTTGTGAAAAAGTGATTCCAATTCGCCATTGCTTTTCTCCGGCGGCGCGTCATGCTCACGCCCGGAAATGCCCTCGCCGGAAAAACAACAAACGGAATCGAATTTTCCAGCGCAGCCGCGGAATTCAGGCGGCGGACAACAGCGGATTCCTCGCGGTGGACGCGGACGCGGCCGGCGTCGGACCGGACAAATTCCCCAGACTTCACCACTGCCGGGCGCGGCTGCTTTGCCGGAACCCAAAAACGCAACTGTTTCTTCCGCCATCAGCCAAGCCGTTGAAGAAGTGACGCAAATTGTCGAGTCACTCAAACAGGTGTTGGAACAAATGGAAGAAGTGCTCGAACTCGTCGAGCTGGCTGAACGCCAGAAATCCGCCGATGAACGCGAAATCGAATCGCTGCGGCGTGCGTTGCGGAAAATTCAGCAGCCGCGCAACAGACAGCAAGAACGGCCGCAGTCTGATGACTGATTTCGTCCGACAGTTACCTCAATAATTCTTTCACATTTTCAGCTTTACCCGCCGGCGGCTGACACGTTTTGCCAGTGCAAAGTGAATCAAGCCAGGACCTAGTTTTGCGTCGTCACTGGCATACGGCTGCGCTAGGCTGGCAGCATGCTATCCGCCAAACCGTGGCGACTGGAAGTTGTAATCTGGTTTTGCGCGGCCCAACTCATCAGTCTTTGTCTTGGAGTGGCAATGGTCGGCCTGCTGCAAAAGGCCGGGTTCGCCGCATTCCAACCGCCGGCCGGTCCCGGCGCGGTGCTGCTCGGCACACTGGCTTTTCAAGGTGCAGCGTGGGTGTTGATTTCGATTTTTCTGCGGCAACATCACGTGAACTGGCGTGATGCGTTTGGTTTTCGCGAGCCGGGATTGAACCACGCCTGGTTCCTGGCGGTGCTGGTTGTGTGCGCGATTCTGCCGGTGGCGTGGCTGTTGCAAAGCGCGTCCGTGCATGCGCTGACAAAAATCGGCTGGCAACCCGAAAATGAAACCGCCGTGATGGTGCTGGCCAACGCAAAAGAGTGGTGGCTGTGTGCCTATCTCGGCGTGTTCACCGTGGTGATCGCGCCGGTGGCCGAGGAATTCATTTTTCGCGGCATGTTGTATCCGTCCGTCAAGCAAAGCGGCTACCCGCGGCTGGCGTGGCTCGGCGTCAGCTTTTTGTTCGCACTGATTCATTGGGACGCGGCGACATTCGTGCCTCTGTTTGCGCTGGCGCTGGCGCTGACATGGCTTTACGAATACACAGATAATCTGTTCGCGCCCATTGCCGCGCACGCGCTGTTCAACGCGGCGAATTTCGTGCTGCTACTCGCGGGAAATTTCCGCATTCACGAATGAATGAATTCGAACTCATTGCACGTCTGACGAAATCGCTGCCGGCGAATCAAAACGTCGTGGTGGGCGCGGGCGACGATTGCGCCGTGCTTGATTTTGGCGTGCCGGACAAATTGTTTTTGTTCAAAACGGACGCAGTCGTTGAAGGAATCCATTTCAGGAAAGATTCACCACCGGAAAAAATCGGGCACAAGGCGCTCGCGCGTTGCTTCAGCGACATCGCGGCAATGGCCGGAACACCGGTCGCCGCATTGGTGACCATTGGATTGCCGGAAAATTTCGAGCCGGAGGCCGTTGGAAAAATTTACGATGGCATGAGCGCGCTGGCCAAAAAACATGGCGTGGCAATTACCGGCGGTGAAACGACGGCCAGTCCCGAACGTATTTTTATTTCCGTTGCGCTGTTGGGAACAATCAAACGTGGAAAACAAATTCTTCGCTCCGGAGCAAAAGTTGGCGACGCGATTTTTGTGACCGGCGAACTTGGCGGTTCGCTTGCGGGCAAACATTTGGAGTTCGAGCCGCGTTTGCAGGAAGCCCGTTGGCTTGCAGAAAATTTCCGTATTCACGCAATGATTGACTTGAGCGACGGGCTGGCGGGCGATTTGCGCCATTTGCTCAAATCCAGCCGTGTTGGCGCGGAATTATTGAAATCGGCTGTTCCCATCAGCCGCGCGGCAAGGGAAACAGCGCGTAAAAAGCCCTTCACGAAACCGCCGTTCGTCGCCGCGCTCACCGATGGCGAGGATTTTGAATTGTTGTTCACGGTTGCGAGCAGTGATGCGGTTAAATTGCTGGATGCATGGAAAAAACAGTTTCCTAAACTGCGCCTGAGATGCATCGGGAAAATCACGGCAGGTGAAGGCGTCACCATTTGCGACAAAGACGCCATACTACCCTTGACTGCGCATGGTTACGTTCATTTCGCACAGCCCCGCCGAGACTGAATCGCTCGGCGAATCGTGGGGGCGCGTGGCACAGCGCGGACGCGTGATCGCGCTGTCCGGCGAACTCGGCGCGGGCAAGACGCAATTGGTTAAAGGCATTGCACGCGGGCTCGGCATCGCGGCGTGCGTGCATTCGCCGACGTTCACGCTGGTGAATGAATACGGCGGCGGACGCTTGCGATTGTTTCATCTGGATTTGTATCGGCTCGAAACGCCGGAGCAAATCGCAGCGGCAGGACTCGAGGAATTTTTACGGTCTGACGGCGTGACAGTCATTGAATGGGCGGAGAAAATGTTGAATGACGAATTCCGAGTGAAAAGTAAAAATTGGCTCCTGGTAAAAATTGAAATTGTCGCCGAAACGGAACGGCGGATTGTTTATGACGATCTTGGCGCTTGAATTTTCCTCGCCGCAACGAAGCGTGGCGGTCGTGCGCACAGGCAACACCGAAGTCGCAGCTGAAGTCGTCGAAACCGGCGCTGGCCTTCGCCCCGGCCAAAACGCCTGGGCTTCGTCCCGGCAAGCGGGTGGGACGCGAGCGCTGGGAATGATTGAGGCTGTGTTGCGCGAAGCGGGGTTGGAGCGCGAACAAATTGACGTCATTGCCATCGGGCTTGGGCCGGGTTCTTACACGGGCATCCGCGTTGCGCTTTCGATTGCACAAGGCTGGCAACTCGCGCGCGGCGTAAAGTTGCTTGGCGCCAGCAGCACGGAGTGTCTTGCGGCACAGGCGCGGTTGGAAAAAATTTTCGGCCGCGTGAACGTGGTGATTGATGCGCAACGAAATGAACTTTACCGGGTGATATATGAAATTTCACAGAGCGCGTGCAGGGAAATCGAGCCGCTGCAAATCATGGGTTTGGCTGAAATTGAATCGCGCGCAAACGCCGGCGATATTTTGATCGGCCCGGAGGCAACCCGATGGTTTCCGTCGGGCCGCATCATTTTTCCACACGCGAGGACATTGGGACGACTCGTCGCCGGGCGAAATGATTTTGTGTCCGGTGACAAGTTGGCGCCGATTTACCTGCGGGCGACCAATTTCATCAAAGCGCCGCCAGTCAACCCGGTCGCGCATTAAAACACAGTGGATTGCGCCATTGAGCTCACAACGGAGCAGCGATGTTGCGGACAGATTTGTCAAATTAGAGGACACCCCCAGCCGTCAGCCCCACCATTGGCCATTCCCCTTCTTGAATGGCGCCAAATAGTGGTATATCCCTTGCTGTAGTCATTGGTTAGTGACAGGCAAGATGGCCCCGTTACCGACATTTGTATGACGGCTCGTTTTGGACAAAACAACAAGCAGAAAGCGGGTGCAGGATTCACTCTGGTGGAGGTGGTAATGTCCATCGCCATTTTGGCAGTGGTGATGGGAGGGATGCTTTGTAGCTACATACAAACCGATCGACGGGCGGAATGGAGTGCGATGTCGCTGGCGGCTCAATCTTTCGCTTCTCAATGGGCTGAACAAACCCGGGCGGCAACAGACAACGAACTTCAAGCACTAGGCAACAACTACACTCGAACAAATTCGATATTCATCCCAGGAACCGGTCAATCGGTGATCGTTACAAATTACGTCAACATCATAAGTGTTCGCCCCAATCCGCAGGTGAGGCAAATTCGCGTTGACTGTGTGTGGCAGTTCCCGATCACGGCGATCTGGACTAATAATGCAGCGGTATTTTCCAACACAGTGATAACATGGCGGGGAGAACGCTAATGAAATTGTTACCTGATAGTTTGTCGCGGAAGACGCCCATCAAAGCGGCTGCCACTCATGCTTTTACCATCGCGGAAATGATGGTCACCATGGCGATTTTTTTGATGGTCGTGCTCGCAATGGTTTCGCTGCAGATTTTCGGGTTTAAGATGAACTCCCTCACTTCAAGCAAGTTGAGGTCCACCGCCTACAGCCTCAAAGTGCTGGATCAACTTCGCAATCAAGTCCGCGGAGCAAACCTTGTGCAAGTCGGAAATGGGGACAAAACCTCGTTCACGACTACAGGCACGAATGGCAATGCGCTGCAAATTTATCCCACAACGAACTTAACGATCAACTACATCCGCTTTTATCTAGCCACAAATACGGCCCATCTTTATAACCTTTATCAGCTTCCCTACGGCGGTGGACCTGTGCTAATTGCTTCCAATGTCATCAACCGGGTGGTGTTCCAAATGGAGGATTATCGGGGCAGCAACATCGTGTCGAGCGGCACAGAACATTACACCATCCAAATGACATTGCAGTTTTCGCAACTGGCCTACTCGGACCCAACTGGTGCTTACGATTACTACACATTACAAACCCTGATGACTCCACGCATGCAAAATTGAAATGCTTTCAAACTATAAACAACGGAGGCAGCCATGAAAAAGACGTTCAAACAATCCAAACAAAGCAACCGAGGCTACGCCCTGTTGATTACGATTATATTTATCGGCATCGCGCTGTTGCTGCTGGGGAGCATGATGGACTGGACCAACAGCAGCGCCAAACAAACGGAGCGGAATAATTTGTTCAGCATGAGCACGGCGGCGGCTGAAGCGGCCACCGAACGTGTCATCGCGCAAATGTCACGCGATTTCTTCAACCAGTCTCTTCAACCCGCAATTTACTACACTCCCTATTATCCTACTCCTGCCGACCAGGCCAACTGGCCGGTCAAATTTTCATTCAGTGACGGTGCGGGTAATGCGAATCTAACCGGTGTGATCACCATCCCTGTTGTTTGGACCACGAATTGGACGCGCATAAATGCAGTGAATTCAGCGTATTCCAATCTTTGGGCCGCTGTGCAGAATTGCACTATCACTTCCACCGCAACTCCCATTAACCAGCCATACAGCGTGCCAGCCACAGTTCGGCAACAATTTCAACTCTGTTCCATTCCCATCTTTCAATTTGCCATTTTTTACAACATGAACATGGAAATCTGTCCTGGCGTCGCCATGGTGGTCAACGGTAAAACACACGTCAACGGCCAGATTTGGGCGGATCCCGGGGTAAGCCTGACCTTCAATGACACGGTGGAAACAACGGCTAGTAACATTATCTATAGTCGCAACACCAATGATGATTCCCAGTCCGTCACAGCGAATCCTAAAGTCATTTACCTAAAACCGGACGGCTCGACCAACTCTCCTTCCCTCGCTGTGGACGCAGTGACCATGCCACTTGGAACCAATCTGGCGAGCCCGTCTGACATTCTTGCTTTGCCGCCGACGGGCGTGGACGCGAATTCCGCCGTGGGCCAGGAATATCTTTACAACCTGGCCGATATCATCGTCTCCAACTCCGCGAGTGGCTCCGTTACCGCCTATTACCAAAATTCCAATAATACCCCTCGGCTCGCTTCACTTCCTTATGATGTAAGCATATCAACCACAAACTTTATAAATAGTTACACCACCAATATAACTTATACTATTACAACAAATTGGAACTACAATCATACTAAAATAAACAGTTATACTACAAACACAATCAAAACCTATACAACAAACACTACTTCCAGCGTCACTACGACAAACTTTTATTCGTTCGTCACCAACACCACTTTTTATGATTATCGTGAGGGGAAAACGGTTCAAGCCGTCGAGCTTAACGTAGGCGCACTGACCAACTGGCTTTATGGCACGAATGGCAGCACTGACAACACACTGACTTATAATGATACCGGGCATTACATTGATTCCGTCTATGTCTATAATAACGCCCCTTCGGACAACTCGCATCTTCCGGCCGTGCGGGTGGCCAATGGCTCTGTTCTGCCGTCAACCAACGGCCTCACGGTTGCCACACCTCAACCGATTTACGTTCTGGGCAATTATAATGCCAGCGGCTCATCGCTCAATAACGGCACCAATGTGGCCAATGCCGCACCGGCCGCCTTTATCGGAGATGCCCTTACAGTTCTTTCCACAAGCTGGAAAGACACTTACACCAGCGGCACGGGTCTGGGCTCGCGACCCGCTGGCAACACCACTATCAATGCTGCAACCTTTGAAGGCATTGTTGTATCCACCAACATCAGTGGCACAAAATATTATAGTGGCGGTGTGGAAAATTTCCTTCGTTTGTTGGAGGACTGGAGTGGTAGTGGCCAAAAAACTCTGACCTATAATGGTTCCATCGTCGTCATGTTCAACAGCCTTTATGCCACAAATTACTGGAAGACTCCTGGCAATTACTATAATGTTCCCACTCGCGCTTGGGGTTTTGATGTGAACTTCTCGCTAGGACAAGGCAACCTTCCACCCATTTCACCGCAGGTCAAAACCTTGGTTCCAACAGGGTGGAGCGTCTATTAATTCAGCCGCCGCGGATAATCAAAAACTTTTCTTCCGCTCCGACCATTCGCGGCCATACACTGTGCCCGTGAAAGCCGCCATTCTTCACGGCAAGGAGAAAATTCAAATCGAAGATATCGCACCGCCTCCGCTAAAACCCGGCGAAGTCCGCATCCGCATCGAAGCCGCGCTCACCTGCGGCACCGACTTGAAGGTTTTCAAACGCGGCTATCACGCAAAAATGATCGTGCCGCCCGCCGCCTTCGGTCACGAACTGGCCGGCGTTATTAGTGAAGTCCGAAGTCCGAAGTCCGACGCCCAAAGTTGGAATTGGAAAATTGGCGACCGCGTCGTCGCAGCCAACTCCGCACCCTGCGGCAAATGTTTTTATTGCCGCTGCGGGCGGGAAAATCTATGTGAAGATCTCCTTTTCCTGAACGGTGCCTACGCCGAGTCCATCGTTGTTCCCGCGCGGCTCGTCCAAAAAAATCTCCTGCGCCTCAAGCCGGAAACTGAGTTCCGCGACGCGGCGCTCGTTGAACCACTCGCGTGTGTTGTGCAGGGTGTCGAAGACGCAAAGCTGCGCGCAGGACAACACGTGCTAATCCTCGGCGCCGGGCCGATTGGACTCATGTTTACCGCGCTTGCTAAAAACCTCGGTTGCGATGTCACCGTCGCCGACCGGCAAGCAGCACGATTGGAAGCCGCCCGACGGCTTGGCGCCAGTCAGGTCATTGACATTGGCGATGGCGGAAATCTTGTCACAACAATTTGTGAGGCCACTAAAATACATTTCGACACCGTCATTGAGGCTGTTGGAAAACCGGAAACGTGGGAAGCTTCTGTTCATCTTGTGCGCAAAGGCGGCATGGTGATTTTTTTCGGCGGCTGTCCGTCCGGCACGACCATCACGCTGGATACCACTCTCATTCACTATTCAAACCTGACGCTACTCGCGAGTTTTCATCACACGCCGCGCACGATCCGCCGGGCGTTGGAGTTCATTGAAGCAGGCGTCATTCGCGCGAAGGATTTTGTGAACGGCGAGTGTCCGTTGACACAGTTGCCGGAGTTGTTCAAATCAATGGTTAGAGACAATCAAACGATCAAAACATTGATTCGCGTCCATGAATGAATTGGGAGGGACGGCGTGTCGCCGTCCCAAAATCAGGGTCGCCGACACGGCGACCCTCCCGGATTATTCCAAGAAATTCTCCAAGTCCCTCTGCATTTTTTTTAAGTCCGGCAGATTGATATACATCATGTGGCCGGCGTCGAACTCGGCATAGGTGATGTTCGTGCGATAGGCGGCGTCGAGTTGCATGTGGCCGAGCGCGTAACGCATTGTGTCAATCGGACAGACCAAATCGCACCGGCCGCCGAGCACGAGTACGCGCATATAGGGGTTTTGATTCATCACGGATGCGAGTCGGTCGCTCGCGTCAGCGTAACTGTTGCTCACGCCGTAACTCCACGGCTGCACGCCGGCGAGAATTTCGTAGGGCAAATCGTTTTCAAACTTCAATTCCCCGCGCACGTAAGCATTCATCGCCGCGGAAAACGGCCCGAGTGTCGCCGCGCAGGACGGATCGAAATCGGGATACGGCGCGGCGGGGTCGTCATCACGCCCGGTGATGCGCGCATCATAAGCGCCGAGAATCAAGCCTTCGTCGTGCAATAATTGTTTGCGGAAAACACCGCTGTCAATCCGCAGATGGTTGTCCTCAATGACCTGCGGCTTCAGGCCTGTAAACCGCGCGAGTCCAGCGACGATTTTCCCGCGTTCGTCGGCGGACAACGTCGCGCCCTGTTGCAATGCCGAAGTGTATTCGCCTTTGGCAAATTCGCGCGACTCAGCGAGCGCCTTGGGCAAATCGGACTGCAAATCGGGCGGCAGTTTTTTATGGAACCACGCCGCCGCCGTGTAAGCGGGCAAATAAAGCGGATGCGGAAGATCGTTGCCCGGATTGTTCCCGATGGTCGCAAAATCCAATACACCGGAAACAAGAATCAGGCCGTTGAGATAAAGCCCATAGCGCGAGCGCAAATAGTCGGCCAGCCCCGCCGCGCGAAAGACGCCATAGCTTTCGCCACAGAGAAATTTCGGCGAGAGCCAGCGTTCGTGCCGTGTCGTCCAGAGCCGGATGAATTCGCCGATGGAATCCAGATCAGCGGACTCACCGAAAAACTGATCGGGCTTTTCGTCCTTCACCGGGCGGCTGAAACCGGTGGCGATTGGATCAACAAAAACCAAATCGCTCGCGTTCAAAATCGAATACCCGTTGTCCACGAGGCTGAACGGCGGCGGCGGTAGGGTGCCATCCTCGTTCATCTTCACACGGCGCGGCCCGAGCGCACCCAAGTGCAACCACACGGACGACGAGCCGGGACCGCCGTTGAAACAAAATGTGACGGGCCGCGCAGCTTCATTTTTTTCGCCCTGCCGCGTGTAAGCGATGTAAAAAACCGATGCGCGCGACGTGCCGTCGGGTTTGAGCAGCGGCAGCATTCCGGTTTCCGCCACGTAAGTCACTCGTTCGCCGGCAATGGTAATGGTGTTCGTCGTGAAAACCGGTTTATGAGTGGCGTCAGGGATCGTCGCGGCGGGATTGTTGGTTTCCTCATTTTTTGCAACGGCCGGCGCGCTGGAGCCGCCGGACGGCAAACTGGTTTTCGGCGCATCCGCTGCACAAAGGCAAATCGCGGACGCCATCAGTAAAATTAAACCGGTTTTTATCATATTGGCTTTTGTCATACTGCGCGTGGAATCCGTTCAATCACAATCGAATTATTCGCCGATGATTTTTACCAGCACGCGCTTGCGGCGACGGCCATCAAATTCGCCGTAGAAAATCTGCTCCCACGGGCCGAGATCGAGTTTGCCCTTCGTGATGGCTACAACCACTTCGCGTCCCATGATCTGGCGTTTCAGGTGCGCGTCGGCGTTGTCCTCACCCGTACGGTTGTGCTGGTATTGCGAAACCGGCTCGTGCGGCGCAAGCTTTTCAAGCCAGACATCATAATCGTGCAGCAAACCGTCCTCGGCATCGTTGATGTAAACGCCCGCGGTGATGTGCATGGCATTGACGAGGCAAAGACCCTCCTGCACGCCACTTTTGTGAACCAGCTTTTCGATGGTGTCAGTAATGTTGATGTAATCGCGGCGATGCGGCGTTTCAAACCAAAGATGTTCGGTCAAACTTTTCATCCACTGTCCTCATCGTCAAACCGCTGCCGCCACCAGATCACCCACCTGCGAAGTGCTGTAGCCCATCTTGCCGGCAGCGAGCGATTTGATTCTGTCCCGCACGATCTTGATCACCGCCGTTTCAATGGCCTGCGCGGCTTTGGGTTCGCCGAGAAAATCCAGCATCATCTGTCCGGCGCAAATTGCCGCCAGCGGATTGATCACGCCTTGGCCGGTGTATTTGGGCGCGCTGCCGCCGATCGGCTCGAACATGCTCGTGCCTTGCGGATTGATGTTGCCGCCGGCGGCAATGCCCATGCCGCCCTGAATCATCGCCCCGAGATCAGTGATGATGTCGCCAAACATGTTGTCGGTGACAATCACATCGAACCATTCCGGGTTTTTCACGAACCACATGCAGGTGGCGTCCACGTGGGCATAATCGCGTTTGATTTCGGGAAACTCCTTTTGGCCGATTTCGTGAAACGCGCGTTCCCACAAGTCGAAGGCGTAAGTCAGGACGTTCGTCTTGCCGCAGAGCATGAGCTTTTTGTCCCGGTCCCGCTTGCGGCAGAACTCGAAGGCAAAGCGCAGACAGCGTTCAACGCCGCGGCGGGTGTTGACGCTTTCCTGCACGGCGATTTCGTTCGGTGTGCCTTTGAAGACAAAACCGCCCGCGCCGGTGTAGAGGCCCTCGTTGTTCTCGCGGACGACGACGAAATCAATGTGCTCAGGTTTCTTGTCCTTCAACGGACAGAAACGTTCGTCGTAAAGTTTTACCGGGCGGAGATTGATGTATTGCTCCAGTTCAAAACGCAACCGGAGCAGGATGCCTTTCTCCAGAATGCCCGGCTTCACGTCCGGGTGGCCGATAGCACCCAGCAGAATGGCGGGAAATTTCCGCAACTCGGCGATTACGCTGTCCGGCAGCACTTCGCCTGTTTTCAAATAGCGTGCGCCGCCAATGTCGTAATGCGTGTAGTTGAGTTTGAGATTGAATTTTTTCGTGGCGGCATCCAGCACCTTGACGGCTTCGCGGATCACTTCCGGGCCGGTGCCATCGCCGCCGATAACCGCGATGTCGTAAGTTTTCATGCGTGATTTTCCTTCGCCTGCAATCGAAACAAGGGTCGCCATGCTAACGGCTTTGACCGGTGTGGCAATGGAATTTTACACGCTCGACATTCGCCAATCGAAATCCAAAATCCTGCGCGATGCCATTGCCTTACAAAGTCGCCACGCTGCTTTACTGTTTCAACGAGCGTGATGAAGTGCTGCTGCTCGAACGCGCGCAGGAACCGAATCGCGGGTTCTGGAGCCCCTGCGGCGGCAAATTGAAAATGGACATCGGCGAATCGCCTTACGCCTGCGCCTGCCGCGAGGCCGGGGAGGAACTCGGCGTTGAAATTCGCGCGGCGGATTTGCATTTGACCGGTCTCGTCAGCGAACACGGTTATCAAGGCCAGACTCATTGGCTGATGTTTTTGTTTGAAATGAAAGTGAGGTTAAAAACGCTGCCGCCGGCGCATGCCGAAGGGCGGTTCCAATTTTTCCAGCGTGAAATGCTGTCATCGTTGAAAATTCCGAAAACGGACGCCGAACAAATCTGGCCGTGGTTCTGGCGGCATCGCGGCGGCTTTTTCGCGGCGCATTGTCATTGCCATCCTGACGGCAAAAACGATTGGACGCTGGAAGAATTCAACAAAGGCAGAATGCAGAATGAAGAATAAAGAAACCATTTTACCGGCAATGGTGAGTTTAAATTTTGCTTCTCCATTCTGTATTTTTCCTTCTTCATTTTCCGATTATGGATGAACCGGTCATTGATCTGCACAACGACGATTTTTTCATGGGCGAGGCGCTACGCCAGGCGGCCATGGCTTATGAAGCCGGCGAGGTGCCGGTGGGCGCGATCATCGTCCGCGAGGGCCGAATCATCGCCCGCGCATTCAATCAGGTGGAACTGCTCAAGGACGCCACGGCGCACGCGGAAATGCTGGCCATCACGCAGGCCGAGGAAGTGGCGGGCGACTGGCGGTTGACCGATTGCACGCTTTACGTGACCAAGGAGCCATGTCCGATGTGTGCCGGCGCAATGGCGCACACGCGGCTGGCGCGTGTGGTTTTTGGCGCGAGCGATCCCAAAGCCGGCGCGGCGGGCGGCGCATTGAATCTGTTGCAATCCCCGACGTCAAACCACCGCTGCCAAATCACCAGCGGCGTGCGGGAGACGGAATGTTGCGCCCTGTTGAAAAACTTTTTCGCGGAGCAAAGAGTTTCAGAAAAACCGGAAAGAAAGAATGGCGGCCACTGTCCCTGAAAATGCTTGAAAGCGGCCCGCATGAAGCGTGGTCGCGCCACAACGTCCTTTTTGCCAAAGCTTATAAAATAAAAACGAGGCATCCTTAAGCGGATGCCTCGTGATGACAATCAAACTCAAATAATACTATTATGGTCCGTTCGGGGTATTATAATAAGGAGATTGAACAAGCGGAACACTATTGGTGGAGTCGAGCACGTACTGCTGCACTTGCATAGTTGTCGCCTGCTGAACACTGCCATCGCCCATTAAAACGTTCCCGTTATTTTGGTGCAGGTCAGATTGATTCCAACCCAACTTAATAAAAGACACACCCTTTAATACAGGGGCAGTGGCGCTACCGCCTCCGCCTCCGAGAGCACCATTACCTGCGCCAGTGAGATCAGCTGGAGTAGTAGCGGTAGTATCTATGATGTTGCGATCAAAAGCCGGCAGCGATTTAGACTGAACATCAGTCGCATCGCCACCGACAACATAGCTCTGAAACTGGTTCCAACTGTTGTCTGGTACAGCAGCGCCGGCGGTGGCGCTGTAAAGTTCCAGAAAATTCGTGGCCGCGCTGCGAAGACTATCCGACGGGCAAAACACCAACTTTGGGTTGGATAATATATTCGACATAACAACGAAGGGCATCTGCGGAGCATATGACGGCGCCGGAGTGGCGCCTCCATTGCCATTGTTATAGATATAGTCCTTGGCACCGCCTTGGGCCGCAAGGACAGCCATGGGATAACTGTCGCTGTTATCATTCGACCAAAGTCGGAGGGAGACACCGATTTGCCTGAGGTTGTTGACGCAGCTAATGCGTTGAGCCTTGCGCTTGGCGGCGGCAAGCGCCGGCAACAACATGGCTGCAAGAATGGCTATGATGGAGATCACAACCAGCAACTCGATCAGTGTAAAAGCTTTTTTGTCTTTCAGAATTCTTTTCATACATTCAAGTTTTTTTTAGTTCACGTGACTGCGCGCGGATTTTACTGGAATCACACATGCTGTCAACATATTTTGCGAAAGAATTTCAGCATCACTGATGCCAGACAAAATCCTGCCCAAAACCCGTGGAAAAATCGAATTCCGGCAAACCCATGCGCCATTTTGCGTAAAATTTTCACGCGTCTTGCGTGAATCTCACGCCGTTCGGGAGCGTGGGGGCAATGTTCCAGTCTTAATCTTTCTCTTAATCATGATCCTCTTTCCCATTGATTAAGATTACGAACTTGGCTTAAGACACAATCGGGTGTGGAGCAGCATTGACACCACCGCAGGCATTACAAACACTGCCAACCCCACTCAATGGCTGAACCAAAAGAAAACGCCGCACCCCGGCCTCCGGCACGGGGCTGATGAAAAAATCGTGTCGCTGTGCAAGCGGCGCGTTGAATTTGTTGTGCAATCTCCAACGTCAAACCATGCTGCCAAATCACCGGCGGCGTGCAGGAGACGGAATGTTGCGCCCTGTCGAAAAACTTTTTCGCGGAACAAGGAGTTTCAGAAAAACCGGAAAGAAAGAATGGCGGCCACTGTCCCTGAAAATGCTTGAAAGCGGCCCGCGTGAAGCGTGGTCGCGCCGCAACGCCCTTTTTGCCAAAGCTTATAAAATAAAAACGAGGCACCCTTTAAGCAGATGCCTCGCGACGCGATAATTAAACTCAAACACGCCAGGGCGCGTTCACATAGCCGCTCATACCAGTCGGGGAATTACCAAGTCAAACCAGTCGGGAAATTATAATAAGGATAATTACCATTCAATGCAGTGCTGTTGATGGAGTCAAGCATGGTCGTATCCAACTGTCGTGTTGTCGCCTGCAGGACACTGCCATCGCCGAACAAGAGGTTTCCAACTCCCTGATGCATATCAGAAATATTCCATATCCAATTTTTAAAAGGAACACTTGCTAAATTGCCGCCGCCGTGGCCATTATCATCAGATGCTAGGGTGCCGTCGGCTGGAGAAGCCGCCGTGCCATCCACGATGTTGCGATCGCCAGCAAAAATCGATTTAGGCTCGCTAACAAGCCCATCGCCACCGATAAAATAGCTCTGATAATTGGTAACTGTGTCATATGGAGCTCCGGTGTTGGTATTAACAAGTACCGACCAATTTGTGGTCGCGCTGCGAGTACTATCCGACGGGCAAAATACCAACTTTGGGGTGGTTAATACATTCGTCATCGTCGCTAATGGCATCTGCGGAGCAAACGTGCCTGGAGTAGCGAATTGAGTACCATAAACATAGAGAGAACCTGGGAAAGGATTGTAGCTGTGGTCATTCGCATAAAGTTGGAAGGCAATGCCGAATTGCTTAAGGTTGCTAACGCAACTGATGCGTTGAGCCCTGCGCTTGGCGGCGGCAAGCGCCGGCAACAACATGGCTGCAAGAATGGCTATGATGGCGATCACAACCAGCAACTCGATCAGTGTAAAAGCTTTTTTGTCTTTCAGAATTCTTTTCATACATTCAAAGGTTTTTAAGTTCACGTGACTGCGCGCGGATTCTACTGGAATCACACACGCTGTCAACGAAAGAATTTCAGCATCACTGATGCCAGACAAAATCCTACCCAAAACCCGTGGAAAAATCGAATTCCGGCAAACCCATGTGCCATTTTGCGTAAAATTTTCACGCGTCTTGCGTGAATCTCACGCCGTTCGGGAGCGCGGGGTAGCGGCATAGTTTTGGTGGAGCAAAGCTGCTGATCCCGCAATGCGGGACGGGGACGCTTGCCCCGCCAGAATTGCAAACTATACCACGACCGGGTGTGGAGCGGCATTGACACCACCGCAGGCATCGCAAACACTGCCAACCTCAATGGCTGAACCAAAAGAAAACTGGACCCCCCCCGCCTCCGGCGCGGGGCTGATGGAAAAAATTGTGTCGCTGTGCAAGCGGCGCGGCTTCATTTACCAATCTTCCGAGATTTACGGCGGCATCAACGGCTTTTGGGATTACGGCCCGCTCGGCGCCGAACTCAAGCGCAACGTCAAGGAACTCTGGTGGAACACCATGACCCGCCGGCGCGACGACGTCGTCGGCCTCGAAGCCACCATCATCATGCATCCGGAAATCTGGAAGGCCAGCGGCCACGTGGACACGTTCAGCGACCCGATGATTGATTGCAAAACATGCAAAGGCCGTTTCCGCGCCGATCAGACCAATGAAATCCCCTGCCCGCAAAAGCCCAGCAAGATGGTTTCTGAATGTCACGGTGAGAAGACCGAACCTCGTCCGTTCAACCTGATGTTCCAAACCTATGTTGGCCCAGTGCAGGATGAATCGGCGATTGCCTACCTTCGGCCCGAAACCGCGCAGGCGATTTTCGCGCAGTTCAAAAACGTTCTGGAAACGTCGCGCCAGAAGGTGCCGTTCGGCATCGCGCAAATCGGCAAGGCGTTCCGCAATGAAGTCACGCCGCGCAACTTCACATTCCGCTCGCGCGAGTTCGAGCAGATGGAACTGGAATTTTTCATCAAACCCGATGAAGTCATCGAGGCTATCAGTGGCAGTATGGCCAAGGTCAGCGACGTTAATCCGCAATCTGCAATCCGCAATCCGCAATCGAATTGGGGTTGGGAAGCGTGGCTTAAATACTGGGTCGAGGAGCGGGTCCAGTTCTATGAATCCGTCGGTCTGCCGCGTGAGTCGCTTGTGGAGTATTGGCAGAAGCCGGAGGAACTGGCGCACTACGCGCGTGCGACCGTTGACATTCTCTACAAATTCCCATTCAGCAAACGCGACGCGCAGGGTGAATTGATGGGAGAGGAACTCGAAGGCGTTTCCGCGCGCAGCGACTTCGATTTGAGCCAGCACGAACGTTTCTCCGGCAAACCGATGGGCGTGTTCGACGAGGAACTCCGCGCGGCGTGGGGCAAATTGCCAAAAGAGAAACAGGACGAACTCTGGCGTCGCTACCACGAGAACCGGAAAAAATATCTCACGAAGACGGTGAAGCCGGATGAAACGCCGGAGCAAATTGAAAAATCGGCGCGTGAAGACGCTGACGGTCTGGCCAGAGGCCAATACATTCCGCATGTGATTGAACCGTCCGCGGGCGTGGATCGTCTAATTCTCGCGCTGATTTGCAATGCCTACCACGAAGACCGGATGCCGGATGAGAAAGGAAAGTTGGAGACGCGCGTGGTGTTGAAATTTCATCCGCGCATCGCGCCCATCAAGGTCGCCGTGCTGCCGTTGCTCAAGAACAAACCTGATCTCGTGAAGAAGGCGCTTGAGATTCGCGACCTGTTGCGCCCGCACATGAACGTGTTTTACGATGACGCGGGCGCGATTGGCCGCCGTTACCGCCGTCAGGACGAAGCGGGCACACCGTTCTGTGTCACGGTGGATTTCGAGACGTTGGAAGGCGCAAAGGAAGGTCGGCTGGTCGGCCAGAAGGACACCGTGACGGTTCGTTACCGCGATGACGGCAGGCAGGAGCGCATTGCCATCGGTGAATTGCTCGATTGGCTGCTGACAAAAATCTGCTAATGGCTCAAAACGCAAAAACTCCCACGGCGCCAAAAAAGCGCGCACCGATGCTTTACCTCATCAGCGGCATCAAAATTTTCAAGGGCCTAGTTTTGTTGCTCGCCGCGCTGGGAATTTTTGCGCTGGCGGGAAAGGATTTGGAGGACTTGTTCGACCAATTCCTGCGGTGGATGCATCTCGACCCTGAAAACAGGTTTTTTGGCAACATCGGCGACTGGCTGGGCACCATCACACCGACCAACCTGCGCATGCTGGCATCAGGCACCTTTCTCTGCGGATTATTTCTGCTCGTCCTGGGCTTGGGACTGGCGTTTCGCGCCAAGTGGGCGATTTGGCTGGCGATTGGCGAATCGGCGTTTTTCATCCCGATTGAAATTTTTGAATTGGTTCGCCGGCCGGAGACACCGCACCATCAATTTCCTATCGGACTTTTGGTCGTGCTCATCATCAACGTGGTCATTGTTTGGTACCTGTTCGAAAACCGGCAACGGCTCTTTAGGCATCACCACTGATTTCATTAAAATATCCCGTTTCCAATTTTGTGCGGAAAAGCCATGCTGCCCTTGTGACAACCGGTGAAGCCATAAAACTTTTGGAGGCGTTCCGCGCCGGGGAAATCCCGCGCGAAAAAGTCATGCGCGCATTTCAATCCGCGCCGGTCGTGAACCTGGGCTTTGCGCAGGTGGACATGCACCGCGCATTGCGCAAGGGTTTTCCTGAAGTGATTTTCGGTTCCGGCAAAACGCCGGGGCAGGTTGTCAAAATTGCGTCCAGACTTTTGGAACGCGAACAGCGCGTGCTCGTGACCCGTGTCACACCCGAACATGCCCGCGCGCTCCGTAAAAAATTCAAACACGCCGTTCATCACCGGCTTGCGCGTTGCGTGACCATCGGGAAAAAGCCTTTGCCAAAAAATGCCGGCTTCATCGCCGTCATTTGCGCCGGCACGAGCGATTTGCCGGTGGCCGAGGAGGCGGCGGTGACGGCGGAAATCATGGGCAATCGAGTCGAGCGTATCCGCGATATCGGCGTTTCCGGTTTGCATCGGCTGTTCCCGCATCTCGAAGCGATTCAAAGCGCGAACGTGTTGGTTGTTGTTGCCGGAATGGAAGGGGCGCTGCCAAGTGTTGTCGCGGGTTTGGTTTCCAAGCCGGTGATTGCCGTGCCGACGAGTGTCGGTTACGGCGCAAGTTTCGGCGGACTGGCCGCGCTGCTTGCCATGTTGAACAGTTGCGGCAGCGGTGTGACGGTTGTGAATATTGACAACGGCTTCGGTGCCGGATATGCCGCAAGTCAAATCAATGCATTGGCATCGCAAACATGAAAACGCTTTATCTTGACATTTTCAGCGGCATCAGCGGCGACATGTTCATCGGCGCGCTGATTGATTTGGGCGTGGACGCGCGAAAATTGGAGCGCGAGTTGAAAAAATTGAGGCTCGGCGGCCATCACTTGCACATCGCGCGCAAACAAAAAACCGGCATCGAAGGGATTAAATTTGACGTGCATCTCGAAGAAGTGCGAAGTGCGAAGTGCGAAGTGCGCGGGCATGGACACGAACATCATTACGGCGGGAACCGGACGTTTGCCGAAATCAAGAAGCTCATTACCAAAAGTAAATTGTCGCCGTGGGTGAAGAAAAAGTCCATTGCCGTCTTCCAACGCATCGCCGGTGCCGAAGGGAAAATTCATGGCTTGCCGCCGGAATACGTGCATTTCCATGAAGTCGGCGCAGTGGATTCGATTCTGGACATCGTCGGCGCTTGCATCGCGCTTGAAATGCTCGGCAGACCGCGTGTGCTTGCCTCGCCGGTCATTGAAGGTACCGGCTGGATTGATTGTGAGCATGGACGCTTTCCTGTTCCCGCACCGGCGACATTGGCGATTCTCGGCACGCGCGGCATCGGCGTGACGCAGTGTGACGAACCGCATGAATTGGTCACGCCCACCGGCGCGGCGTTGCTTGCCGAATTTGCTGAGAGCTTTGGGCCGATGCAGAATTTGGTTGCGAAAAAAATCGGCTTTGGCCTCGGTTCGCGCGACAACAAAACCAGGCCGAATGTGTTGCGAGCGGTGCTCGGCACCGAGACCAAAGTCCAAAGCCCAAAGCCCAAAGTCACCGGCGCGTTGGACTGGGAAACGGACCGCATCACGGTGCTTGAAACAAATCTTGACGACATCAACGCGGAAATCCTCGGCCATTTCATGGAGCAGGCCTTTGCCGCCGGCGCGCTGGATGTTTTCCACACGCCGATTCAAATGAAAAAAAACCGGCCCGGCGTGTTGCTCGCAGTCCTGTGCGCAGAGGCCGACGCGGACAAATTCAGTGAAATGATTTTACGCGAGACAAGCGCGTTTGGCGTGCGGCGGACAGTGGCGGAACGGCGCAAACTGCGGCGCGAATTCATAAAAGTCAAAACGCCGTTTGGCACTGTCGCCGTGAAAATTGGCCGGCTCAACGGAAAAGTGGTTCAAACCGCGCCGGAATTTGAATCATGCAAAAAACGGGCGGCGCGGGCAAAAGTTCCAGTGAAGCAAATCCATGAAGCCGCGCTTAAAGCCGTTGAAATCGGACCGTGATTTTTTGAATCTGTCACCAATTATTTGCTTGCATACGCGGCCGGAAACGCTTAAAAGTGCGCAGGATTTGAACTGGCCGTGCCAGTCTGCTTGATGCGAAAATTTACAGTTATGCCACAACCGATGAGGGTGTCTTGAGCCGCCCTTTTTCTCCACGCAGTTTTTCCCCCGTTTCGTTTGTCCGGGTCAACGGCAAAATTCGCGCCCGCGAAGTCCGGGTCATTGGAGTGGACGGCAAACAACTCGGCGTCATTCCACTCAACGAGGCGCTCACCATGGCGCGGCAGCATGGCGTGGATCTTGTTGAAATCGCCGCCACAGCCACGCCGCCGGTTTGCCGGCTGGTGGACTTTGGCAAATTCCGTTACGAACAGGCCAAGAAGGAAAAGGAAACCAAGAAGCATCAGCACGCCTCGACTGTCAAAGAAATCCAACTCAGCCCGCGCATTGACCCGCACGATCTTGGCGTGAAAGTCGGCCACGCGATTGATTTCCTGTGCGAGGACATGAAGGTGAAAGTCGTCCTGAAATTCCGCGGACGCGAAATGGCGCACACGGAATTCGGATTTCAAGTCGTCAACAAATTTCTCGCCGACATTGCGGCTTACGGCCATCCCGATTTTGAGCCGAAACGCATGGGCCGCGGCATCAACGTGATGGTCAGCCCTCTCCCACGCAACAAACGCGCCAAAAATCCACGGCTAATTGAAGGTGGTCACGCGACAATACCGGTAAATAATCACCCGGCTCCAGCACAAGAATTGCCCGGACAAAAATCCGGCGGTTTCGTGAACGATCCGTTCGCAAAACTCGAAATCAAGTAGCCATCCGTCCGTGCCAGCCGCGCACCAATTCCGGGAAACGGCAATTCTCGCACACGGCGTTCGAACACCCGCAGAAATCGCGCACGATTTGCATCAAGCCCTGCTGCGCGGCGGCGCTTTGCAACGCGCAGTGTTTCCCGACTCCGAGCAAACGCTGTCGCGCCAGACGCAAAACCGAATTGTCCCCGGCGGGCGGCCACGTAAAATAACGATGTTCGATGAGGCGCTGAAATTTTCCGTTTTTACCTTCGACCGCCCGCGTCCAAAGCCACGGTAAAATCACGTTGACCGCCAAATCCGTCACGCGCGCATCACCCAGCAGCGGCTGCGGCTTCTTCAAACGGGCCGACCGGAATGTCCAGTGCCACGACCAAAATTCGTCACGCTCCACTTCAAAAATCCCGCGCAGCGAAACCAGCAGGGATTTGTCTGGCACTCCGGCGGCACACCAGCGTTCCAGTTTTTGAACGAGATCACCGGATGCGATCCAATGTGCAACAAGAGCGAGCCGGCGTTGGGGATGATTCGCCGGGCGCAGTCCGTGAAATTTCCAGACCGAGCGCGGCAAAATGCAGTCGCTGAATCCCTCGCGTTCGCGCCACCAGCAATCCCAAAGCTGCCGCACGTAGCCGTCGGCGCTTTTCCCCGCGCGAGTCAATTCCGCCGGCAGCAAGCCACTCATGCCGAGCAAACGCGCCTGCATCATAAACACTGAATTCGCTCCGTTTGCCCAACGCAAACGGGATTCAGCCAGACTTTGCATCGGCCAGACGTTGTGTTTGTAGCCGAGCGCGCGAAACAGTCCTTCCCAAAGCGATTGTTCCCAACCAACATGCCGCGCGCGTGCGGAGAATTGCGCGGCCTTGGCTTGAAGGCGAACGCGTGCGGCTTCGCGCAACAATTCGGTCAGTTGTGATTCGCTCAATTCACACAACGGCGCGCAACATTGGCCGCGCAAATTTTCGGGCAGCGCGCGCGGCGACTCGTTTCCCAGCCACAAGCTGAGTTCGTCCAGGGGCGCATCGAGCGAATTTTTAAGTGACAGGACTGCAGGAGCGCTCGCGGGTTGCCGCGCGTCCTCCCAAACGACGTGAAGCAGGACGTTCTGGAAATTCAGGTTACGGTCGTGACCGTGCGCGCGCCAGCCGCTGGCGCGAAGGTCAATTTCCACGTCGCCGGAACGCGGCGCACCGTCGCCAATTTGAACGACTGCGCCCCGAAAATCCGGCCCGCCTTCGACGCTGGCAAAACCGGGATGCAAAACGCGAACGGTTTTTCCATCCGCAGTTTTGAGCTGGTCGCGGCGCAAGCATTGATGCCGCCAAATGGATTGGAGTAAACGCTCGGGTGGCATATCGTTTGCATCGCGCAAAAGAGCTGCCGCACCGGGAGGCATTCGCCAAACGGCATAAAAATTTTCAAATGGCGGAGGCACCTTGAAATTGCTTTTGCGCGGACAAGGGGGCAAAGTCAAGCCGGCATATGAAATTTTGAACGCATCTTATGCCGGATTTGCCTGTTTATAGAAACACGCAGTTGCTTCGGGGTGGAGTTTTTGTTGGCCGAAATCATGATTTTCAGGCTAAACTCCGTGAGGCTTCGATGAACGATAACGTGATGATTGAAGTGACGAACTTGACGAAACGCTATGCGGGTCGCCCGGCGGTTGCGGACATTTCGTTCACGGTCGCTCGCGGCGAAATCGCCGGTCTGCTTGGCCCAAACGGCGCGGGCAAGAGCACGACGATGCGGATTCTTGCGTGTTACATGCCGGCGACATCCGGCACGGTGCGCGTCGCGGGCTTCGACGTGTTCCACGAATCGGCGGAGGTGCGGCGGCGAATTGGTTACATGCCCGAGAACAATCCGCTTTATCCCGAAATGCGCGTGCGCGAATACTTGAAATTTCGCGCGAGGCTCAAGGGCCTTGGCCAGCGGCGTTTGCGCGAGCGCGTCAACACGGTGATGGAACAATGCGGATTGGCGGATATGGGCCGACGCATCATCGGGCAATTGTCGAAAGGTTATCGGCAGCGCGTGGGAATGGCGGACGTGCTGGTGCACGATCCGGAATTGCTCATCCTTGATGAACCGACCATCGGCCTCGACCCGCATCAGATTCGCACGGTGCGGCAATTGATCAAGAATCTCGCCCAGGCGCACACGGTGCTGATTTCAACACACATTCTTCCCGAAGCGGAAATGATGTGCAACCGGATGCTCATCATGCACAACGGTAAAATTCTCGCCGCCGACACACCGGAAAATTTGCAACGGCTCATGGCGGGGAGCGGTCAAACCATCGTTGAGCTTGCCGCACCGCCCGACGCGCTGCGCGAATGTTTGTCGCAAGTGCCGGAGATCGAACATTTCACCATATCGGCGGGCGAAGATGAATTTCAACACTGCACCCTGACGCCGCGTGATGGATTGGATTTGCGTCCGATCATTTTCACACTGGCGTTGCAACACGGCTGGGTATTGCGCGAATTGACACGCAACCGCCATTCGCTGGAAGACATTTACGTGCAGGTCACGAAGCCGAACGAGGAGGAGGAAGGCGAATGAACCCGTTTCTCAAATTCGATCCGCCTTCGCTTCGCTACGGCGCGACAGGGGAGGAAGGCGAATGAAAATTTTCTGGACGCTCATGCGCCGGGAATTGGCGGCGTTTTTCCTTTCCATCACCGGTTACGTTGTCATCGCGGCGGTCACATTTTTGATCGGCTCAAGTTTTGTGATGTTGATCAGAAACCTTGGCAGCAATCCGTTTTCAATGCCGGTCACGGAATTATTTTTCAACAGCATGTTGTTTTGGGTCGTTGTAATTCTCGTGACGCCGGTGATCACGATGAGGCTGTTCGCCTTGGAAAAAGCCTCCGGCACTTACGAAACGCTGATGACCACACCCGTGCGCGATTTGCAGGTGGTCGCGGCGAAATTCACGGCGGCATTGATTTTTTACATGGTTATGTGGCTGCCAACGCTCGCGTGCCTTTTCATCGTGGCACATTTCACAAATCAAACGAATGCCCTGGACGCGGGCATGGTGGGTGGAATGTATCTGGGAATTTTTTTGAGCGGCTGCCTGTTTCTTGCGATAGGCTGTTTCACGTCTTCGCTGACACGCAGTCAGGTGGTGGCGGCGATGATCAGTCTGGCCGCCGGAGTGTTTTTGCTGATCGTGGCGTATCTGGCACAAGTGATTCCGGCAACGGAACAGTGGCCAGCGCAACTGCTGCTCTATTTTAATTTGTTCAAACAAATGGACGACTTCACGCGCGGCGTGGTGGACACGCGCACGGTGATTTTTTACGTGAGCCTCACACTGTTTTTTTTGTTTTTAACCCTGCGCGTGGTGGAAAGCCGGCGCTGGAAATAAAATGGCGACCCATCCAAAGCCCCAACCCAGTTTTTTGCCAGGCCGCCGATGGAAAATCGGCTTCGACGTGGTTGTGCGAATCGTCCTGGTGCTGGCCGTCATGGTGATGGTGAATTATCTCGGCGGACTTTTCCCCAGACGATTTTATCTCAGTTCGCAGACGCGCGTCGAATTATCCCCGCGCACTGTCAATGTTCTTCATTCGCTGACAAACCACATCACCGTGACATTGTACTACGACAGGCAGGATGATTTCTACCCAACCATTGTCGCGTTGTTGAACGAGTATCGCTCGGTCAACCCGAACATTTCCGTGAGGACCGTGGATTACGTGCGTGACGCCGGCGAAGCGCAAAAAATCAAGGAACAATACAAGCTCAACGCGCCTACAGACAAAAACCTGATCATCTTCGATGCCGGCGACAAGCACGTCAAAGTTGCCAACGGCGACGCGCTGACGCAATTCACGCTCGAACAGATGCCGGCCAAAAATCACGATCAGAGGCAGCTCGAATTCCAGCGCAAACCCGTCGCGTTTCGCGGCGAGATGATGTTCACCTCCATGCTGCTTGCCGTCACAAATCCCAAGCCGTTCAATGCATATTTTCTGCAAGGCCATGGCGAACCGTCGCTCACCGACAACGGCGAAACCGGCTACCTGAAATTCGCCGCCATTTTGGAACAAAACTACATTCAAGCGCAGCCGCTTGAATTGTTTGGCGACAATCCCGTGCCGGCGGATTGCAACCTGCTCATCATCGCGGGGCCAAGAATGATATTTTCAAATCTCGAACTGCAAAAAATGGACCACTATCTCTCGCAAGGCGGACGGCTGCTGGTGCTGCTGGACTATTCTTCCATTCGAGAACCGACCGGCATTGAAGACATCCTCAAGCAATGGGATGTAAACGTCGGCGCCGACGTGGTGCGAGACCCGGAACACACGATTTCCGGCCAGGACGTGGTCGTCCTAAACTTCAGCCAGCATCCCGTTGTCAATCCGCTCACACAACTCGCGTTGCAATTGATTTTGCCGCGGCCCGTCAGCCGCATAAGCCGGCAAAATCCATCCGCCGATGTGCTGAAGGTGGAAGAGCTTGCCTTCTCCGGCCCTAATTCCGTGCTCGTGGGCGAACGAGGCCTGCCACCGAACCGTTACCCCTTGATGGCGGCGGTGGAACAAAATCCGGTCAAGGGCGTCGCCAACCCACGCGGCAGCATGCGCATCGTTGTTGCGGGTGATTCGTTGTTCCTAGACAACCGTCAAATTGAATCCGGCGCAAATCGCGATTTCGTCGGCTACGCGGTCAATTGGTTGCTCGATCGCCCAACCTTGCTCGAAGGCATCGGGCCGCGTCCCGTTGTCGAATTCCGGCTCATGATAACTCGGGTGCAACAGCGCAATGTCCGCTGGCTGTTGCTGGGCGCGTTGCCCGGCGGTGTGCTGGTGCTCGGCGGGTTGGTCTGGCTGCGGCGGAGAAAATAATGAACTCGAAAAACACCTGGATTTGGTTTGTCATCGCCGCGGCATTGTTCGCGTTCATTTTTGTTTTTCAACATTTCCTGCGGCCACCCATTGCGGAATCGTCCTGCATCCTGCCGGGTCTGCGCCCGAATGCCGTCACCAGCGTCCAGGTCATTCCCGCCAACGCGCTTGAGATTCGCGCCGACCGCACGAACGGCGCGTGGCTGCTGACCAAACCCATTTCATACCCCGCGCAGTCCGCCGCCGTCGAAGCTCTGCTCGACACGCTCCAAAAACTTGCACCCGCCACCCGCATCAGCGCCGGCGAGCTTCGCAAACAACGTAATGCTGATGCGGAATACGGTTTCGAGCCGCCACAAATTTCCCTCGTGGTCGAACAAGCCGGCGGCCAACGCTGGCATCTTCAGGTCGGCAATAAAACTTCACCCGGCGACCAGGTTTTTCTGCGCGTTGTCGGCATTGACGGCGCGTTCGTGGCAGACGCGGATTGGCTCAAATTCATTCCGCACTCGGCCAATGATTGGCGTGACACAGCGCTGGTAAATTTCAACGGCAGCACGCCCGATTGGATTGTCCTGACCAACGGCACGAAGGTCATCGAACTCCACTGTGATGCCACGAATCATCTCTGGCGCATGACCCGACCGCTTCTGGCGCGCGCCGACAATAGCCGGATCATTGAGGCGCTCCAACGCTTGCAAACCGCCGGCCTTTCGCAATTCATCAGTGACGACACGAAGGCGGATTTCAGCGCACTCGGACTGCAACCCGCCGACATTGATTTGTGGCTGGGTTGCGGCACGAACTTTACGACCGCCATTCATATCGGCAAAAGTCCCACAAACGACGCATCACAAGTCTATGCCAAACGTGAAGGTTGGAACGCCATTGCGACGACCGCCAAAGAACCTTTGTCGCCGTGGCGTGGCACGGTGAATGATTTTCGCGATCCCTATTTGCTCGAATTGTCCGCTCCCATCGCCGAAATTGAAATGCGAGGCCGGAATAATTTCACCTTGCAGCGGCAAGGCACGAATGACTGGCGCG
>Ga0187873_1000598_pt1 | contig 35638 bp, 28 predicted proteins | sample June2016WEW_16_1_2_FD_133012 | JGI IMG/M metagenome (GOLD analysis project Ga0187873, IMG submission 133012) | Peatland microbial communities from SPRUCE experiment site at the Marcell Experimental Forest, Minnesota, USA - June2016WEW_16_100 | ecosystem: Environmental > Terrestrial > Soil >...
ATACGCCATGCTTTTGGCCAACGGCGTCAAATCCAGTTCCTCGAGCAAATACTTGAGCCGCACCGCCCGTTCGTCACCCGACATTTTGCACGTCTCGAGAATCGCCAGAATGTTTTCCTCAACCGTGAGTTTGCGAAAAATCGACGGCTCCTGCGTCAAATAGCCGATGCCGAGCCGCGCACGCCGGTGCATCGGCAGCCGCGTAATGTCGTGGTCGGCGAATTTCACCGCGCCTTCGTCCGGTTTCACGAGACCGACGACCATGTTGAACATCGTTGTTTTACCCGCGCCGTTCGGGCCGAGCAGCCCGACAATTTCGCCCGCGTTCACGCCCACCGAAACGCCGTTGACCACGCGCCGCCTGCGATACGCCTTCACCAGTTTTTCCGTGGCGAGCAGCAGGCCATTCGATTGTGTCGCGGTCGTTTCCATTCAAATCAGTTTGGCGCAGTCAGTTTGTTTGTCACTGTCAGCGGTGCATTTGTCTCTGCCGTTGCGCCATTGATGTTTTGGTGAAAAACAATTTTCGGGTTCGTGATGTCCAGATGATTCCTCGCACGGTCCCAAACAATCACATCGCCGGTGGATTTGCCCTGCGCGTTTTCCAATTCAGGATTGCCCGTCAGTGTGACCGTTTCATTTGTCACGCCGTTTTGCACTTCATAAACATACACCGCCTTGTCGCCTGTCGCGTGCATCGTCTGGCCCTTTTCATCCGTGAAATCACCAACCACGTTTGTATCGGCGACGATGTGATTGATGCGCCCGCCCTCTTGCGGCAAATCAGCGGTGAGCCATTCGCAATTTAATTTCATTTCCGGGTCATCCACGCGCACGTGCCCGTGATAAATCGCCCTGTGTGCCGTCAAATCAAAATCCACGCTGTCCGATTCAATCCTCGTCGGCTGGCGCGGCGGTTGCGGTTTGGGAACGGGCGTGTTCGTCGTCACTAATGCCAGGATTTCATCAACGGCATTCGTGTTCGTCTGGGCGCGCGACGTCCAAACACCAGCCAGAGCAATTAACGCAATGAGACAAATAAATTTCACGATTCAAATTTTCTTTTCCGATGAAACTTCAATCACAGTCCGGACATGGTTCGAGATGGTGAGGAATGAATCGCTTTGCCGCCACAAAAAACCTTCGCCCTCGACGCGAAACCCTCCATCACCCGTCCGCACCTGCAACTGGCCTGACGAGGTCGCCACGCCTTTCAGCGTGTCATAAACGCATTCCGGCGCGTCCACGACGATCTCCGGTTTGCCGTTCAAGTCAAACGTTTCGACCTTGAGTTGTTTGATGACAAGCAGCCCGCCCGGCTGCGGCGACGCTTCCGCGCCCGACAACCGCGATTTAACCTGCTGATGATGCGGTGGTTCGTAGTATTCTACCGAAGTGAAATCACTGGCGTGACCGCTCGCGTTTTGCTGTGCACGGGCCACGACAACGACAAAGCCCAGCATCCCAAGCATTGGCAAAACCAAAATGGCGCTGTTCAGTTTGATTTTCATTCGCGGTAAACGGCGATGACCGGATCCCATTTCCCCTGCGCTTTCAAAATCATTTCAACCACCTCGCGCACCGCGCCGTAACCGCCCGCCGCGCGCGTGACGAAATGGGCGGCGGTCTTCACTTCGCACACGGCGTTCGCAACGGCAACGGCAACGCCTGCCCGTTGCAGCGGGCCCAAATCCACGACGTCATCACCAATGAAACAAACTGCCTCCCAACCCAGTTTTGTCCGGCGCAAAAGATTTTCAACAGACCTAACCTTGCTCAGATGGTTTTTTTGTTGGACAAGAAAATCAATTCCAAGTTCGCGCGCGCGCAGTTCTGTCGCGGGCGACGCACGGCTCGAAACCCAGCCGGTTTTGATGCCCGCGCGCCGCAGGAACACAAGGCCGAGTCCGTCCCGGATATTGAAACGTTTGACTTCCTGTGCGCCGCCGATGAACACCGAGCCGTCGGTCAACACGCCGTCCACGTCGCAAAGAAACAGCCGGACACGGCGAAGGCGGGTGACGCAATGCGTCGCACGTCCGCTGGTTTTCATGTCACTTGTCACACGTCACTGGGTCACCTTTTCACCGCCTCGAAAACTTTCAGCAGTTCCCTCAACAGCGCGGGCATTTCGGCCAGCGGAATCATGTTGGGCCCGTCGCTCAACGCGCGATCCGGTCGGGGATGCGTTTCAATGAAAATTCCATTCGCGCCGGCGGCAAGCGCCGCGCGCGCGAGCACGGGCGCAAATTCGCGCTGGCCGGACGATTTGTCACCGCCGCCGCCGGGCAACTGCACCGAATGTGTCGCGTCGAAAATCACCGGGAACCCGAAGCGCTTCATCATTGGAATCGAGCGCATGTCGGCCACGAGATTGTTGTAGCCGAATGTTGTGCCGCGTTCGGTGAGGAGGATTTTTTTCGCGCCGGCGAGCCGTGCTTTTTCGGCGGCCTGTCCCATTTCCACCGGTGAAAGAAACTGGCCTTTTTTAAGATTCAGAATCTGGCCGGTGAGCGCGGCGGTTTCAATCAAGTCGGTCTGGCGGCAGAGAAACGCCGGAATTTGCAGAATGTCCACAACCTCGCCCGCAACTTCGGCCTGCATTTCGGTGTGAATATCTGTGAGCACCGGCACGCCGAATTCCTCGCGGACTTTGGCGAGCACACACAAACCTTTGTCGAGACCCGGCCCGCGAAAGGATCTGGCGGACGTGCGGTTGGCCTTGTCGAAACTCGCTTTGAAGACGTAAAAAATGCCGAGTTGCGCGCAGGTTTTTTTGAGAGACGCGGCAACTTGCAGGCACAGCTTTTCATTTTCAATCACGCACGGCCCGGCGATCAGAAACAACCGGCGCGGCGAATTGAAAGCTTTCCAGATGGCGGCGTCGTTGAGCACGTGGAAGTTTTAACACCGGCAAAGCCGAAAGTAAATGGCAGCGAAATTCAAATCACCGTTCCGTGCGGGATGATGGTTTTTTTGGGAATGATGACGATGCCGTCGCGGATGTAATAGAGTTCGTGGTCGAGTTTGTCGGGCTTGCCGGCGGGCGAGATGACGACGTTGTTTCCGATGCGCGCGTTTTTATCAATGATGGCGTTCTCAATTTTGCAATGGGCGCCGATGCCGATGCGCGGCTTTCCTTCGCGTTCGTGCTTGTCCACCGATTCCTGCGGCTCGTAATAGTCGCTGCCGAGAATGACGACGCGGTTCAACTCGGAGCCGTTGCCGACGATGGTGCGCAGACCAACGATGCTGTTTGTGAGGCTCGCGCGGTTGATGATGCAACCGTCGGCGAGGAGAGCGTGATCAATATGTGCGCCATTGATTTTGGAACTGGGCAGATACCGCGGTCGGCTGAAAATCGGCGCGCTCATGTCAAAGAAATTGAACCGCGGCAGTTCGGAAGCGAGGTCGAGATTCGCTTCAAAAAATGACCGGATGGTTCCGATATCCTCCCAATAGCCTTGAAAAATGTAGGAAAAAACGCGGCGCGAATTAATGGCTTCGGGAATAATGTTCTTGCCGAAATCAGACAGCGAATTGTTGAGCAGGTCCTGGATCAAATCACGGTTGAAAACATAGATACCCATTGAGGCAAGGAACAATTCGCGCCCTCCGGCGATGCCGAGTTTGGAATGCCATTCAGGTTGCAACCGGAGTGAATCGAGCACGGCGGGATCAGTCGGTTTTTCGGCGAAACGCTTGATGCGGCGGTCTTCAGCGATTTGCAGGATGCCGAGTGATTGCGCCTCGAGCCGCCCGACGGGCTTCGTGGCTACGGTGATGTCCGCGCCGGTCTCGGCGTGCTGCGCGATGATGCGGCCGAAATCCATCCGATACAACTGGTCGCCGCTGAGGATGAGCATGTAATCGAAATCGTGATTGAGAAAGTGAATCAGATTTTTTCGCACAGCGTCGGCGGTGCCCTCATACCACGATGTGGTGGTGGGTGTTTGCTGCGCCGCGAGAATTTCCACAAAGCCGCTCGAAAATAAATCGAATTTATACGTTCCCGAAATGTGCCGGTGCAACGAGGTGGAATTGAATTGCGTCAGAACGTAAATGCGCCGGATGCCGGAATTGATGCAATTGGAAATCGGGATGTCCACCAGCCGATACTTGCCGGCGAGCGGCACGGCGGGCTTCGCGCGTTCCTTTGTCAGCGGAAACAACCGCGTGCCCTGGCCGCCGCCCATGATGACGCAAAGGACATCGTTGGCGCTGAGAGGTTGCTGGCTGGTACGAGGCACATTGTGATTATATCGCTGAACGCCGGACAAGAGCAAGCGTGGGATTCTTCAAGCGATGAACGAACCGGTTTGGTGGGGCGTGCGTTTCCCGGGAGCCGCCACCGGTTTTGGCTACGACGTCGTCCATGCCTCGCGCGCGATGAACGGCGCGAATTCGTCGTGATACTGCGGCGGAAGACGGACTTTGAATCGCGCGGTTTTGCCGCTGTAACGGCGCTCGATGACCTGGCCGACCTTGTGCAATCGCGCAATCACCGCCGCCTGCCCGTGCGGCACGCGCAATTCCAAAAATTCGCGCTTCGGTCGCAATTGCGTTCCGATTTCCGCGAGCAATGACGCAATGCCTTCGCCGGTCGTGGCCGAAATTACCACTGCGTGCGGGTGATGTTCCCGCAACCGGTTCAACGCGCCGTTCGCCCCGGTTCCGCCGGGGTTGAGCCGGTCCATTTTGTTGAAAACCATGATCGTCGGCTTTTCGCCCGCGCCGATTTCAGCCAGCACGGCGTTCACGGCCGCAATTTGTTCCCCGGCTTTTGGATGGCTGATGTCCGCAACGTGCAGCAGCAAATCGGCCTGGACAACTTCTTCGAGCGTTGCCTTGAACGCTTCGACGAGTCCGTGCGGCAATTTGCGAATGAAACCGACGGTGTCTGTCAGTAAAACATTCTGGTTCGTCGGCAGCCGCAAGCGGCGGGTCGTCGGGTCGAGTGTGGCGAACAAAATATCCTTGACCATAACCTGTGCGCCGGTGAGCGCGTTGAGCAGCGTGGATTTGCCCGCGTTTGTGTAGCCGACGATGGAAGCCAGCGGCCAGTTGTTGCGCTGGCGCACGCTGCGTTGAATGCCGCGCTGTTGCCGGACCAATTCCAGTTCGCGGGAAATTTTGGAGATTCGATCCTGCACGCGGCGGCGATCAGTTTCCAACTGTGTTTCACCTTCACCGCCGCGCATGCCGATGCCGCCTGCCTGCCGGGACAAGTGACCCCAAAACCGCGTCAGGCGCGGCAGTAAATGCTGAAGCTGCGCGAGTTCGATTTGTAGTTTGCCTTCCCGCGTGCGGGCGCGCTGCGCGAAGATGTCGAGAATCAACGACGTGCGGTCGAGGATTTTGCAGTTGAAAATTTTTTCGAGATTGCGGCTCTGCGCGGGCGAAAGATCATTGTCAAAAACGACGGTGTCAACGTCGTTGCGCCGGCAAAATTCGGCGAATTCGTTCGCCTTGCCTTTGCCGATGAGCGTGGCGGGATTCAGTGATTCCGTTTTTTGCAGGCCGTCGCCGATGACTTCACCACCGGCAGTCACCGCGAGTTCGCCGAGTTCGGCAAGCGAATCGCACGTGTCCGCATGGTTGCGCGATTTGAGTTCGACACCAACGAGAAAGACCCGTTCGGGCCTTGTGTTTCTGGTCTCAATGAGGGCTTTCAACTGCTGCGGTGATGAAAAAAATTATGTTCGGCGATTGGTTGCGGCGGCTAAATCCGAAAATCCGCCGCGACTTTCTTTTTCCTGTCCGACTTGCTCAACACACGCATGTCGGGGCTGTCGTAAATGACGATCGAGTTCGGCGCAACGCTTTCCATGAGGAACACGTTGCCGCCAATGGTGCTGCCCGCGCCGATGACGGTTTCGCCGCCGAGAATCGTCGCTCCGGGATAAATCGTCACGCGATCTTCAATCGTCGGATGCCGTTTTTTGCCGCGCAGTTGTTCCACGGCGGAAGTGGATTTCGCGCCGAGCGTGACGCCATGATACATCTTCACGTGATTGCCGATGGTGGTCGTTTCACCGACGACCGTTCCGGTGCAATGATCCACAAAAAAGTGCGACCCGATTTGCGCGCCCGGATGCAAATCCATGCCCGAGCGAAAATGCGCCCACTCCGTCATGATGCGCGGAATCAGCGCGATGTTTTTCAAATACAATTCGTGTGCCAGCCGTTGCACGGCAATCGCCTCGACAAACGGATACGACACCAGCACCTCCTCCTTGCTCTTCGCAGCCGGATCGCCGTCGTAGGCCGCTTCCATGTCCGTCTGCAGCACTTCGCGCAATCGCGGCAGGCTGCCGAGGAATTCCAATGTCAAATTATGTGCTGCTTTTGAAATGTCCTTTTTCTGCAAATTGTCAGGCGGATTGTATTCGAGGCTCTTGCGGATTTCGTTCTCCAATTTGCCCAGCACCAAATCCAGCAACGACGCCGTCTCCGCTTTTATTTCCGAGGAATGCAAGGGCTTTTCATCAAAAAATCCCGGAAACAGCAACCGCAACAAATCCTGCGTGATGGCCGTGATGGCGCGCTTGGACGGCAGATTCTTTCCGTCCAAATGATTGATGCCGCCGAGTCGCGCATACGACGCGACGAGCTGGTTTGTAAGTTGAGTGACCGTTTCCACAAAAGCGAATTTACCACGAAGGGACCAAGGCACAAAGTCTAATTAAATCCTGGTAGGGCGCGTTCTCCGAACGCGCCGTCGACATCTTGAGGCGGCGCGCCAGGGACAGCGCGCCCTACCTTGAATTTAAAATTTCCAAAACGGCTTTCACAACGCGCTCGACGCTGATGCCGTTCATGCAGCGGAAATCGATCGGACACTCGCGCAGAAAACACGGTGAGCATGGCACGTCGGATTTCAACAGCCGGTGCCGTTTGTCACCAGGCAAACCCGGCCCGGTCAGTTCCGGCGACGTGCTGCCAAACGGCACAACCACCGGCGTGCCCAGCGCGGCGGCGACGTGCATCGGGCCGGTGTCGTTCGTCAAAAGAACGCGGCAAAGTTTCAGGAGCGACATCAATTCGCGCAAAGAGGTTTGGCCGGCCAGGTTTACAGTTTTGAATTTTGAATTTTGAATTCCGGATTCAATTTGGTTCGCAACAACAAGGTCGCCCTTGCCGCCAAGAACCAGCCAAAGACAATTCGTGCGTTTCTGGACTTCACGAGCGGCGGCGATGAATTTTTCAACCGGCCAGCGTTTGGCCGGGCCGTATTCCGCGCCGGCATTCAAGCCGAAAATGGGTTGCGCGATTTTATTCAGCCCAAATTTTTTCCTGGCGATTTCAGCTTCGTCCGGCGCGACGAACAGCGTCGGCGGCAGCGGTTCAGGATTCGCGCCCAGTGCGGCAGCCAGATGCAGGTATTCGTAAATCTGGTGTGCGGTCATTTGTAGGACAGGCATCCTGCCTGTCTCCAAATTGTTTTTGATTTGATTAGAGACAGGCGGGACGCCTGTCCTACGCCAGATTTCGGCCACCGTCAGTTTCCGCATTTTCACCGATTCCGTACGCGCCGGCACGGCGCTGGTCAGGAACCAGTTGCGCCAGGGTCGCGCGTAGCCGATGCGTTGAGGAATTCCGGCGAGCCAGATTTCAATCGCCGAGTGCGGCGAGTTCGGCAGCGTCAGCGCCAGATCAAATTTGCCCGCTCGCAATTTCCGGCCAACGGAAAAAACGCTTTCGTCAGGCGCAAATGAAATAGTTTCGTTGACCGCGGGATGGTTCAACCAAAGCTCGCGTAATTTTTCCGGCGTGAGCAGCGCGATATGCGCGTCATGGAAATGCTCACGCAGGCGCAGCAGCGCGGGCGTGGTCATGACCGCGTCGCCAAGCCAGTTTGTTCCGCGAATCAGAATTCGCGGGGCGGATGGCAGATGGCAGATGGCAGATGGAGAGTTCATTCGACGGAGTCGGCGTTTTCACCTTTGGACTCCGGACTTGGGACTTTGGACGCATCCGCCTTCCAGCGGCGGTGGACCCAAAACCAGTTGGCTGGGTCACGGCGGACGGCGGCTTCGTGGGCGCGGAGCACGTCGCGCATAATGTCTTCGACGCTGCGTGGCCGGCCGTTTTCGTGCGTGGGAATCGGTTTGCCGGCTTCAATCCGCCACTTCGCCAGCCCGACGCGAAAACAGAGGGCGGTGTAAAGTTCGCAATTGTAGCGGAGCGCAAAAAGTGCGGGTGAGGAATTGGTGGAACAATCGTGGCCGAGAAACGGCAGGCGCAATCCCTTGTCGCCGCCGTGCTGGTCAATTTGCAGGCTGAGCATGATTGCGGGCTGGTTCAGGGCGGTGCGCAAGGCCGCGCCGTCGGTGCGCCGCTCAAAAAACAGGCAGCCGGAATGATTGCGCAATCTTTCCAGCAAGCGGTTGAGCGCCGGTTGATTCAGGGCGCGATACGTCGCGGCGCACGGATAGCCGGGCGCCAAATCCTTGACCCGGGTGTAGAGTTCAAAATTTCCGAAATGCCCGCCGGCGTTAATGATGCGGCGCAGCGGCAACATGCGCTCCATCCCGACGAATTCGACGTGCGGACGCAATTCGGCAAAAGTCATCGCGGAAGTTTTGATGGCGCAGGCGTAATTTTCGCCGATGCGGCGGAAATTTTCCCGGGCGAGCGCGCGGATTTCGTCCGGCGATTTTTCATTGCCAAAACACATCGCCAGATTTTTCAACGCCACGCCCCGGTGCCGCGCGTCCAGCCAATACGCCAGCCCGCCGCCCGCGCGACCGAGGCGCGCGACGAATGTGAGCGGCAACGCTTGAATCACCGCGATGAGCGCGCAACCGAACCAATAAATCAGCGTGTCCATTTTCAGCGGAAGCAGATTTTGCGGACGCAGTCCTGAAAGTCGTTCGCGCCGCTGACGATTTGGATTTCGACGCGCATGAAGTAAATCGGCAGGTCGCGCCGGTCGATTTTTGGAAAACGCACGGCGTCTTTTTGCGTGGTGACGATGGTGTCGGCCTGGCGTTTCTTGCTGCGGTTGATGACATTGAGGATTTCCTGCTGTGTAAAGCGGTGATGATCGAGAAAGCGTTTGGAATAAACCAGTTCCGCGCCGAGCCTCACGAGGCTTTGCTCGAAACTTTCCGGCTGCGCGATGCCGCTGAGCGACGCGACTTTGTGTCCGCGCAGAAAATCCAATTCGTGCCGCTCGCCGGTGAACACATCTTCGAGATAAAGCGGATGATGCATGCATTCAATGATGGCGGCGTCGGAATTAAATTCTGAAATGCGCCGGCGGAGTTCGGCGGTCTGGCCGTCGCTTTTGGTGATGAATATCGTCTGGGCCCGTGCGAGGTGCGATGGTGGTTCGCGCAACGTGCCGCGCGGGAGCAAATGTTCGTTGCCGAACGGCTGCTGGCGGTCAATCAGCACCACGTCATGGCGGCGTCCGCGCAAATCCCAATACTGAAAACCGTCGTCGAGCAACAACGTGTCACAGCCGAATTTTTCAATTGCGTAACGCCCGCTTTTCACACGGTCCTTGTCCACGAGAACGATCACGTCCTTCAAGTTCGACGCGAGCATGTAGGGTTCGTCACCGGCCATTTCGGAATCGAGCAACAGCGATTTGCCGTCGGACACAATGCGTGGCGGGGTCTGGTCTTCGCGCAGTAAAATTTTATTGAGCAACCACAGGTGAAACGGCTGCGGTTTGGAACGATAACCGCGAGAGAGAATGGCCACGTTGCGTCCGGCATCGCGCAGTTCACGCGCGAATTTCTCCACGACCGGCGTTTTGCCCGTGCCGCCAACGGTGAGGTTGCCGATGGCGATGACTTGCACGCCGAGCGTCGTGTCACGAAAGATGCGGACATTGTAAAGCCAGCGGCGCAGTTCAACGCCGGCTTGAAACAATTTCGACCCGCCGAACAAAAGCGTGCGCATCAACGCCGCCTTCGTGTCACGGCGTTCGCCGGAGATGACTTCAAGGGCGAAGGTTTCGAGGCTTTCAATCCAGACCCGGAATTGCTCGCGCATCACGCATCAATGTGCCAAGCGGCGAAGCGCGCGGCAAGATGAAGGCGCGGGTAAATTAAAAACCCATCCGCGCGATCTCGCTTTGCAGCGCGGCTTGAAATTGCTGTACGTCCGCGGCGGACGGTTTGTAGCCTTGTTGCTTGGGCGCAACGCCCAGCCGTCCGGTCTGGTCGAGATACCAGTCGGCTGCCTGACCGTCACTGAACGTGACCTTGCCGCTGACAATCGCACCGGGCCGTGTCAGTTGATCTACCGTCACGGACACGCCACCTTTCGCGCCCGGCGGCCCGGTGGGTAGTGGAGCGTTTTTCGCATCGGCAGGTTTTGCCGCCTCGAGAACCGGCGCTGCAACTTTGGGCGGCTCCGGGTCTTTCAACGTCAGCTTCAAATCGTCCACGAGAAAGCGGACTTCCATGTAAGTGAGCTTGAGGCTGAATTCCTTGGCCAGCCGGCTTTGGATTTCCGAAAGTTTCGCGCCCTGCAAAACCCAGGCGGTGACTCGCTGTCGTTGTGTTTCGTCTAAATTCATAGGCTTTTCAAAATGCAAACTTCCAGTCGCAGATTCGAGCTTATTCGGAGTGCGCGGACATGTCACCGTACTCCACAGTATCCGACCGAAGTGCTACGGGCATATCAGGCGGATTCGATGATAGTGCTGTCGTCATAGGGGCTCTAGTGAAGATTCGGCATCGCGGAGGAGGGTTTGCGAAATGTGAGGGCATAGAATCGCCCATCCCGCAGCAACTCAAGATGTATTTCCTGCATCTCCGGGGGCACCAGATCAATCGGAGCTGTGACAGGTTCCCGGCGGTTCTTAAAATAGCGGCTTGTAACGGGAATTCGTTCAAAGGTGCTTTTCACATGCTCTTCGGTCTCATCGGCAATCAACAGGCGGCTCCCTGGCTTTGCCACACGGATCATTTCCCGGATGGCTTTTGCCCTGTCGTTAAAGAAGTTGATGCCTCCCACGTGAAACACAACATCAAAACTGTCATTGGCAAATGGCAGATCTTCGGCATTTCCGAGAAAAAGGTCGGCGTCCATCTCCCAGCGGCGCAGATTGGCCTGGCAATTCGTCAGCATTTCCGCCGAGAGATCAAGACCAAATAGCCTTGTGCCTCGCGGAAGGTATTTGTAGTTGAGGCCGGTGCCCACGGACGTTTCCAGCACGGAATCACCGGGATTGATTTCAAGGAAGCGCAGATAACCCCAAAGGTATTGGCCTACACTGATGCCCCGTAAGGCACACGCCACCCTCTGGACGTCATCATAGAAACCGCCGATGATTTCATACAACTGGTTGTATTTGCGGTTGGAACCAGTGAGCTTCTTCTGCTCCAGAAAGACGGGAATCCCGTTGCAAACCGGAAACCGTTCGCCCGATTGGCTGACCAAAGCTTCGTGACCGTCTTCGCTGACAATATGCAGAGAATTTCCGGTGAACGGACTTCGCAAGAGGGCGACTGTCCCGGTTTTATCTGCCCATAGCTCGCGCCGCTTGCCAGGCTGAATCAGACCCCACGCGCTCAAAATCAAGCCTCCAAGAAGACATAACCACGCAAAAGCTGGACTCGTTGGCAGGACTTGAGGCGCAACCGGGTGGATTGTCTGCAGGAAGAAGCCATATCCCAAGACAACGACGCACACCGCGCCGAAAATACCTGCGCCCGTGGCAATCTTTCTGGCCCGGAATTCCTGGTTCCACATCCAATTGATTACCGCCGCGAACCAATAGATGAGAAACGAAGAGTAAGGATTGAATATTCTGGCTGGAAAGAACAGTTGTCCCAGTGCCTGCAAAGCAACGCCCCAAAGTGGCAAGGAAAGGGTTGACAGAAAACCTTGCCGGCGCTGGCTCGTCAGCCGATAGAGAAGGAAGGGCAGAGCGTTGATGAGGACAGCCAGCATTATCCAACCGGCGTGCTCAATTTCAGTTAGTGGAGACCCACGCCATTTCGAAAACAAATGCAAAATGAAATTGATGCCTACCAGCAATAAAAATCCGCGCCATGCTTTCTGCGTGCTTATGAACCATGCGCATAAGACTGCGCCAGTCCACGCCCCGAGGGGCGGGGACACAAAGCCGAGGACAAAGATGCCGATGATCGCAACGGTTGCAAACTGCAACAAACGATTGGGAGATGTTTTCACAGAAACCGGCCGACGATACGGTGTCAACAATCAAGCTGACAAGGCGAAAGAGCCTTGGTTTGGTTTATCCTGCAAACCAAAAGTTTCAAGCGGCGCGGGCGACCGGGTTCTGTTTGGCGGCGCTTGCGTTCAGGCGGATACTTTATGTCGTTACTTTCTTGATAATCCAGTCGTAACCCTTCGCTTCCAGTTCGAGCGCGAGTTCCTTGCCACCGGATTTCACGATATGGCCATCGTAGAGCACGTGGACAAAATCGGGGATGACAAAATTCAACAACCGCTGATAATGCGTGATGACAAGCTGCGCGCTGTCGGGTCGCTTCAGCTTGTTGACGCCGCCGGCGACGATGCGCAGCGCGTCAATGTCCAGACCTGAATCCGTTTCATCGAGAATTGCGAGCTTGGGTTCCAACACCGCCATCTGGAAAATTTCATTGCGTTTCTTTTCGCCGCCGGAGAAGCCCTCGTTGACCGAGCGCCGTAGCAAATCCTCGTTGAGTTCGAGCAGTTTCATCTTGTCCTTTACGACGGTGAGGAACTCCATCGCGTCAAGTTCCGGCTTGCCTTTGTGTTTGCGGATTTCGTTGAGCGCGGCCTTGAGGAAATAGGTGCTGTTGACGCCGGGAATTTCGACCGGATACTGAAATGCGAGGAACAGTCCTTCGCGGGCGCGTTCTTCGGGATCGAGGTCGAGCAAATCCTGGCCGTTGTAAATCACTTCGCCGTCGGTCACCTCGTAGCCGTCACGACCGGCCAGCACGGCAGCCAGCGTGCTCTTGCCACTGCCGTTTGGTCCCATGACAGCGTGAACCTCGCCTGCATTGATTGTCAGGTTGATGCCTTTGAGGATTTTCTTGCCCTCAACGCCCGCGCTGAGGTTTTTGATTTCGAGAATCGGTTTGCTCATTTCGTAAATTCTTGTTCAGCCACAGATGAACACAGATTGGCACAGATAAAAATGGTTTTCAGGAATAAAATCTGTATTTCATCTGTGTAAATCTGTGGCTTAAAATTAACCAACACTGCCTTCCAGACTCACGCCCAAAAGTTTCTGCGCTTCGACGGCAAATTCCATCGGCAGTTCCTTGAACACTTCCTTGCAGAAGCCGTTGACAATCATGTTCACGGCATCCTGCGTCGAAAGCCCGCGCTGGTTGCAATAAAAAATCTGGTCTTCGCCAATCTTCGACGTCGAGGCCTCGTGCTCCACTCGCGAGGAAGTATTTTTCACTTCAATGTAGGGGAACGTGTGCGCCCCGCACTTGTTGCCGATGAGCAGCGAGTCGCACTGTGAGAAGTTGCGCGCGTTCACAGCGCTTTTCAGGACTTTTACGAGGCCGCGATAGCTGTTCTGTCCATGTCCGGCGGCAATGCCCTTCGACACAATCGTGCTGTGAGTATTCTTGCCGATGTGAATCATCTTCGTGCCGGTGTCGGCTTGCTGATAATTGTTCGTCACGGCGACGGAATAGAATTCGCCGACGGAATTGTCGCCCTGTAAAATGCAGCCCGGATATTTCCACGTGATGGCCGAGCCGGTCTCGACCTGCGTCCAGGAAATTTTTGAGTTTCTGCCCCTGCACAAGCCGCGCTTGGTCACGAAATTATAGATGCCGCCTTTGCCGTTCTCGTCGCCCGGATACCAATTCTGCACGGTCGAGTATTTGATTTCCGCGTTGTCGAGCGCGATAAGCTCGACGACGGCCGCGTGGAGCTGGTTTTCATCACGCATCGGCGCGGTGCAGCCTTCGAGGTAACTGACGTACGCGCCTTCGTCGGCGACGATGAGCGTGCGCTCGAACTGGCCGGTGTTGGCCGCGTTGATTCGGAAATACGTGGACAATTCCATCGGGCAGCGCACGCCCTTGGGAATGTAACAGAACGAACCATCCGTGAAGACGGCGGAGTTCAGCGTGGCAAAAAAATTGTCGGTGTAAGGCACGACCATGCCGAGATATTTGCGGACGAGGTCGGGATGTTCCTGCACCGCATCGCTGAACGAGCAGAAGATAATGCCTTTTTCGGCGAGCTGCTTTTTGAACGTCGTGCCAACCGACACGCTGTCAAATACCGCGTCCACGGCCACGCCAGCGAGCCGCTCGCGTTCGCGCAGGGGGATGCCGAGTTTCTCGTAAGTCTCCAGCAATTTCGGATCAACTTCCTCCAGGCTTTTCGGTCCGTCGCCCTTTTTCTTCGGCGCGGAGTAATAAACAATGTCCTGATAATTGATTTTTTCGTGATGAACTTTCGGCCAGGTCGGCTCCTGCATCGTTTGCCAGTGTCGAAACGCCTTGAGCCGCCAATCCGTCAGCCACTCCGGCTCGTTTTTCTTCGCCGAGATGAGGCGGATGATGTCCTCGCTCAAGCCCGGAGGCGCGGAGTCGGTTTCCACGTTGGTGTAGAAACCGTATTTATATTCCTGTTTGACCAGGCCTTCGATGGTTTCCGTGGCTGTACTCATTTTCCAAACCGTTAAATCGCTAAAATCGTTTAATCGTCATTCCCTCTTTTTGGCGCAATCAGCGCACATGCCGCAGGAAATTACTTCTGATAAACGTTCACGCGGGCAGGCGGGAGATTCAGCCAGACGATGTTGGAGGCCAGCCGCTGGAAGTGCGTGGCGCTTTTGTGTCGTTCGTTGCCGAGATGATAGCTGTATTGAACCCATTTGCCGCCGTGCTGCAAAATCGCGAGGATTTTCCCGGCCAACGCCTCGGCTTCTTCCGGCGGAAAATTCAGCAATGGCAGGCTGGAAATGACCGCACCGACATTTTTAATCGGTTCGTTATGTTCGCGCAGCAAAACGTCCAGATGCCACGCGTCGCCGGTGATGATATGGGCACGGGGAAAACGCTGGCGCAGCAGGCACGCCATCCTGGGATTTTTTTCAATGGCCACAAGCCGCTCCTCGCGCAAACCGCGTCCGATGAGCGCCTGTGTGACCGCACCGGTGCCGGGGCCGAGTTCCAGCACAAAACTATCCGGATCGGAAGGCAGCCAGTGCGCCATCGCAGTGGCGAGTTGCCTGGAACTGGGCACAACCGAACCCATCCGCTGCGGATTGGCGAACCACTCCTGCAGAAACAAAGTCGTATCAGTTAATGTCGCCAGCAATCGTTTGGCCATGATGTATGCGAATTGTAGCGAAACTCGCTTTCAGATAACAAACTAATCCACCCATGGCGCCACCGCCATAGAATTTTTTGTCGCGACCGAATTTCTCCACGAATCAGCGATTATTTTTCGGAGAATTCAGCGGCTTGGAAATTTCGCTCAGTCGCTTTCGAACGGCGTCGCGCCGCGCCGACCAATCGTCCCAGCTTCGTTCCCACGCTTTACCGACAAAATTTGTTCGTGCGCCCGGCCAAAGCATATCGAGGGCCTCCAATTCACGACTCGCGCTGGTTTGGTCATGCCATTGGAAATAAGACTCGGCCAGGTTCAAATGGTTTTCCGGATAATGCGGCGCAAGTTCCGCCGCATGTTCAAGCCATTGGCGCGCTTTGTGGCGGCTGCCAAGGCTCACGGGCCAACCCGGCGCATCGCGATACAGCAATCCAAGACCGCGCTCCGGCCCGGCGTAATCAAAATGCCCGTCAAGTTCCGCCGCCGTTTTGAATTCACGTTCAATTTCCCTGACCATTTTCAGTGCGCCGAGCGTTTTCGTGCGGGCAAGCTGGCCGAGGTCCATCGCCAGATAATAATGAGCGGGCGCGGATTCCGGCTCTCGCGCGATAAATTGGCGACAGGCGGCAATGCCCTGCCGGGCGATGACGGCGCGTTCGGCGTCGTTCGTGGCGAAGTCTGCGAAGTCAAAGCATGCCCGGGCAAATTCCCATGCGATGGCCGAAGCGTTTGTGTCTGATTGAAATTCAATTTGTGCGCGGTGAAATTCCACTTCGGCGCGCGCTGCAAAGATTTTATTCAGCGCTTCGCCGGCAAAAGCGATCCCCATGGCTGCGAAAACAACAAGCGTTGCGGCCAATTTACATTTTGGCGCATGTGAGGGTGCGGAATTAAAAGTTGCCATCGCATCAAGCTGTTTTATACTAGGCAAGTGGGATTAAACCGGAATTTTCTGTGGCTGGCAATGCTGACGGCGGTTGCGTTGTGCGCCGCCGGCTGTGGCGGCATCAACGCCGGCGGCACCGTTTCGCCCGTAATGTTTCTCATGAAGGCCGGTCCGCCGGCGGCGACCGGCGTTCCAATGCTTGCGCCTGAACCGTCCGAGCAATTCGCTCAAGCCCGATAATTTATGCGGTTTCCTTTCGTGCTATCGGCGAAAATCGCCGGCCATATCATCAAGCATAAACTGCGGCGCACGCCAAAATTTGCAATGGTCTTGCAGTTGGAGCCGCTCCACACGTGCAACCTGACCTGCACCGGTTGCGGGCGCATCCGCGAATATTCCACCAGCCTCAAAGACATCGTACCGCTCGAAAAATGCCTCGCTGTCGCCGGGGAATGCGACGCCCCGATGGTTTCGATTTGTGGCGGTGAACCGCTGATTTATCCGAAAATCGAGGAACTGGTGAACAGCCTGCTCCGGCAGGGCCGCATCGTCTATATCTGCACGAATGGCATGTTCATGCGGAAAAAAATGAAGGATTACCTCGCGGCGATTTATTCGCCCGCCATCGAGCCGAAAATCAAAAAACTGCTCGACCAAAAATTAATTTCGGAAAAGGACGCCGAAGTCATTCGCCAGTCCAGCGAGACAGCTCGCAAAAAAGTTGTCATCCGTCCGACAAAGTGGATGTATTGGAACGTCCACATTGACGGTCTTGAATTCACGCATGATCTCATCGTCGAGCGCGAAGGCGTGTTCAAGGAATGCGTCGAAGCGATCAAAATGGCGAAAATTCTTGGCTATCAGGTTGCCACGAACACGACCGTTTACAGGGAGACTGATGTTCGGGAAATCGAAGAGATGTTCAAATTTTTCTCGTGGCTCGGCGTGGACGGCCACACGATTTCACCCGGCTACGACTATGACGCCGCGAAGGAGGACATGGTCAAGCGCCTCGGCAAAGACCCGAAGCAATTCTTTCTCACGCGTGACATGACGCGCGAGAAATTCGCAAAAATTCAGGAGTGGGGTGAAAAATTCACCATTTTCGGCACGCTGGTTTATCAGGAATTTCTCGCCGGCAAACGCGAGTTGTCCTGTTCTGCGTGGGCCATTCCCACCTACAACATCCGCGGTTGGAAGGCGCCGTGTTATTTGATGACCGACACCGAAAACACAGCAGGCCACTACGCCGGTTATCGGGAAATGTTGGGAAAAGTGGATTGGGAAAGATACGGCGTTGTGGACGGCAAGGTGCGGGATCCGCGTTGTGAAAACTGCATGGTGCATTGCGGTTATGATCCCAGCGGTGCACTTAGTCCAAGTCTGCGCGATGGTTGGAAAAATTTCATTTATAACTTCGCGCCGAGACCCGCGCGTTACAACCGCGGCCACGAAGTGAATGCGTTCAACGGTTTCAGCATCGGCAAAGGCCATCTGGCTGAAGTCAGGGCCGCTGTCAAAGCTGCTGCGGCTGAAAACGGCAACCCCGATGCTGTCGGGGCGGACGGCGCGCTGCACGTCGGCACTTTTTGCGGCAGCGAAGGCGACACCAGTGACCGCGATGAATTGCTGGCGAAAATTAAAGAGGCAAGGAAAACCGAAATAAAGACGGAATAAACTTATTGGCATGAGTGCACTGTTTCTTTCACCACCCAGCTTTGACGGGTTCGACGGCGGCGCCGGGGCGCGTTATCAGGCGCGGCGCGAAGTCACCAGCTACTGGTATCCGACCTGGCTCGCGCAACCCGCCGCGCTCACGCCGGATTCACGCCTGCTCGATTGTCCGCCGCATGACGTTGATTTGGCCAAATGCCTTGCCATCGCGAAGGATTTCGACCACGTCATCATCAACACCTCCACACCGTCGCTGAAAAACGATTGCAAGGTGGCCGAGGCCATCAAACGGCAGAAACCGGGTGTCAAAATTGGTTTTGTTGGCGCGCATACGATGGTTTTGCCGACGGAAACCTTGAAGGCGTCGTGGGCAATTGACTGGGTGGGCCGCAAGGAGTTTGATTACACCTGCAAGGAAGTCGCCGAAGGCCGCGACCTCGCGACCATTGCCGGGCTTTCCTACAAGGACAAGGACGGCAAGATCAAACACAACCCCGAACGCGAAATGATCCAGGACATGGATTCGCTCCCGTGGGTGGCGGACGTTTACAAACGCGACCTCCAGATCGAAAAGTATTTTATCGGTTACCTGCTGCATCCTTACATCAGCATGTACACCGGCCGCGGCTGCCCAGCGCAATGCACCTTCTGCCTCTGGCCGCAGACCATCGGCGGACACAAATACCGCGTCCGCTCGCCGCAGAATGTCGCCGACGAGATGGCATACATGAAGAAGCTGTTCCCGCAGGTGAAGGAGTTTTTCTTTGACGACGACACGTTTACCATCAACCTGCCGCGCGCCCGCGAAATCGCCAAAAAACTCGGCCCGCTCGGCGTCCACTGGTCCTGCAACAGCCGCGCGAACCTCGATTACGACGCGATAAAATCCTTCAAGGACAACGGTCTGCGGTTGTTTCTTGTCGGTTACGAAAGCGGCAACGACGGCATCCTCACGCGCATTAAAAAGGGCGTGACCATTGACGAAATGCGCCGGTTCACCAAGGCCTGCCATCAGGCTGGTGTTGTCATTCACGGCACATTCGTTCTGGGTTTGCCGGTGGAGACGAAGGAAACCATCGAGCAAAGCATCCGGTTCGCGCAGGAGCTTGATATTTTCAGTTTGCAGGTCAGCCTCGCCGCGCCGTATCCGGGCACGGAACTTTACGAGCAGGCCAAACTCAATGGCTGGTTCGTGAAAAAGGACAAGACCGACCTTGTTGAAGATGACGGCTTTCAACAAAGTGCGCTCGAATATCCCGGCCTCAGCAAGGACGAGATTTTTGAGGAAGTGGATCGTTTCTATCGCGCCTACTATCTGCGTCCGAAACCGATTCTCCGCATCATCAAGACGATGCTGGAGGACAAGGACGTTTGCGTTCGCCGCCTGCGCGAGGGTTACGAATTTTTCAAGAGCTTGCGCCAACGCAAACAGGATCTGGCGGCCGCCCGGGCTGCTGCGTAATGCAAGTTTGACGAATCAACAACATAACAACCACGAAAGGAACCAGCCATGGAAACGTCTGAAGAGAAAAAAAGCTGTGAAAATGAAAAACCCTGCTGCCTGTGTCAAAAAATGGGCGGTGTGTTCATAATCCTGATCGGTCTCGCCATACTGTTGAGAGAGCTCGACATGTTGAGCGAGAAAACCACGTGGATCAGCATTGCCGTTCTCGTAATTCTGATTGGATTGAAAAAAGCGTGCGGCGGCATGTGCAAGTGCTGCGACAAGGTGTAAGCCTTTTTATTTTCAAAACAACACGGGCGCGTTGGCAATGGCGCGCCCTTCTTCTTTTGGCCGTACGAAACCGTGGCAAGGACATCTTTTTTCGACTTTTGAACCAACCGCAAGGTGTCAAAAAAGCGTGCCGTTGCCCTTGCCCCGTCCGCCTGGCGTGCGGCTTGGCAACGACGAGTTTGATTTACTCCATCGCAACCGGACGTCGCGAGGCTTTCTTTTCGGCGTGATGGGATTTGTCGGCGAGCATCCGTGCTTTGGCACGGCGGGAGCGTTTCCGTTTCTGCCGGCGTATCTTTTCAATCTCGGCGCGTTGCGCGGCCACGAAGCCGTTCTTCATGGCTTCAATCTTGTCGAGCAGCAGGCGCCGGGCGATGAAGCGGTTGAGTCCCTGCTGGCGCGTGGCCTGGCATTTGACCTGCAAGCCGGTGGGGCGGTGGAGCAGCATCACGCACGTTGAAGTCTTGTTGACGTTCTGGCCGCCGTGTCCGCCGGAACGAACAAAGCTTTCTTCAATGTCGGTTTCACGCACGCCCAGCGCGGTCATGCGGCGCGTGAGTTGGGCTTCCTTTTCCGGGCTGACTGGAAACGCGCTCATGGCGTCAGCGTAGCGCGCCGGATGTTCGTCCTGCAATACGAAAGCCTGGCGGGAATCCTCATGTCATCAACGGCTGAAAATTTTTGGCGCGGCAGATTCGCGGCCGACAAATCCGGCAGTCATTTCCACGGATGCCGCCAATGACGCCTTGGCTTCGGCGCCAAATTTTTGAGGATTTGCGGGTTTGCTTGAGTTCTTATGGGGGCTTCGCCTACACTCCGGCGGACTTCCAGAAAAAACGTGAAATTTCCGAAGACCATGCGGCATTGTCGAATTGCAGCCGGGATCCGGGGCAGGAGGTTCCGCTTTCCCGTCGGCGTTCTTGTCCCGGCTGCCGTTTGGTTCCTCAACGTGGTTTTGGCAACGACGATGGTTGCCGCTGATCCGACCGCGACCAATGCGGGCGATTCCAAACCGGACGTTGACTATTGGGAGGACGACCAGGAAGCAGCGGCGGCGGTGGCTGGGATGGTTAAAACCAACACCGGGGCGCTGCCGGAATTGACCACCGTGGATGAAGTCCTTCGCTTGAAACCGGAGGAGGCGCAGCGCGGCTACCCGGTGAACATCCGGGGAGTGGTCACCTGCGTGGTTCAGGAACATAACGCTTTCATCGTTCAGGGCACCACCCGCGCGGTTTTTGTCATCAATGCCTCGCCGGCGACGGCCTTGCCCCAAAGGGGAGAGTTATTGGAAGTCGAAGGCAAATCGGACAAAGGCTCTTTTGCGCCGCTGGTCCGGGCGAGCCGGCTGAGAAATCTGGGTGCGGGGACGCTGCCGGAGCCGGTGCAGCCGACTTGGGACCAATTGATGAATGGCAGCTTGGACGATCAATTGGTGGAAATCGGAGGCATTGTCGAAGAATCCGTTCCGCATCCGGCCGGCTATCCCAGTGGTTGGTCAAAAGTGACCTTGCGCACAACGGAGGGCGCGTTGTGGGTGGATTTGTGGCTGGTCGGCACCAATTTCGAGAATTTGGAAAATTACGAGGACGCCGTTGTCCGGCTGCGGGGATGCCTCTTTGTGGTATTGACCGCGGGCGCCCATCAATTGGAGCTGGGGCATGTTCGCATGTATGTTGACTCCATCGAGGTGGACCGGCCAGCGCCAGCGGATGAATTTTCCGCCCCGAAGAAGCGCGCGGCGGAATTGACGCTGTTCGATCCGCAGGCCAGCGCGTTTCAACGGGTGAAAGTGTCGGGGCAGATCCTGCACATGATCGGGCGGGATTATTTCATGATGGATGGCACCAACGGCGTGCGGTTCACCTTGAGACGGCCGGTCGAACTGCACACCGGCGACCAAGTGGATGTGGTGGGCTACCCGGAATTGGGCGGAGCCGCGCCGCATTTGCGCTGCGCGGTGGCGCGCAAGATCGGACACACCTCCCTGCCCAAACCCAGAAATCTCCCGCCCGACGATTTGCCCAACGCGATTTATGATTCGACCCGGGTGCGGATCGAGGGATGGCTGGTGAGTTCGCGAGTGACACGCACCGACCAGGCGCTGGAAGTCCAGGCCGGGTCCTGGAGATTTATGGCGCGGGTGAAATTGAAGAAAGCCGCGCCGCCGCTGCCCCCCATTGGCAGCCGGCTGGCCTTGGTCGGCGTGTATGCGGCCCAAGGCGGGAATCCGGTACTGGACAGCAAGGTGGCTCCTTTTGATTTGTTGTTTCACTCGCCGGCAGACATCGAGGTGCTGTCGAAGCCCTCTTGGTGGACGTTGCCTCGTTTGTTGGTGATTGTGGGGGTGCTGGTCTGCGCGCTGGCGCTCCTGGGGTTGTGGATTACCCAGCTCCACCGGCAGGTCGAAGAGCGCACCGCTGAACTCGCAATCCAGATTCACAACCGCCAGCGGGTTGAACACCAGCGGGCAATGGAACAGGAGCACGCCCGCATCGCCCGGGATCTGCACGATGAACTCGGTTCCGGCATTACCGAGATCAGCATGCTGGCCCACCGGGCAAAATCCTCATTGACCCCCGACGAAAAGCGGACCGGCCACCTTGAGCAGATGGGCGAGAAGGCGCGGGAAATGGTGGCAACCCTGGACGAAATTGTTTGGGCGATGAATCCCGCCCATGACTCACTGGCCTCGCTCGTCAGTTATTTCTGCCTTTACGCGGACCGTTTCCTGGGACTGGCGAACGTCACCTGGCGGCTCGAAGGCCCACCGGCCTCGGCCGAACTGGTGGTGGATTCGCGGCACCGGCACCAATTGTTTCTCGTTTTCAAGGAGGCGCTCACCAATGTTGTGCGCCACTCCGGGGCCACCGAAGTCCGCCTGGGCATCCAGGCCGAACAGGGAGAATTGCATCTGTCCATCGCCGATAATGGACGCGGGCTGTCGTCAAACGCTCGAACCGAGGAAATGGATGGCGTGAACAATATGCGGTCGCGCATTGAAAAACTGGGCGGACGATTTGAAATCGTCAGCGAAGCCGGACACGGCGTCACCGTGCGATTCCATGTGCCCGCGAAGTAAAAGGTTATGACCCGGATTGCCATCGTCGAGGACAACAAAATCATCCGCGAAAGTCTCATGGAATTCATCCAGGCGGATCCGGATTGCTGTTGTGTGTGCGCCTGTGCGACGGCTGAAGAAGCCTTGGAAGTCATCCCCCGGCACCAGCCCGAGATTGTGCTGATGGACATTCAACTGCCAAACCTTTCGGGCATCGAATGCACCGCTCAGCTCAAGCAACTGCTGCCCTCGGTCCACATCATCATGGTGACCGTGTATGAGGACACCGAAAGGATTTTCAAGGCACTGCGGGCCGGTGCCTGCGGCTACCTGCTGAAGCGGTGCACGCCGGAGGATCTCATGTCCGCTGTCCGGGAAGTCCGGCAAGGTGGCGCACCGATGTCGCGGGAAATCGCCCGCAAAGTCATTACCTCGTTTCAGGAACCGCTGACGACCGTGGCGGAAGTGGCCGAACTCTCGCCGCGCGAACGCGGAATTCTCGAATTGCTGGCGCAAGGCTTTCCCAACAAGGAAATTGCCCATCGTCTGGGAGTAAACGATGGAACGGTTCGCTGGCATCTCCGGCATGTTTACGATAAGCTGCACGTTCGCTCGCGCACTGAGGCGGCGCTGAAGTTCCGTTCAACCAAACCAACATAGAGGCTGCCCGGCATTCTTACGCTACCTGGCGATTCGGGAAAAGTTGCGATGCGGAAAATTTTAGAAAAAGCGCAGGACAAACAGTGATGGCCAGACAGAGCAGATGAACATGACGCGAGATGCGCGCAATCAAATGGCAGTGGTCATCGGACTGGCCGCCGTCACGCTGGCTGTCTATTGGCCGGTGACCGGCTTTGAGTTCATCAATTACGACGATAATGATTATTTCTACTCCAACGTTCATGTTTTAGGTGGATTGACCTTGAAGAATGTGTTGTGGGCCTTCCGCGTGGGAGACTTCCGTTTTTTTCATCCGCTGACGTGGTTGTCGTTGATGCTGGACATGGACTTGTCTGGCAAGGGAGCCGGCGGTCCACACTTTACGAATTTATTGCTGCACACAGCCAACGCCGTTTTGTTATTCCTGCTGCTGCGGCGTCTGACGGGGGCGCACTGGCGGAGCGCGGTGGTGGCGGGTCTCTTTGCGCTGCATCCGTTGCGGGTGGAAAGTGTGGCTTGGATTGCTGAAAGAAAGGACGTGTTGAGCGCGTTCTTTGGATTGCTCTCTCTCATCTTTTACGCGCGATACGTATCCGAGTCCAAAGTCCAAAGTCCAAAGTCCAAAACTTTCTATGGACTGGCGCTTTTTTTCTTCGCACTGGGGTTGTTGAGCAAGCCGATGTTGGTAACGTGGCCGTTTGTGATGCTGTTGTTGGACTATTGGCCGTTGGGGAGAGTTTCAAGTGGTGTGGCCGACGATGAGTCCGCAAGTTTCGCTCCTTTCTCCTTTCTCCTTTCTCCTGCTCTGCGGCGTTTGGTGTGGGAAAAAATTCCATTCTTCATGCTTAGCCTTATGGCTTGCGCGCTGACGTTTTTATTGCATGAAAAAAACGAGGGCATCGTCTCGCTGGTTGAATTTCCACTGGGCGCGCGGATTGAGAATGCCTTTGTGTCCTACGCCCGGTATTTGGGCCAGACGTTCTGGCCGATGAAGCTGGCCGTTTCCTATCCGCTTTCTGAACATTGGCCCTGGATGCAGGTTGTATTGGCCGTCGTGTTGGTGATGGGGCTGAGCCTGGCGGCTGTTTGGTTGGGGCGGCGACGGCCATATGTTTTTGTAGGCTGGTTTTGGTTTTTGGGAACGCTGGTTCCGGTCATTGGACTGGCTCAGGCGGGATATCAGGCAATGGCTGATCGCTTTACTTACATACCGCTGATCGGGGTGTTCCTGGTTTTGGTGTGGGGCGCGAGCGAGGCATTCGGACATTGGCGGACGCCGAAGACGGCAATCATTGGAATGGCGGTGTTGATGCTGACGGCTTGCGCGTTTCGGACGCGAGATCAATTGCATTATTGGCAAAACAGCGAAACCCTCTTTCGCCATGCGCTGGCGGTGACGGAAAACAATTACGTTGCCTATTACAATCTTGGCAACGCGTTGGTTGCTCGTCGTCAACTTGATGAAGCGCAGGATAACTTTCGCAACGCCCTTCAAATCAGACCGGACTATGCCGAGCCCCATAACAATCTCGGCATCATTCTCGTCATGAGAGGCAATCTGGAAGAGGCCATCCAGCACTTTCACGAAGCCCTTCGTTTCCGGCCGAACTACGCCGACGCTCATCTCAACCTTGGCTTTGCGCTGGTTTCCCAAGGCAAGTTTGACGAGGCAATCCAGCAATATTTGGAAGTCCTGCGCCTGTCTCCGGACAACGCTTACGCGCACCTCAATCTTGGCATTGCCTTGGCGCGGTTGGGGCGGCGCGACGAAGCCGTGGCGCAGTTCCTGGAAGCGTTGCGGCTGAAACCGGATTTTGCGGAAGCAAAGGAACAATTGCGCGTGTTGGGTGTGACCGTGGCCGAGTAGCAATGCCATGCCCATTGGAGGGGTAAACGCCGTGAATTTTACGTAAAACTGGGGCATCGTGGAACCACGGCCTCTTCCACCTTTTTGGACTGCCGCGAAGATTCTGGAGCGCGGGCGGTCCCCGCCCGCAGCGCACAAGTCAGCGGTGAGACGCCGGAAATTTCGGGGCTTCTGTAACTCGCCCCTCCGAAGGGGGGTGGAAAACCATACATTTGTGCAGCTAGGCAAATCCGGGAGTTTGTGCATCATGGAACGATAATAACCCAAACTGGCTTTGATAAACGCTCCGCATTGCTGCGAGAGTGAGGTTTGGAACATGTACAAACAATGTCGCAAGACGCATGACTGCCACAAAGACCCCAGTAATTTTCTAAACAGAATTAATCACAACCTGTAATGCTTATGAAGCAAACCGCCCTCCTCCTTGGTTTTATGTGCAAATCCACAATCTGTGCCCGTCGGCATACATCGAAACTATTCACTCTGGTCATTCTGGCTTTGCTTGTCCAACTCGCCTCGGTGCCTTTGGTATCGGCAGCTGATTTGACTTGGGACGCCAACACCGGCACCTCAGGTGCGCAGGACGGCGCCGGCACCTGGAGTACCAACAACGCCAATTGGTGGAATGGTTCCACTGACATCGCTTGGACCAACGCCAACGGCGACAGCGCGATCTTCGGGGTGGGCGGAACGCCGGGAACGGTAGCTCTCGGTGGCAGCGTGACCGTTTCCAACATCACCTTCAATAATAGCTACAACCTTACTTCGGCAGGATACGCTGTGAATTTCACGAGCGGTGGTGGAGTCATCACCGCCGCCACCGGCACGAGCAATTCTTTCACCACCGCAGGCAGCGGTGTTTTTGGAGGCAATGTCGGGTGGAGATTGGAAGGTGGTGGCACGGTAGCTCGCATTCTCAGCACTGCTGGCGAAACCTACACCGGCCCGACCATCATCGACAACGGCATATCATGGACTGGCAATAGCGGTGACGTAATTTATTACCCGGGCGACGTGATTGTGAACGCCAATGGAACAATGATCTTCACCGGCGGAGCCTCCACAGGCGGCGCTTTGGGCGGCAGCAAGGTCTTGATCCTCAACGGTGGCATGTTGTTCGGCTCTTCCAACTCAAAATATTTACCGGTCTCCAAGATGGTGATGGATAACGGAGGGCAGATGCAGGGGTTAAGCATTGCCATTGTAACGAACATGGACGCGCGCTCCGGAGTGGTGGGTGGATACAAAGATTTAGGCAGGTACACGCTCTGCACATTGGCCAAGTCCACAGCCGGCACGTTGGCAATCACCAACCAGTCGTACAGCAGCGGCGTCAGTTTCACCAACGTGGCTTTGAATGCCGGAATAATCCTCTTAGACAAGACCATAGCAAAAGATACTAATAAAAAAATCACCGGACCGATCGCCTTCGGTGGCGGGACGCTGATTTTGACCAATGGTGCCGGAGCCGCAGCTTCTGGTGAGAATGCTATTACCGCCACCACGGTCAAGCCGGGTGCTTCCGTGGCAGCGTCATGGACGGGCGCGGGGGCAACGGCGGGGAATGGTGCACTCGCGCTCGCGGCGATCACGCGACAGGTTGGCGGCACTTTGGATATCAATACGAATACAGGGGGTGGATGGCTTAATCCCATTACGACGACCACGGCAAACAAAAACGGCATCCTGGGCGGATGGGCCACCTTGAATTCAGCCGATTGGGCGGTTGGCACCACGTTCGCACCGCTGGCCTCGGGTAGTTATGATACTTCCCCAAACCCGACAACGTGGCTGACAAACGACAACGTGAGTCTGGGTGCCTCGACAGTCGAAGTCGGCGATGGCACAAACATCAATTCATTGAAACTTACCGGCAACGCCACGATCACGCTTGATGGCAACTTGACTCTTACTTCCGGCGGTTTGCTGATCACCGGTTCAGCCGCCCCGACCATCAAAGGTGCTGGCACTCTGCTGGGTGGCAGTGGGGCTGATTTGATCGTTCAACAATACAGCTCCGGCGATCTGACCATTGCTTCCGCCTTGGCCAATAACGGCACAGCAACTTCACTGACCAAGTCCGGTCCCGGCAAACTGATCATCACCGGTTCCAACAACATGACTGGCACCAATTATCTCAACGCCGGCGTGGTGGAAGTCAACAGCATGGGCAAACTGGCCAGCGGCCCCATTATCATGACCAGTGGCACCTTGCGCTACACGGGCACTGACATCACGGACACCCGCGCGATCATGCTTAATGGTCTGGGCGGAACGTTCGATGTCAGTAGTTCCAGCACGACGCTCACGGTGAGCAACCTCAGCAATTCCGACGGCATCCAGATCGTGAACGCCACCGCCGGCAGATTGATGGGCAATTTGGGCGGACTCACCAAGATCGGCGCGGGTACACTCAAGCTCATGGGCAGCAACTATTTCAACGGTCTCACCGTGGTGAGCAACGGCACGCTTCTCGTCAATGGCACCAATGCTTATGACACGACCACCTTTAACGCGGGCAATGTTACGGTTTATGGCGGCACATTGGGCGGCACGGGCATGATTTCCGGTTCCGTGACCATTATGAATGGCTGCACTATTGCCCCGGGCGACGATCCCGGAACTTTGACATTGGCAACCAATCTGACCATGGGAACCGGGACAACAGCGCTTTTCGAAATGGCCAATTCACCGGGAGTCAGCGACGAATTGGTTGTACAGGGCAATCTCACCATTGGCAGTGGCAGCACCATTGCGATTAGTGTGCCTGGAACGCCGCTGGCGGTAGGAACCTACAAACTGATTCAATATTCAGGAACGAAATCCGGATCATTTAATTCGTTGCCTGTTATTGTGAATGGAACAATTAACGGATCCTATACAATTAGCGATAGCACACCGGGTGAGATTGATCTGGTGGTCAACAATCAAGTGGTGATTATAAGCCAACCGTCTGACACCAATACGGTCCCTGGTGCTCCCTTCTCAGTAAGCGTTTCTGCTGCCGGAACCGCGACTCTTTATTACCAGTGGTATTACACAGACACCAATTATATCAGCACCAATTTGTTGGACGGCGCGACGTTAGCTTCTTATTCGGTTGTCACCAGTCAAAAATCCGATTCTGGTTATTACTTCGTGATCGTCACCAACAACTACAACTCGGTTACAAGCCGGCTTGCCTTTGTCCTGATCGCGCCAACGCCGCCCGGCCTTTCCGGACCGACCAACCAAACGGTTATCACCGGCCAAAACGCCACTCTGACCGCGACCAAGACAAACGGTGCACCAACGCCTGATTACCGGTGGTATTTTGGCACACCCCCAACGTGGACCCAGTTGACGGATGACGGCTCCCACATCGCCGGTTCGAGCACTCTTTCACTGACCATTACCAATGTTCAATATCCGGCGGACGGGGGCACCTATTCGATTGTCGCCAGCAACGAGGCTGGCATGTGCACGAACAGCGCCACACTGTCTGTCATTGTGCCCCCAACATTCACTACCTCACCAACAAATCTCACAGTCAATGCAGGCGACACTGCCAACTTTTACGCCGTGGCCATTGGCGTGCCTGCACCGACCCTGCAATGGTACAAAAACAAGGCTCTTATGGGCGGCAAAACCAGCAGCCCGCTTTCGATTGTCAATGCACAAGGATCGGACATTACCACTTACTCGGTCGTAGCCAGTAATGCGGCGGGTTCGGCCACCAATTCGGCGACGCTCACGGTTCTTTCCACGAACCTGGCAGCGACGGCATTTGCACCCACCAATGGAGCGACCGGCGTTTGCTATGACACGCCGCTGTATGTCACCTTCAACGGGCCGGTTTCAATCGTCAACACCGGCAGGGTTCGCATCTACAACGTCGCCAACCCCGTGACGCCGGTGGACACGATTGACATGGGCTCCAACACCGTGTTTATCAGCACGCTCAACGCTGGTCTGGGGAAATTTCTGACCAACAACGTCCAGGCGCACAGCCCATTCCAGGGCGATAGCAGCCAGGCATTCAATTATTTCCCGATCATCATTACGGGTAACACGGCGGCCATTTATCCACATTCAGGCGTGCTGACTTCCAATCAGACTTACTACGTGACGATGGATAATGGTGTCGTTGCCGACACCAACGGCGCGTATTTCGCGGGTATTTCGGATACAAATGCGTGGCAATTTACCACCAAGCCCGCCGGTCCGACCAATCTGACGGACATCGTCGTCGCTCAGGATTACAGCGGCGATTTTGCAACCGTGCAGGGTGCTGTGGACTCCATCGTGATCAGCAACACAACTCCCACGCTGATTAACATCCGCAATGGCAATTACGTGGAAATTGTGGACATTGCGTCAAAAAACAACCTCACCTTGCGTGGCCAGAGCCGGGCCGGGACAATTATCAGTTACGGCAACAATGCGAATATTACCCCTGGCGGCACCACGCATGCCCGCATGTCGTTCAAGGTGTACGCGAATGATATCAAGCTTGAAAATCTGACGCTTTGGAACAGCACTCCGCAAGGCGGTTCGCAGGCTGAAGCGTTGATGATTGAAACCGGAGCACAACGGTTCATCCTTAACAATTGCGAAGTGGACAGTCTCCAGGACACCATTCTCGCCAATGTCAACTCATCCCAGGGGTACTTCTACAACAGTACGATCAAGGGCAACTATGACTACGTCTGGGGTGGCGGCAATCTGTTCTTCACCAACTGTTTGCTCTACACGGTCACCAATACTTACACCACCAACAATTACAATCTGACCGCCTCACGGACCGACTTTGGTGTGAGCAATGCGACTACCCACTGGCTGAATCCCAGTGGGAGCTATACGGCCAATGGCATTGACTATGTGAATTGCCAAATCCTGGCAGATTCCCGGTGCAGTGTTGTCTCCTACGAAGATCTTAATGGTACTGCCAATGGATTGGTATCGTTTATCAACTGTCAGATTAATACCAACAAATATGGGATTACCAACTTATCAGGAAGTTTCACCAATAACACCATTTTGAGCCAATATATAATGTGGGAATACGGTAACACGGATACAAACGGTAATCCGGTTGCGCTGGGCCTCACGGTGTTGACGAACAATGACCCGCGGCTGTTGGCGGCGGAAAACGCCACGAACTGGCTGTATGGCTGGGCGCCACAAATGGCGCCGAACATCACCGGCCAGCCGGCTAATGCGACCGTCAGCCATGGTCAATCCACAAACTTCAGCGTGAGCGCCACGGGCATACCCGATCCGACCTATCAGTGGTACCAGAACGGTTTGCCCATCGCCAACGCGACCAACGCCAACTACAGCATCGCCAGCGCGGTGCGGACCAATGCCGGCAATTACACGGTGGTGGTGAGCAACGGCTCCGGCAGCGTGACAAGCATTGTTGCCACGCTGACTTACAACAACACGGCGCCGGTGGCCAATCCATCCACGTATTCGCGTCCGGCCGGGTTCTCGTTGAAGATTGCCATTGTGGGTGGTTTGTCAACCTACTGGAGCGATGCCGACGGTGACCAGCCAGCTTTGACCGGCGGGATCAGCAGCACCAACGGGGCGACGGTAAGCTATGACAGCAACTATGTGTACTACACCAACCCGAATGACGTGGCCGACCAGATCAATTATACAATTGGCGACGGGCAGGGTGGCACCAATTCCGGGGTGATTAATATCACCGTCGACACAGACACGTCGGTTGGCGGCGGTCAAGAGGTCACGGTTTCGGGGAACAGCGCCACGGTAACCTTCGCCGGCATCCCGACCTATCAATACGAGATCCAACGTTCGACCAATCTGGTGGATTGGGTGACGTTGATGACAACCAACGCGCCCGGCAACGGGGTGTTCAAATTCACAGATAACTTCAGCGACCTGGGCTTTGTGGCCCCGCCCGCTGCATTCTATCGCACTGCGAACCCATAACCTTAACCCTTAGAAACAAACGAATATGAAAACGAAGCAATTATTGGGAATAACGGCTGGATTAATGGTGTGGGCCGGCGCGGCTTGGGCACAAACCAGCGAAACCAACTTCACATTCTCAGTGAACCAGTTGGTGCCGGACGCAAACGTCAACGGCCTGTCAATGACGACCAACCTCAACATCACGGGTGACGCCATCAGCGATGTAACGGTGTCGCTGGACATCGGCGGCGGCTACAATGGCGACTTGTATGCGTTTCTGGCGGGTCCCAATGGCGGGTTTGCCGTGCTGCTGAATCGCGTTGGTGTCAGCAACAACGCCTCATCGTTCGGGTATGGCAACAGCGGATTCGACATTGTGCTGTCGGACTCGGCGGCGAACGACGTGCATTACTACCAAAGTGCGAGCTACCTGTTGAACGGGAACGGACAGTTGACGGGAACGTGGACGCCGGATGGACGGAACATCGATCCGAAATCCGCGCCGTCGTTGTTTGGTTCAACCGCGCCGTCCGCATTGCTGAGTTCATTCAACGGGATGGATCCGAACGGAGGATGGACGTTGTTCGTAGCAGACTTGTCTGCCGGGGCCCAAAGTGAGTTGGTAAGCTGGAGTTTGGACATTACAACGGTGCCGGAACCGTCTGTCTTGGCGCTTGGCATCATGAGTTTGGGATTGCTGGCCGGGATAAGGAAAATCAGCGGGCGCAGTAAATCAAAATAGTCAGGGCGATTGTTTCTGGCGCGACCATCGCCGGCCGATGATCGCGCTTTTTGTTTTTCTACATCCTGTCGAACAAGCCCATGTCCGGTTTGTCCCAGTCTGTAGCGGTTCCACCGCTCGGTGTATCGGCCATGACCAAGGCTGTTGGCGATGAGAACAAGACGAAACGTTTAATCCGCCAACAGACAATCCCTTGTGCGCCGGTTTCGACACGTCGAAGCCGGCGCTTTGGTGAATTGAGGCAAGCTGGCGTTAATAAATAAAGACGGAATAAACTTATTGGCATGTGCAAGTGCTGCGACAAATCGTAATCGCTCCAGCCTGCGGCCAAGGCTGCAATGGCTTTAATGCGGAGCCGGTCCTTGTGTGACTTGCACGAGGTCGTCGGGACGAAGCCATGTGGCAAAAACGGTTTGAACATCCTTGGCGTCCAGTTTGACGTAAACGCGCGCTGCCCGGACCGGCTCGTCGAGCGGCAGCCCTAACACGGAGCGCGAGAGCCAGCCGCGCGCGATGTAATCCACACTCGATTCCGCCAGCGGAATGTCGCGGAGCAGCATCAATTTGGCCTGATGCAATTCCTGTGCAGTCACCATGTTTGTTTGCATGTCTTTGAGATTGCTTGAAATAATGGCGCGCGCCTTGGAAACGTTCGGCGGGTCGCAGGCGTATTCAACCTGATAAACGCCGCGCGTCAGGCCGACAGTGAATGAGGAATCCACGAAATAAACCAACCCGCTTTTTTCGCGTAGGTCGCGATACAATCGCGTCGCATAAAATCCGCCGCCCAGCACGTGATTGCCCAGTTGAAGCGCGTAATAATCCGCATTGGTCCGCGTGAGCAACAGCGTTTCGGCCAGGGTCACCTTGTCCTGCACGCGGCTGGAATCCGGCACATGGGTCACGGAAACTGAATTTGTCGGCGCGGGCGGGAAAAGCGTGTTGGGTTTTGGCCCTTCAGCCCTCCAATCGCCGAAATATTTTGAAATGACGGCCACGGCATTTTCCGGCGTTACGTTGCCGATGACAACAATGGTCGTGAGGTCAGGACGAAACGCATATTGATAATAATTTTGCACATCCTGAATCGTAAGCGATTTCACAGTGTCAGGTGTCGTCTCACGCCGGGCCGGATCTTGTTTGGGAAACAACGCCGCGTTCAATGCGTGGCCGGCAATGTGGTCGGGGCTTTGGAGTTCGCCTGCGACCGAAGCGGCCAGTTGCGGCTGAATGATTTTGAAATCCTTTTCAGGCAACGCCGGGGAAAGTTCGTTGTCCGCAAGCAACTGCACGCCTCGTTCGAACCGGTCAGTCAACACCTGCAACGAAAAACCCGCGCCGGCGGACTCGTTCGCGCCGATGTCGTCCAACGCCTTCTGAAAGGCCAGCCGGTCCAGCGATTTTGTGCCGTAGGAAAAGAGTTTGTCCAGCGCCTGGTCCGCGCCGTCTTTGCCTGCGGCCATTTCGACCTTCGGATTGTTTTTGACGCGGCCGTAGACGCTGATGGTGTCGCTGATGGTTTCAGGCTGCACAATCAGTTTGATTCCATTGGGTAGATTGGTCACGAACGGATTCAGTGTCGAAGTTGGATTCGGCAATTGTTCGACCACTTTTTGCGCCCACGACGGCAGCTTGACGTTTGGATTTTTCGAGGACGCAAACGATTCCTGGCCGCCAAAACTTTTTGACGAAATCGGTTTGTCCGACGGCTGCGGCGTTAAAATCGCGGAAATGGCGTGGTCAAAATCCAAATACTTTTTTGCGACGCGATTGACATCAACAACGGTGACCCGGCGAATCGCGGCGATGTCGTCGTCCGGCGAATCTCGTCCTTCAATCGCCACGGCATCCGACCATGCGGACGCCAAACCGGAGACGGAATTTTTCTGCAATTCGGCGTTGATGATTTCCCGGCGTTTCGCGGCTTCAACCAGATCGGCAGCCGCGCCGTTGGTGATTTCAGCGGCCACAATGGCCCGCACCTGTTCCAGCAGGTTGGTTGAATCCGCGCCTGCCGGAAATCCGGCCATCGCATAACCCAGGCCGGACTTGGGCAGTGTGTCATAGCCAAATTCTGCGAAGAGAGCCCTGCCTTGAGGGACGAGGCCGTAAAGTTTTCCACGCTGGCTGCTCAATACGTCGGACAAAATCTGCGCAGCGGCGAAATCAGGATTGTCCGTGCCGGGAAAACGGAATGCGATGGCAGTCATTCCATAAGGCAAGTCCGTGTCCAGTTTCATCGTGTCCGGCTTGACCGGCTGAAAATTAAAATCGGGCCGCGCGGGAAGGGGCGCCGATGGAATGTCGCCGAAAATTTCCTTCACCTGTTTTAGAACTTTTTGCGGTTCCACGTTGCCGACGATGATGAGAATGGCATTGTTCGGCACATACCAAGTGTTGTGGAATTTCCGGAGCATGGCGTCCGTGGTTTTGTCAAATGACGGGCGCGTGCCCAAACCGGTGTGTGCATAGGGCGTGCCTTTGAATACGGCCGCCAGAAGCTGCATGTAAAAAACGTATTCGGGATTCGACAAATCCTGCGCGACTTCCTGTTCGATGGCGCCGCGTTCCTTGTCCCACAATTCTTCACTTTTCAACAGGTCTCGCATCCGATCAGCCTCGAGATGCAGCGCAACGTCCAAATGCTCGACAGGCGTGGTGAAAAAATACTGCGTGACCGGATGCTGTGTGTCCGCGTCAAAATCACCGCCCAGGGCCGCTGAGATGCCCGACAATTGCTCGGCGGACAGCCTGGGACTGCCGCGAAACATCATGTGCTCGGTGGCATGCGCCATGCCGGGAAATTCGGGGGGGCACTCGTCCGCGCCGACGCGGTAATTAATCATTGTCGTGACCACCGGTGCCAGCGCGTTACGGACAACGATGACTTGTAATCCATTCGTCAATGTGGCGCGCAACACTCCTTGTTCAGCGGGGATTTCGTTGGTTGCGGCCCCGCTAATGGACAACCATGCCAGAACGATGGAAAAAACGGAGGCGAACAAAATGGACCGGAACGTTTGATTTTTGGCCGTCATAAATTTGATGTTCAGACAACCATAAACACGCGCCGTTCAAGTGCGAGAAAAAAGTCGGGCGGCGATTGCCAACGGATGCCACCCGCGCCAAAATTGCGGGGTGAACTTGAACTGGAAAAAAATGTGCGCGGTTGCGTCCGGGGAAGTTGAAGGGACATTGGTGGCACTGCCAAAACCGTTGCGCAAGCGGGCGGAAAAATTGCCGGTGACCTTTGAGCGTCGGCCCAATGCCGGTTTGCAGGCCGACGGCATCGCGCCGGACACGTTGGGTTTGTTCACCGGGCCGGAATTTGTGGATGAAGGAAATGTTCCGCTGCCGCCGCAGATTATTTTGTTTCTGGAAAATCTTTGGGACCTTGCCAACGGGGAAGAGAAGGTTTTTCGTGAAGAAGTGCAGACGACTTTTCTGCATGAACTCGGCCATTACCTGGGTTTGGACGAGGGCGAATTGACCGAGCGCGGGCTGGAATAACGCAATAAACAGCCCGGATTGGACGACAAAGAATAATGAAAAAAACTCTTGCAGCTTTGGCGGGCGCTGGTAGATTCTTATAAGTCTTCCGCGCAGCGGAAGAAGACTACTGGCGAAAAGCCTGTTGACAATCGGCGCGGGTCTGATAGCTTCTGCGCCCTCAAAACTCGAATCTGAGATGCCGGGTTGAAAGTGACGATTCGGCGCTCGGGTTTTTTTGTCGTCTAAATGGGAAGCGAAGACGGGCGGGTTTTGATGAGGTTTTTGGGTGTTTTGTGACACCTGTTGCTCTTTGA
>Ga0187873_1000603_pt1 | contig 35431 bp, 30 predicted proteins | sample June2016WEW_16_1_2_FD_133012 | JGI IMG/M metagenome (GOLD analysis project Ga0187873, IMG submission 133012) | Peatland microbial communities from SPRUCE experiment site at the Marcell Experimental Forest, Minnesota, USA - June2016WEW_16_100 | ecosystem: Environmental > Terrestrial > Soil >...
CTGCTTCGGCCCTTGATTGCTTCGGGCTTCACTGTCATATGCCAGCTCGCCCGGCCTCACAGCCTCTTATGAGCTTCTTGTTCATCAGGTCGCAGGTTTGCCTCCAGCTTCCTACAGACCCCACCTCACGGTGACGCCCTTGCTCTCGGCTAATGGTTAGCGCAATCAGCCTCCATAAAGGTCTTTCACCTTCTAGCCAACGCCCATGCTGGGCGCACATAAAAAGGGCAGGTCTGAGACCTGCCCAAGACAGTCACTAACCCAGGTGCATCGGCATGATCACGTGCAGGAAGTTATCATCTCCCACCGGGCGGACAACACCTGGGGCGTTGGCTGCAGAGGTCTCCAGCGCCACATTCGGCGACTTGACCACTTCCAACACTTCACGCATATACTTGACGTTGAAGGCGATCAGCAGACCCACTCCTTCAATCGTGGCTGCCACAATCGTCTCGTTCGAGCCGGTCTCTTCGGACTGGGCGGAGATTTCCACTGCCCCCGGTTCCAGGTCGCCGGCAGACTTGATATCCAGTCGGGCCACGTTCGAGCCTTCGCGGGCGAAGATCTCGGCCTGCTTGCAAGCTTTGAGCAGGGCCGGGGTCGATAGGATGGTGCGGGATTTATAGGAGCGCGGGATGATCTGCTGGTAATCCGGGAAAGTCCCGTCAATCAATTGGGAGACCAGTTCCACTTCCTTCATACGGAAGATAACCTGGCCACGGCCTTTCGGCATGACCATCGAGATGATCTCGTTTCCATCGGAGGCAATCCGGGCAAGTTCTCCCAGGGCACGCGCCGGGATAATGGCCGTCAAAGGCTGGGGCACAGGCTGGGAAAGTGTGCCCTTGCGCACCGACAACCGGAAACCGTCTGCGGCGGCCATGGTGATGGTGTCTTTATCCACTGATACCAGCACGCCCATCAATACCGGTCGGGCCTCATCCGCCGAGGCAGCAAAGATCACTTGTGAGATCATGTCTTTGAAGTCGGCCACATTCAACAGGATGGCCCCTTCCATCTCCGGAACAGGCAAAGGTGGGAACTCCTGTGCATCAATGCACTTGATGTCGGTGTTTGAGGCTCCACAACGCACATTCAGGGTCTGGGTGGCAGTTGCCAGGCTGAGGCTGACCTGCTCCTGCGGCAACGTTCCCACCAGGTCCACGAAGGTGCGCGCCGGGACGGTGGTTGAGCCTTCCTCCTCGATCTTGGCGCCGATCCAACAGGTGATTCCGAGTTCCAAATTGGTGGCCGATAGGCGCAAACGACCCTCGTCGCTTGCCACCAGTACGTTGGAAAGCACCGGCAGGGTACTGCGCGGCGAAACGGCACGCGAGACAATGCTCAGTCCACGGGCCAGGCTCTCTTGTAAGACGTTTACTTTCATGGCTCAATCCTCTCCATAACATGGAGTAACGACGAGACAGTCCTGCGGTTCGTGCAGGGAGGTCGTTACTGCGAATCAACGAATCCGCACATCATGCCCAACCAAAGTATATACCGAGAACCAAAAAGTGAAAAGGCGATTCAAAGGCCTGTTCAGGGTTTTCTCAAAAAATGAAACCTGTCCGACATAAATCCTTCCAGCGATTCATTAACTTTACAACAATGCATACAAGAGTGGCAACGATTGCCTGCCACTCTTGTATGCATTAATCTACCATTTGCGAGCGCAGCTTCCCGGCGGTTTCCTGGAACGCCGCCAACCTCTCGCGCTCCTTCTGGACAACCTGGGCCGGGGCTTTGTTGGCAAAGTCCGAACCGAGCAGTTTCTCCAACCGGTCGATCTGGAATTGGATATCGGCCAGTTCCTTCTCCAGCCGCTTGCGCTGCTCCTGCAGGTCAAGCATGCCGGAAAGCGGGATATAGATTTCCACCGGGCCGGCTACCAGGGCCAGGCTGTTTTCCGGCTTGACATCCAGGGATTCGAGCACGGAGAATTGGGAATTATCCAGGCCGGCCAATGTTGAAATCATGGCGGATTGCTCTTTGATTAAATTTGTCATTGCTCCACCGACCAGTGTGGCCGGAATGCGTTTGGCCGGGCTGACTTTCTTCTCTGCCCGCAGGTTGCGGATGCTGCGAATCGTATCCTGAATGAGGGCAAAGTCCGCCATTTTTCCGGTTTCCCAGCCTTCCTCGCCATGCGCCTCCGGCCAGGCAGCCACGATGAGCGCCTCCGGCCAGTCTGCGGCAAGCGCAGCCAGCGGGCTTTGGAGCACAGCCTGGCGGAGATGCCCCCATAATTCCTCGGTCACAAACGGTGTGAAGGGATGCAAAAGCCGCAGGCACATGTCCAAAACCTGTACCAGCGTACCGGCCGTCTGCCCTCTGGAATCTTCCTTCATCATTTGAAGCTTGGCGACTTCCACATACCAATCCGCGAAATCGTTCCAGAAGAACTCGTAGATCTGCCGTCCGGCTTCGCCGTACTGGTAGGCCTGGAAAAGCCGCTCCACCTCCCGCACGAGCGCGTACAGGCGCGCCCAGATCCAGGAATCGGCCAGGGACCACCCGCCCTGATCCATTCGCCTTTCTCCCTCAGGCAGACGGGTTGGGGTGAGGGAGTTGATGGCCGATATCACGAACCGGCCGGCATTCCAGATCTTGTTGGCGAAATTGCGGTTGCCTTCCACTTTCTTGAGGCTCAGGTTGGTGTCGTTGCCGGGGGTGGAACCCACCAGCAGGGTGAAGCGCAGGGCATCCGTGCCGAACTCTTCCATGACCGGCAGCGGGTCGATCCCGGTGCCCTTGCTCTTGGACATCTTCTGCCCGTCCTCGTTGCGCACCAACCCGTGCAAATAGACCGTGCTGAATGGCACCTGGCCGGTGAACTCCAGCCCATCCATGATCATGCGCGCCACCCAGAAGAACAGGATATCGTAACCGGTCTCCATCATGCTGGTGGGGTAGAAGTACTTGTAATCGGGCGTCTGCTCCGGCCAGCCCAGCGTGGAGAAAGGCCACAGGCCGGAGGAAAACCAGGTGTCCAGCACGTCCGGGTCCTGGCGGATATTCTTCGAGCCGCAATGGGCGCATTGGGCAGGGTCTTCCCGCGTACAGGTCTGTTTGCCGCAGTCGCCGCAGTACCAGACCGGGATGCGGTGCCCCCACCACAATTGGCGGCTGATGCACCAGTCCTTGATGTTTTCCATCCAGTTGTAATAGACCTTCTCGAAATGCTCCGGGATGATGCGGATGCGCCCGTCCCGTACGGCTGCTTCAGCTTCCCTGGCCAGCGGGGCAATCTTGACGAACCACTGCTCCGAGACCATCGGTTCGATGATCTCGCCGCCGCGCTGCGAGCGCGGCACATTGAGCGTATATGGTTCTTCCTTGATGACCAGGCCGGCAGCCTGCATATCGGCCCACATTTTTTTGCGACACTCGAACCGGTCCATGCCCGTGTATGGCCCACCGATGGCGGTCACTTTCGCCTCGCTGTCCAGCATCGAAAGGACCGGCAGCCCGTGCCGCTGGCCGATCTCGTAGTCGTTGGGGTCATGCCCGGGAGTGATCTTGAGCGCCCCGGTGCCGAACTCGCGCGTCACGTAATCGTCGGCGATGACCGGTATTTCCCGACCCAGTATCGGTACCAGCACTTTCCTGCCAACGAATTTCCGGTAGCGTTCGTCCTCCGGATGGACGGCTACGGCTGTGTCGCCCAGGATGGTCTCCGGTCGGGTGGTGGCGACGGGGATATAGACCTCTGAGGTCTCGGAGACCTCGGAGGTCTCCGGCTTGAGCACATACTTGAAATAATACAGTTTCCCGGGTTCCTCGGAATACTCCACCTCCAGATCCGAAACGGCCGTTTTTAGCCCCGGCGACCAGTTGATCAGGCGCGGGCCGCGGTAGATCAGGCCTTTCTCGTACAGGCGCACAAAGGCTTCGCGCACCGCCTTCGACAGGCCCTCGTCCAGTGTAAAGCGCTCGCGTTCCCAATCGCAGGAGGCCCCGATCTTGCGGATCTGGCCGGTGATGATGCAGTGATACTTGACTTTCCAGGACCAGACGCGTTCCACAAATTGCTCACGGCCCAGTTCTTCGCGCGTCACTTCCTCGGTCCGCAACAGGTCTTTTTCCACCTGCAGCTGGGTCGCTATGCCGGCATGGTCGGTGCCGGGCACCCACAGGGTCGGCACGCCCTTCATGCGCTGGTAGCGGATCATCAGGTCTTCCATCGCCACGAACATGACGTGGCCTAGATGCAGCTCGCCTGTGACATTGGGGGGCGGAATCGAAATGACGAAAGGTTTTTTTGTTGGGTCGAAGTCCGGCTTGTTCGGGTCGTTGGACGGCTTGAAATAACCACCCTTCTCCCACATGGCATAGATGCGCGGCTCGGTGGTTTTAAAATCATAGGCTTTGGGTAACTGGTATTCAATCATGGCGACTCCTCACGGAAAATAAAAATGCCCGCATCCTGTTGAGGACGGCGGGCGCCGCGGTACCACCTCAATTCGTTCTTCACCTCAAAAAAGCACAAAGGTAAAAAACGCACTTTGTGGCCGACCAACATCGGCCTGCGCTCTAACGGGCGTTCCCGTGCTGTTCTAATGGACAGCGAAGCCTGTCTTTCTTCAGCAAAGCAACTGTGCGACTTCAGCAGGGGTTTGTTGGGGAGGCTTCCAGCCCTGGTCTCGATGTGCTGCGCTACTCGACCGACGGCCTCCTTCTCTATCAACATGCCGGCTGCTTACTACTCACAGCGGATATGTGGATTATACAATTCCGCTCGAGGCAAGTCAAGCACAAATCTGCACTGTTCAGACATTCCTTCGCAAATTCAAGGATTTTTCGATTGGTCGACGTTCACCCTGATCCCTTATTACCTGTTCTCTCCACTTTCTTTTTTATGGTATCCTTAACCCACACTTTACTTTGCGGGAGAGACCATGTATATCGCCATCGAAGGAGTCATCGGTGTCGGCAAGACCACCCTGGCACGCCTGCTCCAGCCAGTCCTTGAAGCAGACCTGCTGCTGGAAGTCTTCGAGGAAAACCCGTTCCTGTCTGATTTTTACAGCGACCGTGCGCGCTACGCCTTCCAGACCCAGATTTTCTTCCTGCTCAGCCGCTACCAGCAACAGCGTCGGGGGGTCAACACCATCCTGGACGCCGGCAAATCGCTGCTCTCCGACTATACCTTTGCCAAAGACAGCCTGTTCGCCCGCATCAACCTGAAAGGCGACGAACTCGAAATGTACAAGCGCGTCCACCAAGCGCTGGCCGAAAAGATCAACCTGCCCGACTTGCTGGTGTACTTGCGCGCTGACACGGACGTGCTGATGCAACGCATCGCCTTGCGCGACCGCTCCTATGAGCGCAATATAGAACGCAGCTACATCGATGAACTCAACCAGGCTTATGAAGAATTCTTTTCCAGGCCTTATGATGACACGCCCGTGTTGACCATCGACTCCAACCCGCTCGATTTCGTGCGTTTCCCGAAGCACCTCGATTTGATCGAGAACCGCATTCGGGAAGCTCTGAACCTCTCGCCTTACCAGGCGGAACTACCGCTCGACCAGTGAGTCATGCATGCAAATTAACCGCGCAGCCCTGATCCGCATTGCCAAGGAAACCGCCGAGAAGGCCGCCCTTTCGGACCCCAACCTGGTGGCAGCCTACCTGACCGGCTCCCTGCGCACCAGCGACCCGTTCATCGGCAATGCCACCGACGTTGACATCGTCTTCGTCCATCCCGGGGAACCAAAAATCCGGCGTGAGATTATCCCGCTGACTCCTGAAATCCACCTGGATATATTCCACCACCCGCGCAGTAATTACGAAAAACCAAAAGAACTGCGCATCCACCCCTGGCTGGGGCCGGAACTGTACGACGCATTGCCGCTGTTTGTCTCCCGGCACTTTTTCGAATTCGTGCAGGCCGGGGTAAGGGACAGGTACAACGAACCGGCCAACCTGCAGGCGCGTTCGCACCAGTTGGCACAGGCGGCCCGTCAGACCTGGAGCAGCCTGCAGACTAGCCTGCAGACCAGCCCGGAGCACGGTCCGGCTTTGGTGCTGGATTACCTGAAATCCATATCCCTGGCCGCCAATGCTGTTGCCACGCTGACAGGCAACCCGCTGGCCGAAAGGCGTTTTCTGCTCCAATTCCCGGCCCGCGCCCTGGCCACCGGTCAACCGGAATTGGCTGGCGGACTTTTTAACCTGCTCGGCGCAGCCTCGGTCGATGGAAGCGCCCTGGCCGGTTATTTACCGGATTGGGAAAAAGACTTCCTTGATGCAACAACCAGCCCGATCGTCGACAAACGCATTGCCGCTCCCCGGCTGGGATACTATAAACTGGCCTTCCACGCCACCCTTGCAGGCGAATTTCCGCAGGCCGTGCTGTGGCCTTTGCTCCTTACCTGGACTCTGGCTGTATCGGTGCTCCCTGCCGGAGGGGACTTGCGTTGGCGCCCGCTCTGCGGAATGCTTGGGCTGGACGAGGGTTCCATCGGCGAGCGTCTGGCAGACCTGGATCATTTTCTGGATAGTATCGAGGCCTTGCAGGAAAGACTGTCCGCCAGCCAGGGTTTGTAAAAAACCATATATGGTGCTGCTGCCTGGAGTATCCGGTTGTCAAACTGTGGATAACTGGCCGAAAACTGTGGATAAACCTCCCGCACTGTGGAAAAGTCGCTCAATTGTTCGGTTTCAGACCCCCATATATGGGCGAGGGTTTATCCAGCCTCCAAAATCTGGACGAAGCAAAAATGGATAATAAACAATAGGCGGCTCTCGTGAAAGCCGCCGTTTTTCTCCCAAAGTTAACCACAGGCTGTGGATAATTCGCTTTGCAAAATAGGCCAGCTATTGGCATGGAATCCCCGGAGCGGTCACTGGTGGGGGCTTGGGAAGTTTATCCACTTATCCACACCCCCTACTAAGACTACTAATATTCATATCTATTAAGATATATGTGGAGGAAAGAATGACATTCTTCCACCGCACTGCCCCGTATACCATTGAAGCTATTTAGCAAGGTGAATATTGGATTCATGCATAAATCGCCAAGAAAGCCTGCCATGTGGCCGAGATCCATGAGCAGTCCCCCATTTCCCATATCGCCTTATTTCCCAGCGCTAATGATCACGCGCTCCCCCAGCCCGGCCCAATCGTACAGCCACTTCGCGTCCGCCGGGGACAGGTTAATGCAGCCGTGCGAAGCAGGTGCACCGAAGCTGTCATGCCAGTAAGCTGCGTGAAAGCCAAAGTTGCCGGCGTAGGTCATGAAATACGGCACCCCCTCGATGTAATAATCGCTGGTCGATGTGGCCGGCGGCGTGATGGAACTGTATTCCACCTTATATAAAATCGCAAACCTTCCTTCGAACGTCCAGGAATTCTTGCCGGAAGAGATCAGCGTGGCGAAGACCAGCTTGCATTTATTATCATAGACGGACAATGTCTGTGTGTTCAGGTTGGCATATATAAAGCCGCAGGTGTTTGGCCCGGCTTCCGCCGGGATTGCAGGATTGACAAGCGCTACCGCGGTTTCCGGCAGCCATTCGTCCACGCCGATGGCAATGAAGCCCGGTTTTTGTACATCCGCCGGAACCTCATGCACCACCTGGTAGCGCTTGTACGTCTGCAGCGGCGCCCCGGCCGCGTTCACACTCTGTGTTTCGGCCAGCACCCAGCCAAAGCGGAAGGTCACATCCCGGGTCAGCCGGATACCGGTGAATCTGGAAGGCGTCAGCATCTGCAGGTCCTGCCCGTCCATCCAGCCGTAATTGACCAGGTAGTAGGTCTGGCCGTCCGTGCCTTCCCGGCTGGTGGTATAGGCCACATAGGCGGGGAAATTGGGCAAATGGCCGTAGTTGCCGGTCTTCCCAACGGCATCCAGGAAACTGGCATACACCTTTGCGTTGGCATTAAGGACATTGGCGTATTTATATTTCAGCACGCCCAGGGACGGATCGAGCGTCTGGTACCAGGCCGGTTCGGTGGTAAATGGGAGCTGGCTGGTCGATGTGGGAACAGGAGTTGCCGTCTCGGTGGGGGTTAGCGTGGCGGTTGGTGCATCGGTGGGAGCGGCGGTAGGAATAGGTATGGGATTGGCTGCCGGTTCGCAAGCGGACAGGAGCAGTACAAAAACTATCAGCAACCCGTAGTAACGACTTAAGTCGTTACTACAATTCTTAATCATCCCAGCCTCGGCCAAATTCTTCAGGGGGCGGGTTGGATTTCCATAGTTTCCGAAACCAGTCTTGCCCCTGGCTTTCTTCATACAATTTAAGACTCGACCACGGCCATTCATAAATTTCGTCGGTATATCCATGCTTTATGGGATTGTAGTGTATGTAATTAAAGGTTTGATTAAGTTGGGTTTCGTTGCGCATCAAACGATCTGAGAATTTATACCGGACCCGGCGTTTTTCGGTGAGATTTTCTTGCAGATTCCACTGTCTGGATGTTTTACCATGTAGATACTTAAGAGCTGCTGATACTGAATCAAGGGATTCAACGTCAATCAGGATGTGATAATGGTTCAATAGTATGACCCAGGCAATTACTTCGGCATGGATTCCCTTCATTGATTCCAGAAGAAGTATCTCAAATTCTGTACGACGTTCTGGAGAATCCATTATGGGTGCATGCTCAAAATTCGCAGCTGTGATCAGGTAATATCCTGCTTCCCGAAAGGGATGTGGTGGAGCATGTAAAGGATAGCCATGTTCGTGTCTGTAAAGAACGCTTTCTTCGCGTTCGCGGGATGTGAGTTTGCGATATTCGTAAGGCATATGAAATCGTGACCCGTAGTAACGACTTTAGTCGTTTCAACGCATGTAAAGAGAACTAAAAACCCTTTGTGGTCCCTTGTCCTTTGTGTACTTAGTGTCCTTTGTGTTAAAAGTTCTTTTATCCATGCGGCCAATCCAGCAATAAAACTTCCACCTGCAAGCGCGGGTTGACATTGCGCTCCAGCTGGTCGATCGCCCCATCAGCCGCTGCCACAAGCGCGCGCGCTTCGGCCAGCGAGAGCTTGCCTGCCAGCGCCTCGATCCCTTCAGCGCAGTCCACGTTGGTGAGCGGAGTCTGCGCACCGGAACGGCGCAACAGGATGTCCCGCCAGAATGACAGCCACACCATCAGGGTTTCGCGCAGCCGTTCCTTCGCTTCGTTCTTCCGGTCGGTCAGCTTTTCGGCATAGGCGAATCGTCTCCGCCGGTTGGAATGCAGCAGCCCTTGCAGCTCCTCGAGTCGCTGGGCGCGGAAGTCCAGCGCCTCCTTGTCCTGCATCAGGCGCAGGGCGTATCCGGGCCGCCCGCCCGAAATATGCGCCAGCAGGTGGGCATTGTTTGGATCAGCGCCATGTTCTTGTAGATAGCCTTCCACTGTCACCACCGGCAGCGGGCGCAGCCGCAGCACCTCGCAGCGCGAGACGATCGTCGGTAGGAGCTGCTCGGGAGTGTCGGCGGTCAGTACCAGCACCACGTATGCCGGCGCTTCTTCCAGCGTTTTGAGCAGGGCATTGGCGGCGTTCGCATTGGCCTCCTGGAAGCGCAAAAAGAGCGCCACGCGGTAGCTGCCCTGGTAGGGCTTCAACACCAGGCTTTGACGGATAAAGCGGATTTGATCCACCTTCAGGGTGCCGCCTTCTTTCTCCGCCTGGATGACGGCCAGGTCGGGGTATTGCATGCGTTCGATCTGCTGGCAGGTCTTGCAGGAGCCGCAGGGTTGCCCGGGCGCCAGCGGCTGCAGGCAGTTCAAGGCCTGGGCCAGGCGCAGTGCCAGGGTCCGGCGGCCCAGCCCGGGCGGCCCGCTGAAAAGATAGGCGTGCCGGACGGAATCATGCGTGAGATGCTGTTTGAGCATTTCCACCGCCCATTCATTTCCGAGCATGCCCCAGTTATCTTGAATAGTCCCGGTTCCAGCAAAGTCCCGACTGTTATTGTCGGGGCGGGATGTCGTCATTCTTCTCCGGCTCTCAAGCGTAAATACGAATCATACCGCTCCGGGCGCACCGTGCCGGCTTCGACAGCCGCCCGCACCGCACAGCCCGGTTCGGTCTTATGGTTGCAGTTACTGAACTGGCACTGCGCAACCAGCGGGGCCAGTTCGGGGAAATAACCGTCCAGTTCCTCCGGCTCGGTGTCCCACAGTGCCAGGGAGCGCATGCCGGGCGTATCCGCCACGTAGCCGCCCTGTTCCAGTGGGAACAATTGCCGCACGGTGGTGGTGTGGCGGCCCTTCTGGAAGGCTTCGCTGATCTCCCGCACCGCCAGGCCCAGTCCCGGCTGGATTGCGTTCAGCAGGCTGGATTTTCCCACCCCGCTCGGCCCGGCCAGCGCAGAAATCCTGCCTTTCAAGTGTCCGTGCAATTCCTCCACTCCCTCGCCGGACTTGGCGCAAGCATAGATTACCGGGTAACTGATGGTGGGGTAAAAGCCGAACATCGCTTCGGCCTGCTTACGCCCCACCAGGTCGATCTTGTTGGCAACGATCAGGGCGGGCAGCCCCTGGCGCCCGGCGATGACCAGGAAGCGGTCCAGCATGCGCATGTGCGGGGCGGGCTGGGCGCAGGCGAAGACGAACACGGCCTGGTCGGGATTGGCCAGGATAACCTGCTGGTAAACTCCCTGCGGGCGCGGGTCCAGCCGCACCAGCGCCCGGCTGCGCGGTTCGATCGACTCGATGCTCCCAATCCCCTCGGATTGGCAGGTTACCAGCACCCGGTCACCCACTGCCGCGATATCGCCGACGTGCTTGCCCTGCTTGAGCCGGCCGCGCAGGTGGCAGGTCAAAACACCGTTTTCAGTCTGGACGGTGAAAAATCCCGATTGGGAGCGGATGATCAGGCCGGGGATAGGTTCCGAGGGCATTTCCGAGTGCATTACGGCTTGGGAGTGGGCGTGGGTGTTACGGTCGCGCCATAATCCGGGTTGACGATTCCGAAGGATTTTTCCCACGGATAGACCGTCTGCGGGTGACCGAAGAAGTAGATCTCCATAATGCGCCGGAAAATCGGGGCTGCCCAGATGGCGCCTTCGCCTTTATTGCTGACGAGCACCACCACGGCAATATCCGGCTTGTCAGGAGCGTTTTCCTCACTGTACCCGGCGAACCAGGCGTTCGGTTCGACTGCGCTGGTCTCGGCGGTGCCGGTCTTGGCAGCAACATTGATACTGAAGTTACCCAACGTGTAGTAACCTGTGCCGCGCGGATTTACGGCCACTTGGCGCATGGCCTCCTGGATCACAGCCAGGTTGGCCGCACTGACCGGCAGGGTGCCATCCGCCTGCGGCTTGAAGACTTCGATCGGATCTCCACTGACCGGCTGCACCTTATCCACCAGTTGCGGGCGGTAGAGTGTGCCGCCGTTGGCGACGGCAGAGAGGAAGGTGGCCACCTGCAGAGGTGTCACCAGTACCTTGCCTTGGCCGATGGCGATGCTGGTCGCATCCAGCCCGTCGGTGGGGTCCGGGATGTTTCCGGTGGCTTCGGCAACCTGTCCGATGCCGGTGGCCTTGCCCAGGCCAAAGGCCCTGGCCATGGTCGAGATGGCATCTTTGTACTTGCCGCCCTCCTGGGTATACAGGGTATAGCCGATATGGTAAAACCACGGGTCGCACGAGCGCATCAGCCCTTCCGGCAGGCTCAGCATACCGCTGGGCTGGCTGTTAACCTTGGAGCAGGTACTATTGCCGGTGGCCGCCTTTTCAGTCTGGCAGTCCTCCCAGGTCCAATCGTACAGGGTGACCCCGGGAACCTCGGTGAATGAATACTCGCAATCCAAAGTGCTGGCGGGTGTAAACACGCCGCTCTCCAATGCAGCCGCCATGGTGATGATTTTAAACACCGATCCGAGTGGATATTGTCCCTGCGTGGCGCGATTGAAGGTTGGTTGGGCCGGGTCATTTAACATGGGCTCGAGACCCCAGCGGTTGTTGAAATTATTGGCGTCGTACAGGTTTGGATCATAGGATGGTGATGAGACCATTGCCAGGATTTTCCCGGTATTCACATCCATCACAACCGCCGCGCCGGGCAACCCATCCATGGCATCCTGGGTCTGTTGCTGCAGGTCATTGTCTATCGTCAAATAAATGGAATCGGCCGGTTGCGAATCGGTCTTGGCGAGTATGTTGCTGGGGGCCCCGGCCACATACAGGCTGGCCGAGTCTCTTCCGTGCAGGTAATTTTCGCCCCATTTCTCGATCCCTTCGAACCCCACCCGTTCCGAGCCGTTATAGCCGAGCCGCTTGTACGTATTTAAATTCTCCGGGGAGATATACAGTGTATATCCCACCGCGTGCGGGGCGGTATCCGGTTCATAGAACCGGGATGTGTAGGGCGTCAGCGTAACGCCGCTGTAACCGTTAATGCCCGATTTATTGGCCGCATCCGCGCTGGCCTCCCCTACCGGGACGTAATCGCCCGATTTGGTATTCTCGTACGCGCTGCGGATGGTTTCCGGGCGGATGCCGGTCAGACGGAAGAGGGCGTTAATCAGCGCGGTCTCCTTATCCGAAGTAGCCTGCCCGGCCACCAGGCCGATTGCATCCGCATCCATTTGTGTGACGATGGCGTTGCCATTGTTGTCGTAGATGTCGCCGCGGGCGGGTTGAACGTGCGCGGCATCCAGATGCTTGCCGCCGGCCAGTTCGGGCAGGATCAGGCCATCGTCCCACTGGATCTTCCATCCGCCGTTTTCCAGGACCAGGTTTACGTTGATATCGCGCGCGATATCGCCAAACAGGACGGTGTGATAAATAACGTGGAAAGCCGCCTGTGCGGATTGCGGGTTGGTCAGGGAGGACAGGATGTTGTAGGCAGTGCTGCTGACACTCATGCTGTTCAATGCATCCGTGTAACGACTGGCAAAGTCGCTCTGGCTGATGGCGGCTTGGCTGGCCTGGGAGAGCAGGGCATACATGCTGGAGTAGTTTTCCACCAACTGCGCATCCAGGTATTCGCGCAGGGCCGTATTGGCGTCCGGAGCAGGAATGACAGTGACCTGTGCGGTCGGCAGGGAGGAGGTCTTCGTGGATCCCGGAGAGAGGCTGCCTGCGCCTTTACAGGCGGCCAGGCCGAAAAGAACCAGGGTCAGGGTTATCCATCGGGTGATCTTCATTCGAAATCTCTTTCTTTCCTCAACCAACCATTTCCCCGCGCAGGACGGCGGAAGAAATGGGACAGGCATACCCCAGAGCGGACTGGCACTCCGCGGCAATGTTGCTCCGAGGGAGAATCTCCAGTTTGTGCAGGCTGCGGGTAAGATGGCAAAGCGGGAGTCCCATCACGCTGGCATAGCAGCCCCGCAAGGACTCGACCGGGTGGAACCCGGCGTTCTGGATGGCATATGCCCCGGCCTTATCGAGCGGGTCGCCGGTGGCAACATACGCCTCGATTTCATCGTCGCGGTAGGTTCGCATCGGCACATCCGTGATGCACAGGTCGGTGACCAGCGTGCCATCAGACAGCCTCAGCACGGCAATGCCGGTATAAACTTGGTGGCTGCGTCCCCTCAGGTCTTTCAGCATCTCCACTGCCTCAGCCGTGTCTTTGGGCTTGCCCAGGATGTCGTTGCCATTTATTACGGCGGTATCGGCTGCCAGGATGATCGACTCTGCGTCGGCGGGTTCGGCGCAGGCGTGCGCCTTGCTCTCGGCCAGGCGCAGCACGTACGCCCCAGGTGCTTCCCCGGGTTGCTGGCTCTCGTCCACATCCGCAGGCCGGATGCGGAACGTCCAGCCGCCCAACGCCAGCAGTTCCCGCCGCCGGGGTGAGTTGGAGGCCAGCACCAATAAGGGATTGCTCACGCTGCGGATTCTAACACAATCGAACCGGGAAACTGGCCAAACACCCTTGCAGAAATGGAACAATAGTTCTAAAATTACCTGGCAACAGCTTTGGAACAGGTTCTTATAGAAATCCGCATGGCTGCAGGTTTTGTAAGGAAAGAAAGGGCTCTTCCAATGCTCCTCCCTGCCATTTATTCGTTCCGCGCAAAAAATTACAAAAAGTGACTTTTATTCCGGATAGGTTTCATGGGACTATATGAAAGAACACTACCTGATTATCGGCGGACCATATTCGTTCCTCCTTTCGTTTCCAGGAAACGAATGCTGCTCTCCCTCATTCATCCCACTCTTTTCCCTTTACGTTTCACGTTTTCTTCATCCTTCATCAATCAACAATCCTCAATCCTCAATCTGTAATCTTCAATCCTCCATTCCCTATTATCCCGCCTGGTTGTAAAATGGTACCTGTCCAGACTACTGATAATCGGAGGGTTTATTATGAAAGAACTGATCGAACGTATCCGCCGGGATGGCAGGAACCTCGGCAACGGGATTCTAAAAGTGGATGGGTTTATCAATCACCAGGTCGACCCGGCGCTGATGGACGCCTGCGGGAAGGAATTGGCCGCCCGCTTTGCCCGGTTGGGCGCCACCAAAGTACTGACTGCCGAGATCTCCGGCATTGCCCCGGCCCTGATGACGGCTCTCTACCTGGGTTTGCCGGTGGTCTATGCCCGTAAAACCAAACCCATCACCATGCCAGACGAGGTCTTTCTGACCTTGGCGCCTTCCCATACCAAGGGCCGTATGGTCGAGTTGATCATCTCACCCGAGTACCTGGCCGGTCATGAGAAAGTCCTCATTATTGACGATTTCCTCGCCTCCGGCGCCACCATCATGGGCCTCGTCCGCCTGGCGCAGACCGCCGGCGCGGCCGTGATTGGCGTGGGCACCCTGATCGAGAAAACCTTCGAGGGCGGGCGCACCCTGCTTCAGCCGCTTGGCATACCGGTCGAATCTCTCGCTTGTATCACCTCCATGGACGAAGGGAAAGTGGTCCTGGGCGATAGCTGATGCATCTGTTTTTCAGGCTGGCGGATACATCTGCAGGATGCTACCTGGTTGCCTGGATTTTTCCCATATCCCTTGGCCCCTGATCCCCTGTTCTCTACTCTCTTCTCTCCATTCTCTGATCCCTATGCACTCTTCCCTTGCCATCCTCGACTTCGGTTCGCAATACGCCCAGCTGATTGCCCGGCGGGTGCGCGAGGCGCATGTCTACTGCGAGCTCTTCCCTTGGGATACCCCATCCGAAAAAGTGCTGGCGCTAAATCCCAGGGGCTTCATCCTTTCTGGCGGACCGGCCTCAGTCTATGCCGAAGACGCTCCGACCCTGCTGCCTTACATTCTCGATTCTAAATTACCCATCCTTGGATTGTGCTATGGCATGCAGCTGCTTGCTCATACCCTGGGAGGCGAGGTGGCCTATGCGGCCGAGCGCGAGTATGGGCCCGCCACCATCGAACCGTTGATTCCCGGCACCCTGCTGGATGCAATATCCAAAGTCTGGATGTCGCACGGCGACCGGATCACCCGCCTGCCGGAAGGCTTCCTGGCGTTAGCTAGATCAAGCAACAGCCCGGTTGCCGCCATGGGCGATTTCACCCGCAGGTATTTCGCCGTGCAGTTCCATCCCGAAGTCAAACATACCCCGGGTGGCGCGGCGCTGCTGGAACACTTTGCCGTCCATATCTGTGACTGTACCCCAGGCTGGACACCGGCCTCCATCATCGAAGAGAGCGTGTCCCGCATCCGCCTCCAGGTGGGCGGGGAACGCCTCCTGGCGGCGGTTTCGGGCGGAGTGGATTCATCCGTCGCCGCTGCCCTGGTGCATAAAGCCGTTGCTGACCAGCAGGTGGCGGTCTTCGTGGATACCGGCCTGCTGCGTCAGGGTGAACCGGAGCAGGTGGTGAAAACTTTCCGCCAGCAGATCGGCGTGGAACTGGTGGCGGTGCAGGCGGAGGCGGAGTTCTTCGCGGCTTTGAAGGGCGTCACAGACCCTGAGCAGAAACGCAGGATCGTCGGTGAGAAATTCATCCGCATCTTCGAGCGTGAAGCCAAAAAACTCGGCGCCCCCCGGTTCCTGGTGCAGGGCACCATTTACCCGGATGTGGTCGAATCGGCTGCTCCGGACCGCAACAAGGCGGCAAAGATCAAGAGCCACCACAACGTCGGCGGTTTGCCCGAGCATATGGAAATGTCCCTGGTCGAGCCGCTGCGTTACCTCTTCAAAGACGAGGTGCGGGCGGTCGGCGAAGCCCTGGGGTTGCCGGAAGAGCTGGTCTGGCGCCAGCCCTTCCCGGGCCCGGGTCTGTGCGTGCGTTGCCTGGGCGAGGTGACTCCGGAGCGGGTGGCCCGCCTGCGCCAGGCGGATGCAATCTTCACCGGGGAATTATTCGCCGCCGGGTTGCTGGGAAAAGATGCCGGCACCAGCCAGGCATTTGCAGTTCTGTTACCGGTCCGTTCCGTCGGTGTGATGGGTGACGAGCGCACCTACCAGGAGGCCTGCGCCATTCGTGCAGTGGTCACCGACGATTTCATGACCGCCGACTGGGCCCGCCTCCCTTCCGATCTGCTCGCCCGGGTCGCCAACCGGATTGTCAATGAGGTGCACGGAATCAATAGAGTGGTGTATGATATTACCAGTAAACCCCCCGCTACCATTGAATGGGAGTGAGTTGTTTTAGAACCTGTCTGAAAATTATAGAAGAACCGCATTTTGAGTATGTGATGTCGCGTAGCATGCCCGAAGGGTGCGAAGCAGCACATACGCAAAATGCGAACTCCTCCTGAATTTTCAGGTCGACACATATGATTTGCAATAGGAGATTGAATAATGACTAACCAGACGAATTCCGGGCTGCCGCTATTGCCCGATCCTCGCCGCCTCATCCCACCCGCCCCGATTCACCCGTTGGCGGCCCTGGCGACGATCGTGCTGGATAATATTTTTGCCATACCCGACCTGGCTGGCCCGGAGTTGTGGATAATCACAATACCATTGGTAGGTGGTATTTGTTTTGTCACAACGACAATGGTGCAGCACTACCTTGCAAAAGATGGTTGGGGGGAATCCGTTGCCAAAGGGTTGGTGATGGGTATCATTGCAGGCGTCCCCATCTCCGTGACAGGTACCGCCGTCGGTGGCATCTTGTTGGCGTGGGCGGGCTTGCACGAATGGGTCAGACCCCCCGCCCCGAAGGAACCTCCACAAAAGCTTCCACCTTCCGATGAAATCGTGGACGCGGAAGTAAGGGATGTTAAGTAATTGGAACGGTTGGCGACGGGCATTTGCCAGGTTGATCGCTGCATATGCGTAAATTTTTGGCGGCACTCCTCTGCCTGTATCTGCTCTTCGCCGGATTGACGCCGGCGCGTGCCCAAAGTCAGAATCAGAATACCGCCCACCTCAGCCTGTATGCCCTGCAGACCGCCAATTTCCCGGCCATCTCAGCCGGTCTGGACGTATTCGATTCGGCTGGCAATGTTGTCACCGGTCTGAAACCGGGTGCAATCACCTTGCTTGAAGATAATAAGCCGCGTCCCATTACATCGCTTCAGGAAGTCAAAGTGGGTGTGGAGTTTGCACTGGCGCTCGATCCCGGTCCGACTTTTGCTTTCCGGGATGCCAACGCGGTCACCCGCTATGACAAGATCGTGCAAATTTTAAAAAGCTGGGTCGCCTCCCATTCCGATTCGCTGGACGACGATTTGAGTCTGGTCCCCACCTATGGGACCCTCTCCGCTCATATGACCAGCACCGCGGCATTTTCGGATGCCCTGGCGGCCTACCTGCCCAACCTGCAATCCATCTCGCCGAGCCTGAATACCCTTTCAAGTGCCCTCGATACGGTTTCCGAATCGACCTCCACGCCTGGCATGAAAAAGACGGTCCTGTATGTCACATCCCCTACAGCAGTGGATGCCATACCGACCCTGCAGAACCTGACCGAGCGCGCAGTGGGCCAGCAGGTGCGCGTTAATGTATGGATTGTGGCCTCCACCGATTTCTTCTCGTCCTCCGGCGCAACCGCGCTCAAGGATCTTGCCATCCAGACTGGCGGACAGTACCTTCTTTTCTCCGGCGTGGAGCCGCTGCCTGGCCTGGAGACATATTTCGCCCCACTCCGTTCCACCTACCAGCTCACGTATAATTCAGGCATTCTCACCCCTGGTGGACATACTCTGACGGCCCAGGCTACCCTGGACGGAGCGGCAGTCTCTTCGGCAGAACTGTCTTTTTCGCTGGATATCCAGCCGCCCAACCCCATGTTGGTTGCTCCGCCGGACCAGATCGTCCGCCAGGCGCCAGACGCGCATACGACGGCTACAACCGCTTTCCTCCCCAGCCAGCAACCCATTGAGATAATCGTAGAATTCCCGGATGGGCGCACGCGTCCGCTGGTCAGTACCACTTTATTCGTGGACAACCAAAAAGTAGCCGAGAATACTGCCGAGCCGTTTGACCACTTTACCTGGGACCTGAGCGGTTATGCTACCAGCGGTCAACATATCCTCAGCGTCGAAGCCGTGGACAGCCTCGGATTAAGCAAAATAAGCCTGGGTGTGCCGGTGATGGTCACGGTCATCCGGCCGCAATTCGGACTATTGCCCTTCCTGTCGCGTAATAGCCCTTGGGTGGCGCTGGTCGCAATTATATTTGCCGGGGCACTCTTGAGCGTAATTTTGGGCGGAGGGCGGTTCAGACGGCGCGCCGGCCTGGCAGACCAGGCCGCCACGATTGACCCGCTCACCCAGCCGGTGGAGGGCGAGACGGGCCGGCATATGCGGGTGCCCTGGAAGCGTCCAGCCAGACAATCAGATGCCTACCTGGAACGTCTGAAAGAAGATGGCCAGCCCATGACTGCTCCACCCATACCGGTCATAGCTCCGGAAATGACTTTCGGTTCCGACCCTATGCAGGTCACGCGTATTCTGGATGACCCGTCTGTTTCTCCCCTGCATGCCCGGCTTCTGCAGCAGGACGGTGAGTATATCCTTTCAGATGAAAAGTCGGTTGCCGGCACCTGGGTCAACTACGAGTTGCTGGCCGCCCCGCGTCCCTTGCAGCATGGCGACGTGCTGCAATTCGGACGACTCTCGTATCGCTTCATGCTCCGCAAGCCGCCTGAACGGCCGCGCCCAAAAATCACCCCCACGAAGGTATGATCCGTACAACAAACGCTCATTTGCATGTCGCTGCGTCAACCCACCCCGGCATGGCTGGTAAGGAGAACGAGGATCGCCTGGCGGTATCATCGTACCGCATCAGTGAAAATGACCCCACCCGCTCGGTTTTCGCAATTGTTTCGGATGGGGTTGGGGGACACCGCGCCGGGGAAGTGGCTGCTGAAATGGCAGTGGAGACCATCAGCCATATGGTGGCCCAATCGGATGCCAGCCAGCCAGTGCAGATCCTGGACAATGCCATCCAGGTTACCAGTGACGCGATTGTATCCAAAGGCAAAGATGACACCCAACGCCTGGGCATGGGTACCACCTGCGCCTGCGCTTGGGTCATCGGTGACCAACTGTTCACCGCCTCGGTCGGGGATTCGCGTATCTACCTGCTGCGCAACGCCGGCCTGACGCAATTGACGGTTGACCATACATGGGTGCAGGAGGCTGTGGAAAGAGGCATCCTGGATCCAAAGAATGTGCGCAACCATCCCAATGTGCATGTCATCCGGCGGTATCTCGGTTCCTCCAAAACGCCTCAAGCCGATATCCGCTTGCGGCTGGCTTCCGACGAGACGGATACCCAATCGCGTTCCAATCAGGGTCTGCGCCTGCTCCCTGGCGACCTGCTGCTGCTCTGCACGGACGGTCTGACCGACGTGGTGGAAGATGAGGAAATCATACAGGCGGTACGCGGACAGGATCTTCCGACTGCCGCGCAGACCCTGGTCGATCTGGCCTGTGCGTACAATGGAAAGGATAATATCACTGTCGTGATGATGCTGGTCCCATGACAGGGTATTCTGGAAAAACATGCTTCGCTGACAAATCAAAAAGCCAAATAATTGCTTTCGAAAACAGAACGGCTAGGCCCTTTTAAGGACCTGGTCGTCACCCATTAAGCATGCCTGTCCGCAGTATGCGCGGATCCTTCGACAGACCCGGGGCGGCGCTTCTGGTGGATCAATAGTACCCCAAGCACAATCCCGAAGTACCCCGAATATGCCAGTGCTTCGGTCAGCGATGGACTGGCATTGTAGCCGAATAGCGCAGCCAGGACCTGCCCGAATGTGGATTGTTCATTAAGGAAGCGATTAATATTCCAGATATGCTCGGTAACCGGTGGCACCCAGCCAAGTCCGTTGAATTCTTGCAGGCTGTGGGCTACGAGCCCGGCAGCAAAAAGAACGAGCAGAACCCCGGTCACCTGGAAGAAATGCCGCAAATTCAACCGCAGTGTGGTTGCAAAAAGTGCCCAACCAAGCAAGGCGGCCGTCCCTAATCCTAACAAAGCCCCCGGGGCGGTCTGAGGCGCGCTGGAGGAAAATGAGGCAGCGGCCAGGAAGAGTGCCAATTCCACCCCCTCGCGTAAAACGGCCAGGAAGGCTAATCCGAAAAGCGACCATTTGCCGGCCTGCGAGGCTTTCTGGACGCCGGATTCCAGGTTACTCTTCAGATTTCTGGATTGCTTGCTCATCCAGAAGATCATCCAGGTCAGGATACCAGCAGCCAGCAGCATGGTGGTGGCCTCAAAAATGGCCTCCGCAGGATCCTTCAGCTCCAGGCCGAGATGGGAGAGCAGAATTGCTGTTAACAGACTTAGCAAAGCCGCGCTGCCCGCTCCAAGCCAGACGGAGAGAGCCAGATCCTTGCGTTGCATTTGGCGCAAGGCACCCAGGACCATACCGATGATGAGCGCGGCTTCCAACCCCTCTCGCAGGGATAGAATATAGGCGGAGAGCATGAGGCACCTCTAAAAACCGAATTGCGGACCAATCATATCCAATTACAGCTAATTCTAACACCCCTCTGCAATGTAGGATGCGCAAATGCTGGTAGAGCGACAGGAGGAAATAGCATTTTTAAGTGTACGCGGCGAAGCCGCACACCCTCAAAATGCAGTTCTAATTTATTTTTCGACATATATATGGACTAAGCTTTGGCAGGATGTTTTGGAAAGCGGATCCATTTTCTTGCCAACACAACCAATAAAGCACAAAATTCAGCGATGAGGGTGATTAAAGCCGTCCAATCGAGAACCTGCTGGATGATAGGAAGTTTCCAATCTGGCTGGCGGCGATTAATAAAATCGAGGAATTGGGCTTTCTCTGTGACCGGGATACGTTCATACTCTTGTGAATGATTCACTTCCGGAAACACGTAACCGGTCGGATTGACAATGTTATAGTAACCATCAGATATATCGTAAACGGAGCCGGCATGCAGAACCGGAACAAGGTGACGGTTTATATCCTTGAAGAAGGTATTGTACGGATCGATCATGTTCACCGCATTATCCTGAAAGACGGCCCATGGATCCGCTCTGGGAACAACATTCTCTATGGGAAACGTATCCCCCTGATAGCGGATCATATCGTACGCGGTCAGGATGGGCCGGATATCGCAGAGCAGCTGTTGTGATTGGGTTGGAACATAATGGTAAAACCACAAAGAACCCAGGGCGATGCCGTTAAGAACCAGGAAGGCAGTCCACAGCCTGGCATTTGACTTCCAGTGGCCTGTCCAGTTGCTGAAAATAACTGCACCGACCACTGCCAGCGGAAAAATGAACGCACTTACATTCCGAACGTTTACCCGTTCCGATTCCAGTACCGGCAAGCGGTGGAGCAGCGGATAGACCAGTCCCTTTGCAATCGTAAATTCGATCACTACCCACACGGCCACTAGCAGACAGATTTCTGCAATCAAGCGCTTTTTATCAATCCGCGCTTTGATCCTGGGCTTGTGCAGTAGAAATGTGATCGCGCCGCCTGCCAGAAGGACAAGCAAAGCCGGTGACAGGCTGGCATCCAGTTCCCAAAATTGATAAGGGGTGCCGGTGTTTTTAATCATGTCCAAGGGGAAATTGGCCGGGTTTGATCCCAAAATCCTATAAATGGGAGCGATTGTCATGGTCCCGAGAAGCTGGGAAACCACGCCGACTGTCCCGGTCCAAAGATTGGTTTTGTAACTGTCATCGACCAGCCTGGGGAAAAAACGCATGAAAGAATAAGCCGCCCATAACTTCGACCCGCATAACAGCAGGGTTAAAATACCGCCCCAGATGGTAGTTGCAAGTAACCGTTTTCCATCCAGTAGAGACGGTCTCAGTATATAGATCAGAGGCAAAAAGATAAGCGCGGTGAGTATGAAGAAGGTAATGTCATGGATGCCGGAATATAATAGAATGGCAGCAATGAATGAAAGCAGCAATCCCGCCAGCCAGGCAGGCAGTTTTGGATGCACAATAACGATCAGGATCACCGGAAACAAGGTAAAGGCTTGAAAGGTGACATGGCCGGCTGCCATATGATTAAAGTAGAAGCCATTGGCAATGAAGAACACGGCTCCCAGAATGCTGGCGAATGCGTGCAGCCCCAAGAACCTTTTCAGAAAGTAGTAGGTGGCGATGAAACCGATCATTACATAGATCAACATGGATCCAAACACCGCCCACCATGGGTTGACAATCCAGAGAAGAAATTGTGGTAAGGAAAATTGGAGGTCTTGCGGATTGGGAAAAACCGGCCGGCCCCCGGCAAAACTGGGTGTATACCATTGGATGGTCAGCCCGTTTATTTTTTGATGGAGATATGAATCGAGCATATAAGGTATGAATAACCGGTAGTCATGCCCGATCATGGGATAGATCCGGTTGCAGTACCAGATAATGAAAGCACCAACTACCAAAATATTGACTGCGCAGAGCAGAACGATCAAAGCCGATTTCTTCATGAGAAGGGTTGCCTTTTGTTTATGGAAAAAAAGGATTTTTTCTACAGTACAGTATTAAACACAAATGACGCGAAAAGGTTAATTCCACGAATTAATTTATAAGGTAAAGGTTATCGCCTAGTTTTCCTGGCCCTGCCCCCATGGTAGGCCGGGACGGTGATGGCATAAATTGTGCACAGACGCGCGTCCAGCATACGGGAACGGATGCGTGCATCCATATCCTCAAATTCATCTGACGAAGTTATAACAGTTGGGATGTTTGCATTATAACGATGATTAATTAGTTGATAAAGTTTCTCTTGCACCCAAGGACTCATAGACTTTGTTCTCAAATCATCCAAGATAAGCAATCGAGAATTACGGACTTCGTCGAAGAGTCGATCAAAAGCAACTTGACTGTTTGGTCCGAAAGTAGCTCGCAGGTGGTCAAGCAGATCAGGTGCTGTAACAAAAAGTGGCGGATCGCCTAAATCCTCACGATAATTCGCTATTGCTGCAGCTAAATGAGTTTTCCCACAGCCGAATGTGCCAATAAAGACTAACCAACCTTCTGGGTTTTCAGCATAATGCCGAGCAGCATTAAATGCTTTTTCTAGACTCTGAACACCTTCATCAGATAAATTTTCAGTTTTTCGCAAGCTAAAACTTTCAAAAGTTCGATTTCTCAGAAATTCAAGGGGAAAAAATTTTGCGTGTCCCCTAGCACCCTGTGGGCGACGGTAATCCGGGGCTTCAAGAAGTACTTTTTCCACCAATTCAGCATCCTGAAGCCGAGAACGTATACGTTCCTCAAGTTCTTCAAAAGGAATATTAGTTGTGATTATTGTGGGGAGACGGTTGATATACCTATAATTTACGATCTGAAATAATTTTTCTTGTGCCCACGCAGTGGCGTTCTGTGTGCCGAAATCATCCAGCACCAGCAGGGCCGCCGTGCGGATTTGCTCGAAACGCTGCTCGAAGGTGACATCCTCGGCATCGAAGGAGAAGCGCAGCAGGTCAAGCAGATCGGGCACGGTCAGAAAGAGCGTCGGCACCCCTATACCAACCGCAAAGTTGGCAATTGCGGCAGCCAGGTGGGTTTTGCCACAGCCGGTTGGTCCCATCAAAATCAACCAGCGACCTTGATTTAAAGAGCGTGCGTAATTTTCTGCCCTCTCTTTTGCGGGCGCAAGTGAATTCATTTCCCGTTTTGTTAATTGTCGTTCACGGTGGCCGCGAATATCAAAACTATCAAATGTTAAATGGTTGAGTTCTTCTAGGTGGCTGAGCGAGAAGAGCCGGTCACGCACTTGCCGCGTCACCGCCCCCTGCCGGCACGTGCATATCTCCAATCGGCCAAAATCGGGTGAACCCGGCTCGACGTCACGGCGGACGTAGCCGAGTCCATGGCAGTGCGGACAATCCGGGTCGCCCAGGGTCTCAATGCTCGATGAAATCGGCGTAGTCGCCTTCGGCGTACCGGCGGCCATCTTCTTGAGCGTCTCGTCTATCTTGCTTTTTGGCATGGCCTTCTTCCTTCCAGCGGCGTAATATCGCTTCCACATATTTCAAATTACGTTTATTGTTTTTGACGGCGATCCCCAGCGCTTCCGCCACCCACTCGGGCGGGTAGGTTTTTTCAGCGTCCTGTAATGAGTCCGCAATCAACGGGGTCAGGGGGCCGATGTTTTCTTCATACAGCTTGAATATGTTCGGACGTTCCGGCGGCGCAGGCATGGAACCCGTGGCATCCGGCTGCCACCGGCCCTGGCTGAAGGATGCCGCCGCAGCCCGGCCACGCGGGGAATTAAGGAAATAGAGCCCTGCGTCATTGATATGGGGCGTTTGATCGGAAGCGGGGGGCAGTGCCTTGAGCAGGCTGCCGCGCCTGACCGCTTTTTCAAGCGCCGGACCCGGGTCAGGTATGCAGTCAACAAAATCCTGCCCCCGCAGAAAATGGACGCGGCCCTCCATATTCCCGATCCGCCAGAGCGCATACAAAGTCACCTTCAACTCGTCCAGATCATCCACCTCGCTGAGCAGATGGCGAAAGAACGAGTCGGGGATTTGGGCGAAAGTTTCGGAGTCGCTGAAGCCGGAAGCCATTTTTCACCACGATGGGGGTAAAGAACAAATGTCAAATAGCTAGGATCGAATTATGCCTGGCTCAAATCAAAATTGCGCGTGGCGGCATCCACGAACTTAGCCAGGTGGCTCAAGAAGACCAGTTCGACACTGCCGGTCGGGCCGTTGCGGTGTTTGGCGATGATGATCTCGGCCACATTCTTCTTTTCGGTATCCTTCTCGTACTGGTCGGATCGATAGATGAACATGACAATGTCGGCATCCTGCTCGATGGAGCCCGATTCTCTCAAGTCGGACAGCATCGGGCGACCGCCGGCACGCTGCTCGACCGCGCGGCTGAGCTGCGCCGCAGCCAGTACCGGGACGTTCAGTTCGCGTGCCAACGCCTTCAGGTTGCGCGAGATGTACGAGACCTCCTGGACACGATTCTCTGTACGGGTATCCCCGCCCATTAACTGGATATAGTCGAGGATGACCAGGTCGAGACCGAACTCCATGTGCAGGCGGCGGCACTTAGTGCGCAGCGCCAGCGGGGTAATGGCAGGCGTGTCGTCCAGGAAGATCTGCGTATCGGCCAGCACTTCGATTGAATGGACAAATAAATCCCGTTCGTTTTCATCCAACTTGCCGGTGCGCAAGTGCTGCGAGTCGATGCCAGTCTGCTGGGATATTAAACGCTGAGCAACCTGTTCATTAGACATTTCCAGCGAGAAAATGGCTATGTGCTTTTTATGCAGCAGGGCGGCATTCATCGCCACCGAAAGCAGAAAACCAGATTTGCCCTGACCGGGGCGGCCGGCTATGATCAGCAAATCGGAAGGCTGTAACCCTTCCAACATGTGATCTAAGTCTTTGAAACCGGTCGGTACACCAACTATGTCCTCCGGGCGTTTGGCGAGTTCATCGATTCGGTCGTAGACTTCGCTCATCACTTGGCTGATAGGCTTCACATCGTTGTGAAGCCGCCGCTCGCTGACGTTGAAGAGGGATTTCTCAGACTCCTCGATCACGTTCTCGACGGTTTCCTGCTCGTTGTAAGCCAGGGTGGCAATCGTGTTGGCGGAGGTCAACAGCCTGCGGCGGATAGCAGCCGCCTCGACCATTCGCCCGTAAGCCTCGGCATGCAGGGAGGTCGGGACCTGGTTGAGCAACGCGGTTAAATACGCCGGGCCGCCGATTTCGGCCAATTGCCCGGCACTCTGCAGCTCTTCGGTTACCGTCAGGAAATCCAGTGGGATGCGTTTTTCGTGCAGGCGGGTGAAGGCCTCCCAAATCCAGCGGTGGCGGTGAATGTAGAAGTCATCGGCCTGGAGGAATTGAGCCAGGTCATAATAGGCTTCGGGGTTGATGAGCACTGCCCCCACAACGGCTTCTTCGGCTTCACGGTTGTGGGGGATGGTGGATGTGGATGGAACGGAAAGTCCTTCACTTGGCTCAGGACGGCGCTCTTCGACAGGTTCAGAACGGCGTTCTTCGACATTCTCGGGACGGGGCTCTTCGGGAGCAGGCAGGTCATTCATTTAGGTTTTGGTTTCTCTTCTTCATCACCCGGGTCGTCTTTGAGTTTCTTCAGGAAATCCTCGAACACGTCCAGGCCTTCTTCGCTTTCCCCGGAAGATTGCGGGAGAGGCTTGGTATCATTGGAAGGCACTGCCGGGCTATCGGCCTGCATATCCCGTTCGGGGACGATGCCTGCTTCATCCATCACTTCCTGACTGACCAGGATCGGGACGTGGGCGCGTACCGCTAGGGCGATGGCGTCCGACGGCCGCGAGTCGATATCTATAATTTTCTCATCCTTTTTGGCGACGATATTGCCGTAGAAAGTTTCCTCTTTCAGTGAGACAATTTCGATGCGCAGGATCTCGGCATTTAACAGGCTGAATACATTTTTTAACAGGTCGTGAGTCATCGGGCGACTCAATTCCACTTCCTGCAATGCCACCGTGATGTGTTCGGCCTCGTACGGCCCAACCCAGATGGCCAGGTAGCGTTCCACTCCCGTCTGGCGTAAAACCACCACCCGTTGGGGGGACATCAGACTGACGCGTACGCTGTCGATGACTACTTCAACCATGTCAGACATAAGAGCTCCAGATTGGTATGGTTATTTTAGCACAACCCTTATGGCAGTGGGGCGGGTCTTGTGCTTTTATCCGCCAAATGCGAAGGTTGGCGAACCCTGGATATTTGTCCGGATGCGGAACAACCCGCCGGAGAAAGGATATTTTGCCAGTTGGCCAGAATCCATTTCTTTCCGCGCAGTCGTGACATATAGATCGGTCAGGTGCGGGCCGCCAAAAGCGCATGATGAAACGTTGAGCGCCGGCAAGGGGATTTCTTCCAGCAATTGACCCGAGCCGGGATTCCAACGGGTTAATTTGGCTCCGCCCCATAGCGCCACCCATAGATGGCCCTGGGCGTCCGAGGTCATCCCATCCGGCCAGCCCATTTCGGGCGGGACAGAGATGGCCGGACGCGCGTTGCCGAGCGCGCCGGTAGCGAGGTCGTAATCGTACGCCATCACGGTACGGGTGGGTGTGTCGATGAAATAGAAGGTTTTGTAGTCCGGGCTCCAGGCCAGGCCGTTGGCGATGCGCGTCCCGCGTAGCAGTGTATTAACCGACCCATCCGGGGAGAGCGAATAGAGCGAACCGGATGGCTCGATCTCTGCGTCGTCCATGCTGCCAGCCAGGAAGCGCTCGGCCGGGTCGCATTTGCCATCATTGAATCGGTTGCCGGGTAAATGTGGTTCGGGATTGACAATGACCCTCACCTTTGCCTCTCCCGAAAGGGGGACAGAGTCAATGGTCGCAAAACCGTTGCGCAATCCGAGCACTAATCCCCCCGGGCGGCGCGGAGCCGCGCAGCCCAGATATCCACCAAGCTCAATCGACCGGTCCGACCCATCGGCTTGGTTGAATATATGCAGGCGGCCGGCATGGATATCGACCCAGTAGAGGCTGCCGGTTTGGCTTTCCCAGGCTGGCCCTTCCCCCAGGTCAGCCCGCGCATCCAGGATAAGTTCAGGTGCAGAAATCATCCGACAATTATGCCTTAATCTAAAATTTATTCTCCACCAATTTCATTGTTTCCGGCTATGATCTTCTGCTGGTCTTTGCGCAGTTTGGCAAAGGCCACTTCCCGCACGGCCAGTGGAATTTTACTGACCTTGCGATCGGTGCAAAGTGCCAGAAGATATGCGAGCGAACACTTCTCCAGGATTTCCACATTGTGAACGGCCCGTTCCATATCGGAACCAAAGACCAATGCGCCGTGGTTTTGCAGCATATAGGCATTGTTGTGGTCGCGGACGGACCTGGCGATGATACCTGCCAGCAGCCCGGTCCCGGACGGAGCATAGGAAATAATATTCACACTGCGACCCAGGAAGCGTGCCTGCTCGTCGAACAGGCTCGGGATGGGTGCTTGAATGAGTGTCAGCGCGCTGGCGTAGACCTGGTGGGTGTGGACAACCGCGTTCACATCCGGCCGCACCCGGTAAATGGCGGCGTGCATGCCGCTCTCCACTGAGGGCTTGAGGCTCCCTTCGAGCACCTTCAGTTCAAAGTCCAGCACGCAAATATCCTCCGGCAGCATTTTCATGTAATCATAATTGGAGGGAGTGATGGCCAAGGCGGATTGGCCAGCGATGCGCACGGACAAGTTCCCCCCTGTCGCCATGAGATAGCCCTTCCCGGTCAGTTGCCGGGCGGTCTCCACGATAAGGTTCTTGGCAGAATCAAACTGTCCCATAATTGTCTCCTTTTTTTCAACGCAGCCCAGGACACGCTCATTCTTCTGGGGAGGATGCCAGCGCTTTGTTCACAGGAAAAAACCTCCGTTCGACCAACAGGAAGGCAATCAACCCGACCAGCACGAGCGTGCCGATAAAGGCATACATGCCACCGGGTGAAAAGCTATCCAGCAGGATACCGCCAAGAAAACCGCCGGCGGCCGCGCCGAAACCCATCAGGGTGCCGTTGAACATGCCCTGCGTGGTGGCCTTCATGCCAGGCGAGGCCACCTGGTCAGCGTAGTGGACGCCGGCAGTATAGGCGGCTGCAAAGGTCAGCCCGTGACAGAGCTGGATGACCAGAACTACCCACGGCTGGGTGGTTAATGAATAGCAGATCAGGCGCAGGCCGATGGTTGTCATGGCGATTATCAGCATGCCGCGTGCTCCGAAGCGGCGCAACAGGCGGTCGCTGAAGAACATCGCCGGGATTTCGGAGATGGTGGAAACGGTCAGAGCAAAACCCATCAGGGTAGTGCTCGCTCCCAGGCTTTGCATATATACGAAGAGATAGTTGTTGATGGTGGCATTGCCAATACCGGCAATGAATACCATCACCAGGAAAAGCATCCAGGGCCGGTTGGCGAGCAGCACACGCATCCCGCCCCAGAAGGAGCCGTTCGAGCGACTCTGACGGAAGGGAATCTGGGTAATAATCAAGAATCCACCCAGCATCAGGATGGCATAGCCCCAGAAAGCCCATTTGAGCCCCAGCCGGCCTATCAGATTTCCAGCGAAGGGCGCAATCATTCCATAGCCGATGGTTCCCCACAAGCGCACGCGCCCGAAGCGGTCCTTGCGGTCGCCAAGCAGGGTCAGTACGGCGCTATCGACCAGCGAAGCGGTGGGAGCGCCGAAAAAAGCGTACAGGCTGATCATCAGGAGCAAGCCTCCGAACGAGGCGATGCCCGGGATAATGACACAAATCCCCACCACGCCGAGGATGGAAAGCATCGTGGCGAGCTTGTGACGGTGGCTGGCATCGGCTGCACCGGTCCAAAGTGGTGCGCCAAAAAAAGATATAATCGGAGCAAGGGATGCCAGCAGGCCAATCTGTCCACCGGTGAGCCCCTGGGCCTTGTAGAAGATAGCCAGGAACGGCAGAAGGATGGAAAACGCACCATAAAAAAGAAAATAATAAGCCGAGGAAAAAAACATCTATTGTTACTCCAACCACCCCCATTATAATTGAAGGTCATTTGGGATTCCTGTAATGAAGGGAAAGAAATCAGCTCTTTCTTCCTTCATTGCTCCGGCAATTTCCACAGGGCTAATCAATAGCGACCAATGTTCGCTATTGACAAAATCTGTCAGGAATAGTAGACTAATAGCGACCAATAGTCGCTATTAGGAGCCGATATGCCAAAAGGAATCCCGCTGACCGAAAAGGAAATCGATCGCCGCCGCCACGAAATTTTCCATTCTTCGGTGGTTCTGATCCTCAAGCAGGGCTTTGCCGGCACTTCCATGCAGGAAATTGCCCGGGCGGCTGGCGTCGGCAAGTCCACCTTATACGATTACTTCCCCACCAAAGACCATGTACTTCTGTTCGTGTTCGAGGAAGAACTGGATAACTTGCAGGAACAGGCGGAAGGCATGGCTGCCCAGGACAGCCCGGTGGAAGAGAAACTCATAAGAATCCTCGAAGCCCAACTGGAATACCTGCTCAATAATAAAAACTTTTTTACAGAACTCTCCATGCAGGTGATGCAACTGGGACAGGCCGGGCAGGCGCGCATCATGAAAAAACGCTATTCCTACCAGGACCTGCTGCGAGGGGTACTTGAACAAGGCGTTCTGGAAGGCGTATTCAGGCCAGTCAATACCCGCCTGGCCGCCCGGACCCTGCTTTCGATCATGGAAGTACTGGTTTACACCACCCGGCCGACCGGGACGCCGCACGAAATGCTGGCGGATGCCCTGGATATGTTCATGCACGGAATAAAAGCTTAACCCGCTCATCAAAGGTGAGCTCATTCCGCTGAAACCAACCGAAGGAGAAAGAAATGCGACCCTTCATCCTGAAATTGTCCGCATTGGAAGCCACGCTTGAAACGGTCGGTGGAAAAGGTATGTCGCTGGCCAGGCTGACCCGGGCCGGGCTGCCCGTTCCGGATGGGTTCCATATCACCACGCAAGCCTACCGGCTCTTCGTGTCGGAAAATGCTCTTCAGCCGCGCATCCTGCAGGCGCTCAAAGAGGGGTACAGCTCCGAGTTAAAGGCGCTCGAGCCCGTTTCGCAGCAGATTCGGAATTTCTTCTCTGATGGACGGATCCCGTTTGAAGTTGCCGGGGCAATTATGCAGGCATATGCCGCAATGCCGCAGCCCCGATCATCTACGTTATCGGGCACACCTCCCGCCGGGAAAGGGGAAGTGTCGGTAGCGGTACGTTCCTCCGCCACCGCCGAGGACCTGCCCGAAGCCTCCTTTGCCGGCCAGCAGGATACCTACCTGAACATCCGCGGCGGAGGCGCTGTGCTGGAAGCAGTTAAACGCTGCTGGGCTTCCCTGTGGACGGCCCGCGCCATCGCTTATCGGGCCAGACAGGGCATCCAGCCCGGTGAGGTGGCCCTGGCAGTGGTTGTCCAGGAACTGGTGTTCGCTGATGCAGCCGGGGTGATGTTCACCGCCAACCCGGTCACCGGGCGACGCGACGAATTGATGATCACGGCAGCTTGGGGCTTGGGGGAGGCGATCGTCTCCGGGGCGGTCACCCCTGATACCATCACGGTCAATAAATCCAATGTTCGTTTGGTGCGGCGGGAAACGGCTAGCAAGCTGGTCATGACCGTCCGGACGGATACCGGCACGTGCGAGCAACCCGTACCGGAGCGCCTGAAAAAAGCTTCGGTGTTGAACAATGCCCGGGTGAAAGAACTGGTTTGGCTGGGGCTGGAGATTGAAAAACTCTATGCCGCGCCCATGGACATCGAATGGGCGCTGGCGGGCGGCAGGTTCGCCATCCTCCAGGCCCGGCCGGTGACCGCCCTGCCGGAGCCGCCGTTGGAGTGGCCGGTCCCGATCGCTAAAGCAATCCTGACACGCGGCAGTTTTGCCGAGTTTCTGCCGGACCCGGTCTCGCCGCTGTTTGGTACGCTGGCGGTCCCGTTGGCCGGCAAAGCCAGTCTGGCGATGATGAGCGACATCGGTGGAATCAATGATCCCGATAGTTATATCGTGTTGTTGGTCAATGATTACGTTTACGTTGGTTTGAAAATGACCTTCAAGGTGGTTTTGTCGATGGTGATCATGAGTACCATTGCAACCAGAAAAATGCTTTCCTTGGGAAAGCAACGCTGGGCGGTGGCGCATGAAAAGTATCTGACCCTGGTGCAGGATTGGCAGAAGCGGGATTTGACGGGATTGACCGCCCTGGCCCTGCTGGCGGGTGTACGGGAGATCTTCACCGATACTGCGAATTATTATGCCGCCGTCCAGTCCGGGCCAATCCCAATCGCCCTGACCAGCGAAATGACTTTCAGCAATATCTACAATATGTTCGTAAAACGCAAGGGTGAACCGATCCCAGCCACCTTCCTGTTGGGGGCAGAGAACCAGGCGCTGCGCGCTGAGAAAGCACTTTTCGACCTGGCGATGTGGATAAGAGAGCAACCGGCTTTGCTTGAGAATCTCCACAAGGAACCGGCCGGGCGGATCTACCAGCGCCTGTCCGGTTCAGAGACCGGTGAAGCCTGGGGGGAATTCCGGACCCGATTTTCCGCCCATCTGGCGCTATACGGCCACACCATCTACGACTTGGACTTTGCCAAGCCAATACCGGCGGATGACCCGGTTCCCATGCTGGAGGCACTCAAAGCCTACCTGGACGGCACTGCGGAAAACCCGTATGAACGCCAGGCAGCTGCTCTGGAACGACGGGAACAGATGACCCAGGCCGTGGTCAAGCGGTTGGACCCGCTTCGGCGAAGGGTGTTCCGTAAGCAGCTCAAATGGGCGCAGGAGTCAGCCCCGTTGCGCGAGGATGGCATCGCCGATATCGGGCTGGGGCAACCCCAGATCCGCAGAATGCTGGCCGAGCTGGGCCGCCGGCTGACCGGAGCGGGAGCTATGGACTCTCCGGACGACATTTACTGGCTGAAAGCCGGCGAAGTGGAGAACCTGGCAGCCACTCTCGATCAGGGAGGCAAACCATCCAGTCACACCGCCGTGGTTGCAGAACGAAAACTCCATTGGCAGAAAATGCGGAAGATCGTCCCTCCGAACGTGCTGCCCAGGAATCCGTTGCTCGCCCGGTTTGCGCCGCGCGAGGACCAGACCGGTGATACGCTGAAGGGTTCGGGGGCCAGCGCCGGCAGGGTGCGTGCACGTGCCTGCGTGATGCGTGGCCCCGAGGATTTCAGCCGGATGCAGCCAGGCGATGTGATCGTGGCCGTGGTCACCACTCCGGCATGGACGCCGCTGTTCGCACGCGCCGCCGCGGTGGTGACCGATATTGGCGGACCCCTCAGCCATAGCTCGATCGTGGCACGCGAGTACGGCATCCCGGCCGTGCTTGGGACCGGGGCGGCCACCCGCCGCATCCAGGATGGCCAGATGATCACAGTGGATGGCAATGCCGGCACCGTCAGTCTGAAGTGAGCCCTTCCTCCCCCGCCCAATACCCCCCATTTCCTTTCTTGCCCCGGGAATTCCCGGAGAGCCATTATTACCAGATGGTTATGCAGGTACTTCCCCGGTATAATTGGGTAACTACTATGTGTGGAAAAATGGCATGAATAAGTTTTTGGAACGTCTCCAATCTGGTGAAATTCTGATCGCGGACGGTTCCACCGGGGCCAGCCTGCAGAAGATGGGGCTCAAGCCGGGCACTCCCCCGGAAGACCTGGTCTTCGATGCACCCGAGATGGTGCTGCAATTGGAGACTGCCTTTGTGGCAGCCGGGTCGGATATCATCCTTACCGATACTTTTGGCGGGACGCGCCTGCGCATGAAAGAATCGAAATATGGGCAGCGCGCCCCGGAGGTCAACAAGCGGGCGGCCGCACTAGCCCGCCAGGCAGCTGCGGCGCGCCCGGGCACCCTGGTGGCCGGTTCCATCGGCCCGACCGGCGTAATGATGAAACCCTACGGCCCGCTCAGCCTGGAAGATGCAACTGCCAGCTTCGCCGAACAGGCCAAAGCTCTGGCCGAAGGCGGTGTGGATTTGCTGGTGATCGAAACCATGTTTGCCTTCGATGAAGCAGATGCCGCTTTCAAGGGCGCCCGCTCCGCGACCGATCTACCAATCGTGGTTTCGTTCAGCTACGACCGGGGTGTGCGCAGCATGATGGGCGTTAAACCCGCCGATATGTTCAAGCGCTATAAGGAAATGGGTGCGGTGATGATTGGAGCAAACTGCGGGACGACCCTGGAAAACATGGAAAAGATCCAGCAGGAATATGCTGCGACGGAACCCGACTTCCCCTTGTGGGCCAAGCCGAATGCCGGCCTGCCGCATCTGCTGGATGGAGTAACCACCTACGATATAACGCCGCAGCAAATTGCCGAATACGCCGTAAAGTACGTGGCCCTGGGTGCACAGGTGGTGGGGGGTTGCTGCGGAAACCTGCCCGGGCACATCGCCGCGATTGCAAAGGCGGTCAAGGGTTAAAATGCGCCGGATTGTGCAACGCCGGGGACCTACCTGCCTGAAGACAGCCGCACGCCTGGGCTGTCTATTGCTTTGCCTGCTGGTGGCATGCAGCCGGGCTGCCACTCCATCCGGCCAGACCGGCCAGATCAATCCAATCCTGGCAACATCTACCCCGTCCAGCCCTGCGACAGCGCCTGTCACCGCCACCAACACCGCCACCATAACCATTCCGGCGCCCACCGGATTGAGTCCCTTGCCCACGCCCAGCCCCAACGCGCTTCCGGCGGATTTCTGGCAAGAATTGCCGGTCATCCCGGGGCAGATCAGCAGCCGCGTGCGGGAGATTTACCAAAACGGTCTGGCAATGGGCAACAACCCGCATGTCTTTTCCCGCATTGGGGACTGCGCCAGCGCCGCCCCGGCCTTCCTGGTGGGCTTTGCCGGCCATTACAACCTGGGAGCATACACTGCCCTCCAGCCCGCCATCGACTATTTCCAGGCTTCCTTTGGGCGCCCCAGTCTGGCCGCCAAAGCCGGCATGAACAGCGCCGGGCTGCTGACCACGCTCTGGACCGGCAAGCAATGCCTGGCAAACGAGAGCTTGTTGGACTGCCAGTACCGGCTCGACCGTCCCGGTTTTGCCATCATTGCGATCGGCACCAACGAGGCCTATTATGTCCACGAGAACCCGGGCTCGTTCGAGCACAATATGCGCATCATCTTGGATGATACGATTGCGAAAGGGATCGTTCCGATCCTGAGCACCAAGGCGGATGACGTGGAAGGCGACGGGTCCATTAATGCCACGATTGCGCGGCTGGCGATGGAATATCAAATCCCGCTGTGGAACTTCTGGCTGGCGGCCCAACCGTTACCAAAGCATGGCATGGTCGATCCGGAACATCTCGATTCCGTTTCTTATGCCAATTTCACCGATTTCTCCATTCCGGACAGCCTGGAATACGGCGTGCAGATGCATAACCTGACCGCCCTGCAAATGCTGGATTTTCTGCGGCAGCAACTGGCGGGGAACCCGGCGGTTGAAAACGCACCTGCGACTCCGTAACGCACTAGCTTATGCGCCAATCTTCACCAACTCAACAACCCGTTTCCTGGCCCCCCTCCGAGGCTGTGAAGATATTGCAAAATAGCCGGGAAATATCAAAAGTGGAATCAATGCGCAGCAATTTTACTGAGCACCTTTTGAATAGGGGTGTTCATTTGGTTGTTATTACTAACA
>Ga0187873_1000615_pt1 | contig 34882 bp, 23 predicted proteins | sample June2016WEW_16_1_2_FD_133012 | JGI IMG/M metagenome (GOLD analysis project Ga0187873, IMG submission 133012) | Peatland microbial communities from SPRUCE experiment site at the Marcell Experimental Forest, Minnesota, USA - June2016WEW_16_100 | ecosystem: Environmental > Terrestrial > Soil >...
AGATCTCGCCAAAATTTTTCCTCGAAAAATTTTGGCGGAGAGAGAGGGATTCGAACCCTCGATACCCTTTTGGAGTATGCACGCTTTCCAGGCGTGTGCCTTCAGCCACTCGGCCATCTCTCCGCTGCGACCGGCACTTTGGTCAAGAGTGCGATTGGGAACAATCTTTTTTCAGCAGGCACGGAAATAAATCACACGCTCAAAATCCCGCCTCGGCTCGCGTTGGTGACGAGTTTCCGATAACGCGCCAGCCAGCCGCCCAAGTCGTGCTTCACCGGTTGCCAGGTCTTTTTCCGTTCGGCAAGTTCAGCTTCGGAAACAAGGATGTCCATCCGGCGATTTGGAAAATCAATCCGGACGCGATCTCCGGCTTTAAGCAAACCAATCGGACCGCCCTCGGCAGCTTCGGGTGAAACGTGGCCGATGCACGCGCCCGCCGTGCCGCCGCTGAAACGGCCATCGGTGATGAGCGCGCATTTGTCCCCCAAGCCCATGCCGGCGATGTAGCTCGTCTGTGACAGCATTTCCTGCATGCCCGGACCACCGCGCGGGCCTTCATTGCGGATGATGACCACGTCGCCGGCTTTGACCTTGCCGGCGAGAATGCCGGCACAGGCGTCATCCTGGCCTTCGAAAATCACGCATGGACCTTCAAAAATGAAGCCCTGGCCGCAGCTTTTCTTGAACTCGTCGCTGATGCCAGCAGTCTTCACCACACTGCCTTCCGGCGCGAGCTGGCCGTAAAGAATCGCAAGTCCACCGTCTTTCGTGTAAGCGGTCTCCTTCGTGCGGATGCAATCCTTCGCGTCAAACATGAACACCGAATCATACGGCATGAGGCCGCTGGGCTGAATTTTGGCGAGGTGCTTCGGGTCGGTGTCGAACTCGGCCCGGGTGATGACCCAGTTTTTCACTTTCTTGGCGCGCACCATGGCGAATGGCGCGCGGGCGCCGCCCTTCTCGTAGCGCCAGAACAACAGGACCGGCAATTTGCGGAACTCGCCGAGTTCGGCCAGGATTAGCCCCTTCGATTCCTGAAGTTGTTGTTCGATGGCCGAACGAAGTTGTTCGTGCCCTTTGAGAACGACGCCGCCGGGCATCTTCACCACCACTTTCCTGTCATACAAATCCAGTTGCGCCTCGATGTCATCGGCGTTCCATGCGGCAGCCTCGCGCCAGAACGTGATGGCCAGCGGATCGGCGGGGAAAAACATCATCGGCTTCGGCGCAAGGTTGCCGCTCGCGGTGCGGACGGTGGGGCCCATTTTGTCGTTCGGATCCACGACGATTGCCGAGGCGCCGGAGACGCGGGCGGCCTTCGCCCACGCAGTGCATTTTTCGGAGCGCACGTCCCACTCGTCAATGTTCTCGCCAATGCTTTTGCCGGTGACGGTCTTGCAATTCAAGTTCAGCACGCCCATGCGTTTCAGTTCGCCGAGGATCGTGTGGATGCCGCCGGCGCGATGCACGTCCTGCACGTGGTAATTCGAAGATGGCGAAACCTTGCACAGGCACGGAATGCGGCGTGAGATGTCGTCAATGCGCTTGATGTCATACGAGATGCCGGCTTCGCGCGCGATGGCGAGGGTGTGAAGAACCGTGTTCGTCGAGCCGCCCATAGCGACGTCGAGCATGATGGAATTGTCGAAGGCCTCGAGCGTGGCGATGTCGCGCGGCTTCAGATCCGCCGCAACCAATTTGATGATGGCGCGGGCGGCGCGTTCATAAAGCGCCTCACGCTCCTTGGAAACGGCAAGGATGGTGCCATTGCCGGGCAACGCCATGCCGAGCGCTTCGCAAAGGCAGTTCATCGAGTTTGCCGTGAACATGCCGGAACAGGAACCGCATGTCGGGCACGCGGTTCGTTCGAGCTTCTTCAACTGCTCTTCTGTGATTTTGCCGGCCTTGAGTTCGCCAACGCCTTTGAAAACTGAAATCAAATCGGATTTTTCGGTGGCAGGCTGAAGATAAGACGCGAGATCGTCGTGCGCGGCCTTTTGCTCCGCGATGCCCGCAGCCATCGGCCCACCGCTGACGAACACCGTCGGGATGTTGACGCGCATTGCTGCCATCAACATGCCGGGAACGATCTTGTCGCAGTTCGGAATGCAAATCATGCCGTCGAAGCAATGCGCCTTGAGCATGGTCTCGACGCAGTCGGCGATCAGTTCGCGCGACGGGAGCGAATACAACATGCCGGAATGGCCCATGGCGATGCCGTCGTCCACGCCGATGGTGTTGAAAATGAACGGCACGCCGCCAGCCTCGCGCACGAGACGTTTGACGAGGGCGCCGACTTCATTGAGGTGGGCATGGCCGGGGATGCAATCGGTGTAGCTGTTGCAGATGGCGATGAACGGCTTGTCCCAGTCAGCTTCGGATTCGATGGAGCCGGTGGCGCGGAGCAACGAGCGGTGCGGCGCGCGTTCAAAACCTTTCTTGATGATGTCGGAGCGCATGGTCATTTACGATTGGCGATTTGCGATTTCAACTATCGGCTCGTAATGTAGCCGCTCAAGGACAGCGTGTCACGAAATTGCAAGTCCCAACGGGATTCTATCACTCAGCCCAAGGTTGCGAACACCCACACCTTCGCTACGCTGCAGCGCGGCAAGCGAGCCACCCTGGGTCAGCCTAGCGCCGGAGCTTTGGTCAACTCGGATACCCGCCGGAGATGTATTGCGCCATCTGGTCAATCGTCGCGCTTTGGGTGGAGATGATCCAGTTCACCAAGTCGCCGATGGAAACCAGGCCGACGACTTTTTCGCCTTCCACCACCGGCAGATGCCTCACGCGGTGGTCGGTCATCAGCTTCATGCATTCCTCGATGGAATGATTCAGCCCGACGGAAATGACCTCACCGGAAATAATCTCCCGCACGCGGGTTTCCTTGGAGGATTTTCCCTGGAGCGCGACTTTGCGCGTGTAATCGCGCTCCGAAAAAACTCCCGCCAGTTTCCCGCCCGACATGACGAGCAACGCGCCGATGTTTTTGTCCGCCATGAGTTTGATGGCTTTGAAAACGGTGGCTTCCGGCGCTATGGAGTAAACAGTAGAGCCTTTGTGACGCAACACCGCACTGACTGTGCCGCTGGATTTCATAGGTTTGATGCCTTTATCGGCCGTTTTTGCCCACAATTCAAGTGTTTTTTTTCGACCGGAATAAAACAAGAGCTGCCACAGCCACACATGCCCAGCCAAACCAATCGCCGTGGCAATTGTAAAACGTCGCCGTGCGATTTTCGGCGGACTGTGACAGTGGCAATTCAATCGTCATGGAACCGATGCCGTAAACACTGCCGGCCTTGTCCTTGAAAATTTCCCGGACACGGCCACCGGAATCAATCCAACATGTCAGGCCGTTGTTGGCACAACGGACGAGCGGCACGCCGTTTTCGACCGCGCGAAAAACCGCGTTCGCCATGTGCTGCCATTGCTCCGCGCTGCGGCCGAACCAACCGTCGTTTGTCAAATTCACCAAAAAATCCGTGTCATCATGGACGCATTTCCGCGCGAGCTGCGGGAAAACATCCTCGAAACAAATGAGCGGTGAAGTTTTGACGCGGTCTGGAGCGCCGATTTCCGATCCGGCGTTTGGTAAATCAGTACCCGGTTCGTGCCGGGTCGGAGACCGGCGTTCCATTTCAAATGTCACTGGCTTGTCACCGGGCGTAAAACTGCCGGTGATGGGCGTGAGATATTTGACGAACGGCAGCCAGTGCACGAGTGGAATATATTCGCCGAATATGGCCAGCTTTTGTTTGTGATAAATGCCTGCGTAGTTTCCGTTTGGATCAAACAAAAACGCGGCGTTGAAATCATCGTAGTCGTCCCTGTTCTTCGCGTCTGGCCGCCAGATGGCGTCATCAGCATTGAAAATCAACCAGATGTGGTGCGCCCGGACCAGATTTGTGATGGCAGCAAAACTTGTCCTGTCAAATTCCGGCACGGCGGATTCCGGCCATATCAGCAAATCGGTCTTTTCGGAGGGGCGAGCTACGCGAGTCCCATTCAAGTTCGAAGGATTGGGGACTCGTATAACTCGTCCGTCCGATCCTTGATTTTCATTGTCAGCCAGTGCCTTTTCCGTCAATCGAATCAATTGACGAAAACGGTTGCTGTTCGCACTCGGATCCCAAATCAGCGTTTGCGGGATACTTGGCTGAACCAAAGTGACGTGGAGCGTTGAATTTGGCGGATTTTGATCGCGTAACCGCACGCTTCCAAAAGCGAAAATGGCGGTGATGACGAACAATGGCAGAATAAAGTCAGCCAGCCATGTGAACCGCACTGTTGGCCGGCGAAAGATCGTTTTCACAGCTGACAACAGCGACAACGAAACCCACACAACCAAAAACGAAACACCATATACGTCCGTCACCGACGCGATTTGAATGAGCGGCGTCAGTTGAAATTGCGAAACGCCGATTAAATTCCACGGGAAACCGCTGAACAACCGGGCGCGAATCATTTCAAGCGCGACCCAAACCGCCGCTCCTGCGAGCGCCCATAGCGTGCGCCGGCTCCACGATTCGAAACTTGAAATTCGCGATTCGAAATTCGACATCAGCCAGACCCAAACTGCGGGATAAAGCGCGACGTACACGCCCAACGAAACCCAGCCAAGAATCGGGAGACCGGTCACGGGCATCAGCAACAGCCAGTAGAGCGATGAGAGAAAGTGCGCCAACCCCGCGACGTAACCGATGCGAAAGGCGTCACCGCGGCTTTTGCCTTGCGCGATGGCGAGCATCAAGCCGGGCGCAATCCAGGCAAAGCCGGCCATGCCGATTTTTGGAAACGCCGCGGTCAGCAAAAGTCCCGCGCCAATCGCAGCGAGATAACCGCTGCGCAGGAATAGTTCGTTAAAAAAACTTGTCAGCGTTGCAAATGCCGGCCAACCCACATTGAAAGTGGGACCAAGCCTTGCGCATTTGGCCGCCCGGTTTGCAAGCAGACGGCTTGCGTTGACGACGATGGCCTCGCGTGCGCCGCGCCAGACGGCGAAGTCGGCGAAAGAATTTCCGGCATAGTCGAAACCACGTTCACCAAATTTTCCGGTGAGCACCTTTAGTTTATTTTTACCGCGAAGGTTGGTCTTGCCGTCGCTGGCGAACACTTCATCAAAAAGGCCAATATGATTGGCCACAAGCACTGCACCTTTTTGGTCAAAGGCTGTGACTAGAACTAATTTTCGCCCGGCCTTATTTTGTTCACGCAGAAATGCGAGAAATGGCTCGTTGTAAGGCAGGGTTGCCGGATCAATCGAGACGCGTTTGGCAAGTTGTTGCTTCAAAAAGGCACGGCCGCGCATCCACCAAAAAAGAATCAGCAGGAGCCGGAGTGGATTTCGCCTGAGCAGCCGCGCAATGGATTCCCAAACCAAATCCGTCTTGATGAGCGTGCCGTCCAAGTCCACGCACAGCGGGATTTGAGTTTCGCGTGGCGAATCGGTTGGCGGCGGCATGGGTTTTGATTAGCTGTTGAGCGCGTATTTCAGCAAGTTTTTTCGCGCCTGACATGGGTTAATCTTGGCGTTTCAGCACAGGTGGCTTCGGTGAATTATTGACAAACACGTCAGTTGCAAGGATGTTACGCGCCGTTGACTACAGCCTCGGTAGCTCAATTGGCAGAGCAGTTGACTCTTAATCAATTGGTTCCAGGTTCAAGTCCTGGCCGGGGCACCAGTCTTCGCTCAAGCTTCGAACCGCATCCGACGGCGGGCGCAACGGTTTTTAAAGATTAATCACCCAGACAAGTTCCCAATCTTCGGGCGGTTTCCACCCACGGATGGTTTGGAGGAACGGTTTTTCGTTTGCCGGCGACTTTTTCAAGCGGTACGGGTTCCGTGCCATCGCCGCGCGCGGCCACCATCACTCCGAAAATGCCTTCGTGGATCAAATCGGCGCACGCGCTGCCGAGTCGCGCGGCGAGCAAACGATCCGCCGGTGACGGCGTGCCGCCGCGCTGCACGTAACCAAGAATCGTGACGCGCGATTCAAGATGCGTAAGTTCCTCAAGCTGTTTGGCAAGCCGCATCGTGTTACCGGCGTGCTTCGCTTCAAGGGCAGCCAGTTCGAGCTTGGCCTCATTGCGTTCATGCTGGCTCCGCGCCTTGTCTTTGCGATTTTCAGCGGCAGCGAAGGCGCGCGCGTCATCCACGCCCTTCGCGCCCTCGGCCACGGCGACGATGCTGAAGTTCGTTCCATGCCGACTGCGACGGCGAATGGCCTCGGCAATTTTTTCAACGCGATAGGGAATTTCAGGAATGAGAATCACGTCCGCGCCGCCCGCGATGCCCGCGCCCAATGCCAGCCAGCCCGCGCGGTGCCCCATGATTTCAGCGACGACGATACGATGATGACTGTGCGCCGTGCTGTGCAGACGGTCAATGGTCTCCGTCGCAATGTCCAGCGCGGTCGCAAAACCGACAGTCGAATCCGTCATCGCCACGTCGTTGTCAATGGTCTTGGGCAGCGTGATGACATTGAGTCCGGCTTCCGCGAGGCACAGCCCGCTTTTTTGCGTGCCGCCACCCCCGAGACACACCAGCACGTCGAGGCCGAACTTGGCATAATTTTTTACTATGACGTCGGTCATGTCGCGCGCGTGACCGTCAATTTTCATGCGGTGCGGCTTGTCGCGGCTCGTGCCAAGAATCGTACCGCCAATGGTAAGAATTCCCGAAAGCGCGCTTCTATCGAGTCGCAAACGACGGTTTTCAACAAGGCCGCGAAAGCCGTCGCGAAAGCCGACGATTTCCATGCCATAAAAGCCAAATGCGGTTTTACCGACACCGCGAATGGCGGCGTTTAGTCCCGGGCTGTCGCCGCCCGCTGTCAAAATACCGATGCGTTTCGTCTGGGGCATTGCTGCTGTGAAACTAGCAATGTGCCGCTTCCTGTCGAGCGGAACTTTTAATTTTTTATTCCACCAAGGTAGGGCGAGCTCTCCGCAGCCCGCCGAACGGCGCGCCCGGAGGTCGCGCCCTACCATTGCCATAGATTGACGCTGACAGTGCAAGGTCTTACGCTGGAGCAGATTTATGAGTGAATTGCAGAAATCACTGCTCGAATTGATCCGGCGCACCTCGGCGGAAATTCCCGACGACGTGCAAAAGGCGATTCTTGATTCGCTGGAACAGGAAAAGAAAGGCTCGCTCGCGAAATCCACACTCAAAATCATCGAGCGCAACATTGAATTGGCGAGGCAGAAATCGCAGCCGATTTGCCAAGACACCGGCAGTATATTGTTTTACGTGGATTGCCCGGTTGGTTACGACCAAACCACATTCGAAGAAACGGCTAGGGAAGCCGTGAAGCTCGCGACGAAGAAAGGTTTTCTCCGCCAAAACTCCGTGGACTCGCTCACCGGTGTTAATGACGGCACGAATGTCGGACCCGGCGCGCCTGCATTTTATTTTCATCAACATCGCTCGCCGGAAGTGAGCGTGCGGCTGGTGCTTAAGGGCGGCGGCTGCGAAAACGTCGGCGCGCAATACTCATTGCCGGACGAGAAGCTCCAGGCGAACCGCGACTTCGACGGCTGTCGCAAGGCGATTCTCGACGCGGTGTTGCAGGCACAGGGCAAAGGTTGCGGACCGGGCATTCTCGGTGTGTGCATCGGTGGCGACCGCGCAACGGGTTATGAGATGAGCAAGACGCAATTCCTCCGCAAACTCGGCGACCGTAATCTGATTCCGGAACTCGATAAGCTGGAGCAGGACATTTTGAAGACAGCGAACGAACTCGGCATCGGCCCGATGGGATTTGGCGGCAAGACGACGTTGCTGGGCGTGAAGATTTGCGCGGCAAACCGCCTGCCCGCGTCATATTTCGTGAGCATCAGCTACATGTGCTGGGCGTATCGGCGTCAGGGCGTGACGCTGGATGCGGGTGGAAAAATTGGAAAGTGGCTGTACTGAGCAGCCACGAATGGAAACGAATCAACACGAATTCAATTAACGCAGAGGCGCAAATGGCGCGAAAATATTTCTTATTTTTAGAGTGAGCGAGGGCAGCTGATAAACGTGGAATTGACGCCGACGAACTTCCGACGCACACTCTGTGGCAGGCCAATCAACGAGCCGACGTTTATTTGTGGGTCAATGAACCAACCTGTAATTACAGCGCTTCTTTCTTGGGCACGAGAGTTGAATTCACGTGCCGATCGAGTGCGCCAGATCATAACGGATAAGCATTGGCTGTCAGACGGCCACCACAAGGAATACGTTCTGAAAGAATTTCTTAGCCGGCACCTTTCCACTCAACTTTCAGTATCTCGAGGTTTTATCTGCGCTCCTGATCCTGAAATCGGACCGTCAGGGGAGATTGATTTGCTCATCATTGATCCGTCCTTGCATCCGCCGTGGTTTAACGAAGGAGGATTGATCATCGCACCGGCTGAATCAGTCATTGCCCAAATTCATGTCAAGACTTCGCTTGGCAGCAAAGAACTGTGCGACGTGTTGTGTTCGGTTTACGGAGCGTTAGAGATTGTAGACAAATACATTGAACCGCGAAAAGTCTGGTCAGCAGGATTCTTTTTCCATTACCCTGGAGCGTTAGATCGGCTTGCAGAAACCGTTCTCAATTCGCTACAGAAAATTCTGGAGGAACACAGTGCTCTGGATCCCAAGCATCTCCCTACTTGTATTGTTTGTATCGGAGGACCGGCAATTTTGCTTGAGGAAATGGAATCGCGCTCTGGTGGTCCTGCTAGTGTGAGAGTACGCGGGTTTGAGGCAGGTGAATTTGCGCCGGCATTGTTCCTCTGTTCTCTGGTTGAGCACATGTCGAGACTTCGTGATTCTCAGGCCAAACATTTGGCTCTAACAAACCTGCTGGCGCGGGTTGACTTTCGCCCTCTCTTTCAGGAGACATTTACATTCAAACAGTGAAATTGCATTTTTTGCTATGAATACGGACATTGATCTCGGGACGTTACGGTCCATGGTTTTTTCAGGTGTAGGATTGGCAGTAGGGCCGGCTGTAACATCTGATGAATCCATCAACGATAAATGCTTGGATTCATTGAGGAAAGAGTTCAAGACTGACAAGGAGCCAATCACAGCAGGCAGTTACCTCGAAGCCGCCGAGAGGATAGCCGCTGCATCCAACGAGAACGAAACACATGTGCGCGAGTTTGTAGCAGCCTTCTTCCGATCATGCCAGCCCAGTTACCTCTTGCACAGCCTAGTGAAAGGTAGGTGGGATGCAGTGGTGTCATTGTCCGCTGACACACATTTCGCCAAAGCGCTCCAGGAACACTACGACAAAACTCCCTTGCCGAGAGCGGTCACCCGTATCGCCGGCCCAAACATCGTTCCGACCGTCAAATCGCTTCCCGTGTACCAGCTTCTCGGCGACCCTGATGGAATCGAAGACGAGACGCGCTTGGCGGTGCTCGCGTCCGATTACCTTACACGGAGACGCAGTTGGAGCCGAATGTTGAGAGTATTCCCGGACTACCTGAAAGGGGATCCTCTTTTCTTTGCTGGCACTGCTTCAGTTGTTGATCTCGTTTGTGACTTTGTGAACGAACTGATGGCTGCTCGGGAAGGGGCCCCTCACCGGTTAATCTTCTTAGCCGATGACCCTACGGCGTCGAATGCTAAATTGTGTTCGCTCGTGAAAAATCGGTGCGTAATCCGACGTATCCGTTGTACGCTTTCAGAATTCTGCGATGCCGTAAGTCCGTCAAGCCTCGCCGTGACGGTCCAGCCACAGCCTACGCCGTCCGATGCCCCATTTGACGATACGAGGCTATTGGCGGTTGAAGACCAAATTGGATTCGTTGCGCATGGCCTTCCCCAAGTCCCAGTTCCGCAGAATAAGCACCGTCTACTTGATCTTCTCTTCAGCCCGAACACGTTGGACTGGTCTCCTTATTCTGCCGATTTAGACTTCCGCCGCGACGTGCTTCATGAGCTAACGGAGACGGTCATCGGCCGTCTGCAGCAGCCTGGGCCGGTAACTAAACGCTGCCTTGTGGTGAAGGGAGAGGCTGGTGTGGGGAAAACTGTAGTATTGCGGCGACTGGCGTTTGATCTGACGAAGCGTGGATTCCTCTGCATATGGATCAAGAGAGGATATGGTCTTGTCGCTGGCTCGCGTTTTGAAATGGTAGTCTCAGCCATTAAAGATGCGGTCCGAGGCAAGCGAACGTCCGTGGTGCTGTTTTACGACGACCCAATTGGAGGGCGCACGCTGCCCCGCGAAGTGCTAAGCGCGCTAGCGAAGGCCCGCTTCCCTTGGGCAATAGTCTTCGGCGTACGCAATAGCGAATTAGTCTATTCGGACGACCCGGAGCACGAATTCTATTTGACGGAGGCGGACTCCATTGAGGTTCAGAAGGACTTCACAACGGCGGAGACAGAGCGATTACCAGCTTACCTCGTGTCCCTTGAGGCGGCAAAAGACCAAAACGATGCACGCATTCTGCTAAATTCCCTCGGATCGAGACAGACGGCGCTTTTCCCAGATAGCAACCTTTTTCGTGAGAGTAAGGATGTGCTCTGCACGCTTTGGTATTTACTGCCACAGACAAAGGGGATGCTCAGGGAATCCCTCACCAGCGAATACCTCCGTTTAGGGGGCGTGGCTGGAGTCGTAGAGCGATTCGCCGAGGATACCCACAAAAAAAATGCGCTCGCCAGAACCGCGTATGAGCTTGTTACGACGACCTCTGGGCTTGGTTTAGCACTGCCGGTCGAAGTTCTGGTTTCCTCTCTGAAGGTTCTGTACGAAGACTGGCGATGCATGTGCTCGGAAAAAACGCCGCTGTGGGGCCTTTTATATGATGAGCCATATCCCGAGGCTCAGACATTTGGATATCGCACGCGGAACCATATCGTCACTAAAATCCTGCTTGGCATACTGAATGGTGGAGCCTCCGGACATGCTGGAGAGTTTCGCTGTTTGAGGCAACTCGTAGCTGCTTGTGATGCCTCCGGAGTGCAATATCGTGAGTTTCTTTGCGACGTATTAGTTCGCAGGAAACGGTTTTTGAAGGAGCGCCTTACCTTCGAGCAGGGTCTTGAACTTTATGATCTCGCAATCACTACTTTTCCTATCGAAGATAGAACACTCGCCCATCACCGAGCTCTCTGGATTAAAGATGTAGGTAACGATCCACTTCGCGCGTATCGTGAATTGGAATGTGTGCACCGAATTGCAATGTATCCTCAGGCCACTCGACAGGAACTAAAGGAACACATCCATACGTCAATGGCAGCTTGCGCCCTGCAAGCCGTTACTCAGAATGTATTGGATCCAATGGCGGGGTTCGACATGGTGCATCAGAACATCGCGCAAGCCTCCGTGCCGTACCATTTCGACCTGCACTCTCAGCATGTCCATGCAAAAACTCTAATTAACATGGCGACATATCTTCGGGATTCGGATGTGCCGAAAAGCATCGAGTGCCTAGAGGAAGCGAGCAACATTATTGAGAGGGCGCTCATCATTATCGATCCGATGTTGGAAGAACGCGTTGACCTAAGCACTGCCCAACGGATGTTCCATGATTTGAGTACTGATATCGCAATCGCATTTCAAGAGACCGACGAACTCCAAAAGATAGGATACAAATTACTCGAGGAGCACGGTAATCAAACAGGACTGGTCTTGGCGGCGCGCGCAATGCTCGCCGCGGCAAAGGGCTCCGACAAGGGCCGACCACTAAAGCGTTGTCAGGACTTCATTAATGAGGCAGTTCGAGCAGTTGAAAAGCGATGTGGGAAGGTCTCCCCATCTTTGCGGCTCTGCCGCGCGCAGCTTTTAATTATTTGGAGGGTTCAAAGCAAAAAGGGCGACGTCCCTTGGGAGTGCATCAGGGATGATTTGAAAGCTGCCGTGGACTCCCCACTGGCCGCTCGCGATCCAATTTGGATGTTTTTTTTGGCCGTGGCCCATTTTCACCTGGGTGAGACTTCGTTAGCTGAAGCCGTTTTCTCAAGCCTCCGGCAAATGAAAATGTCTTCAACACTTCGGAACCCTGATCGATGTTTCTTCATGGGGCCGACCGGGTCTCCCAAGACATTTCAAGGGATATTGAAGAGCGGCGCAACCGACCATCGATATGTGGAATGCCAAGAATTAGGTATAGACCTGCGTACACGGCGCTTCGAATTTCGGCAGCCGGACGGGGCAACAGTCCATTTTCACATTGTCTTCTCGATGCTGGGTGCTTCTGCGGTTTCGTATTCGGTGTCGGAACTGTCCTCAATTGGTGAGTGACTTCGGACGTTGCAGCGTAAGCCGTGCAGTGTTCGTTCACGTTCATTTATGGTTTTAGTTCGCTGGACATTCAGGTTGGTTTAGATTGAAATGCGATCATGACGAAGTTGAGTTTTCCCTTCACCGAAGAAAAAATCCGGGCGCTGAAAGTCGGTGATGAGGTTTTGATTTCCGGCGTTGTATTCACCGGGCGCGACGCGGTCCACAAGTATCTGCACGAAGGCGGCAAGCTGCCGCCGGGCGTAAAACTGCGCGACGGAATTCTATATCATTGCGGCCCGGTCATGATGAAGCAGGATGATGGCACTTGGAAAGCTACTGCCGCTGGCCCGACGACTTCCATCCGCGAAGAGCCGTATCAGGCGAAAATCATCAAGGAGTTCGGTCTGCGTGGCATCATCGGCAAGGGCGGCATGGGCGACAAGACACTCGCGGCCTGCCGCGATTACGGCTGTGTGTATCTGCACGCGGTTGGCGGGGCGGCGCAGGTGCTGGCCGAGTGCATCAAGAAGGTGCGCAATGTTTACATGATGGAACAATTCGGCGCGCCGGAGGCAATCTGGGAATTTGAAATCGAGAATTTTCCGGCGGTCGTGACGATTGACGCGCATGGCAATTCGCTGCACGAGGAAATCTTCGCCAGAAGCCGGGCGGAACTGGCGAAGCGGCTTTAGCTGTTCGACTTTCCGAAGCCGCGGCCATTCAAGAAGACATTGATTGCCGCAAGCAGAAGGTGAATGGCACAGAGTCTGGCGCTTATCGGCACAGAATAAAGCGCTTTAAACCGTCCATGTAGGTCGGGAGAACCGACGGGCGGGAGATGATCCGTTTGCAGTGTCGAAGCATCACGGAAGGTCGCATATAGAATTCCCGATAGGCCTTTGCGAAATATCGAAGAACGTCCTCCTTCTTCAGGAGATCGGTTTCAAAATAGACCACTCTCTCATGAGCGACGTATTGGCTGAAGGGGACAAGCAGGCGGTCTTTGACCATCTCGCGCATTTCCGTGCCCGGGAATGGCGTCGCGATTGCGAACTGGGCATAATCCAAAGGCAGACTCTTGGCAAAAGCAATCGTCTTCTCCATTGCCGGGACTGAGTCCCAGGGAGAGCCCAGGATGAAGAAACCGGTGATGGTATGAATGCCGGCCTGGCGGGCGTCATTGACGGCCTTGCGGATTTTTTCGAGGGTGATGTGCTTGTTCATGGCATTCAGCACCTCTTGCGATCCGGATTCGATGCCAAACGCCAAGGCAAGACAACCGCACTTTTTTATACGAGATAGCAGGTCCGGCGTGGCGGTTTCGACCCGAATGCCGTTCGATAATGTCCACGGGGTGCGGGTCAGGCGCTTTTTCTCAAGCAGCGCGCAAATTTCATAAACGCGTTTGATCGAAGCGGAGAAATGGTCGTCGCTCATCGTGACGACCTCCGCGCCATATTTTTTGATTAACAGTTCCCATTCCTCCACGACGTTCCCGGCGGAACGAAAGCGGCAGCGGCGGCCGAATACGGCCCTGGAACAGAATGAACATCTGCCATAACATCCCCGTGAACTGGACAGGTTCCCCACGACCAGGTTGCCCAGGGACGGCAATCCCCAATACCGATTCAAAGGTGGAAACAAATCCCGGGCGGGAAAGGGGAGAGAATCCAGATCGGCGATAAACTCGCGGAGAGGATTATGAACCACAGTGCCATTGTTCTTGAAGGAAAGCCCTCGCACGTTCCTGGGGTCAAGGCCATTGGCGCACAACTCTGTAATGGTTTCCTCGCCTTCGCCTCGGACCACGAAATCCACAAATTTCAACCCCTCCTCGACCTCAACCGTCGGATGCGGACCGCCTATCACCACTTTCGCTTTGGACGACTTGTAAACCTGCGGTGCGAGTTCGTTATAGACATATTCGACCGTCGGGCTGGTGGCGGTAAAGCCGACCAGATCCGGATTGGCCTGGCGCACGCACTCACCGAATTCTTCGGGGGTTTTCTGGTCCACTGTCAAATCCAAAACCTTCACACAATGCCCCTGCCGCACCAGCACGGCGGCGATCATCCCGATGCCCAACGACTGCAATCCGGAGGTGCTGAATCCCTTCTTATGGGGGATAGTGAGCAAAACGTTCATAATTTTCCATCCTCATGCTTCAATGAAAACAGAGGCACTCTACTTTACTTTGAGGGAGCAGGCGTATCAAGTTAAAAGTTGGTAGTGTCCCAAACGGATCCGATGTTACGCCGAGTCATCCCGGCCAGGAAAGCCGGGCCTGGTGAAGAAACATACGGCCGTGTGAAAATAAAAATGAAAAGCGCGGCGGCAGGACCGCTCGCGCTTGCAAGATTCAGGTTTCGATTACTTTTTCTCCGCCATTTCCTTGTCGCGTTCTTCCATCGCGGCCCTGCGTGAAAGACGCACACGGCCCTTTTCGTCCACGCCGAGGCATTTGACATGGATTTCGTCACCGATTTTGACAATGTCCTCGGTCTTTTTGACGCGAAAATTGGCCAATTCGCTGATATGAACAAGACCATCCTTGCCGGGCAGGAATTCAACGAATGCGCCGAATTCCTTGATCGTGACGACCTTGCCGCGGTAAATCTTCCCAACTTCGGCTTCGGCGGTCATGCCCAAGATCGCATCACGGGCAATCTTCATGCCCTCCACCGAGACGGAGAAGATGTTTACCGTGCCGTCGTCTTCGATGTCAATTTCGCAACCGGATTCCTCGACGAGCTTTTTGATGTTCTTGCCGCCGGGGCCGATGATCGCGCCGATTTTTTCCGGATTGATCTTGATGGTCTCGATGCGCGGCGCGTATTTGCTGATTTCCTTGCGCGGTTCGGCCAGTGTTTTGGCCATTTCACCAAGTATGAACAACCGGGCGACGCGCGCTTTCTCGACGGCTTCCGTCATCAATTGATGGGGAATACCCTTGAGTTTGAGGTCGAGTTGAAAACCGGTAATGCCCTTTTCCGTGCCGGCGATTTTACAATCCATGTCGCAGTAATGGTCTTCCCAGCCGATGATGTCGGTGAGCAGTTTGTATTGCGTGATTTTGTTGTCGGCGCCGTATTCCGTGCAAATGCCGATACTGATGCCCGCGACGGGGCGAATCAGCGGCACGCCCGCGTCCATCAACGCCAGCGAACCGCCGCAGACCGTGGCCATCGAAGTCGAGCCGTTCGACTCCATAATCTCGCTCGTGACGCGGATGGAATACGGATAATTTTCGAGCGGCATCATCGGCTCAATGGAACGTTCCGCCAGCGCGCCGTGGCCGATTTCACGCCGGCCCGGCCCGGCAATGCGACCGGTTTCGCCGACGGAAAAGTTCGGAAAGTTGTAGTGCAGAATGAATTTTTTCTCCGTGTCGCCACCGGTGTAAGAATCAAATTCCTGCGTGTCGTCGCCGGTGCCAAGCGTGGCCAGCGTGAGCGTCTGCGTTTCACCGCGGCTGAACAACGCCGAGCCGTGCGCGCGCGGCAGAATCCCAACCTCGCTCAAAATCGGACGCACAACGTCAAACGCGCGGCCGTCCAGACGTTTGCCGTCCTTCAAAATCAAACCGCGAACGGCCTCTTTTTGAATGTAATAAAAAGCGTCCTTGATGACGAACTCGGTCACTTTTTCCGCGCCGAATTTTTCGACAAGTTTCGCGCCGACTTCGTTCTGAATCGCCATGCACGCATCTTCGCGCGCCAGTTTGCCGGGCGTGAGCAGCGCGGGAACAAAACGGCCGCCGGCGAGTTTTTTCGCTTCCTGAAGAATTTCGTCAGGAACGATATTGAGCGCGAATTCGCGTTTCTTTTTGCCGGCCCGCGCGACCAGTTCCTTTTGGGCGGCAATAAGCGGCTGGCAACATTCCTGCCCGAATTTCAGCGCGGCATTGAAATCGGCTTCGCTGATTTCCCTGGCCGAACCTTCACACATCACGATGTCGTTTTCATTGCCGACATAAACGAGGTCGAGATCGCTCTCCTTCATTTCTGAATGCTTCGGATTGGCGATGAACTGGCCTTTGACACGACCGACGCGCACTGCGCCGAGCGGCCCGGCCCACGGAATGTCGCTGATCATGAGCGCGGCGGATGCGCCCACGACCGCGAGCATGTCCGGGTCGTTTTCGCCATCCGCGCTCAAAACAATGCTCTGCACCTGCACCTCGTTATACAGGCCTTTTGGAAAGAGTGGACGAATCGGACGATCCGTCAGCCGCGACGTAAGAATTTCCTTCTCCGTTGGACGGCCTTCGCGTTTGAAGTAGCCGCCGGGAAACTTGCCCGCCGCCGCCGCCTTTTCGCGGTAGTCAACGGTCAATGGAAAGTAATCCTGGCCTTCCTTGGCTTTCATCGCGGCGACTGCGGCCACGACGACGATGGTTTCGCCGAGTTGGACGGTTACAGCGCCGTCCGCCTGCTTGGCAATTTTTCCGGTTTCGATGACAATCTGCTTGTCGCCCACTTGGGCGGTGATTTTCTCTGACATATTTCAATATTTCCACAGCCACCGGAGGAACTTCAGTGAACCCCGCTCTTTCGCGGAAGGGCGGGACTGAATGAAATTTCCCAGGGGCAATGGATTTTCTATTCGCGATGTGTTTGGTTTGGGAATTGGGCCGTTCGCGTTCCCGGCTCAAATCCGGATGTGAAGGGCGATTGTAAAAACGCGCCTCTGCAAAAACTTAGTGGCGCAGCTTCAATTTTTTTGTGACCGCCTGATAACGGTTCAAATCCTTGTTCTGCAAGTATTCGAGCAGACGGCGGCGCTGGCCGACCATCATCAGCAGCCCGCGGCGCGAGCTGTGATCTTTTTTATTGTTCTGCAAATGCCCGGTCAAATGATTGATCCGCTCCGTCAACAGCGCAACCTGCACATCCGCTGAACCCGTGTCCCGCGCGTGCAACTTGAACTGTTCGATCGTTTTCGCCTTCACTTCCATAATATTATTCACGTCAACTTAATCGTTTAAGTCTAGACGGTTAAAATATCAGTGTAAAGGACTTTCAGTGTTACTCATTGGGACAACGATGCCAGCGCCAGATGAATCGCCGCTTCGTCCACGGCGTCAGCTTGAAATGCTCCGCCATCCGCAAACCTTCAACCCAGAAAATTTCACCGCCCGCGGTTTCGGCCACAATCAAACTGTGCCGCCGCGCGCGTGGAATTTTTGCGTTCGTGAACAAATCCTGAAGTTTTGCCGCCGACTTGAAACCAATCGGCTGGAAACGGTCGCCTGCGCGCCAATGACGCAGTGTGATTTCATTTCCAATTTTGTCCGCGTCAAAAAATTCACGCGCCTTTTGCGCGCCCGGTAACGAAAATCTCCTGCCTGTGTCCAAGTGCCAGCGGATACGCATTCCATCAAACACCACCTCCCCCGCCCTGCCCTCCAAATTCACCGCGAGTTCGTTCAACCTGAATTCAGCCGACGACCGCGACTTTAAAATCACTCTGCCTGTAGCATCGCGCAAAACGAAGAGTCTGGGGCCAATACTCACCAAACGATCCGCTGATTCCCGGAGTTGTTCAACCAGCTCGAAATCCGTGATCAAGTTGAGATGTACCAGTTGCGATTGCAGCACGCGCCGCTGAACTGCGACGGGCAAATCTTTAAAAACAGTCCCCTCTCCCGGCCGGAGGCCACCCTCTCCCCGCCCGGCGGGGAGAGGGACGGGGCGAGGGGCGCGTTCAATTTTTCGTCTTGAGACGAGCCATTGCCGCGCGGCTTCACCATCCAAATCCGCTTCTGCACCGACGATTTCCATCAGCCGCAAAACCATTTTCGCCAATGCCGGTTGATACTTTCGCCGAAGCAACGGCAGCAATTCGTTGCGAATGCGATTGCGCGGTGCATTGAGCCGCGCGTTTGTCCCGTCTTCACGGAAATGGATTTTGTTCCGTTGCGCGAAATCGCGCAGTTCATCTTTCGTTACATCGAGCAGTGGACGAATAAGCGCAATTTTTCTGTTCACCGGCGATGGCGAATGCCATTTCATTCCAGCCAGACCCTCGCCGCCCGCGCCGCGCAGGATGCGCAGAAAGAACAGCTCGATCTGATCGTCGGCATGATGCGCCAGAGCGACAACGCGGATGCCGCGCTCTTTTGCAGCGCGGACAAAAAATTCATGGCGCAACTTTCGCGCGGCCATCTCGATGGACAACCCGGATTTTTGAGCAAATTGCCTGACGTTTGCGTGCCCGACGACAATGGGCAGTTTCAGCGCCATGGCCGTCTTGCGAACGAGTTGCTCGTCGGCGTTGCTGCTGCGCCCCCGCAATTGGTGGTTGAAATGTGCAATGATCAATTTCCACCTGTGCCGCGCCGAAAGCGCATAAAGGACATGCAACAGCGTCTTCGAATCCAGTCCACCGGACACGGCAACCAGGATTGCCTGACCGCGTTTGAGCAACTTGCGGTTCCGGATGTTTTGCCCGACGTGTTGAAACAAATCAGTCACGCGCCCATGCTACTTCATTGGCGCGACGGGCAAAGCACCGAATCACGGCGCGAGCTTGAGACGGTAGAAACGTTGCGCAAAATTGGTGGCCTGCGCGTCATTGAACTGCCAGACGCCGTTTGTGCCGAGCGTGTTTGTCGCGACGGGCTGCCAACTGACGGGTAAAATGAGGTTCGTCGTCATTTCCAAAATGTAGGTGTAGCCGAGCGCGCCGCCGAGGCTCAAGGTCACGTTACCATCGCCCGCCACCACGATCCCGGTGATGAGCGGTGTGGTGTCGGGCAGCGGCGCGGACGCGATGGTGACGGTCTGGAAATTGGTCCCGCCAAAACCATCGGTAATGGTGCAGGTGAACTGGTCGGCGACGTTGTTGGAGTTGAAATAGACGAGCGCGGTGCCGGTGTTGGTCAATGTGATTCCGTTGGTACTGATGCTGACATCGGCGAGCGAAACGGTGTCACCATCCACATCGCTCCAGTTCGTGGCGAGGTTGGCGATGGGAATGTTCAACGTGAAATTGGCGGTGTTGGTGTAGAAGGCCGGAGCCGCCACCGGCGGATGGTTGGTGACGACTTGCGCGAGCGAGTTGCTGGCCGGCAGATAACTGGCGTCGCCGGTATAAACGGCGGTGATAAAATTCGTGCCGCGCAGCAATGAGGAAATGTTGGTGCTGACGGCAGCGCCAGCGGCCACCGGCTCCGTGTCGAAGACGACGCCGTTGGTGAAAAATTGCGCGTTGCCGCTGGCGTTGGTTGGCGTGATGGCGGCGGTGAAATGCACGTTGTCCTTGAAACCGGATGGATTTTCCGACGAAGCAAGCGCGACAGTTGAAGAAAGCAAATTCACTGTGAGCGTGGCCACGCTGCTGGTGCTGACGCTAAAATTATTTGTGATGAACAAGTTATAATTGCCGCTGCTGTTGGTCGTGACGGCGGTGAGCGTGAGGATATTGCTCGTCGCGCCGGAGATGCCGGCGCCGTTGACAAGGTTGGCGCCGTTTTTGCGCCACTGATAAACGAGCGGCGTCGAGCCGCTGACCGCCGCGCTGAAAACGGCGTTGTCGCCGGACAAAACTGTCAGGTTGGTTGGCTGCGCAGAAAACGCAGGCGCAAAACCAACGGTCAGAACGGCGACGCTGCTGGTTACGGAACCGTGGCTGTTGGTGACGATCAGGTTGTAATTGCCGGAGTTGTTGGTCGTCGCCGCCGTGATGGATAATACGTTGCTCGTCGTGCCGGAGACGTTGCCACCAGCAGGCAGATTGGTGCCGTTGAACAGCCACTGGTAGTTCAACGGCAACCCGCCACCAGCGGTGGCGCTAAATGTGAGGCTGGCGCCGTTGGTCACGGTCTGACTGGTCGGCTGGGTGATGAAGTATGGCAAAGTGAGCGGCGCGAGGGCATTGATCAGGTTCGTTCCGTTCGGAGTACCGAGGCCGGTGCAAAGGTCGTAACCGTTTGTGGCATAAAACAAATTCGGACTACTCGACCACGTGTTGTTGCCGGTTGTGACATCGTGGAAACACACGGCATAGTTTGACCCCGCAGCAATGGCGTAGATGGCCGGATTGATGAATCCGACACTCGACACTCCGTTGGCCGCCGCCTGCTGGTTGACCAGCGCTACGAAACCAGCCCACAACGGCGCGGCACAACTCGTGCCGCCAAATTCGCCGCTGGTGCCGTTGCCGTATGCGACATAAACATTGTCAGCGGTCAAGGCCACATCGGGAATATTCCGAAAACTGGTCGAGCCGCCTCGGCCTGCCATATTGTTGACGTTCGTCTGCCAGCTTGGAATGGAATAATGGCTGCTGATGCCGCCGCTGCTGCCGACGCCGCCGCCCCAGTTCCAAACCGTCTCTGAACTGTAGGCGGCGTTTGCGCCAGTCGTCAAAGTCGTTCCGCCCGCTTGCGTGATGTATGGGTTGCTGGAAGGCGTATTGTACAATGAAGTCTTGTCAACTCCGTTGACCGAGTGTGACCCGGTGGTGAAAGCATCGCTGTCGCCGGACGCGTTGAAAAAGGATTGTCCCATCGCAGCCATGCTCTTGAAAATAGTGTCCGTGGTCGTTTCCGGCCCGCCGCTCCAACCCCAGGAAGAGGACAGATTTTTCACCGTGTTGCTGTCGGCTAACATCGAGTTTAAGATGTCGTTGGGGATGAAATTGGCTGGATTTCCCTCAAAGACGACAATTTTAGCCAATCCCGGCGCGATGGCCATGGCCAGTTCGATATCCAGTGAAACCTCGGGATTGCCGCTGTTGGTACCGGTAGTTGGCACGCCGTTGTAGCCGTCCAGCAAAACCGTCTGGATCGGGATGTTCGTCCGCCCGTTTCCCGCCGCCGTCGCATAAGCGGCAATATCGTTGGAATAAAAACCATCGGCCTCAAACAGCCCGACTATTTGTCCGGCACCAGCCAACGTCGCGCCCGGTACATAAGCGTTGCGAAAATCGTTGCCAAAATAGGCGCCGGAGCTGTCCGGAGCAGAACCATTTTGGGGCCTGGCGTTCGCCACCACCGCCGCATCCATCCGATGCAGCCTCGGGTGCGGTCGCGAAAAATCGCTTAAGCCTTGAATATCAACCATGGGCAAAGCCGCGTCCACCGTTGGCTCCGTGTCCGGCGCAAAAAAATTGCGCGCCTCCGTCGGATGCCGGTATGTCCGCAGCGTGATGTGAAACGCCTTTTCAACCGCCGCCGCCGATCCGGTCACGTCAAGCAGAAGCCGGTTGCCGTATGTGCCGATGACAGCCAGGCCGTTCGCGCGCGCAAAATCTTTTACCTCTTCGTAATCCTGTTCCGTCGGGCCGAACCGCGCGGTAAACTCTTCCGGCGTTAGAAATTGGCGAAAGTTCGGACTGGCCGGGTTGTAAAGCTGCGCAAGAAAATCGTCCAAACCGGCTGGGTCGCGCAATGGCAGGCCGATGGCCAGCCGCAACTGATTCGTCGCCGGCAACCGGCCTGTTGGCTGTAAATGAAATTGCGCCACCGCCGCCGGCACATGGCCATATAAAACCTGTCTGCCAGAACTCTGGGCGCAGGCCGCCAACGGGAGAAATACCACCGCGCACGCGATGGCTATAAACCGTCCGCCAAATAATCGCCTGGCAAATTTAACGGGCATGCCGTTTTGCATGGAATTACTTATACAGACAACTCTCGTAATTTTCGCGCCAAAAAAACACGGACTGCAGAGCAGTTTAACGCAATTTAAGGAAACTTCAAAGCACCATTAAATTGGGTGTGCCGAAAAATAATTGCTGCATCGTCTCCGCGCCATTAACGTCCATTTGTGGCCGTCAAATTCACCATTCTCGGCAGCGGTTCAGGCGGCAACTGCGCCTATCTCGAAACCGCTGAAGCCCGCGTGCTCGTGGACGCCGGGTTCAGCCCGCGTCAAATCCGCCAGCGCCTCGCCGGAATCGGTCGCGCGCCGGAAAATCTCACCGCCATTCTCGTCACGCACGAACACAACGACCACATTTACGGCCTGACCGGAATCGCGCAAAAGCTGAACATTCCAATTTATTGCAACCGCGCCACAAAAGAAGCGTTTGAATTTCAATTGCAAACCAAATTCAATTGCAATTTGTTCGAGACTGGCGTGAGTTTCGAAATCGGCGACGTGCTGGTGGACACGTTCACCATTCCGCACGACGCCCATGACCCCGTTGGCTTTCTGCTTCACACCGCCGCGGGCAACATCGGTTTCGTCACCGACCTCGGCCACATGACGAAGCTGGTCATTGAACGGGTCCGTTCTGCCAACGTTCTCGTGCTCGAATCCAATCATGATGTGAAAATGTTGCAGGATTGTGTCCGCCGCCCATGGAGTCTCAAACAGCGCATCCTTGGCCGACACGGCCATCTCTCGAACGAAGCCGCCGCTGAAGCTGTTGCGCAAATCATGTCCGCCGAATTAAAACACCTCTACCTCGCCCACTTGAGCCGCGAATGCAACAAACCTGAACTCGCCCGACGGGTGATGAACGAACGCCTTCAACAGATCGGCGCGACCCACGTTCAACTCCAACTCACCACGCAAGACGCGCCTTGCGCCACGTTGGAATTGTAAATGAACTACGGATGAGGAGTGGGCGCGGCCTATTTCGCCCGCGCCAAGTGTTGCTGCATCCAGACCTTGCCTAATTCCGTCAACGTCTCCTTCTGGAGCATTTTCTCAATCAGCGGGAAAACGGTCAGTTCTTCGCGGCGGAAGTGTTTGCGCGACTCGAGCAGCGCCGCCTTTAGTAATCGTTGCGCATCGGACAACGTGGCCGCCGTTTGCACCTGTCTCAGGTGGTCGTCAATTTCGTCGTGGTCCTCGTGCAACCGGTCGAGCTGGCCTTTCTGATCGAGCGCATGATCCAGGGCGACGAACGCCAAATTTGTTTCCGCGTCGCCATGGTCTTGCAGCAATGCCTCCACCAAACCGGCCAGCATCTTTGCCTCCTCCAGCCTTTTTAGTTTCGGCAAAGCCCGTTCGATCTGATCAAATACGGTTAAAAACACTGCATGTTCAGTGATTAAAACTTCCGTAATGTTCATCATTAGTTTCATCTTCGCATACCCGCGCGGAAAACTCAACCTCAATTTCAGATTGGCGGCTTACGCCGGCGAGCAGCGGAAAGAGTGAGACCGCGAAAGCGCTTTCGTTTCCGCGCCCAAACAGAAACAATCGGCACGTGGCCACATTACGCATCCAGAAGATTGATTCGTTCGACGCGCCAGAACTGCGGCCTTACGTGACAATGAAGCGACCGCTGGAGCACGAGCGGCAAGGCATTTTCGTCGCGGAAGGGGTCAAGGTTGTGAAACGGCTGCTCGAAAGCCGTTTTGCCGTCCTTTCCGTCGTGCTGCCGGAAAAATGGCTGGATGATTTCCGCCCGTTGCTCGAAGCACGAACCGAACCCATCACTGTTTATCTCGCCGAAAAGAAATTTCTGGAGGGATTGACCGGTTTTTCAATGTTCCAAGGCGTGCTCGCCATCGGGAAAATTCCCCCGCCCGTTTCACTCGACGACATTTTGTCCAAAAACCCCACCCAGGCTTCGCCGGGGCGGGAACCCCTGCTCCTCGTGGCCATAGACGCGCTCGCGAACGCGGAAAATCTGGGCGCGCTTGTCCGCAACTGCGTTGCCTTCGGCGTTCATGCGTTGCTCGTCGGCGAAACCTCCAGCAGTCCGTTCCTCCGCCGCGCCGTCCGAAATTCAATGGGCACGATTTTACAATTGCCGGTGGTCGAGCTGGCCAAGCTTGGCCAGAGACATCGTTTCACCACAAAGCCACACGACACAGGCCTGACGCTGACGCAGTGCTTGAAAGAGTTGCGCGGTCGCGGTGTTCGTTGCATTGCGGCGCATCCGCACGCGAACGGCAAAACGCTGTCGCAAGCTGATTTTTCCGGTGATTGTTGCATCGTCTTCGGCAGCGAAGGCTATGGTATTTCTGCGCCTGTGCTGGAAGCGTGCAATGAGGCAGTCGCCATTCCGATGCCGCCGACGGTGGATTCGCTGAACGTGGGGGCGGCTGTGGCGGTGTTTCTTTACGAAGCCAATCGTCAGCGGAAAAAGGTTTGAACCATAAAGGCACAAAGGCGCAAAGTTATTCCTCTTCGCGTCTTCGCGTCCTGGTGGTTAATGAAAGTGGAAAACTTTTTGATAAATCCGGCGAATTGCTTGACGCCATTTCGCCAGTGCGTTTCTGAATTCCGCCGGCAATGGAAAGCCGCAGCGAACCGAGACGCGATAATACGCCGGCGCGTCGTCCGGCAAAACGGTTTCGCCCTCGTAACTCCACCGGCGCAAGACGCCCTCAACGCGGCGCAATTGCCGGTAATTTTCGATTAATTTATCCGCGTCCGGAAAAACACCGTTGATGCGGCCACGCTCGAGCGCATGCAGCGTGTTCGCCTCCTGCCAGCCGTGTTCGAGGCATAACGCCTGTGCGATGAACTCCGCGTCCATCAAACCACCCTTGCCGGTCTTTATGGCCAGTTCATCCTGTCCGTGCGGCGTGCGCTCCGTTTCGATGCGCATCCGCATTTGATGAATTTGCCTATTCCAATCCGGCTTGAACGCGGCCAGCGGACGACTGGGCTTGGAAAAATTGGCGAGTAACGCGGCCAGCTTCTGGAATTTTTCGCCCAGCGCCAGATCGCCGGCGACCGGTCGCGACCGCGTGAGCGCCTGAATTTCCCAAAGCTGCGCGCGCCGACGGTAATAATTACTGTAAGCGTCGAGCGTATTGACGAGCAGACCTTTTTCACCATCGGGACGCAACCGCGCGTCGACACGGAATACAATTCCCTGCTCCGTCCGGCGCGAAAGCAATTCCATCACTTCCGCCGCCACTCGCTGGAGTTCGGACAAATTTTTCGCTTTCGAGTCCGCGACAAAAACAACGTCGAGGTCGGAGCCATAATCGATTTCGCAGCCGCCGAGCTTGCCGAAACCGATGATGACGAACGGCGACTTTTTGATTTTATTTTTGCGCATCACAACTTCAAGCGCGTATTGCAAACAGGCATCGGCAAGCGCGGAAAGTTCAGTGAGATTTTGTTCAAGATCAGCAAGGCCGAGAATGTCGCGCAAACCGAGTCGCATCAATTCGGCCTCGTGATAACGGCGCAACCAGAAAAATTGGTCCGCATCCTTCAATCCGTAACGTAAATCCTTTAAAATCTCCGCGGTTGTTTTGCACTGGCGCAATCGTCCGGCGGCAACCAGATCATCAATCAAATCCGGCGTGCGGATTGCGACTTCGGCCAAAAACTCGGAGCGGTCGAACAACAACATCATCAATTCAAACAGCGCCGGATTACCATTCCACATTTCGAGCAGCGGCGCGCGCGCCCCATACACGCCGATGAAATTGACCAGCCGCGTGAGCACGCGGTCGGGATCAGACAGAATTGGCGATTGCGGATTGCGGACACCGACTCCGGTCGCGTGCTCGCGCAGTAGCGGAGTTGCGGATTGCGAATCGTCAATTTGAGACTGACGCGGGCAAAGGGCAAAAAAAGTCGGAATCAATTGGCGCGCCAACTCCGTCGTGCGCGGCGAGACGTGAACGTCGCCCGGCCCTTCGGCAAATTCCTTGAGCAAACGGACCGCGTTTTCCGGATCGCGAAATGAATGTGCAGCAAGCAGTTCCTCCCATTTTCCCCTGGAAGCGTCGAATTCCTCCGGAAAAATTGTTTGCATCCGCAATGATTCGTTCTTGAGCTGTTTTTCGTAAATGCGCCGGACGTTTCCGGTGTGCGTTTGCAGCGCCAATTTGAACCCTTCCAAAGACTTGAAATCCATCAACCGCGCCAGCCGTAGTTGCGCCCGCCGGTCATTGGGAATCGTGTGCGTCTGCAAATTGTTTTCCATTTGCAGACGATGTTCGACATCCCGCAAAAACCGGTAGGCGGCGCCCAGTTGTGACACTTCGTCCTTTGAAAGCAGGTTGTATCGCTCAAGTTTTTCAAGGCACGGGAGCGTTTGCGAAACCTGCAAAAAGGGGAACCGCCCTGCGTGCAAGACCTGCAACGACTGGATGATGAACTCAATTTCACGAATGCCGCCGCGACCGAGTTTCACGTTGCTCTCCAATTCGTCCGCCCCCACAACTTCATTCTCAATCCGGTCCTTGACCGCGGCGACTTCATGCAAAATGTTCTGGCTGATGGAGGGCGGAAATCGAAATGGCTGGATCATTTCCAGAAATTCCGCCGCCAGGGTTTCATCGCCGGCAACGTGCCGCGCTTTGATCAGCATCATGCGCTCCCACGTTTGGCCCCATTGCGAGTAATAATTTTCGTAACTTTCGAGCGAACGGCACAGCGGCCCGGCATCGCCTTCGGGCCGCAAACGCAAATCAATGCGGAACAAAAAACCTTCCGCCGTTGGGCGTGATATTTCCGCAATGAATGTCTCCGCAAGTTTGCTGAAAAAATGGTGATTCGACATCACGGCGCGCGGCATTTTTTTCTTTGCAGGCGGTTCTTTGAAGACTTCCCCTTCGTCGCTGTAGACGAAGAGCACGTCCACGTCGGAACTATAATTAAGTTCCTGCCCGCCGAGTTTGCCCATGCCAAGCACGCAAAAGGCCGTCGCCTGCCAATGACCATTTGCGTCTTGATGGAAGGGCCGGCCAAAACGCCGGGTGAATTGTTGCCAGGCGATGCGCCAGACAGCCTCAAGACAAACATCGGCGATATCAGACAGTTCGTGCGTGATTTCGACAACGTTGCTCAAGCGGGCAAGGTCGCGCGCAGCGATACGGAGCATTTCCCGCTGTTTGAAGCGACGCAATTCGGCCAGAGCGCCGGCGTAATCGTCCTCTCGCAATCGCGGCTCAAGGAAACTTTTAACCTCATGCCGAAAACCTTGCGCACGGCGCGCATGTTGAAGTCGCTCGAAGTCGAGTTGTGGCAACCATTCCGGATGCGCGAGAAGCAGGTCGCCGAGCGCTTGCGAGCCGCCAAATAGCGCAATGAGGACACGAATGGAGTCGGCGGAGAGTTTTTCAAGTTGCCTCTGCGCGGCTGTTGCGGCAAGCGAATCAAGAAAGTGTTTGGAACGCTCCGGATCCGCAGAAGCCTTCAGCGCCTTTGTCCAAAACGTTTTTTTCACAACGAAGCATGTCAATCATCGGCCGGCCGATTCGTGGTCAGCTTTTATTTCCAAATTTTCCATGGAGCTTTGCCGGATTTCCAGAGGTTGTTCAAAACCTCAAATTCGTGCAGCGTGTCCATGTGATGCCAAAAGCCTTCGTGGGCATACATCATTAATTCCCCATCCTCGGCCATGCGTTGCAATGGTTTGCGTTCCAAAACCAAATCCTCACGATCATTGAGGTAACGGTCAAAAACGCTGCTGTTAAAAATAAAAAAACCGCCGTTGACATAGACTGCGCTCATCTCGGGTTTTTCATTAAACCTGGCAACAGAAGAGCCTTTTACAACCAACTCGCCAAACCGGCTTGGCGGATGAACACCGGTAAGAGTGGCAATTTTGCCATGGGATTGATGAAACTTTTTGAGCGCGCCGATGTCAATGCTGCCCACGCCGTCGCCGTAAGTAAGGGCAAAAACACCTTCAGACTCCAAATAACGCCGGGCGCGCCAAAGTCGCGCGCCGGTCATGGCCTTTTCTCCAGTGTCAACCAACGTAACGCGCCATGGCTCGGAAGAGGGTTGGCGAATAATCAGGCAGTTGGAATCGTTTCGGCTGGAGTCTGGCGTCACATCGTTGGCATGCGCGGCGTCATTCAGGAAAAACTCACGGATACATTCGCCTTTGTGGCCGAGAAGCAAAACGAATTCATTGCAACCATGGGCGCTGTATAGTTTCATGATGTGCCAAAGAATCGGGCGATTGCCGATGGGCGCCATCGGTTTGGGAATGACTTCGCTTACCTCGCGAAAGCGAGTGCCTTGTCCGCCGCAAAGAATGGCTACTTTCATGCAATAATGCCCGGACTGCCTGATAATATGCGCGCCTACACCGGCACTCTTTCAAACCGAATGTCTCCATCCGGCGCCGGCGGGGGCGGTGCAATTTTTATAAACAAACCGCGCCAGAAACCCAAGCCGTAAAGAATGTTTGTCAATACTATCAATGGCAAGGCGCGCGCAGCCAAAGAAAATTTGCTCCGTGCGGCAACACAAATCGTTTGTATCAGTACAGCCGAAATGTAAAGCGCCAGTGGCAACAGAAACAGCATCTGCCATTTTGGCGGACAGAAAATGCCGGACAAAAATGGCAACACCAGCAAATAGAGGCAAAGCAGCGGTGGAATGAAATTGGGCAGCGAGGCAAACGTCGGATGCAACCGGAACTGCTGCGCGCGCCCGCCGCCATAGTAAAGAAGCATTTTGGCGTATGCGCGAAGGTTGGCGCGTGGACGGCGATGGACAAAGAATTCCGGGTCGTAAAGCAATTTGCCGCCGCGTTTCTGGACGCCGTCCATCATGGCATTTTCCTCATTTGGCACCAGTTTGGGATCGAAGCCGACTTCGAGCACGGAGGCGCAGCGGGCAATGAGGTTGCAGGAAATCAATTCCTTCTCGCCGGAAGCGCGGAGTTTGCCCACGGCGCGATAACGGGCACAACTGGGGCCGAATGCCAGCCAACTGCCCATGACCAACCCCAAAACCCGCTCGAATTGCGGCGCATCCGGTGGACAGATGTTTGGTCCGCCCACCATTTTCACGGTTGGATCGGAAAAATGCTTGATTGCCCGATTCAAATTATCCGAGGGGGCCACCGAATCATCGTCTAAAAAATAGACCAGTTCGCCGCGAACCGCCTTCAGCCCGGCGTTGCGTTTAACGCCCGGCCCGATGGACAAATCCGTGGTGCGCACAACCACGATTTCCAGTTTCTCGCGCGGATAATCAAATTGACGCGCGGCAGCGGCGGACTTGACCTCCGTTTTGTGCGGATGAACGGGAATGAGCACGCTTACCATAGGCAAGTCGTTATTCATGGCGCATAGGTTATAAAGTGTGGGATTCGGAGTTCCAAGCCAAAAACCCTTTTGCAATCCGGTTCACATCGGGTGCAACGGCAGTCTGGCGTTTTTTTTTGACAACTTCCAGCAGTCATTTAGAGTGCTTGGGCTTTGGATGGGGTCGTAGCTCAGTTGGTAGAGCACCACAATGGCATTGTGGGGGTCAGGGGTTCGAACCCCCTCGGCTCCACCATCTAATGTTTGCAAGCGTTTCGTGAGATTTTGGCCGTGAATACAATCGCTTTTTCAACTGTTCACTTTTGATAAAATACGAAACTTCACATATCTAACACGAACCGTTACATATTTTTGACCAAAAAATCGGGCACAAAGTGGCACAAACTGGCATTAAACGAACGAAATTCGCGCCGGTCGGGAAAGAGATCGTGACCATGAAAACCATCATATTTTGCATTCTCTGTATTTTGGCGCTCTCCTTGCAGGCGCAGACCAACAGCGGACTGCATTTGGACATTCTCGTTTGCTCGAATAAAACCTACGAAAATTGCACCATCATTCGTGTGACGCCAGCCTATGCCGTCGTGGAATTTTCCGGCGGCTTGGACAAAGTGCCGTTGGCTGAACTGCCGGATTCCTACAAACAAAAATATGGCTATGATTCGAAAAAGGCTGAGGCTTTTTTACAATCAGAGAAACAAACTATTGCTACGCGTCATGCCGCTTTCCTTGCCGCACAAGCTGCGATTCAAAAAGCACAACTCGCCGCGGTGGGACCTGTGCAAACAATTCAAATTAAATCCATTCTTGATGATCGATTCGCATATCCCAAATGCTTCATTAGTTCTGGTGAGAGTGGCGGCTTTAGTGGCGCTGTTTTCTTGCGGAATATTCCCGTCGAAGTAAAAAATTTCATTCTTAAAAAGAAACAGTTGGAAAATGACATTCAAATTCTCCAAGACAAACAAATTGTCGTCACCTCCACTGTGCGCAATACAGATGATCCCGCCTTCGATAGTTGGCTGGCCACGCAAAATGCTCTTTCCGACGCTAAAGAAGCTAAGGCCGAAAAGTTACGTCAAATGAAAGAGCAACTCGATAAAATGGAAACCGATGCTGATGATTATACTTCAACGATTGCCTATCCTACTGGACAAACTTACGCCGGAATTCCAATATGGGAATGCGCTCAAAATTAAAATATGCTCGTCACCTGTCCCTGCAATTACTGCGAACAGAATATCGAATTTGAAGCCGCCGATTTTGTTCAAAGTGGTGTAGGTATCAGTTCAATCTTTGGGCAGACCATTCCTTGTCCGCACTGTGGTAAGGACACTATTTTGACGATGCCCCTTTCTAAAAAGGGGACTTCGATGGTGTCCACAAAAGAATTACGCGGCAGAACCAAACTCATCGTCCTTGGCATTGCGGCTTTGGTGCTGGCAATTATTTTTACAATCACATGGAAATTTCCCGATGCGGTAAGCGGCATTTCAGTCGGAGTTTTTTCCGGCGGAGCAGCAATCCTTGTGCTCATCATCGCGGCACTCCTGCTTGTGCTGGCAATTTTCTGGCTGATTTTCCCGTGGATGGTTTACTCCATGCTCAAAAAAATAGAGCGAAACACACGGAAATAACGTCACGCATCCTCTACAAAACTCGGCACAGATTCCCCGCCGCGTTATTTTTTCAACAAATCACCGTTAATTTTTCTCAATAGCATTGTGGGGGTCAGGGGTTCGAACCCCCTCGGCTCCACCATCCTACGCCCAGAACCGACGCTTGGAAGTTTCGAGCGTAGGATGGTGTCCTCCGTAGTCCCGCCATGCGGGACGAAGGAGGACTTTCACGCCACGAGTTCCGAGCTACGGATGGCAGGCCAATTCTAATTTTGACAAACTTGGGCTTGCTTCACTTTTTTTGTGGAGATTACAAGAGGCTGCACTCTTCTCAAAAAAAGCGGCGATTCCCGGCGCTAATTTAACATCCGGCTCCGCGTCAACTTTATGCCGAACTCCAATAATTTCCGCACATCAGCATCTGACTTTGCCTCGGCGTAAATTCGCAGGATCGGCTCCGTGCCGGAACCGCGCAACATCAGCCATGAAGAATCTTCCGCGGTAAATTTGACGCCATCGAATGTCTTCATGCCGGTCAATGGCGAGCGCAACAATTTTGCCGGCGGATGGTTCTTCAAAAAATCCATCAGTGACGCGCGTTTCTCCATCGGATAATGCGTGTCAATTCTTCCGTAGCGATGCGGACCGAATTGTTTATCCAATTTCATCAACAGCCTGTTGATGGATTCGCGTTCGGTCGCGAGCAATTCAAGCAACATCAAACCGGCCAGGATACCGTCGCGTTCGGGGATGTGACCGGGAAAACCGATGCCGCCGCTTTCTTCCGCGCCAAGCAGCACATCGCCCTTGAGCATCTCGGCACAAATATACTTGAAGCCGACGCCGGTTTCGACGAGCGGCAGCCCATAGGCCGCGCATATTTTGTCCACCATCGAAGTCGTCGTGAGCGCTTTCACCACACGTCCCCTGCCCTTGCGGTTCACAATCAGATGATGCAGCAGCAGGCAGATGATCTGGTGTGTCGTGAGCGCATTACCGTGACCGTCCATGCCGCCAATGCGGTCGGCATCGCCGTCGGTCACGAGACAAAAGTCGTGGGGATGTTTTTTTAGAAATTTTCGGCTGGGGCCGTAATTGTCTTTTATCGGCTCGGGATTAATGCCGCCGAATAAAACATCATGCCGGGCATTGAGTGTCGTGACTTTGCAAGTCGTGCCTGCGAGCAGTTGTTCAAAGCAGCCGGCGCCGACGCCGAAAAGCGCGTCGTGCGCGAAACGCAGTTTCGATTTTGCGATGAGCTTGAAGTCCACGAGTTTTTTGAGCGCGGCAAAATGCGCCGGGCGGACATCGGCAATGGTGATTTGACCGGATTTTACGGCTTCAGCCAGCGGCGTGGTTTTGACCGGATTGCGGTCGAGAAAACTTTCGACGGACCGGCACGTTTTGGAATCGCTGGAGCCGCCATAGTACGATTTGAGCTTGAACCCATTGAAGATTGGAGGGTTATGACTGGCGGTAATCATCACCCCGCCGACGGCATGCAGATTTTTAACGGCGAACGAAACCGACGGCGTTGGCGTCGGCTCCGGCGTGAGAACGACTTGAAAGCCGTTGCCCGCGAAAACTTCCGCCGTTGTCTGGGCAAATTTGTCCGAGAACAACCGCCGGTCGTAACCGACGACAACTTTCAGTTCATGCCCGAAGACTTTGGACTTTGGACTTTGGACTTCAGACTTCCAGTGGTCCGCCGTCGCCTGCGCGACACGCGCGACATTGGCAAACGTGAAATCCTCCGCGATGACTGCGCGCCAGCCGTCCGTGCCGAATTTGATGTTCATACTGCGAAAGTCAAAGCTTCAAATCCGCCAGCGCCGGGTCGTGGGCATTGATAATTTGACGCATTTTTTTGACGGCGGCGCGCATGTTGTGCTGGCGGAACAGGGCCGTGCCGGCGACAAACGTGTCGGCACCGGCACGGGCGCACTCGGCGACAGTCTGGTAATTGACACCGCCGTCCACCTCGATGCGATAGGAAAGCTTTCGTTCACGCCGCCATATCTCGGCCTGCTGGATTTTGGGCAGGCATTCGTGGATGAACGACTGGCCGCCGAAGCCCGGATTGACAGTCATCACAAGCAGCAAATCAATCTGGTCGAGATACGGCAGGACTTCGGTGATGGTGGTGGGCGGATTGACAGCCATGCCGACTTTTTTGCCGAGCGATTTAATTTTCCAAATGAGCGGGGTGACCTGCTGGTGAAGTTCGACATGGATGGTGATTCCATCCGCGCCAGCCTTGGCAAAAGGTTCGATCAAAATTTCCGGTTGCGAGCACATGAGGTGAACGTCGAAAAATATTTTAGTCAGGGGACGAATGGCGCGCACGACTTCCGGCCCAAAGGAAATGTTTGGGACGAAATGCCCGTCCATGATGTCGAGGTGCAGCCAGTCGGCGCCGGAACGGTCGGCTCGTTCGACTTCCTTGCCGAAGCGGGTGTGGTCGGAGGCGAGCAGCGAAGGCGCGATAATCATGCGCGAAATTTAAGCGAATAGCGCGGCAAAGAAAAGCTGGAAAGATGCGCGCCGCTCAAACTCATTTACCATCGAGGCAGCGGCGCACGGTCAGCGCGAGTGTTTGCGGATGGTAGGGTTTCTGTAAAAAGTTCAGTTCCGGATCCAATTTAAAATCCTTGCCAACGATGTCGGCGCTGTAGCCACTGCTGAAAATGACTTTAAGGTTCGGCCGCTCGTTGCACAATGTTTCCGCCAGTTCGCGACCATTCATGTTGTCGGGCATCACCAAATCGGTAAGCAGGAGGGCGATTTCGTCCTTGTGATCACGCCAGATTTCGATGGCCTCAACTCCGCTGCCTGCCGACAAAACTTTATAACCGTATTTGCCCAACACTCGTGAGACGAGTTCGCAGAGGGGCGGTTCATCTTCGACGAGCAAAATGGTTTCGTTGCCGCCGCGAACGCTGATTTGTGCCGTCAGTTTTTCCTTCACCGCCTCCGATCCGGCATAGGGAATGTAAATGCGAAATGTCGTGCCCTTATCAGGCTGGCTATCCACTTCAATCCATCCCTGGTGTTGCTTTACAATGCCATAGACAGTCGCCAATCCCAGACCAGTGCCTTTGCCAACCTCTTTCGTGGTAAAAAATGGCTCAAAGACCCGGTGCAAATTTTCAGGCGTAATGCCAATCCCGGTGTCCGTAACGCTAAGACAAACGAAACGCCCGGCGTGTGATTCGGATTGTCCGCCGCCGTAAGTTTCGTCCACATCCACAATGGCAATGCGGATGGCGAGCTGGCCGCCTTTGGGCATGGCATCACGCGCGTTGACAGCAAGGTTCAACAATACTTGCTCCAACATGCTGGCGTCGGCTTCGACTGTTGGCGGTGGTTGACAATAATTTAATTGCAACGACACGTCCTCGCCCAAAAGCCGGCCAAGCATGTTTGTCATGTTGCCGACGACCTTGTTCATGTCCAACCGTTTTGGTTGAATGAGCTGGCGCCGGCTGAAGGTGAGCAATTGCCGTGTCAAACCGGCGGCGCGTTCGGAGGCCTGGACGATTTGCTGTGCGGATTTCCCGGCTGATTCGTGGAGATTTGCCGCCATGAGCAATGCGGCATGTCCCTGAATAACGGTTAGAATGTTGTTAAAATCGTGCGCGACACCGCCGGCGAGCTGGCCGATGGCTTCCATTTTTTGTGATTGCCGCAATTGCTCCTCCAACTGCCGCTGCATCGTGACGTCGCGGAACAAACTCAACATCAGCAACGGGCGTTCATGGAGCTTGATGAACGAGTCAATAATTTCCAACATCACTGTGTTCCCATTGTGCAAAACATACTGGCGCTCACGCCTGTGCCGGGGAGTGGGGTTAAGAAAGGATTCACGGTGTTGCTCGATCATTTTTCCCCGATCCTCGGACGCGGCGTAAATCACTGTAAATGGTTCGCCTTCCAAAGCCTGCACCTCCATGCCGACCAACCGGCAAAACGCGTCATTGACGGCAACGATGATGCCGTCTTCATTGGCCAGCCGCAGACCGGTCACTGAATTTTGCCAGACGGAGCGGAATAACATTTCCGAACTTTGCAAGGCTGCTTCGGCTTCGCGACGCTCGGTG
>Ga0187873_1000617_pt1 | contig 34811 bp, 30 predicted proteins | sample June2016WEW_16_1_2_FD_133012 | JGI IMG/M metagenome (GOLD analysis project Ga0187873, IMG submission 133012) | Peatland microbial communities from SPRUCE experiment site at the Marcell Experimental Forest, Minnesota, USA - June2016WEW_16_100 | ecosystem: Environmental > Terrestrial > Soil >...
ATGCAGCTGATAAGCGCGGATTTCTTCCGCCCCCAGCTTGGCGGGAGACTTGCCGAAGTGCCGGGCGAAGCGCGCGACAGCAGCGATGTAGGTGCGTTGCGTTTCAGGCGAGTAGTTGCGGAGTTGCAATTCCTCCAGCATCCGTCTTCGTAATTCGGTCATTCAAACCTCCTCTCAGAAGTTGAATAATCCGAATCGCGGTGGAATGCCAGCGGTTACCTGCCGCGCAGCGGCTTAGTACAAACACACTTGCCGTATCATATTCCGGTGGAAACCGTTCCACCTCATTAGTCGAGAGCGCCTGCAAAAAAAACTCGCCTGCACGATGGCATCGTGCAGGCGAGGCAGATCAAAGAGGGGTCGCTTCCGAGACGCCGGGATCTTAAGTGCCCCGTTCACCCGGAAACGCTATTGAGGCAGCTTTGGTTTCTGTCCGGGCCTTGTGCTTATGCCGCGCACGAACCGACATGCTTTCTCGCTTGCCGTCGCACCGTACAGAAAACGCTAAACTTTGTCGAACTCTAAACTCGAAGGCCCCTGACACTCTGCGTGCGCCACGCTGGCTAGGTTGCCGCCTTTGCTTCCCACACCAGCTTCCAGGGGCCTTCGTCTGATGCTAACAGTTTCTCCCACCGAAGCGACCTTCGCTGTGACGGCTGTCACCATCGTTGGTGACGGAAGGAATGTCGGGCACAGGACCTCGGCGCTCGGCTTCAGGCGTTGGGAGCAGGAGCCCGGTGCTGGAGGGGATTACAGAGCCTGGCAATCTTCAAGCCCCCGAGAGCCATCGCTGTGAAACACTGAAGCAGCATTGGCTTATATGTTTACTTTTCGATGATTGGCAAAGACACGCACCAGGCGTGGGTTTTTCAAGACCAATTGCTCGAGTTGCTCGGTGACTTCCGTGTGCGGCGCGGATCGGAGAAGGGCCTCGACTGCAGCCTCGGCGTGGCCGGACGCCGTTCGCACGAGCTCGAACATAAAATCATACGCGGCTGGCTGCCGGGTGAGAGCGATAGCGGAGAGGAGCACTGAACGGAACCACGGATCCCGCGCCCCGTGAAAGCGTTCGCGCAATGCCTCAAAAGCCTCGGGAGAGTGGGTGCCGGCGATGGCCAGCGCGGCCTCGCCTGCGACGTCATCCCCGGCGGCGAGGAAGCGGCTGACCCAAGGAATCGCCACCGCGCCTTCGATTGCCAGGACGCCGGTGTAACAGGCGCCGAGGATTTCCGGCTCGTCGGCGCCAAGAATCGCCCGCAGGCGGAGCAAAAGAGCAGCGGAGTGCGAGCCGACCGACTCGACGGCTCGGGCGGCCTCCAGGCGGACGGATTTGTCCATATCTGCAAACAGCTCGGTGAGGTACCCCAGCAGCTCTCTCTCCGGCAGAGCGCGGCATCCGACCAAGGCGTGCGCGCACGTCGCCCGCAGGGCGCCGGCGGTGTCGGACTGGCCTCCCCAGACAGGCTCGAACTGGATGTGTCGCATCCCTCGTAGAAAGACCTCGGGGTCGTCACACTCCAGCGTGCTGAGCGCGCGGCTTAATGAGTGCTTGGCCCAGCACTGCGGGTCGCTTTTGACAGGGTCGATGAAGAAGCGGTCGAAGGCCGCCAGCAGTTCAGGCATCAGCTCGGCCCGGCGGAATTCTCGAACCAGATCAGCCGCCTTCCCGACCACATAATTATTGCGATGAGCCAGCGCCTTGCGTAATGGCTCGATGGATGCCTCAGCCGTCTCGTGACGCAACGCGTCGAGCGCAGCGAGTTGATCTTCAAAGCTCCGCTTGCCGGCCATCCCTCGCAGTGTAACCCAAACGCGTGGCGCGGCTCTATGCTTGTAGCGCGAAGCTGGGTTTTTGGCGTTGAGGGTCCTCCAGCTTCGCGCGTGAACGATGTAGAGCAGCGGCAGAGCCTGACCTGAAGACCCGATGGGGCCGCACGACGGGCCCCGCGATACTCCCTCCGACTGACAGCGGTCGCGATCTAAGTTCTGTAGCCAATCCTGCTTACCTTATGTAAGCTCATGCGTCGAACTGAGTGTGGGGACGGTACGAGCGACTCAGTGATGGATGGCTGCTTGAGTCTTGCCGGTGACATTCCCGTCGAGCGAGCATCCCTGGCGGGAGAAAACGAGGGCGCCCTCATCCGCCGGGCGCAACACGGCGATCGTGCCGCGTTCGACGCGCTGGTCCGCCTGTATGACCAGCACGTGCTGCGGCTGGTTCTGAAAGTGGTCCAGTCGCCGGATGAGGCGCGGGATTTGTACCAAGAGGCATTTTTGAAAATTTACCGGTCGCTGACGCGCTTTCGCTTCGAGTCGCGCTTTTCCACCTGGCTCTACCGCGTGGTGATGAACGTCTGCTTCGACTATCTTCGCCGGCAAAAGGCGCGCGACGAGGTTCAGGGCGTCGCAGACGAAGACAGCGACACGGATTTCTTCCATACGATTGCGGACAACCAGCCGGGGCGCGACCCGGACCGCACGCTGCGGGCGGGAGAGATTCGGCGGCGCATCGAGCGGGCGCTGGCGCGCCTCGGCCCGCGAGAGAGAATGGTGTTTGAGCTGCGGCATTTCCAAGGCCTGAAGTTGCGCGCCATCGGCGAACTCTGCGGGACAAGTGAAGAGACGGCCAAGAATTCGCTCTTCCGCGCCACGCAGAAGTTGCGCCTCGAATTGGCCGACTTGGTTTAGAACATGGGAAAACTGGAAATTGGAAAATGGAAACTGGAAAATGGGCGCGGGGATGAAGAGAGCGTGAAAAAATGTTGAAAAATAAGGTTCGAAGCCACCAAGTTGTTGAAAATAAAGAAAGTCAATCTGGAACGAACCCAAGAACGAAGCCAACTTTTCAATGGAGTGATCCCTGCTTGCGCGGGGATGACCGCGGAGCGGCGCCTTATTGGAATGGGGATGCGGAACGAATCTGGAATGTGTTTTGTTTTCTAGAGGATACAATTTACAGTGCCGTCACTATTCCCGATTCGATAGGCACTGGCAAGGCAGTTGGAGGAAGTTTCCTTAACTCGCCACATGCCACTTGCCACTGTTTATTGGAGAAAGACCATGAATTGTTCAGAGTTTGACGAGAGCCTTCCGCTCTATCTTTATGACGAACTGCCGGAGGAGCAGCGCGCCGGCTTCGAAACGCATCTGGCCGCCTGTGGGCAGTGCCGTGCGCGGTTGGAGGAAACGCAGCGGCTGCACCGCGTGCTGAGTGCGCGCCCTTCACCCGAGCCCTCGCCGGAGCTGCTCGTCCACTGCCGCGCGGCGCTCGAAGAGGCTTTGGACCGAGAATTGGCCGGCGTCAGTTGGAGGAGCCTGCTCGAACAATGGGCCTCGACTCTGCGCGCGATCTCGCGCTTGCCTGCGGCTGCTGCTTTGGCGCTCGTGGTCTTCGGTTTCACTCTCGGCTGGTCGCTCCGGCCGCGTGCTGTCTTCCCACCAGGCAGAGCCGGCAATATGACCCAGTCTTCGGTCAGCGGCGACGAAAGCGACCTCAGCAACATGCGCATCAACGCCATCAGCCAAGTGGCCCCGAGTCCGCAGAACGGAGAAGTCCGCATTACCGTCAACGCTGAACGGCAGATGACGCTCCAGGGTTCCCTCGACGACCCTCACATTCGCGAGGTGCTCGTCCAGGCGGTGAAGGGTTACGACAATCCGGGAATTCGGCACGACAGCATGGAAGTGCTTGCCCGGCAGGCGGACAACCCTGCGGTGCGCTCGGCCCTGCTTTATGCGATTCAAAACGATCCGAACACCGGCGTGCGCTTGGACGCCCTGAACGCTGCTGCCGAGAGGATGGAATGGTGCCCGGAATTGCGGCAGGCATTGCTGCATGCCGTCGAACATGACCGGAACGCGGGAGTTCGTGTGACCGCCATCGATTTGCTGGTGGGTCACGCGGATCAGACAACGCTGCCGGAACTGGAGCGATTGGCCACGAGCGACCCAGATCGGTATGTCCGGCTGAAGTCAGTCGCCGCCATCCGCAAGCTGCAAGGCTATTAGTGGTAGCGCCGATCCCGCCAGGCGGGAGCGGCACTTTCCGATCCAGCAAGGGGCGGGATCGGCGCTACAGAGGTGGAAAGGAAAGATGGTGCGATTTCGTTCTCTGTTTTTTCTTGGGTTTGTGATCGCGGTGGCCAGCCGGCCGATGGCCGGCCTCGATGAGGTCTACGTGAAGCGGGGTGAGCCGCAGCGTGAGGGGCGCTCGTGGGTGGAGCGCGCGGACTGCGGCGCGTCGGTGCAGCCTGGGGCGCGATTGGTGCTGCGCGCCGATTTCGGTTCGGTCAAAGTGAGCCCGGGAGCTAATGATCGAGTCGACTGCCACGTCCGCTTGCGTGTCTTCAAATCGTCCCAGGAAGAAGCCCGGCAGTTCTTCCGCAGAATCGAATTGTCCGCACACCGGCTCGAAGGGGGCGGGCTCGCGATCATCGAGAGGTACCCGGGCGGACATCAACGGGGAGAATGGTCAGCGGCCGAGTTTGATTTTTCCGTACCTCAGCGCTTCAATCTCGATTTGGAAACACGAGGCGGCGATGTGGAAGTGGCCAGCCTGGACGGCGAGCTGCACGCGGTTACGGCCGGAGGCCACGTCCGAACCGGTGACGTGAGCGGACCGGTGCGGATTGAGACTGCGGGCGGCGACATCGATTTGGGTAATATCGGGCAGCGACTCGTCGCGCAGACCGCCGGGGGCGGCATTCGCGTCGGGAACATCAAAGGCGACGCCACGCTTGAAACCAGCGGGGGAGTTATTTTCTCGGGCATGATCGACGGCGCGGTGCGAGCGGACACGTCCGGCGGAGATATCGTGCTGCGCGGCGCCTCTGGCCCTGTCATTGCCGAAACGGCGGGCGGTCAAATCCAAATCGGCCAGTGCGGCGCGACCGTCCATGCCGAAACCGCCGGGGGCAGCATTCGTCTCAATGGCGCGAAGGGCGCGGTAATAGTGGAGACCGCCGGCGGGAGTATTGACCTGCTTAAAATGGAGGGCGCCGTTCGCGCCGTCAATTCGGCCGGCCGGATCCTGGAGGAAATCGAGGCCAACCGCCAGAGCTTCGCCGCGTCCCACCTGGAAACCTCGGTGGGCGATGTTCAAGTTTTTATTCCTCCCGATCTGCCTTTGAATATCGACGCGCTGATCGAGGAATCCGGGGGCCACAAGATTGTTTCCGATTTTCCTCTGCACTTGTTTGCCGAGGGCGAAGAGGATACGGGGCTCGGGCCGAAGCGCGGCGAGGGCGCTCTGAACGGCGGCGGCAAGGTGCTGCGCATTCGAACCGTCATGGGCAACATCGAGATCCATAAGATCGACGCGCGCTTCCTCGAGCAAATCAAGCAGCGCCAGGAAGCTTTTTGGAAACACTGGGAAGAAGAGCAGAAGGCCCATAAGCAGAAGTGCGAGGAGTCAAACTCGGAGCCGGAGTAAGCGCTTGGAATTATGAATGATGAATTCTGAGTTATAAATTCGGAACCGACACGGCCAATGCCAACCGGTTTCATAATTCATAATTTAGAATTCATAATTTCTCGTTCCGGCCACCACGCAGTTCATTCTCAGGAAGAGGAGAGAATTATGAGACGAACACTCATGGCAGTATGGATTGGCATCACTGCTTTCGCGTTGGTTGGCGCAGCAGTTTACGCGGCCCAAAGGGACGACCGCGGCGAGGAGCACCGGGTGCGAACGATGACGCTGGTGAACCCCGGCGAGGGGCGGGCCCGGCTCGGAGTGAGACTCACCGACGTTAACGCCGACAAGGCGCGCGAGCTGAAACTCCCCGGCGAATCCGGCGCGCTGGTTACGAAGGTCGAGTCCGATAGCCCGGCCGCTAAAGCGGGCCTCGAAGCCAACGACGTGATTCTCGAGTTCGACGGAGAACGCGTGCGCAGTGTGGCCGAGCTGCGCCGGCTGGTGGGCGATACACCGCCCGATCGAACCGTGTCCGTGAAAATCAGCCGCGGCGGCCAAGTACGCACTCTTAACGTTAAGCTGGAACCGGCAACAGCCGAGTCGTTCACACCCGAGGTCACCATCCCGGAATTCGAGATGCCCGAAGTTCACGTGCCCAACTTCAACTTTGATTTCTTCCTCACGGGTCCACGTCTCGGGATTTCGGCCCAAGAGCTTACACCGCAGTTGGCGCAATACTTCGGCGTTGCTCAGGGCAAAGGCGTCCTGGTGGAGGAAGTGGAATCCGGCAGCGCGGCGGAGAAGGCCGGGCTGAAAGCCGGCGATTGTATCGTGCGCGTCGGAGACACCAAGATCGAGTCGGTCGACGACCTGCACCGCGCACTGAGAGAGAAGTCAGACGAGAAGCGCGAAGTGAATCTCACCATCGTTCGGGACCGGCACGAACAGACTCTAAGAGTCGAACTCGAGGCATCGCCGGGCCCCGTCTTGCGACATCGTATCGCGCGCGATGAATACATGCGCCTCGATCCGGCGGAGATGTCTCACTTGAGGACCGAGTTGCTGGCCCAGCGGGCCGCTTTGCGTGAAGCCCGTCTGGCGCTGGAGAAGCAACGCCACAGCTTGATGCAAGAAAGGCGCCAGATGCTCCACGAGCTGCGGCGCGAGTTCGGCAGGATGCGCCTGGAGACCAGCAGTTGGGTTGTCGATTAGAAAACAATTGACACGCTTAGGCATTCCCGTATAAATTAGTGCTTCGTTCTATGAATCGCTCACTCACACATCACCACCACCATTTCAGCTTTACGGTGACGTGTCAGTGGGCTGCGTGAGTCGCACAGAAGATAGAGAGTTTCAAAGGCCCACTGACACGATAGGTCAGGGGCCTTTTTTGTTTTGATCGGCAGTGCAGAACACGCGGCGACCGGCACGGCGCCGCCACAGGTGAGTCTATGGAGCTCAACTTCGAGAATGGCCTCATCCCGGCCATCATTCAAGACCGGCACTCGGGCAAGGTTTTGATGCTTGGGTTTATGAACCTTGCCGCCTTCGAGCAGACGCGGAAGACTGGGACGGTGACCTTCTTCAGCCGGAAGCGGCAAAAGCTTTGGGTGAAGGGTGAGACGTCGGGACACTATTTACGCGTGCGCGAGGTTCGAATCGATTGCGATGCGGACGCGATTCTGATCCAGGTTGACCTCACGGGACCCGGGTGCTGCCACATGGGCTACAAATCCTGCTTCTTCCGCAAAATCACCTCGAGCGGCGAGGAGCTGATCGCCGCGCGGGAGTTTGATCCTGACGAGGTCTACGGCAAGGACCAAAAGGAGAGTCAAACATGACCTTGAAGTTGGGCATACCCAAAGGCAGCCTTCAGGAGGCGTCACTCCAGCTTTTTCGGCGCGCGGGATACGACATCACCGTAAACCCGCGCTCCTACTTCCCCTCGATCGACGACGAGGAGATCTCCTGCATGCTGATTCGCGCCCAGGAAATGGCGCGCTATGTCGAAGACGGCATCCTGGACGCCGGCCTGACGGGCAAGGATTGGATTCTGGAAAATGAGGCGAACGTGCGCGAGGTCGCTGACCTGATTTATGCCAAGGCGACCTTTGGCAAAGTCCGCTGGGTGCTGGCCGTCCCGGAGAGCTCCCCCTGCCAGAGCGCCAAGGATCTTCAAGACAAGATTGTGGCGACCGAACTGGTGAAGGTGACCCAGAGCTACTTGGCCCGGAACGGCGTCAAGGCCAAAGTGGAATTCTCCTGGGGAGCGACTGAAGTTAAACCACCCGTGCTGGCTGACGCGATCGTTGAAATCACGGAAACCGGCTCTTCGCTGCGCGCCAATGGACTGCGCATCGTCGATACGGTGCTCGAATCGAACACTAAGTTCATCGCCAATCACGCGGCTTGGGACACCGTGACGAAGCGGATGAAAATGGAAACTCTGGTGATGCTTTTGCAGGGCGCCATCGACGCATCCGGTAAGGTCGGTCTGATGCTCAACGTCCGGCGGGCGGACTTGGACGGCGTGCTAGCCGTGTTGCCGGCGTTGAAACGTCCGACCATTTCGAATTTGAGTGAGCCGGATTGGGTGGCCGTCAATACGGTCATTGAAGAAAAAACGGTGCGGGAAATCATTCCGCGGCTGAAAGCCGCCAACGCGCAGGGAATCGTCGAATATCCGCTCAACAAGATTGTGATGTAGATGATGAGAATCATTCGCAGCACGAACCACGTCGCACTCGATCACCTATTCCAGGCCCGGGGGGCACGCCGGGAAGAAACGGAGCTCACGGTCCGCAACATTGTCGATGACGTGCGTCGCGCGGGCGACGAAGCCTTGATCCGCTATGCGAGGAAGTTTGATCACACCGACCTTCGCCAAGAGCCCTTCACGGTCTCCTCAGAAGAGATCAGCGACGCATACCGCCGGGTGCCTTCCGGTTTCCTCCGGGTGCTGAGACTCGCCGCGCGCAACATCCGCGCCGTCGCGCGCCGCCAGATTCCGCGTCCGTGGCAGATCGAAACGCAGCCGGGTGTCAAGGTGCGGCAGATTGTCCGCCCGCTCGAGCGCGTGGCCTGCTACATCCCGGGCGGCCGTTTCTCCCTGCCCTCCACCGTTTTGATGGGCGTGATCCCCGCGCAGGTGGCGGGCGTCCCAGAAATCATCGTCACATCGCCACGGCCCGCGCCCGCCGTGCTGGTGGCAGCAGACATGCTGGGCGTCACGAAAATCTTCAGGTTGGGCGGAGCGCAGGCCATTGCCGCGTTTGCCTACGGGACAAGAAGCGTTCCGCGCGTCGACAAAATTGTGGGTCCGGGAAACCGCTACGTTGCCGCCGCCAAGAAGCTCGTAGCGCAGGACTGCGAGATTGATTTCGTCGCCGGCCCGACGGAGCTGGTAGTGGTCGGGGCGCGCGGGAGCCCGCATTGGATCGCCGCCGATCTTGTCGCCCAGGCTGAACACGACCCGGACGCTGTGGCCGTCTTCATCACACCGTCGCGCCGCATGGCAACGCAGGTCCAGAAGGTCGCCGAGAAAATGGTGCGCCGGCTCGATCTCCCTGTCGCAGAGGAATCGTTGATGTGCCGGGGCGCGATCATCCTGACGCGCGACATTTCTGAGGCCGTGGAGCTTGCCAACCGGTTTGCGCCCGAGCATCTGACGCTGCTCGATGGGGCGGACAAGCTGATCGGCCGGATTCGATCCGCCGGCTCGATTTTCCTCGGTGATTACAGTGCGGTCGCGGCGGGAGATTATGCTTCGGGAACCAATCACATTCTTCCCACCGGCGGAGTGGCGCGGTTTCGCGGCGGCTTGAGCGCGGCAGACTTCGTTAAGGCCATCTCTGTGCAGCGGCTTACACGGCGCGGCCTCGCCGGCCTTGGTGATGCGATTGTGACTCTGGCGATGACCGAGGGGCTGAAGGCTCACGCGCATTCGGTGGAAGCCAGATTTCACAGGAACGGAGACAATCCCCGCGTCCCCACATCGAGTAGTGCGCAGAAGGGGTCCTGAAGAGGTACTTGACAGAGTATGTCCAGCTATGTTATAAGATTGCTGTATCGGGCTAGGCGGCTTTCCCGCATGGAGGTAGCCACCTCGGGGGTACTGCGAGAAACCTGCAAACACGACAGATAACCTGCCGCTGCCTGGACCGCGAAATTTTCGATTGCTGATTGGCGATTGCCGATTGGGTTAGGGCAAGGGCGTCGCTCTCGCCAAGGGGACAAGCTGTGAAGCGACTGAAATCATGTCGCGGGCGCCGCGTGTCTGCCGTTAGATGTCCGTTGCACGCCGCACGTGTCTCGCCGTCGAAGGCGACGTACTTCGGGCGGTGGAGTATGGGCGGTCTACAACTAGCCACAAAAGGCCAGAACCGCCCTGCGGCAGTCAACTGCATAAAACTGCATAAAAGTGCACATTTCGAAGCGGGAAGGGGGTACCCCCCTATGTTTTTTTGCGGAACGAACCCAAGAAGTTCATTAGAATCAACAAAAGTGTCTGGAACGAACCCGAGATTTGTGCGTTTTTTGGTAAAACACGAACCCAAGAAGTCCTTTAGAATCAGTAGGGCTTGGGTTCGAACCCACGAGATTGAGGAACGAACCCGAGGCTTGAATTGCCGATTTTCGATTGCTGAATGCCGATTGCCGTTGGACAAAACAGAGGCCGGAAATTGGAAAATGGAAACTAGAAAATGGAAATTGTAAACTGGAGGCCAATTTCTAAATTCCAATTTCCGTCGTCTCCAATCGGCAATCAGCAATCATCAATCAAAAATCGTCCAGAGCGTGGAGAAGATTGATGTTGCGACCGCGGAAGGCGATTGAACGCCTGCAAAAATATCGGCCGCCGCTTGAGGGCCGTGGCGGCAAACTGCGCCTCGACTTCAACGAGAATACGATTGGCTGCGCGCCGGCGGTGGTCCGCGCACTGCGCCGCGGCCTCAATGGCGAAGGGCTCACGCGCTACCCGGAGTATGCCGAGTGCCGCGAAATCCTGGCGGACTATTTTAGCGTTGCGAAAGAAGAGCTTCTGCTGACCAACGGCACGGACGATGCCATCAAACTCATCTGCGATACGTTTGTGGATAGCGGCGACGTTTTGTTGCAGCCCGCTCCGACTTTCCCGGTTTACAAGTTTTTTCATAGTGTGGCAGGCGGGCGCGTGGTGAGCGTCCCCTACGGCGAAGACTTCCGCTTCCCTTTAGGAAAGATCCTTGCCGCCCTCAAAAAGCGCGTGCGTTGGTTGGCGCTGGCCAATCCCAACAATCCCACCGGAACAATGATGGCGCCCAAGGACCTGAAGACCATTCTGCGAGCGGCTCCGAACACCGTTGTCTTGGTGGACGAGGCCTATTTTGATTTCTCCGGCCAGACCGTACTCCCCTGGATTCGGAAATACAAGAACCTTATCGTGACTCGAACCTTCTCGAAGGCTTTTGGGCTGGCCGCTTTGCGAATGGGGTGCATGTTTGCGAACGCCGAACTCGCTGAGCTCTTGCACCGCAGCCAAAATCCGTTTGCGGTGAACTCGTTCGCCATGGCCGCAGCGTGCGAGGCGATTCGGCACGAGGCCTACGTGCGCAAGTACGCGGACGAAGTACGGGGCAACCGTGCCGAATTCTGCCGGCTGCTTGAAGCCCTGGGCATCCCCTTCGTGCCCAGCTCCGCCAACTTTGTTTTGACTCGCGTGGGCGAACACGCGCCGGACATCGCGCGACGGTTGCGCGAGAACGGCATCCTGGTTCGCGACTGGAGCTACGACCCACACTTGCGCGGCTATGTCCGCATCACCATCGGCACGACCGCGCAAACGCGGCGGTTGGTCGCGGAACTGCGGCGCATGGAACATTTGCTGGACGGCCGCGAAGGCCCGCGAGCGTGGAGAGATTTCGTAATCTATTCTTCGACTGGATGGTTTGCATGAAAAGGCGCGTCGCCAGCCTGCATCGCAAGACGACTGAAACCGACATTCGGGCGCGGCTGGCACTCGACGGCCGTGGGCGATACGCGATTTCAACCGGCATCCGCTTTCTCGATCACATGCTGGAGTTGTTTGCCCGGCATGGCGGATTCGATCTGGACCTCACAGCGCGAGGCGACCTCGACGTGGACCAGCACCACACGGTGGAAGACGTCGGGATCGTGCTGGGGCAGGCAGTGCGCGAGGCGCTCGGCGACAAGAAGGGGATCAATCGCGCCGGCTATTTTGTGATGCCCATGGACGAAACCCTGGCCATCGCCGCGATTGACTTGAGCGGGCGCCCGTACCTGGTGATCAAAGCTCCGATCAAGGTGCAGCGTGTCGGCGATCTTCAAACTGAGCTGTTGGAAGATTTCTTCCACGGCTTCGCCACCAGCGCCGGCGCCAACGTTCATCTGAAAGTGCTTTACGGTCGCTCCAGCCATCACGCTGTTGAAGCATTATTCAAGGCGTTCGCGCGCGCTTTGCGCTATGCGTGCTCGCGCGACACGCGGCTGAAACGCCTGCTGCCGAGTACCAAGGGACTTTTATGATTGGACTCATCGATTACGGCGGCGGCAACGTGGGCTCCGTATTGAAGGCCGTCGAGTATCTCGGCCATGCGGCGCGGCCCGTCGATCGGCCGGAGCTTTTGACAAGCGCCACCAAGATCATTCTTCCCGGCCAGGGACATTTTGGCGCAATGATGAGCGCCCTCGGCCAGCGCGGCTTGCTCGCGCCTTTGCGAGAAATGTTGACACGGGGAACGCCCTACCTGGGAATCTGTCTGGGCCTTCAGGCGCTCTACGAAGCGAGCGACGAAGCTCCGGAAGCTCCTGGCCTCGGTCTTTTGCCCGGTCGAGTCAAGCGCTTCGAGGGCGTCTTCAAAGTCCCGCACGTCGGGTGGAACCAATTGGAAGTTCAGCAAGAGTCCAGACTTCTCCAGGGAATTCCTCACTCAAGTTTCGTTTACTACTGCCACTCGTATTATGGCCCGGTCACGGAGCAGAGCGTGGCCGTGACTGAGTACGGACAGCGCTATGCCGCGGCCGTCGAGATTGGCCCATTGTGGGCGGTGCAATTCCATCCTGAAAAGTCAAGTGAGGTTGGATTGCGAGTGCTAAAGAATTTTCTGGATGGTTGAGATCGTCCTTTGTCCTTCGTCATATGTCCTTTGTCCATTGCGAAGAGGTGCACCTGGACAACCAACTAAGGACTAAGGACAAAGAATAAGGGACATTTTTGTGTTTGCTAAACGCATCATTCCTTGCCTGGACTGCAAAGACGGACGAGTGGTGAAGGGGGTCCAGTTCGTCGACCTGCGCGATGCGGGAGATCCCGGCGAGCTCGCCGCGATGTACGACCGCGAGGGCGCCGATGAGTTGGTGATGCTGGATATTTCCGCCTCGCGCGAGGGGCGGGCTACCTTGATGGAAACGGTCAACCAAGTGGCTCGCCGGCTGTTCATTCCGCTCGCCGTCGGTGGAGGTGTTCGGACTCTCGACGACGCTCGCCGCCTTCTTTCCGCCGGCGCTGATAAAGTCGCGGTCAACACCGCGGCCGTCGAGAGGCCCGACGTCATCAGCGAGATCGCCGCGCACTTCGGGCGACAGGCGGTGGTGGTGGCGATCGATGCAAAACGCCCTCGAGACTTGGCAGTAAAAGAAATTCACGGGGTCACCGACAGCGTCAGTTTCACAAGCGAAGGCGTCTGGACCCATTTCAAACCCGCCCCCACAGCACCGCCGTGGAAGGTGCTCACGTACGGGGGGACGCGCGAGACGGACTTCCGCGCCCTGGAGTGGGCGGCGCGAGCGGAATCACTCGGTGCGGGCGAGATTCTGCTGACCTCGATGGACGCGGATGGAACGCAGCGCGGCTTCGATTGCGAGCTGACTGCGGCCATCGCCAGGTCCGTGCATATCCCCGTAATCGCCTCGGGCGGCGCCGGCAGCCCGGAGCACTTTGCAGAAGTATTTCTTTGTGGCGCGGCGGACGCCGCCCTGGCGGCCTCCATCTTTCATTTCGGGCAGCACACACTCGGCAACCTCAAACGATTCCTCGCGACGCGAGGTGTACCCGTTCGGTTGGTTGGTAATCGCTCGGACGCAGTTGAAAGTCGTGGGTCGAGAGTTGAAAGCTAAAAAAGCCAGGCTCTTACTTTCGACTCTCGACTGTCGACTCTGGACTGCCCTCTCATGGTCATTCCTTGTATCGATTTGATGGGCCGCAAAGTTGTCCAGCTCGTTCAGGGCAATCCGAAGCAGAAAGCCCTGGAATTGCCGGACGCCGTGGCGGTGCTCGAAAAGTTCCGTGACTTCGCCGAGGTCCAGGTGATCGATCTCGATGCTGCCATGGGGCGTGAAGGCCAGCCGGACATCGTGCGCGACCTCTGCGCGCGCAAGACTTGCCGGGTGGGTGGCGGCATTCGCAGCGTGGCACGCGCGGGGGCGATGATCGACAGCGGCGCGCACAAAGTGATCGTGGGAAGCGCTGCCTTCGACTCGCACGGAATCAACCTCGCATTCCTTCAGGAGCTCGCTCGAGCTGTGTTGCAGGAGAAGCTGATGATCGCGGTCGACTGCCTGGGGGACCGCGTCGCCATTCATGGCTGGCGCGAAGTGTTGCCCCTGACTGCCGCTGAGGCGCTGCCGCAACTCGAGCCTTATTGCTCCGAGTTTCTTTGCACTTGCATTGACGTGGAAGGAAAACTTCAGGGAACGAATCTCGACTGGTTTCGAAAACTGCGGATCGTGACCCAGTTGCCGATCACCGCAGCGGGCGGCATCACGACGGAGGAGGAAATCCGGGCGCTCGACGAACTCGGCATGCACGCCGCGCTCGGCATGGCGATCTATCGCAGGGTTTTTCCGGAACTGTTTAGATCAGTCGATAGTTGATAGTCGATAGTTGATAGTCGACAGTCGAAGGCCGTCCCAGGTTCTTCGACAATCCGCTATGAACTATGGACTATTGACTATGAACTTCGATTCACTCCACATAAATTCGCGGGACGCGTTTGCCGATGGAACAAAGAACTTCATAAGGGACTGTACCGATCTGCTGCGCGACGTCCAAGGCGCTGATGGAGGAATCTCCGGATTCGCCGATCAGGATCACCTCGTCACCCACCGCCACACCCGGAATGTCCGTGACGTCGAGAAGCGTCAGGTCCATGCTGATGTTGCCGGCGATGCGGGCGCGCAGCCCGCGGACTATGGCCTGCCCTCGATTCGAGAGCGCACGGCTCAAACCGTCGGCATAGCCGACGGGCACCGTGGCAATGCGCGAGGGCCGGCGGGCGTGAAATGCGGCGCCATAGCCCAGGGGCGTGCCGCTCGGCACGTCTTTCAGGTAGACCACGCGGGACTTGAAAGTGAGAACGGACTCGAAGACCGGGAGGTCAGGCGGTTTCACGCCGGGTGGGTAGAGGATGGGCAAGTGGTATCCGTAGAGGAGGGCGCCAATCCTCACCAGGTTCTCGGGAATATCGCGACGCGTCAGCAGCGCCGCCGCGTTCGAGACGTGCACCCACGCGGGATGGACTTCGAGAGAGTGTAAGGTTTCGAGAGCCCGGTGAAAGCGGGCCAACTGTTCCTCGGTCTGCGTCGCCACCATGTCTTCGGCGGAGGCGAGATGCGTGAGCAGGCCCGTCAATCGCAAGCCTTCGAGTTCGCGATAGTGCCCCACGAAAGAAACCAGGCGGTCGGGCGGCAACCCCAGGCGGCCCATGCCGGTGTCCACCTTGAGATGAAACTCGATAGGCCGACCAAGGCGGTGGGCACACTCGGCGTATGTGTTCAAGCGCGCGGTAGATGACACCGAAGGTGTTAACTGATATTGAATCAGGTGCGCCGGGTCGCTCATGTAAAGACCGCCCAGCAGGAGCACCGGCTGAGTGATACCCGCGTCGCGCAGCTCGACGGCCTCCTCGACCGTGGCGGTCCCAAACCAATCGACACCGCAGTTGGCCAAACACTTGGCAACGGCCACGGCGCCGTGGCCGTAAGCGTTGGCCTTGATCACCGCCATCACTTTGCGATGGCCGGCCAGCGCGCGGACGCGCTCGAAATTGCGCCGAAGCCTGGAGAAGGAAATTTCAACCCAAGTGGGGCGAAGAAGCTTGTCGGCGGGCGAGTTCACGACGCTGTCCACCTCGAAACCGCCGAAGAACCGATTTCCGGCGAGGGCCGACCTAGCGACGCTCGGGCCGAGGACGGTGCGCATCGCGGGTGCTGAGTCATTTAACTTTCGTCCATTTCGGTCCCGCGATCGGCAACATTTTCAAACCGGACGTAGGGCTTGAGGAAAACAAGCTTGAAGCGGCCAGTGGGGCCGTTGCGCTGCTTGCCGACGTTGAGCTCCACCACGCCGCCCGTATTGTCGCCGTCCGACTCTTCGGAGGCGCTGGCCCGATGAATGAAAATCACAACATCCGCGTCCTGTTCGATCGAGCCGGAATCGCGCAGGTCGGCGAGTTGGGGCTCGCGGCCCTTTCCAGCTTCCGGGGCGCGGCTCAATTGCGATAGCGCAATCACCGGCACGTGCAGCTCCTTGGCAATGCTCTTCAGTCCCCGAGAAATGTAGGAAACTTCCTGATTGCGATTTTCGAATCGCCCATGGCCGGTCGCTAACTGGAGATAGTCAACGATCAAGAGGTCAAGCCCTTTCTCAGCCTTCAGGCGCCGCGCTTTGGCGCGAATTTGCATAATGCTCAGCGCGGGAGAGTCATCGATGAGGAGCGGCGCCACCACCAGTCGCCCCATCGCCCGCCTCATTTTTTCCCAGTCCTCTTTGCTGGTGAAACCGGTACGGAGCTTGTGACTGTTGATGCGCGCCTCGGAGCAGAGCAGCCGCGCAAGGAGCGACTCTTTGCTCATTTCCAGCGAGAACACGCCGACCACTTTCTTGTTCTCGATCGCAGCATAAGACGCAATGTTCAGCGCCAGCGCAGTTTTGCCCAGCGAAGGGCGCGCAGCGATGATGATCAATTCCCCGGGCTGAAGTCCCGAGGTCAGGTAATCGAGCTCCACAAAGCCGGTTGCGATACCCTGAGCGCGCAAGCCGCGATCGAAGAGTTTGTCAATGTTTTCGAAGCTGGCTTCGACGATCCCTTTGACGTCCAGGAAACCGGATTGAACCTTTTCGCCGGCGATCTCGAAAATTTCGCTTTGCGCGAGGTCGAGTAGCGTGTCGGGGTCCTCAACACCCTCGAAGCAGCGCGCGATGGTGTTGTTCGCGGCGTTGATGAGCTGGCGAAGTATGGACTTCTCTTTGACGATGCGCGAGTATTCGTTGACCGCAGAATAGTTGCCGATGGGCACGCCGTCGGTGAGCGAAGCCAGGTAGCTCGCGCCACCAATTTTCTCCAGCAACTCTTCCTTTTGCAGCTCATCGATCAGGGTGACGACGTTAATCGTGTGGCTCTTCTCCGAGAGTTCGACCATTTTCCCAAACGTCACGCGATTGGCTTCCGAGAAAAAATCGTTCCGGCCCACAATCCCCACAACATGATTCAGCGCCTCATTGTCGAGAATCACCGAGCCGAGCAGCGCGCGTTCGGCCTCCAGGTTGTGGGGCGCTTTGAGTTCGGCGAGAGGAGTTGTGGCCATCGGGAAAAAACTTGTGAGAGCGAAATTTTCCGGAGAGGCGATTATACCAGTTGAGTCAAATGTTTTGATGCCGCGGGCCACGGAGAAGTTCTCGCCGCAGCGGGTTCCTAAATAACGTGCGATTTCGCTGCCGAGAAAACGCCATGGCACGCGGCCGCAGGATTATCCCGCCGCGGGCGGGGCCTGCGGCTCGGCCTCGCTTTCGACTTTCACTTTGATGGTGGCGGTGACCTCGCGATGGAGTTTCACCGGCACGTCATATTCGCCCAAAACTTTGAGGGGATTATCGAGCTGGATCTTGCGCTTGTCGATTTTGTAGCCCTGCGCCGCCAAGCCCTCGGCCACGTCGATGGCCGTGACGGAGCCAAAGAGGGTCCCCTGCTCGCCCGCTTTACGCTTGATGGCGACGGCCACGCCTTCCATCAGCTTGGCCAAGTCTTCGGCGTCGGCCTTTTCCTTGGCTTCTTGTTTCAGGAAGCGGACTCGTTGCTGGTCTACCCATTTCCGATTCTGTGGGTTGGCCTCCAAGGCGATTTTTTTCGGCAGAAGATAATTGCGGCCGTAGCCGTCAGCCACTTTGACGATTTGCCCGCGATTCCCGAGCTTGTCGATATCCTGAAGCAGGATAACATCCATGTTTTGGCCCTCAGCTTTCAGCGGTCAGCCCTAAGCGCTCTGGCGCTCTCCACGGTATTAACCGCCCACAATTCTCAGTTTGTCAGACCTTCAGTTCGTCAGTGATTCAGTTCAGCGATTCCTCGGTTCACTGACGAACTGACTCACTGACAGACTGGCCTACTTCCCCGTTTGACGGCTGAACGCTCTGCCGTCACACTTCCGCGGCGAACGGCAGAAGCGCGATGTTGCGAGCGCGCTTGATGGCTGTGGTCAGTTCGTGCTGATGAGACGAGCATGTGCCGGTGAGCCGGCGAGGCAGAATCTTCCCGCGTTCGGCCACGAACTGCCCGATCAGCTTGACGTCCTTGTAGTCGATGACGTCGACCTTCTCATCGCAAAACTTGCAGACCTTGCGGCGCCGGAAGTATTGTTTTCGAGGTCCCCCGGGAGGGCCTCCGCCCTCTCGTCTCGGGCCTGAGGATGGCCGTCCGCCGCTTCTCGATCTCCCTGTTGGTGCTGCCATGTTCGATCGCTCCTTTATCCTTGAGGCTGTTGTTGCTCCTCCGATTGCTGCGTCGAGGCTAGGGCCGGAGGGACCGCGGGCGGTGCGGGTGCGGCCGGTTTGGGTTTGGGCCGCTTGGCCTCGCGAATCGCGCGTTGCGCCTTGAGCTTTTCGGCGCGTTTCTGCTCCTCGTCGATTCGCACGGCTAGGAATTTAATCACTGCGTCGGTCACGCCGAGACGTCGTTCCAGTTCTTTTACTGTGTCGCCTGTCCCTTCGAGGACGAAGAGGACGTAGAAGCCCTCCTGGTGTCGGCCGACCCGATAAGCGAGCCTGCGGCGTCCCATTTTCTCGGTCTTTTCGATTTTTCCGCCCGCGCCAGCCACTACGCCTTCCATTTGCGTGATGAGCTTGTTCAGATCTTCCTCTTCCACATCCGGCCGGACAATAAAGATCACTTCGTATTTACGCATAGAACCTCATTGCTCAGTTGGTGAAATCCGCCGATTAAAGCGGTTCATTGCTTTCTCTACGCCTTCCTTCAATACCACGCGGACAGCCTCGGCCGCCTGCTCGACCATGTCCTCCACCGTTTTCAAGTCAGCCTTTCTGAAACGGCTCAGTACGTACGAAACCCGGTCCGCAACAGGAGGATCCGGTTGCGCGCCCATGCGCACTCGCACAAATTCGTCCGTTCCCAGGGCGCCGATAATCGACTTCATTCCGTTATGGCCGCCGGCGCTTCCCCGGGGTCGCACTCGGACCGTCCCCAGGTGAAGATTCACTTCATCAACCAGCACGATCAGGTCAGTTGCCGGCAGGTTGTACTTCGCGAGCAACCGAGCCACGGACAAACCGCTCAGGTTCATGAAGGTTTCCGGCTTGGCGAGCACGACCCGAATTCCCTCGAACTCTGTAGAAGCCGTGAGTGCCTGCGCCTCACGCCGCGCCAGGTCTACGCCGCCGTTCTCAGCCAAGCGATCCACCGCCATGAAACCCAAGTTGTGCGGCGTCAGGTAGTACTCGTACCCGGGGTTGCCGAGACCCACGATCAGTTTCAAGCCGCCCCTTCCATTTGCCGATTTTCGATGGTCGATTGCCGATTCAAGGTCATCGAATCGTCGTCGCTCTTACTGCGTTCGCCCAGCAATCGAAAATCGACAATCGGCAATCGAAAATCAAGCCTCCTTCTTGCCTTCTTTCTTCGATTCGCGCTTGCCTTCTTTCTTGCCCTCTTCGGTCTCTTCTTCGGCTCCCTCTTCCGTCTCCGCCTTGCCCTTGCGGATTACCTCGGGTTCGGCTGGCGCAGCTTCCGCCACTTCGGCAGCGGGTTTCTCCTCCTCCGCCTTCAACGCCACCACGTGTGCCACCACGCGGGCCGGGTCCGTCAAGACTTTCACCCTGGGGCCCAGCGGCAGGTCGGACACCCGGAGATTCTTGCCGATCGTGAGCTCGGTTACGTCCACGGTGACATGTTCCGGAATATCGTCGGGAAGGCACTCCAGTTCCACCTCGCGCAGCATAAACTCAAAGATTCCCCCTTGAACCTTCACGCCCTTCGCTTCGCCCGTGACGTGGATCGGCACTTTGAGCCGCAGCTTGGTATCCCTGGCGACTCGCACCAAATCGACGTGCAGCAATTCGCCATCGACCGGGTCCAGCATCCAGTCACGCAGCATGACGCGGGCCGGAGCCTTACCCTTGATTTCCAAAGTGAAGATGGAGTTGTGCCCAGCCTCGGACTCGAGAATCTGAAGAATCTTGCGCGGCTCAATCGCCAAGGGGATCGCCGGACCCTGGTCTCCATAGACAATAGCAGGAATGCGCCCGGACCTCCGCAAGCGCCGGGCGGCGTTCTTGCCAAATTCCTCCCGGGTTTCCGCACCAACTGTTAATGCCTCGCTCATGGCCTATCGCTCCTCACTCCATCTGTCCGCTGTCAGTTGAGTGGTCCGCTGCAAAGACCTATGTTCCACTCGCCACGGCAACTGACAACGGACGACAGACAGCTTGTCGCATCAGATAAATAGCTTGCTCACCGATGTCTCTTGGTGGATGGACCTTATGGCTTGCGCCAGCAAAGGACCCACACTCAGCGTCTTAATCATCTTGCATTTCTGCCCCTGGGACGAAAGCGGAATCGAATTGGTGACCACCAATTGCTCGAGTGACGAATGGGAAATCTTGTTCACGGCGTCGTCCGCGAAGACTCCGTGAGTACAACAAGCAAAGACGGTCCGTGCACCTTGGTCCCGCAAGGCTTTCGCGCCACGCACCAGCGTGCCGCCGGTATCGATCATGTCATCCACGATCAAGCACGTTTTGCCCTTGACGTCGCCGATCACGTTCATGACCTCGACGACGGTGGCGTCTTCGCGGCGCTTGTCGATGATGGCCAGGGGAACCCTCAGCCTCTTCGCAAAAGCCCGTGCCCGCTCCACGCCGCCCGGGTCGGGAGAAACCACCACTACGTCTTTCAACTTGAGCTTGCGGAAATAGTCCACGGTGACCGGTGTGGCGAAGAGGTGGTCCACGGGAATGTTGAAATATCCTTGAATTTGGCTGGCATGAAGGTCCAGGGTCAACACGCGTTCCGCGCCCGCCGACGTCAGGAGGTCCGCTACCAGCTTGGAAGAGATCGGCACGCGCGGCCGGTCCTTCCGGTCTTGCCGTGCGTATCCGTAATACGGCATGACGGCCGTAATGCGGTTCGCCGAAGCGCGGCGGAACGCGTCGAGCATGATCAGCAGTTCCACCAGGTTTTCATTCACCGGAGTGCAAGTCGGCTGAATGATGAAGACGTCGGCGCCCCGAACGTTTTCCAGGATCTGGATCCTGACTTCGCCGTCGGGAAAGCGATCGACGTTGGCGCGGCCCAGCGGCACGCCGAGATGCTTTGCGATTTCATGGGCCAGAGCCGGGTGCGCATTTCCGGTGAAGACCTTTAGCGAATGTGGCTGCTTCCCCATCGTTTCATCCTCGACAGTCATGCGATACGGACTCGACGCTGTGTGGCCGAGCGCCGCTCGGCCCTGCGTCTTCACATGCAAACCTTGGCTGGGAGGCCTGGATTCGAACCAGAGTTCCATGCTCCAAAGGCATGTGTCCTGCCACTGGACGACCTCCCAAAAAGTCAGAAACTAGAAATCAGAAATTAGAAACTGGACATTTCTGATTTCTAATTTTTGATTTCTAATTCTCGCTCGTATTCCTCCCGAAGCAAAGTCATGCTCTTGAAAATCTGCCAACCGGCAGGCAGGAATTTCGAAGCGCGAACCAGTTTGGGAGCGGAGTCAAAGACGGCGAAGACGGCTGAACCACTACCCGTCAGGCAGGCTGTTTCGGCTCCGGCCTGGATGAGCTGGGATTTCACACGCGCCAGCTCTGGCCACCTCGCGAAAACGACGTGCTCAAAATCGCTTTCGGCCGGTCCCCACGCTTCCAGGGAAAATCGTGGCCACGCACCAACATCATCCATCCTAGAGCTTCTAACGGTTCTTGTCAACCGCAAACGCTGGCCCAGCTCGCGGTAAGCCTCCGCGCTAGAAATGGAGAAGCCGGGAAAAACCACCAGGCAGGGGCGTCGCGGCAAGTCCCAAAGCGGATAGACTTCTTCGCCGTGGCCGCAGCCGAGAACGCGTCCGCCCCACAAGAAGAGTGGGACGTCGGAGCCCAAACGCGCCGCAAGCCGGTGCTGGGTGTGCGCATCCATTCGATTCCCCGTGAGGCGCTCGAGGCCCAAGAGTGTCGCCGCGGCGTCACTGCTTCCGCCCCCCAGGCCCGCGCCCGCGGGGATGTGCTTCTCCAGAGTAACTTCGATCCCTCGACGATCATCTCGGGCTTGCCGCCAAAGTTTGCAGGCTTGGTAGACGAGATTGCGGTGCCCGGCTGGAATTGCGGGATCGGAGCATTGGAGACGAATCGCCTGGCTCGTTTTAGATAGCCTGAGGGTCAGACGATCGTGCAGCGAGATGGTCTGATAAACCGTGAGAATTTCGTGATAGCCATCGGGCCGCAGGCCACGCACCTTCAGTCCTAGATTGATTTTAGCGAAAGCGCGAAGACGAAGCAGTGAACTCAAGGGGTGGGTATATTATCTCGGCGAAGTAGCGACTGGCTAGCAAAAGCTATCCGCCGTCAGCGATCAGCAAACATTCCCCGCACCAGTGGTCGTTGACAACTGAAAGCTGAGAGCTGACCGCTCCACTTGCCACTATTTCCTTTTGGCCAGACTCTCTTTGAGCTCGTCAAGTTCTTTGCGCAGCTTGGCGGCTTCATCCGCGTCGAAGTCACTGCCGAGAGTGCTCGGCCACTCTTTCAGGGCCTGTTCCCACTGCCGCTGCGCTTCCACCTTTTTGCCCAATCGAACGTACAGATGCCCCAGGTGTTCCTGCACGGTCGGGTCATTGGTGATCAAATGCGCGGCCTTCACGAGCGGCCCCTCGGCCAGATCGAAGCGGTTCATCTTGTAGTACGCCCATCCGAGGCTATCGAGATAGGCTCCGTTGTTCGGCTCAGCCTGGAGGGCTTTCTGGATGTATTTCACGGACTCCTCCAGCCGCACCCCGCGGTCGGCGAGCATGTAACCGAGATAGTTGCACGCCTGAGCGTTGAGAGGATCCACCGCCAGAACTTTCTTGAACTGTTCCTCGGCCTGATCGTATTTTTTCTCCCGCTCGTAGATCGAGCCCAACATGAAGCGCGCCATTTCCTGGTCTTCAGGTTTCGGACTGAGAGCCAGAGCTTTGTTGGTGACCTCCTCGGCCTCGGGATAACGCTTGGCCTGCAAATAAACCTGGGTCATGGTCAAATAATCGTCGCTATCGCTGGGGCCTCCCGTCAGCAGCGCCTTAAGTTGCTGGATGGCCTCGTCCACATGTCCCTGTTCGCCCATCAGCGAAGCGCGGAGGCGGCGCAGCGGGCGGTCGTCAGGAAATTTCTGGACTGCCGCATCGGCTTGCTGGATGGCCTTCTGGGGCTGGCGGCTGAGGCGCAGCGTCTCAATAATCAAGCCCTCGCCCCGGGGCGCCTCCTCCTTGCCCAGGGTCTCAACTTGCTGGAACGCCGCGATGGCCTGGTCCCATTTTTCCTGCGACCGGTAAATCAGACCGAGCCGTTCCAGAAAGACGGCGCGGTTTCTCGCCTCGTCCTTGCTGTATTGTCCCTGCGGCTTTTCGGACTGCTTGATCAAACTTTGGAGGATCTGAATGGCTTTGTCCTCGTTCCCTAAAGTATCCTCGAGAACCGCCTGCTGGTAAGGGATCTCCACGCTGTCGGGCAACAGTGTTTTGGCCCGCTCCAATTCCTGCCGCGCGGGCTCGTATCGCCCGTCCAGTTCGTCGAGCTGCGCCAAGTTGAGGTAGCTCTGGCCGTCTTCCGGATCCGCCTTGAGCAGGCTTTGATACTCTTGGCGTGCGAGTTCGGTCTTGCCGCTTTCCTTCAAGGTACCGGCGTAGACACGACGAATATCCTGATTGTCGGGGTCTCGTGCCAGAGCTTTCTGAAAAGTCTCGATGGATTTGTCGAAATCACGAGATTGGCTGTAGGCTTCCGCGAGCATGGCAAGCAATGGGCCATCCATGTCACTATCCGGAATCCTGGTGAGCAGGTCGATTGCCTGCGCGTAGTCGCCCTGATCGGTATACAGTTGCGCCAGATTGGAAATCGCATTCCGGGAAGTCGGATCAGAATTCAGAATCTTCTTGAACGCCTCTTCAGCCTTGGCGGGTTGGTTGTTCAGTTTGTAGAGGCGGCCCAGGATGACGAACGAATCGGTGTCGGACGGGTTCAGGCGCGCCAAAGTCTCAAAGTGTGTGACGGCCTTTTGCAGACTCTCTTTGCCGGCGGCATTCGCCTGGGCCTCGCCCAGGGTGCGCAGATAGATGTGGCCGAGCAGCCGGTGGGCGTCTTCCTGGTCGGGGTTGACCTTGAGGACAGCCTCGGCCTCTTGAACGGCGTCACTAATGCGACTGATTCGCCAGTAGAGGTCCGCTAATTCGACTCTCAGGAAGAGCGAACCGGGATCGGCCTCCATCGCCAGCTTGTACTCAGAAACGGCCTTGTCGACGAAGTCCGTGCGGTTGTAGATGCCAGCCAACTCTTTGTAACGCCTGGCCAGCATGTAGTGATAATACGCCGCCGTGTGGTCGGGCGCCGAAGCCGTTGCTTGACTCTGAGGCGCGGAGGCTTCCTGGGCGCTCGTCTGAGCGCTCAGCAACGCCAGCGTTCCCATCAAGAAAATTATGATTGCTGTGAGAAACTTGTTGCTCAATTCTCGCATTTTGCCTTCTCTCTCGCGCCCGACTCGCATTCACCAGTATGACACGAAAAGCTCGTACTGAGAAATCAGAAGCGAGAAGCTGGAAGTTCGAAGAAGAACATCAAGGCCCGAACTGGAGAAGCCGTGATTCTAGCTTCCGACTTTTGGCGTCCGCTTCATAAGAGTCCATAATGAGCCGCGAAGTTGCTTCTCGACTCAGCAGGGCTTGCCAATGGGACGCCTGCGGGCTACCCTCCAAGTAGCAGTTGGATCAAAAAGATGGAGATTGGAAATCACAAGCTCAAGAGTGACCGTGAGGAACGAGTTTCTGACTTCTAATTTCTAGTTTCTAATTTCTATGATGAGGGTCTTGGGCGTAATTCCGGCGCATTTAGAGTCGCAGCGATTGTCTCGCAAGCTGCTCCGGCCGATCTGCGGCCGGCCGATGATCGTTTGGGTTTACGAGCATTCGCGCCGGGCCGCGTGCCTGGACGGACTGCTCGTCGCCACCGATTCGACCGAGATTTTCGATTACTGCCGAAGTTCAAATATCCCCGTGCAGATGACTTCGGCTGCGCACCGTTCCGGCACGGATCGCATTGTGGAGGTGATGTCGCGCGAGAGAGCTGAGGTCTACGTGAACATTCAGGGAGACGAGCCGATGATCACCGCCGAGCATATTGAGCTGTTGCTTCGGCCGTTCGCCGGTGCGCCAGGCACGCAAGTTTCGACGCTGAAAGTGGCGATCTCGCCGGAGGAGGCGCGCGATCCGAACAACGTGAAAGTGGTCACAGACCACAAAGGGAGCGCGCTTTATTTTTCTCGGGCTTTGATTCCCCACGATCGCGACGGCGCAGGCAGCGCGCGATATTACAAACACCTCGGGCTGTACGCCTACACCGCTCCGGCCCTGGAAAAATTTCACACGTTTCCGCCGTCGGCGCTGGAACAAGTGGAAAAACTGGAGCAACTGCGATTCCTCGAAAACAACGTGCCCATCATGGTTGTGGAAACTACTCAGGACACCATCGGAGTTGACACCGAAGAGGATTTGCAGAAAGTGGAAAAGTATTTCCGGGAATTAGGAGTTAGGGATTAGGGAAGACGTCCGTTGTCTGTTGTCAGTGGTCCGTTGTGCATCGAATCGCATCACTTGGTGCCGGCAACGGACTACGGACAACTGACATACTCTGTGCAATCTGTGCAATCTGCGGATTCGACGAGGTGCATCCATGGCCAACGCACTCCAGGACAAAGTAGCTGTAATCACCGGCGGCACGCGCGGCATCGGTTACAGCATTGCAGAAGCGCTGCTCGCGGAAGGCGGCAAGGTCTTCACCTGTGGGCGTGACCCGAAGGTGTTGGAATCGGCGCTCGAACGCCTGGGCCGGTCCGCGTCGAAGGACCGCGTGGCGGGCATCGCCGCCGACGTTCGCCGCTACGAAGACTGCCGCAAAGTGGTGCACGGCGCCGCCGAGCGATTTGGCGGGGTCGATGTTCTGGTGAACAATGCCGGAATTGGAGTCTTCAAGCCCGTCGATCAGTTGACTCCCGAAGAGTGGGACGCGACAATCGAGACGAATCTTTCCGGCACCTTCTACTGCTGCCGCGAGGCCATTCCGCTGATGCGCCGGCGCGGCGGAGGCTACATCTTTAATATTTCGAGCCTTGCCGGAATCAATCCCTTTGCTGGCGGAAGCGCTTACAACGCCTCCAAATTCGGCTTGAACGGCTTCAGCGAGGCCATCATGCAAGATGTCCGCTACGATGGCATCCGGGTGAGCTACATTATGCCGGGCAGCGTGGCCACGGATTTTGCGGGCACGCCGGGCTCGCGGGGGCGCGAAACCTGGAAGCTGACGGGCGAGGACATCGCCAAAGCCGTCGTCGATCTCTATAAGTTTCCCGCCAGCGCCTTGGCTAGCCGCATTGAAATGCGACCTTCGCAGCCGCCAAGGAAGAAATGAAGGTAGGCCCGCAGTTCACTGCTTGCCCTTCATCCGCTGCCACGTGAGACCGAATTTCACTCGACCTATGTGGGCCAGCAGAGCGTCGTAGGCGCTCCTAGCCAGATCGCCCGTGAAGCCAGAAGGTGAGTTCAAGATAAGGCATCAGGCACAAGACCTTGGCCCCGGTTTCACTCAGGTGCCGGGGGATTCGAAGGTTCGAGCAACGCTTAGGCGGACCACCCAAGGCGAACGGCAGGGTGCTGCACGCCGGCGTCCCGGATCGGATATGGTGAAACCTGATTTGCCTCGTGCGCGTCTGATATAAAATGTACGGTTTTTGGCGTCGGGGATGTTGCACAGCGCCTGAGGACTGGGGATTGGCGAAGTTCACCGTGAAGGGAGGAAACGCTTCATCTATCGGCTGTAAGGCCCGTCCATACGGGCTAGCGGACTTAGGACGGAGGATTCAGATGACAGGGAATAGGCTTAGAATGTCAGGTGAATCCGCCCAGCATGGTATTATGGACACCTTTCAATCGGCATGTTCGCGAGTGGCTGCGATCGTTCCGCCTGCATGAATCACGTCCACTGAGGCAATAATCACAAGGATCACTATGGCTGACACTTCTGGACCAAAAACTTTGAACGGCGGGCGCTTCCCGGAACTGGAAGAGGTAACACCCCTTCCGGAGCCGCCTGGCAGTGTGCCGCCAGCGGGCGTGGAATCTGGCTGGCGCTGCTCATTATTGCTTGCGTGGCTGTCGGAGCCTATTTCCTGTGGCCGAGGCAACCGGCCACGAGTCGCAGCGATCCCCGCTCGGCAAGCGCCGGAAAAGCGGGCAGAGGCTTGGGTGCGATGCCAGTGGTCGCGGCGAAAGCGCGCAAGGGTGATATCGGCGTGTACATCACCGGCCTGGGCGCGGTGACGCCGATTTACACGGTCACGATAAAGAGCCGCGTTGACGGCCAGTTGATGAAGGTCCTTTATAACGAGGGTGATGTTGTTCACCAGGGCGACACGCTGGTGGAAATTGACCCGCGGCCCTACCAAGTGATGTTGGAGCAGGCCGAAGGTCAACTGGCCAAGGACCAGGCGGCCCTCGACAACGCGCGAGTCGATCTGAAACGGTACCAAACGCTGGTGACTCAAAACGCGGTCCCGGAACAGCAGGTTGCGACGCAGCAAGCGACCGTGGACCAAGACATCGGCGCCGTCAAGAGCGATCAAGCCAACATTGACAGCGCCAAGCTGGACCTCGTCTACTGTCACATCAACGCTCCCATCACCGGCCGCATTGGTCTGCGGTTGGTCGATCCAGGAAACATCGTCCACGCCAGCGACGCCAACGGCCTTCTGGTGATCACCCAGATCCAGCCGATCAGCGTCATTTTCACCATTGCGGAGGATCAGCTTCCCGCCGTGATAGCCAAGATGCGAGCCGGCCAGCGGCTGGCGGTGGAGGCCGACGACCATAATGGCAAGAAGCTGAGCCAAGGTTACCTGGCGACCGTCGACAACCAGATCGATCCCAGCACCGGCACGATCAGGCTAAGGGCCATTTTCGACAACGAGGACAATGCGCTGTTTCCCAATGAGTTTATCAACTATCGCTTGCTGGTAGAGGAGAAGAAGGACGTCACCCTGCTGGCCAACGCGGCGATTCAGCGCAGCTCCCAATCGACCTACGTCTGGTTGGTGAAGCCGGACTCCACCGTCACTGTGCGCCAGATCACCGTGGGCACGCAGGAAGGCAGCGACGCGGAGGTTGCCTCCGGTCTCTCTCCGGGAGACACGGTGGTGATGACCGGGGTCGACAAACTCCAGGAGGGAAGCAAGGTTGTCGTGCATTTTGAAAATAGCACCGCTGGGGGGGCAAGCTAATGAGCCCGTCCCGGACCTTTATTCTCCGGCCGGTGGCCACCTCTCTCTTGATGGCGGGTATTGTGCTTGCCGGCGCCGTGGGCTGGTTGGAACTACCAGTCTCGGCGCTGCCGGAGGTCGACTATCCCACCATTCAAGTGATTACGTTCTATCCTGGCGCCAGCCCGGACGTGATGGCGACTTCCGTTACCGCTCCCCTTGAGCGTCAATTCGGCCAGGTACCCGGCCTGCAACAGATGACCTCCACCAGCTCTGACGGCTGCTCGGTCATCACCCTGCAATTCAACCTCAGCCTGAATATTGACGTCGCCGAGCAGGAAGTGCAGCAGTCGATCAACGCTTCGGGCACGTACCTCCCCCCGGACCTTCCGAGTCCGCCGATCTATAGCAAGAGCAACCCCGCCGACGCGCCCATCCTGACGCTGGCCTTGAGTTCGAAGGAGCTTCCACTCTCCAAGGTTGAGGATCTGGCGGATACGCGGTTGGCGCCGAAAATCTCGCAGTTGCCCGGGGTCGGCCTGGTCTCGATCAGCGGCGGGCAGAAACCCGCGGTTCGGATCCGCGCGAATCCCACTCAACTGGCGTCCTACGGCCTCAATCTGGAGGACCTTCGCAACGCGCTCGTCGCGGCCAACGTCGACCAGGCGAAGGGCAACTTCGACGGCGCGCACCAGGCCTACCAGATCGGCGCCAACGACCAGTTGCTTTCGTCGGCCGACTATGCCCCGCTCATCATCGCTTACCGCAACGGCGCTCCCGTCAAGTTAACCGATGTGGCCACCGTCACCGACGACGCCGAAAACGTCCGCCAAGCGGCGTGGATGAACGAGGTGCCTGCCGTAATCGTCAACATCCAACGGCAGCCGGGCGCGAACATCATCAGCGTGGTCGACCGCATCACCAAACTGCTTCCCCAGCTCACGTCGTCGATGCCGTCCTCGGTCGACGTCAAGATCCTCACGGACCGGACCAGCACCATTCGAGCGTCGGTGCACGACGTGGAGTTCACGTTGGTGCTGACCGTCGCCCTGGTGGTGATGGTGATCTTCCTCTTCCTTCGCAACCTCTCGGCCACCGTCATTCCCAGCATTGCCGTTCCGCTCTCCCTGGTCGGCACGTTCGGCGTCATGTACCTGCTCGGTTACAGCCTGAATAACCTGAGCCTGATGGCCTTGACCATTTCCACCGGCTTCGTGGTGGACGATGCCATCGTGATGATCGAGAACATCACCCGTTACATCGAAGAAGGCGAGCCTCCACTTCAGGCGGCGCTCAAGGGTTCGGCGCAAATTGGCTTCACGATTATTTCGCTGACCGTCTCCCTGATTGCGGTGCTCATTCCGCTGCTTTTCATGGGCGATATTGTCGGCCGGCTCTTCCGTGAATTCGCCGTCACCCTGGCCGTTACCATCCTGGTCTCCGCCATCGTTTCGCTCACCCTGACGCCGATGATGTGCTCCAAGCTCCTGAAGCACCGGCGTGCCGAAGAGACAACGCGGCTTTATCGGGCGACGGAACAGGCGTGGAATTCCATGCTGGCGCTCTACGATAGAACCCTTCAGTTTGTGCTCCGCCGTCAGGTGGAGACCTTGGTGGTTGCGGTCGCCACGCTGGTTGGGACTATTCTCCTCTACATTTACGTTCCCAAGGGTTTCTTCCCCATTCAGGACACCGGCGTCATCCAGGGTGTCTCGGAAGCGGCCCAGACTGTTTCCTTCCCGGAAATGGCGCAAGAACAGCAAGCGCTGGCGAAGATCATCCTAACCGACCCCGCCGTCGCGAGCCTCTCTTCCTTCATCGGCATCGATGGGACGAACACCACCCTCAACAGTGGGCGTATTCTCATTAACCTGAAGCCCCTGGCGGAGAGAAAGATCAACGCCAGCGACGTCATTCGCCGCCTCCAGCCGGAGTTGGCCCAGGTGCCGGGCATCACTCTATTCATGCAGCCGGTGCAGGATATTACGATCGATGACCGAGTCAGCCGCACGCAATTCCAGTACACGCTCGAAGATCCGAGCGCGGCCGAGTTGAACGAATTCGCCCCCAAAATGCTTGCCGAACTGCAGAAGCGGCCTGAGTTGCGCGACGTGGCCAGCGATCGACAGGTGGGCGGCCTTCAGGCCCGGCTGGTGTTCGATCGCCAGACGGCCATGCGCCTTGGGATCACACCCTCGACGATCGATCAAACGCTTTACGACGCCTACGGCCAGCGGCAAGTGTCGACCATTTTTACCCAATTGAATCAATATCATGTGGTCTTGGAAGTGAAGTCCGACTATCAGAATAATCCGCTGGACCTGCGGGATCTCTTCATCCGGACCGGCGCCGGAAGCTCCAGCGGCTCCGCAGGCTTGGTCGCCGGTGGATCGGCCGCCAACCAGTTGTACGGGCCGACCAGTTCGCTTACGGCTGCCACCACGAGCCTGTCTTCCAGTACCTCGTCTTCCGCCACGTCGACTTCCACCGCTTCGGATAACGCCTTTGGCGGCAGTGCCATTGCTTCTGCCTTGGCGTTCCCCAATGGGGGCCAGGTGCCGCTGGCGGCCTTCACGCACTTGGAGGAGAGGAGCGCTCCCATCACCGTGAACCACCAGGGTCAATTCCCGGTGGTGACGCTCTCTTTCAATCTGGCTCCCGAAGCCTCCCTGGGCGAGGCCATCAAGGCGGTTAACCAGGTCAAGGATGAGATCGGCATGCCGCCCAGCATGCAAGCGGCATTTCAAGGTACGGCCGCCTCCTTCCAGGCCTCCTTGGCCAGCGAGCCGCTGCTGATTCTGGCGGCAATCATTACCGTCTACATTGTGTTGGGCGTCTTGTACGAAAGCTACATCCACCCCGTCACCATCATCTCCACGCTGCCGTCGGCGGGGGTCGGCGCGCTGCTCGCCCTCATCATTTGCCGCAACGATTTCAGCGTCATCGCCTTGATCGGGATCGTGCTGCTCATCGGAATCGTCAAGAAGAACGCCATCATGATGATCGACTTCGCCCTGGACGCCTAGCGCAAGGAAGGCATGACGCCGGTCAATGCCATATATCAGGCGTGCTTGCTGCGTTTTCGCCCCATCATGATGACCACCATGGCGGCGCTGCTGGGCGGCGTCCCGCTGGCGTTAGGTACGGGAACGGGCTCGGAACTGCGCCGGCCGCTGGGGATCACCATTGTCGGCGGCCTGCTTTTGAGCCAATTGCTCACGCTCTACACCACGCCGGTGATCTATATCTGGTTCGATCGCCTGGCCCAGCGATTTTCCCGGGAGAGTGAGGGGAGCTCGGGTACCGAGTTGATACCAGCAGAATAGTTTACATTAAGTCATCAGGCTCTTAAAGAAGGGTAAAGAAATTAGAAAGTAGAAGTCATAAAAGAAAAACAGTCTTGGTTCTGATTTCTGCTTTCTAATTTCTGATTTGACCATGAATTTTTCCGAGCCGTTCATTCGCAGGCCGATTGCTACCACGCTCATCATGGTCGCCATCGCGCTGGCTGGCGCCGTGGCCTTTCGATTGCTGCCCGTGTCACCGCTGCCCCAGGTGGACTTTCCCACCATCTCGGTGAACGCGGGCTTGCCGGGCGCAAGTCCTGAGACCATGGCTTCGGCGGTCGCCACCCCGCTGGAGCGCCAATTCACCCGCATTGCGTCGGTTACCGAGATGACTTCGTCCAGCAGTCTGGGCTCGACCAGCATTACCCTGCAATTCGATCTCAACCGCGACATCAATGCCGCGGCGCGCGACGTGCAGGCAGCCATCAACGCGGCCCGGGGTTATCTTCCCACCAATCTTCCCAATAATCCGACCTACCGGAAAGTGAATCCTGCGGATTCACCCATCTTCATGCTGGCACTCACCTCCGACGTGCTCTCCAAAAGCCAGATCTACGATGCCGCCTCCTCGATCATGGCGCAGAAACTGGCGCAGGTGAGCGGCGTGGGCCAGGTGATCGTGGGCGGAGGCGCGCTGCCGGGGGTCCGGGTCGAGTTGAATCCCAACGCCCTGAACAAGTATGGCATCGGCCTGGAGCAGGTGCGGGGAGTGTTGGGTTCCGCCAATGCCAATACGCCGAAAGGGCACTTCTCCGACGGCCACCACATGTGGGAAGTGGGGGCCAACGACCAGTTGTTGAAGGCCATTGACTACCAACCCCTGATCATTGCTTACCGTAATGGCTCGGCGGTCCGGGTCTCCGACGTCGGTCTGGCGCGGGACGCCCCGGAAGACGTTCGCAACGCTGGCTATGCCAACGGCAAGCCCTCGGTTCTGGTGATCATTTTCCGCCAACCCAACGCCAACATCATCGATACCGTGGACGGCATCCGTGCCACGCTCCCGCAGCTCAAGGCCGCTATTCCCCAAACGATCGACATGCGGGTGGCCATGGATCAGACCCTGACCATCCGCGCCTCCGTCGCGAACGTCGAACAAACGTTGATCATCTCGGTGATCCTGGTGATCCTGGTGGTCTTCTTTTTCCTCCGCAACCCGCGCACCACCTTGATCCCCAGCGTTGCCGTTCCCGTGTCGCTGATCGGGACCTTCGGCGTGATGTATTTGTTGAGCTACAGCCTCGACAATCTGTCGTTAATGGCCCTGACCATCTCCACCGGCTTCGTGGTGGACGACGCCATCGTGGTGATCGAAAACATTTCCCGTTACTTGGAACAGGGCATGCGCCCGTTCCAGGCGGCCATGAAGGGAGCCCAGGAAATCGGCTCCACCGTGCTGACCATCAGCATTTCGCTGGTGGCGGTGTTCATTCCCTTGCTGCTGATGGGGGGAATTGTAGGCCGTCTGTTCCGCGAGTTCGCCGTGACCCTTTCGGTGGCGATCCTGGTCTCGATGGCGGTTTCGCTCAGTGCGACTCCGTGCATGTGCGCGCACCTGCTGAAGCAGCACGAGTCACATGGCTGGTTGTATCGTCTCAGCGAACGCGGTTTCAACGCGGTGGTGGGTGCTTACGGCCGAACGCTGGCCAAAGTGCTTCGCTATCCCCAGATCACTCTGGCGGTGCTCGTGGTCACGATTGGGCTTAACGTTTTTCTTTATATTTATGTCCCCAAAGGTTTCTTCCCACAGCAAGATAATGGACGAATCATGGGCGCCATCCAAGCCGACCAGGACACCTCGTTTCAAGCCATGGACAAGGTCCTCCAGCAAATCGTTAAGATCGTCCATGACGATCCGGCGGTAGACACAGTGATGGGGTTTACTGGGTCTGGGAGCTCCGCGCGCATGTTCCTCTCCCTGAAGCCCCCCGGACAACGGGACCTCCCCACCGCGCCCGCCGCAAAAAGAAACATCACGGCTGACCAGATCATCGCCCGCCTGCGGCCCAAACTGGCGCGGGTACCCGGCGCCACGCTTTACCTTCAGGCCGCGCAAGACGTGCGCGTGGGCGGACGCTTCGGCGCCTCCCAGTATCAATACACCATGCGGGGTGACAACTTACAGGACCTCACGGATTATTCTCCCCGCATGCTCGCCGAGTTGAGAACCATTCCGAGTATTGCGGACGTGAACAGCGACCAGCAGGACCGCGGGTTGCAGGCTTACGTAACCTACGATCGCGATACGGCGGCGCGCTTCGGCATCTCGTCCCAGTTGATTGACTCCACGCTCTACGACGCTTTCGGCCAGCGGCAGGTCTCCACCATGTACACGCCCCTGAATCAGTACCACGTGGTGATGGAGGTGGCGCCGAAGTATTGGCAGGACCCGCAGATTTTGAGCCAGGTCTATGTGCGCTCCCCGAACGGAGGAGAAGTTCCCCTGAACGCCATCAGCCGCGCTACGACGGTCACCGCGCCGTTGTCGGTCAATCATCAGGGCCTGGCGCCGGCGGTGACCGTCTCTTTCAACCTGCAACCGGGCGTCGCCCTGGGCGACGCCGTAGTGGCCATCAACGCGGCCGCCGGCAAGGTGGGCCTTCCGTCGACCATTCACACCGGATTTGCCGGGACGGCGCAGGCCTACCAGGATTCGCTGGGCAGCGAGCCCTTGCTGATTGCGGCAGCGCTGCTGACGGTTTACCTCGTGCTGGGTATTCTTTACGAGAGCTACGTTCATCCGGTGACCATTCTCTCCACGCTGCTCTCAGCCGGTGTGGGCGCCTTGCTGGCGCTCCTGATCACTCACACCGAACTCAGCGTCATCGGTGTGATCGGAATCATCCTGCTGATCGGGCTGGTGAAGAAGAACGGCATCCTGGTGGTCGATTTTGCCATTTCCGCCGAGCGAAACGAAGGCATGAGTTCGCACGACGCCGTCTACAAAGCTTGCTTGCTGCGCTTCCGCCCGATTCTGATGACCACCTTCGCCGCGATGCTGGGTGCCGTGCCCCTGGCGATTGGCACGGGTACCGGGTCGGAGTTGCGTCGCCCACTGGGAATCGCGATCATCGGGGGCTTGGCCGTAAGCCAGTTGCTCACTTTGTTCACGACGCCGGTGGTGTATCTCTACTTTGACCGGCTCCAGAATTGGCGGGCCCGCGCGCGACGCGAAAGCCGTCGCGGGGAGAGCACGCCACTCGGGTCGGAGGCTTGAGAAGAGCACGGAGTACGGGGTCCGTAAAATGAAAAGCATTTCAAATGGGAAATGGATGA
>Ga0187873_1000619_pt1 | contig 34763 bp, 25 predicted proteins | sample June2016WEW_16_1_2_FD_133012 | JGI IMG/M metagenome (GOLD analysis project Ga0187873, IMG submission 133012) | Peatland microbial communities from SPRUCE experiment site at the Marcell Experimental Forest, Minnesota, USA - June2016WEW_16_100 | ecosystem: Environmental > Terrestrial > Soil >...
AAATAAATTTGACGCCCCGCTCGCGCAATTCGCGGCCAACCTCCTTGCACCGCTCAAAATGCCGCGGCACAAGCACCAGAAAAAGTTTCGGGAACAGCACACGCAATCGCTGCGCGATCCCTGTTAAAACAATCTCCTCGCCTGCGTGGGTGCTGCCGCCGATCAAAATCGGCGCGTCAGGCGGCACGCCGATCTGTTGGAACAGCGCGGGCACGTCGAGTGCGCGCGGTCCGTCGGGTTTGGCGGCGTCGAATTTCAAATTGCCCACCACGCGGATCGCCTCGGGCCGGCAGCCAATTTCGCGCAAACGTCCGGCGTCGGCTTCGTTTTGGGCGCCGACACCCGTAAACGAAGCGAACAGTGGCCGGAACAAAAATCCCAATCGCTTGTATCCACGATAGGAATGATTGGACAATCGCGCATTGACCAGAAACAACGGAATGCGAAGATCGCGCGCGCGCCAAAGGAAGTTCGGCCAGATTTCCGCCTCGATAAGCACAATGGCTTTGGGCCTGATCACGCCCAGAGCGCGGTTGACGGATCCCCGGCTGTCAACCGGATAGTAAATTTTGCTGATGTGGCCCGGCAAATGACGGCGCAATTCAGCCATGCCGGTCGTCGTCGTCGTCGAAATAACGATTTTGATGTCGGGCATGTGCAGTTCGAGCGCGCGGATGAGCTGCGTGCAAAGATTGACTTCGCCGACGCTGACAGCATGAAGCCAGAGCACCTGGCGGTTGGTGAGCTCCTGCTGGAGATTCCGGCCATAATATCCAAAGCGTTCAAAAAACCCCGAAAGCCAGTGGCCCCGCCGCCACATCCGCAGAAAATAATACGGCGACGACAGCGCAAAAAAAATCGCGAACAGGATGTTGTATAGCGTGCGCATTCTGACTTTTAAGCTGGACAGGTTTCACTGTTCCGCAAATGGACGCCGCGCGCAAAGAAAATGTTTCAAATCAACCGTGAAAAAAAATCAGCCAGACTGCCGCCAGCACCGGCAATAAAAACGGCAGCGTGAATTTCAAAACAAATCCGGAAAACGTCGGCATGTGAATTTTTCCATGATCCGCCATGGCTTTTACCATGAAATTCGGCCCGTTTCCGATGTAAGTCGCCGCGCCGAAAAACACCGCGCTGACGCTGATGGCAATCAGGTCCGGGGAGTGCCGGCCCAACAGTTCTCCAATATCATTCGCGCCGCTCGTCCCAAAAAGCGCGCTCAAACAACCGAGATAAGTCGGCGCGTTGTCGAGCATGCTGGAAAGTGTGCCGGCACCCCAATAAAAAATTCCCGGCGCGGGATTTTGGCCGAGCAGCTCATGCGCATTGGCGCCGAGCCAGTCGAGCGCGGGCATCATCGTTGCAAAAATGCCGATGAATAAAATGGCCACCTCCTGAATCGGATGGAAATGAAAACGATTTGCCTCATGCACCGATTGTTCGGTCGTGAAATAAGAGCCGAACGCGGCGGCAAGCATAATCGCTTCGCGCAGGAAAAACGGTTTGTTGATGAACACCGCGCCCAAAATGACAGCCAGAAAAACCAGATTCGCCAGCCCGTCGAACTTCCAGGTTTCATGCCCAGTTTCCTTTTCACGAATTTCCAGCGGTGCGCGGGCCTTCGCCGCGACGAAGTGGCTGCTGCCACGCAGGCGGGTGAAATTGACGCGGTCCACCACATAAAACATCGTGAGCAACAATCCGACGCCCACCGCCCACATCGGCCAGCAATGCTCCGCCACCCACCAAAACGGAACGCCTTGCAAATAGCCGAGAAACAACGGCGGGTCGCCAATGGGCGTCAGACAGCCGCCGACGTTTGAAACGATGAAAATGAAAAAAACGATGTGATGCGCCGTGACGCGGTCTTTGTTCATCCGAATCCACGGACGAATCAACAGCATGGACGCGCCGGTCGTGCCCAAAAAATTCGCAACGACCGCGCCGACGAACAAAAAAATAACATTGGCCAGCGGCGCCGCCTCGCCTTTCACATGGATGTGAATGCCGCCGGAAACCACAAACAGCGAGCCGATGAGCACAATGAAGCTGACATAATCGTGCGCCACGTGGAGCACGCGGTCTGGCGCCTGTAAAATAAAAAGGTAATAGCCCAGTGTGACCGCCCCCAGCCCAAGCGCGATTTTGGGATAATGCCGCGACCACCAGTTGCCCGCGAGCGATGGCGCGAGCGCCATCGTGCCCAGCAGCAGCGCAAACGGCAGAATCATCCACGGATTGGGCGCAACCATACTGTCGGTCATGCGCCGAAAGGTTGTGCGGACAAGCGAAATCAGGTCAAACAGAAACGACACTGAGCGGCGGGTTTACAATCTTGGTGGGGCGAGAGTCCTCGCGAACCGGCTCATCAGTAGCCCCGCCCCACCAAATGTATCACTACCGAAACATTCAACCACTTGACGATTGGAGGCGCTGCTGCGATTTTCTTGTTGCTTGACGCAGAATTCAGCAGTGGAAGCGGCAGGCAATTTGTTCGCTAAAGTTTCGAAAACCCCTGCTGCGCAATCCCTCGCGCGGCGATTGGAGAATGGCGGAGTGTTGTCTTGCGCCGGTGTCAGCCGGGCTGCGCAGCCGTTTTTTGCCGTTTTGCTCCAAAAAATCTTCCCCCACCGGCCAATCGTCGTCGTTGCTGAAGACTTGAAAACGCAGGAAAGTTTCCAGCAGGACATCGAAACATGGCTGCAAATCGAGGCTAAAGTTCCATCTTCGCCGCTTTTTTATCCCGCTTGGGAAGTTCTTCCCCACGAAGGCAAACTTCCGCATGCCGATACCATCAGCGACCGTCTTCAAACGCTTGTTGCCCTGGCTGACAACTCAAAACTCAAAACTCAAAATTCAAAACTTGTGGTGGCGAGCGTTACGGCCCTGCTCCAAAAAACCTTTCCGCCCGAAATGCTGCGCAATCGCACGCGCGTTCTCCAGCGCGGCGACAAAATCGCTCCGCTTGACTTAATCGAATGGCTTGAAGAGCAAAGCTACGAACCCGAAGCCCAGGTCACGCAGAAAGGCGAAATCGCCTTGCGCGGCGGCATTTTGGATGTCTGGCCACTCACCAGTCCGTGGCCGGCGCGGCTTGAATTTTTTGGCGATGAAATCGAATCGCTGCGGCATTTCGATCCGCTCACACAAATTTCGCGCGGAGAAATCCCGGGCCTCACGATTCCGCCTGCTGGCGAATTGGGAATTTTGAAGTCCAAAGTTCAAAGTCCGGAGTCCAAAGTCGGCGAGCTTGCAACCTTGCTCGATTATCTGCCACCGGAAGCAATTTTTCTCCTCTGTGAATCGGAGCAACTCGCCACTCGCGCTGATGATTACGAGTCACAAATTCCCGCCGACGATCCATTTTTCATTTCGTGGTCCGATTTTCTCGTTGAACTGAACCGGCGCGGTATGACGCGACTGGACTTGAGCGAAGAGGAAGCCCAACCAACAATCCCCTCACCCGGCCTGACGGCCACCCTCTCCCCGCCCAGCGGGGAGAGGGATGGGGCGAGGGGCGCTCAATTGTTTTCTTCGCTCGATGTCTATCGTCCTTTGACCGAACGCGCGCCGGAATTGCAAGTTGCCGAGGCGCAGCGCCGCGAATTTTTCAACCAGCTTCATCGCTGGCTGCGCCAGGATTATGACGTTCACATTTTCTGCAACAACGACGGCGAACGGCAGCGGTTTGAAGAGATTTGGGAGGAACTCGTAGGACAGGCTTCCAGCCTGTCTCCATCTGAAAAAGTTTCTGGAAAAGAAATTAGAAACAGGCGAGACGCCTGTCCTACGTTATACCTCGGCTCTCTCGCCCGTGGTTTTCTCTGCGACGAAGCCAGGCTGGTTGTCGTCACCGACGCGGAAATTTTCGGACGCTACAAAATCCAGCGTCCGCGCCGGTTGAAATCGCCGCACGCACTCGCCACCCGCTCCGCGCTCGACATTGATTTCACCAAATTGGAGGAAGGCGACCTCGTCGTCCACATCCAATACGGCATCGGAAAATTTCTCGGTCTAAAAAACCTCCCAACAAGCAGCAGTGCACGAGGACGAGAACCTTCAACCTTCAACCTTCAACCTTCAACCGAATGTTTGACCATCGAATACGCACCTGCCAATCCCGGCGATGAACCGCCGAAACTTTATGTTCCCGTCACCGAGGCGCATCTCGTCAGCAAATACGTCGGCGCTGGTGGCCGCGGCGCAAGCCGCCCGCCGCTGAACACCCTCGGCGGCACACGCTGGAAAAAGGCGAAGGAACAGGCCGAACGCGCCGTGCGCGACGTCGCCGCAGAATTGCTGCAAATCCAGGCCGTGCGCGAATCGCAGTCCGGTCACGCGTTCAAACCCGACATGCCGTGGCAACGCGAATTTGAGAGTGCGTTTATTTTTGAAGAAACGCTGGATCAATGGCGCGCGATTCAGGAAACAAAATCCGACATGGAAAAACCCAGACCGATGGACCGCTTGATTTGCGGTGACGTCGGTTTCGGCAAAACCGAAGTCGCCATTCGCGCCGCGTTCAAGGCGGTGATGGACGGCAAACAGGTCGCCGTGCTCGTGCCGACGACGGTTCTCGCACAGCAGCATTTCAACACCTTCCGCGAACGCATGGCGGATTATCCGATTCGGCTCGAACTGCTCTCGCGCTTCCGCACGCGCCGCCAGCAGCAACGCGTGGTGAAGGATTTGGCGGCGGGTGGGGTGGACATCGTCATCGGCACGCACCGGCTGTTGCAGGACGACATCGCGTTCAAAGATTTGGGTCTGGTTGTCATTGACGAGGAGCAGCGGTTCGGCGTGTTGCACAAGGAAAAGTTCAAGCAACTGCGCACGCTCGTGGATGTGCTCACGTTGAGCGCCACGCCGATTCCGCGCACGCTTTACCTCGCACTCACCGGCGCGCGCGACATGAGCACCATTCAAACGCCGCCGCATGACCGGCTGCCGGTCGAAACCATCGTCACCCAATTCGACGAGCGCGTCATCCGCGACGCCATCCAGCGCGAAGTGAATCGCGGCGGACAGACTTTCTTTTTGCACAACCGCGTGATGACAATTCAGACGATGGCCGACCGGTTGAAACGGCTTTTGCCGTACGCGCGCATCGTTGTCGGCCACGGCCAGATGGATTCAGACGAACTCGAAGAAGTGATGACAAAATTCGTCAACGGCGAGGCGGACGTTTTGCTTTCCACGACCATCATTGAGAGCGGCCTCGATATTCCGAACGCGAACACCATCATCATTGACCACGCCGACCGATTCGGTTTGAGCGATTTATATCAACTGCGTGGACGAGTCGGGCGTTACAAGCATCAGGCTTATGCGTATCTGCTGTTGCCGCGCCACGTGAGCCTGCTCACCGATGTGCGCAAGCGCATCAGCGCCATCCGGCAATACTCCACGCTCGGCAGCGGCTTCAAAATCGCCATGCGCGACCTCGAAATCCGCGGCGCGGGCAATTTGCTCGGCGCGGAACAAAGCGGCCACATCACCGCCGTCGGCTTCGACCTTTACTGCCAGTTGCTCAAGCAAAGCGTCAGCGCGCTCAAAGGCGAAAAAGTCAAACCGCGCGTGGAAGTGAGTGTGAGGTTGGATTTCTTGGAAATGACTGGGAGGGACGGCATGTTGCCGTCCCATGAGTCAGGGACTGCGACACGCAGTCCCTCCCAAAACGAAGATAACGAACCCCTCACCCGACCTGCGGTCACCCTCTCCCCGCTGGGCGGGGAGAGGGCTGGGGCAAGGGGCGCGTATCTTCCTCACAACTACGTTACCGAACCGCAACACCGCATCGAAATTTACCGCAAGCTGGCGCAGGCCAATGAAAAATCCGCGCTGGAAAATTTGCGGACCGAATTGCGCGACCGTTTTGGCCCGTTGCCACCGCCGGTGGAATTACTTATGCAAGTGGTTGAACTGAAAATTCTCGCCAGTGAGAAATCTGTGACCGCGATTGAAGTGAAGGACGACAAGCTGATGCTCACGCGCCACGGCGATTTTCTCACGCTGGGTGGAAAATTTCCGCGACTGACAAAGAAACAGGCCGGCGCACGGCTGAAAGAAATCAAGAGGCTGCTGCTGGCGATTTGATTTCGCTGAAAAACCCGCTCCGCCATTGCAAACCTTGCGCGCCCGTCCTAGAATTTTCGCAGTTCAACCACATGGCCGAATACAAAGTCCAATTCGAGGTTTTTGAAGGCCCGCTCGATTTGCTGCTTTACCTCATCAAGAAGGAGGAGGTGGACATTTACGAGGTCAACCTCACCAAGCTCGCCACGCAGTTCATCGAATACATTGATCTCATGCGCGAGTTTGACCTCGAAATCGCCGGCGAATTCCTCGTCATGGCCTCGACGCTCATGTATATCAAAAGCCGCGAGTTGCTGCCGGTGGACCAGCAGGTGCTGGTCGAAGGCGAGGAGGAAGGCGAAGACCCGCGCTGGGAACTCATCCGCCAGCTTGTCGAATACAAAAAATTCAAGGACGTCGCCGCGCGCTTGCAAGTCCTTGAAGCGCAGCAGGAAAATATCTATCCGCGCGTTCCGGGCAAATTGGCGTTTGAAAGCGCCGCGCCGCCACTCAAGCCGGACGTTTCGATTTTCGATTTGCTCAATGCCGTCAACGGCGTTCTCCAGCGTTTTGGCCGACGTGATATTTCCGGCGACATTTTCGAGGACAAATGGACGGTCAGCGAAAAAATCGAGCATCTGCGCCGCATCCTGGCCGAGCGTGGCAACGTGCGGTTCGGCGAATTGTTCGAGAGCGCTGGCAGTCGCTCGGAAGTCATCTGCACTTTTCTCGCGCTGCTCGAATTGATTCGACTCAAACAACTCGTCTGCGTCCAGCCCGAACCTTTTTCCGAAATTGAAATCCGCTGTGTGGAAAATGCCGCGCAACCTGTGTCAGGCAGAAACACAAACCCAACAAAACAATCAACCGATGCTGGAAACGTAGGACAGGCCTCCAGCCTGTCTCAAACTTGAAAATGTTTTTGATAAAATTTTAAATGGAGACAGGCAAGATGCCTGTCCTACTCAATTTAACATGGAACTTAAATCCATTCTGGAATCGCTCCTGTTTTCGGCGCAAAAGCCGTTGAGCGTGAAGGAACTTCGCGAAGTTCTCACTCACGCCGCCGAAGCGGAAGACGCCGACGCCACGGCCAAATCACTCGCCAAAATCAAGGACAGCGAATTGACAGCCGCGCTGGAACAACTCGCGCGCGAACACGAAACCGCCGCGCGCAGTTATCATCTCGCGTGCGTGGCCGGTTCGTGGCAATTCGTCACGCAGCCCGAATACGCGCCATGGTTGAAGGCGCTCGTCGGCATCAAGGCGCGTCCGACACGGCTTTCGCAGCCCGCGCTCGAAACGCTCGCCATCATTGCCTATCGTCAGCCCATCACGCGCGCCGAAGTCGAACAGATTCGCGGCGTGAACGTGGACACCACGATGCAGACGCTCATGGAACGCGGATTGGTCGAGACCGTTGGCCGCGCCGAAGTTGTGGGCCGCCCCCCGACTTACGGGACAACCGCGCTGTTCCTTGAATACTTCGGCCTGCGCGCTCTGGGAAATTTGCCCGCTGCGGATGAACTCCGCCGCATTACTGTCGAAAAACCGACCCTGCCCGGTCTGGCCACAACGCCGCCGGAACCATTAAAGGCAGAAGGTAAACAGAATGCGGAAACTGCCGCTGCACCATCGGCTGGTGATTCACCTTCCACCCAATGAAAGCGATTTGATTCTATTCTGAATTCTGCCATTCTACCTTTATTGTGAACATTCCCGAACATCGCAAGGCGATTGACAGGCTGGACGCGCACATCGTCCGGTTGCTCAACGAGCGCACGAAGCAGGTGCTGGCCATCGGTGGCATCAAGCTGAAGGCCGGCGCGGAGATTTATGCGCCGCATCGTGAGCGCGCCGTGCTCGAACGCATCTGCCACCTCAATCAGGGACCGATAACCGATGACCAGCTTCGCACGATTTATCGCGAAATCATGTCCAGCGCGCTCGCGCTCGAAAAGACGATGACCATCGCGTATCTCGGCCCGGAGGCGACGTTCACGCATCAGGCCGCCATTCAGCGATTCGGCTCCAGCCTGCGATACGCTTCGCAGAAAACCATCAACGACGTGTTCACCGAGGTCAGCAAAAACCGCGCGGATTACGGCGTCGTGCCCGTCGAGAACACCACGGAAGGCGTGGTCACGCACACGCTCGACATGTTCGTGGACAGCGATTTGAAAATCGTTTCGCAAATCGTGTTGCCGATACAATTCTGCCTGGCCGGGAACTGCAAACTGGAAAAAATCCAACGGTTGTATGTGCATCCACAAGCCCTTGCCCAGTGCCGGTCCTGGGTGCAAAGAAACCTGCCGCACGCTGAGATTCTTGAAACTTCATCCAACGCGCGGTCGGCTGAACTGGTGGCTCATCCGGCGGTCAAAAGCACGCGGTTGCGCGGGAAAGTGGCCGCCATCACCGGCCTTCTTGCCGCCGAGAAATATGGTCTGGACGTGCTGGAACAGGACATTCAGGACAACGCCGACAATGCCACCCGTTTCCTCGTGCTTGGCCGACAATGCAGTCCGCCCACCGGCAACGACCGCACCAGCCTGATGGTGAGCATCACCGACAAGGTCGGAGCGTTGCACAGCTCCCTGGCCGCGTTCCGCCGCTACCGCATCAACATGACGAAGATCGAGTCCCGCCCCAGCAAACGGAAGGCGTGGGAATATTTCTTCTTCATCGATTGCGACGGCCACATGAAAGATCGTAAGGTCGCCAAAGCCATCAGCCTGCTCGGCGAGCACTGCAACTTCGTCAAAATCCTCGGCTCGTATCCGAACACGGAGTAAAGCATGAGCCATCTCGCCCAAGCCAAAATAGTTTTTGACATCGAACTCGCCGCGCTCAAAGCCGTTCGCGCGCAACTCGACAGGTCGTTTGACCGCGCGGTGGAAGTGATTGTCGAGACGGTGAAACAGCGCGGCAAAATTGTTGTCGTCGGCATCGGCAAATCGGGCAACGTCGGACAAAAAATTGCCGCGACACTCACCAGCACCGGTTCCACGAGCGTCGTCCTCAACAGCGTGGACGCGCTGCACGGCGACTTGGGCATCGTCAACGACGGCGACGTGGTTCTTGCGTTGAGCTATTCCGGCGAATCGGAGGAGCTGCTCAATCTGTTGCCCGCGCTGAAAAGATTTTCCGTCAAAATCATTTCGCTGACCGGCAACATGAAATCGTCGCTCGCCAAACACAGCGACATTGTGCTCAACGTCAAAATTCCCAAGGAAGCCTGTCCGTTCAACCTCGCGCCGACGGCCAGCACGACCGCGATGCTCGTGATGGGCGACGCGCTGGCAATGGCGGTGCTCCAGGCGCGCGGCTTCAAGCAAAGTGATTTCGCGCGGCTGCATCCGTCCGGCGCCATCGGCCGTGCGATGCTGCTGCGCGTCGGCGACATCATGCGCTCCGGCGAACGCAACGCCATCGCGCGGGAAGACCTCAAGGTGAAAGAAGCGTTGCTGCTGATGACGCACGCCAAATCCGGCAGCTTGAGCGTCGTGAACACGGGCGGCAAGCTCGTCGGCGTGTTCACCGACGGCGATTTCCGCCGTCACATGGCCGCGAACGAAAATCTTCTCACGCAGCCGCTGAAAAAGGTGATGACACGAAATCCCATTTGCATTCGTGACGATGCGCTGGTCGTTGAAGCGCTGAAAATTTTCAACGAACGGAACATTGACGATTTGATTGTGGTGAACGCAAAACGCGAGCCGGTCGGTCTCGTGGATTCACAGGACTTGCCGAAGTTGAAGATCATGTAAGTGAAAATGCCAAAGTCAGGGACTGACCCTTTTATATGATACTCAGGATTGGATTTACTCTTGCCATCTTATTACTCGCACTTGGAACAACACCCACGTTGGCAGCTGAAGTTAAACAGGCGACACGTGCGCCTCGCACTGCTTCGACCCCCGGGAAGACGTTGAATGAACGCCTCATTGAAGCGGCGCGGAACGGTCATCTGGATGAGGTTGAGGCGTTAATCCGTGATGGTGCCAAGGTTGACGCGCGAAGTGACTCCCTCTCGACGCCTCTGATTATTGCTGCGTCAACCGGCCACGTTGCCATCGTGCAGGCCCTGCTCAAGGCCGGCGCGGACGTGGACGCCAAAAACGGCGACGGGGCAACGGCATTAATGGAGGCATCGTGGGCAGGAGATGCGCCACTCGTGCACATTCTTCTCGACGCGAAGGCGCAGGTGAATTTGAAGGATGACGTGGGTCACACCGCGTTGCATCGAGCGGCGCGAGCAGGGAAGACCGAGGTCATAGAACTCCTGCTGGCTGCGGGGGCCGACAAGTCTGCGCAGTCAAGTTTTTTTGGAACGCCGCTTCACAACGCCGCTGTCAAGGGGAACACCGACGCGGTTCGATGTTTGTTAAGACACGGCTGTCCCGTCAATGTGCGTGACGAAGATGGCTCCACGCCACTGCATCTTGCCGTGATCAGAGGCAGCGATGATGTAATCAAAGCGTTGTTGGAAGCCGGCGCCGACATCAACGCACAGAGCACTGCCGACGGTCGGACTGCGCTGATGTGGGCGGCCGACCAGTCGCAACTCGCGGTGCTCAAGTTCCTTCTCCAGTCCCACGCGGACCTGAACAAGACCGACAACCAGGGTTGGACCGCTCTAATGCTGGCCAGGATCAATGGACAGGATGAGGCGGCAAGAATCCTGAAACAAGCCGGGGGTGAGGAACACACTAATCTGTCCTATGCATCCGCCACTGGTGATCTTGCCGCCGTCCGATCGTTGCTCGCGGAGCACGGAACGAACCACCCAAGCAAGACAGAACTTGGCGACGCACTCTGTTTGGCCGCTGAAAAGCACCATGCCGATGTCGTGAAGGAATTACTGGCCCACGGTGCCGACCCGAACACGCGGCTGAACGGTGATTGGACACCGTTACTTTTTGCCTGTCGGCGCGACGTGGGAATTGCTCGTCAACTTCTCGCTGCTGGCGCGGATGTGAACCAACCAAGAAGCTCTGGAACCACACCTCTCATGTATGCGGCGTGTACTTATGACATGCCTGCGGAATTTGTAAACGAACTCATTTCCAAAGGCGCTCACGTGAACGCGACGACTAAGAATGGCGACACGGCGGTCGGGTGGGCGGCACTGGGCGGAAAGCTTGAAAACATGAAGGTCTTGGTACAACACGGAGCGGACATTAAGATTCATGTCGGCAAGCCCGACGGCTATCCGGGGTGGCCTCTGATTCGGGCCATCTCGCAAGGCGACATCAAACTCGTCGATTTCCTGCTCGCCCACGGTGCGGACATCAACGACGGAGGCGGCCACGGCAAGACGCCGCTGATGTATATGTATGCCTTGAGAAATGACAACGTGGATGTCGTCAAACTCCTCATTGCCCGCGGCGCCAATGTGTTCGCGCAGGCAGACTACGACTACAACAACACAGCGCTCAAACTGACTGAAAATACCGACAACAAGAGCGAGATTGCCGGGCTGTTGCGTATCATGGAGTTTGAGAACCGCAACCCCAGCGACCCGCGACGCTGGGGGACGAAACTGAAGCGTGCGCTGGTCGAATCCACGCGTGCGCAGCTCGACAATCGCCCGCCGGACAATGCCGCATTGCTCCAGTTAACGAAGGAAATCGTTGCGGCTCCTGATGCTCCTTCGATGATGAAGGCCGACGCGAGATACCTTGCGGCAATGGCCGACCTGGAAACGCTGAAAGCGTCTGGCCCGGTCAGTAATGCCACCGCCCGCGCGGCCCTGGAAGCCGACATCGTTGAACTCCGAAAGAATCCTCCCGACGACGTTCGCGCGGCGACGGTGCAGCAGCAGTGGGAGACCTTGCAGCGGCAGTGGGTGGCGATGCGCGAGTCGCGGGCCGAGACGCCGCTCGACTTGAAATTCCAAGCCGTTGACGGCACGGACGTCAACGTGGCGAAGCTTCGCGGCAAGGTTGTGCTGGTGGATTTCTGGGCGACGTGGTGCGGCCCGTGCTGCAAGGAACTTCCTCACGTGGTCGCCGTGTATAGCCAGTTTCACAAGGACGGATTTGAGGTCATCGGCATCTCGCTCGATCAGAACAAGGAACGGTTGGTCAATTTCACGAAACAAGCCGGCATGACATGGCCGCAGTACTTCGACGGCAAGGGCTGGGAGAACGAGATCAGCAGCCGCTACGGGATTCATGGCATACCTGCCATGTGGCTTGTGGACAAGAAAGGTTTCGTGCGTTCCACCGAGGTCCGGGGCGACACCCTTGCGGCGCAGGTCAAGACGCTGCTGGCAGAGTAGAGATGTGAGGTGCATACTCCTTTGGCGATGCGCTGGTCGTTGAAGCGCTGAAAATTTTCAACGAACGGAATATTGACGATTTGATTGTGGTCAACGCAAAACGCGAGCCGGTCGGTCTCGTGGATTCGCAGGACTTGCCGAAGTTGAAAATCATGCAAGTGAAAATGCCGAAGTCAGGGACTGACCCTTTACGGTAAAAATCTGAAATGCGCCGGGCGTGTTCCCATGAAAATCGTCTATTTCATCTCGTCGAATTTTCCATATGAAACTGTCATATATTCAGGCATAGGGCCCCGGTTCGCCCGGTCTTTTGGCTGGCCCACCGAACCGATCAGCTCAATCCGGGATGTGACCTGCGACGCTGGCCTCATCGATGGCCGGCTCATGGAGGGAGATTTTAGGCAAATCGATGCGTTTCTGGCAGTGTCGTCGAAAAAGGCCTTTCCAATTTTCTTCCGATTGTCCGATCCCGAAATACCAACCTGCGACCATGAGTGGAATAGTTATGTGTTCCGTAAAAAGGATCTGCCGGGTGTCCATTATGTTTCCATCTACGACCCCGAGGGGCCTGTGCTTGATTTTGTCAGGTCGCTGAAACGCTCGCGTGTCGTCCGCCTCCCGTATCCTTATGATGCATCCAAGCAGATTGATCGCGATTTCGCCCTGCGCAAGCGGCGGGTCTTCCTGTCCGGAGCGCAATCCCGCAAGCTTTATCCTCTTCGCCACGGCTTGCGCCGGAAACGGCGATGGAATCCGCTGGCCCGGCTTGCCGTGTCTGAATTGCGGCACCCGGGTTATCCGGACATCGGAAATCCCCAAAGACACGATGTCGTCCATGAGCGTTATATTGATCATGCGACCGGATTCACGCATTTCTTTCTCTGCCCTTCACGCTATCGTGTGGAGTTGATGAAATACGTCGAATGCGGCTATGCGGGTTGTGTTCCGATCGGAGAACCCCCAAACTCGCTGAAGGACCATGTCCGCCACTGTTTCTTGTCCTATTCCGGCAGAACGACGGAATTGCTGAAAGCGATCACCACCGGCAGACGAGAAATGACGGAGATGGCGGCCGAATACCGGCGAATCATGCGCGCGATGCGTGATCCCGCCAAGCTCAACGCCTCATTGGAAGACCAGATTCGCGCGATTCTTTAGAACTTGGGCACGATGGCGGGAGTGGCGGGGCTCGAACCCGTAACAAACCCAATAAACACCAGCCTCAAAACGCTGCACCCTCACAAGGAGACTCACAAGAAATTGCCTCGGCATGGCCTCATTTGACTGACCCATTAAAAGCAGCTGTCCTCGCCTTGGTGCGGACAGCTTGCGGCGATGGAGTCGGCCATGAGCACAAATGATGGCCAATTTTCCACCATTGGGGAACCACGAGAAGAAACTCAAGGAGGTGGGGGTGGGATTGTCGCGGGCATCAGCGCCGAGGCGTTTCTGGCCGAAGTCGAACATGACCGCGCGCAAGGGACAGGGGCGGAGGCGGTGCGCGGCGGAGCCGCGCCCGCCCCGCCCTTTCTTCCTTGTCCAAGCGTAAGGACAGTTGCCGAAGACGGAAGCGGTGTTTCCGTTCGGAGATTCAGCGGAGCGTTTCGGAGAATGGCAACGCCGCTTTGGTCGCGCCATTTTCGGGTCGGCACAATGTCTTTCGGTGTGACCGTGAAGCGCGTTTGCACAATTCAGCCGCGCGCGTTCACAACATGGAGAATATAGGCGTAAGAAAACTCCATAGTGGCTCCTGCGATCATCATCGGCAGTCGCCGGCTCCCTCAATGCCATGCTTTCATCGTTGGGCTGTGGCAGGGGAAAGCGAACTGGCGTCTAAAATTGTTCCGCCCCGCTGCTGGGCAAGCACCAAAAGCAAATCGGCGGACCAATTTTGTATTCGGTCCGCCGATGCTGTTTTTCGAGTAATCGTTCTAAAAAATATTCAATGGCCGCCGTTAAGCGCGCCTGGCTTGGCGCCGCGATCTCAGAAACAACAGTAATCCGCCGCCCAAGCTCCCGAGCAACATGGTGCACGGTTCTGGAACTTGATGGAACGACTGCTCAACGTCAGACAAACCCACTAAATTGCCTGCATACGCATCAATTGTGATGTCCTTTACGACGGCCAATTGTAGCGCCGGGTTCGAGTTGAAAACAAGGTTGTCGCCAGCCTCCGCTGGCGGATCGCTCGTATCGTTCGGATTTAGCGTGAGCGTGGAATTACCCACGATTGCACCAGCGTTATTTTTGACAGTCTCGCCGATGATGATCTGGCCCCAAGCAGGCTGTGCATTCGGTGTATAGTTCTGATCAATCATCCAAATTGGTTGTGATGGATCATTCACAGTGACAGTGTAGGTTAACTCCAGATCCCCGATGAGATCGCTCTCACCTTGGCTGTTATCGACGAGGAGCGCTCCACCAAAATCCAAGTAGTATATATTGTTCGCGATGGACGCTGTAACAGTCAAGCCGGCGGCATCTGCATTCAACGCACTGGCATCGGCACCCGAAGCGATCCAACCGAACCCGCTAAAGGTTTTATCGCCAATGGTGAGAGATCCTTGGCTCCTAACAAGGTCAGCCAACGTATCAGTAGACTGGCCGAACACCGATGTGGCCGACGCTGCGAGAATTCCAATGCACGCCACAATACCAAAGGTTTTTTCAATAGTTTTCATCGTCATCGCCTTTTGTGTATAATCAATATTTCCCATATGACATACGCCCCGCGACTATCGCGGGCTATTCAATCTCAGCGTTTAACATCGTATCGACTGGCAATGCCGTCAAGTTCTTTCTCGGCTCCAGCACCCCTCCCTTCCACGATTGTAAGCCAATATGCTTGATTTTATTGGGAAATCAAGCCTAATCGCCCTAACCAATTTATACCCTTTTATACCCTTTTATACCCTTTTTGACTCGTTTGGTGTCCATTTTTGGTGTCCGCGCTTGTCCTGCTTTCGTCACAAGCGTGATGTTTTGCTTGGCAATGTTCATTATGTGCCATGCGCCAGATTGCGGGCAAGTCCCGTCAGATTCTCGTTGAGGTTGTAATATAATCTTGGCGCTGGAAAACGTCCGGCACGAAGTCGTCCTTCTGGTCATCCCAAATGCAGTTGGCCGCGATTTTCAAAGTTTTGAGTCGGCAGGGTTTTGGATAAAGGTCTTTGGGCATTGCGGGTTGAATTGAGGACCGTTGCGACGGAGACAGTTGTCGAGCAAAGTTTTTTGGTGTAACCGTAAACGCATTTTGCACAATTCAGCCGCGCGTGTTCACAGCCTTCGGGGCTGGCGGGAGTGGCGGGGCTCGAACCCGTAACCTCTGCCGTGACAGGGCAGCGCTCTAACCAATTGAGCTACACCCCCACAAGGGGAGGATGAATCTAAAAAAAGTGTTCGGGAGCGTCAAGCGGCTTCACAAAAATTCGGGCAGCAGACGCCAAGGAGGTGGGGGTGAGGAACCCCGCTGAAGAAACGTGCTGCCACCCGAATGTTTTGATGCTACTTTTTTAAGAACCATTTGTCAATAAGTTTAAGTTATCGTTTTCGACCCAAAAACCCCGGTGGTGTGTGATATTCCCATAAAAATCCTTGAACTGAAGCGGCAAACGTGCGAAACTGCAATCCTGCATGAAAACAAGTCGTACCTGCCTTGGCACAACAAAGAGCACGTTTGAGTTTCGAGCCAGATTCGCCGTGTTTGGTTTTGCGATTGCAGCACTGACGCTGATGTCATTCCCCTTGAACGGCGCTCAATTCTACACCAACTGGGCCGCGGTGTACTTCAGCGGCAACCCGGCACTGGGGGATCCGCTGGCTGATCCCGATTCGGACGGCGAAGCGAATCTCGTGGAGTTCGCCTTTGGCACCGATCCACTCGCGGGTGGCGACACCACAGGCTTGGTGCAGCCGCTTTACGGCGGAATAAGCGGCACCAATGCCACCTTTCAGGTGGAAATTCTGGAACAGCAAGGCCATCAGCCGGGCGTGCAGATTGATCTTTATTTGTCCGCCCAATTGACGAATTGGTTTCGTCCATGGTGGCTGCGGACGACGACCAACTCGCTGCCCGGCGATCCGACGAATTCAGTGAGGGAATTGTTCAGCACCCGATTGCCGGGGACAAATGTCTGGTTTGTCCGCACCAAAGTGACTTTGTTTGAAGGCGGCGCGGAGACAGCGACGTATTACGTGGCCACCAACGGCAGCGACAGCAATTCCGGCACGAGCACGAACGCGCCGTTTGCCACGCTGAGTAAGGCTGTGGGTCTCGCTACCGCTGGCAACCTCGTTTACATGCGCGGCGGAGCCTATGCCGTGTCGTCGAAAATCACGCTTTCAAAGTTCGGCACCGCGACGCAACCGATTCGAATCCGGGCTTATCCGGGTGAGACGCCGGTTCTCGATGGTTCATCCTTTTCTGACAACATCATTAATATCAGTGGTAACTATTACCAATTATACGGTTTGGTGTTCACCAACGCCGGCCACAACTCCATCCAGATTCTGGGCACCAACAATATCGTTGAACGTTGCGTCAGCTTGGGCGCCCGCAACAGTGGGTTCCATATCACCGGTGGCAACGGCAAGACAATATATCCCGCCAGCAACCTCTTTTTGAACTGCGATTCCATCCGCAGTTACGACACCGGCGCGAACGGCGGAGATGCAGACGGATTTTCCGCCAAATGGAGTCTCGGCCCCGGTAACGTGTTCAGCGGCTGCCGCGCCTGGGAAAATTCAGATGACGGTTGGGATTTGTGGATGGGCTCGCAGCCGGTGCTCATCACCAACTGCTGGGCTTTTCGCAACGGCAGCAATGTTTTGGGCTTGGTACCCTTTGGCGGTAACGGCAACGGATTCAAACTGGGCGGCAATAATGTGGGGGCTGCGCATCGCTTGGTATGCTCCCTGTCCTTCCATAACATGGGAACCAACGGTTGCAACGGCATCGACCAGAACAACAACACCCTCGGCCAGACCGTCGATCAAAACACCTCCTGGGGCAACCTCAAGGCGAACTTCAATCTGGCTAACGGAGCGAACACAACTCCGCATGTCGTGCGCAACAACGTTTCCTTCGGGGGCGGCAGCAGTGATTCGTTCACCACCGGCACGCTCTCGACCAACAACACTTGGGACGTCGGGTCCCCCGCAGCCAGCACGAACGACTTTTTGAGTGTGGACACGTCCTTCGCGGTTGCCCCACGCCGCGACGACGGCAGTCTGCCGGAAACACCGTTCTTCCGTCCCGTGCCGGGTGGCCGGCTGGTGGACAAAGGAGTGAACATCGGAATGCCGTTCTACGGCTCCGCGCCCGACCTCGGCGCCTTCGAGACGCCCGTTTGGTAGGAAAACACTTCTTTCCCTTGAATCGCGAATCTGCGCGATTGTATATGGTGGAACCTACAAAGATGTCGCGCCTACGGCGCTGGCTGGCCGTCAATCCTAACGCAGGCTAAAATCAGCAACAATCCGACATGCACGAAAGCGCAGGCTAATACACCATTACCTTATTGGTCTATGACGGCATTATTCCTGCTATTTCGTGGGCGATGGTTATTTAACCAATTTCTTGTTTTATATTCTATGCGAAGAAAAATACTTGTTGTAGAGGATGATACAGACCAACTTGAACTAATCCGTGTCGTTCTGGAAAAGGCGGGTTTTGCCATTGGCACGGCCGCCAATGGCACCGATGCCCTCGTAAAAACCCGCTCAATATCCCCGGATTTGATTATACTGGACTTAATGTTGCCCGGCTTAAACGGGTTCGATATTTGCGAAACTTTGCGAAAAGATCCCCAGACGGCTTCCCTGCCGATTATCATGCTGACGGGCTTGTGCAGCGAGTTCGGCCGGTTGGCTGGGTTGGAATCTGGCGCCAGCGAATTCCTCACGAAACCTTTCAAAACGGACGAACTTGTCTCAAAAGTAGACAAATTGCTGCGGGCTTACGGGTCTTCTAAAGCTAAAGCGCGGAACAAATCCAAGCCGGAACTCAAAGGTCCCTGTCCCAGTTTGGCTGGTCAGCCGGGTTGAAATCCGGTGCCAGCGATTTCCTCACGAAGCCGGTCAATTCAGGAGAGCTTGTCTCGAAAATTGACGGGTTGCTGCGGGCCCCTGCCGCAAATCCAACTGCACGCCGATGCCGCTGCATTCTTGACTTTGGCAGCCTGACGGGATTTAACTTGGGCGAAAGCCTTTCAACCTGTGATCGAATAAACCGCCTGCAAACCCAGTGAGGAACATAATGAAGACAAAATCATCTCATGCCGTGCGTTGGGGACTGGCTGCTCTGCTTGCTTTCTCCACGCTTGTTTACGCGCAGGGTCTTAAACCGATTCAGCTTCCGAAACCGCAAATGGACGGCGGCAAACCCCTCATGCAGGCGCTGAAGGAGCGCAAATCTACGCGCTCATTCAGCACCGAGAAGCTGCCGGATCAAGTGCTTGGCAATATGCTTTGGGCGGCGTTCGGAATCAACCGTCCGGAGTCCGGTCATCGCACTGCACCGTCGGCAGTAAACTGGCAGGAAATTGACATCTACGTCGCCACTGCGGATGGACTTTACCTTTATGATGCGAAAGGACACACGTTGCAGCCGGTTCTCGCGGAGGACATCCGGGCGGAGACGGGCATGCAACCGTTTGTGAAGGACGCGCCGGTGGAACTTGTCTATGTGGCGGATTATTCACGGATGGGTAAAAGGACGGATGACCAAAAGGATTTCTACTCCGCGGCGGATACAGGCTTTATCAGCGAGAATGCCTACCTGTTTTGCGCTTCCGAAGGACTGGCGACGGTGGTGCGCGGAGCGGTTGACAAGGCGGCTCTGGCGAAGGCAATGAAATTACGGCCCGATCAAAAAATCATCCTCGCGCAAACGGTCGGGTATCCGAAAAAGTAGACGTCATGGGGCAAAGGCAACCCCGTCAGGAGCGAAATTTTTGTAGAGTTATTTTACCTTCACCCGAAATTCGCTCGCGTCCCGGATTTTTTCCAAGTCGCCTTTGTAAAATTCCTCGCGGTATTCGTCGGTTTCGAGCAGGTGCTGGTAGAGTTCCTTTTTGTCGCGCTTGATGATGAATTTGAGTTCGTCAAGGTTGCTTGACCAGCGGAAGCCGTTGAAAAATTCCGCGCCGGCAAACTGCGTTTTGTAGAGCGCGTTCTGCGAATAGCACGTGCCGAGGTAAAGATGCTTGAAGCCGCGTTCGGTAAACAGCGCCACCGCCGAGGTCATCATGAACATGCCGAGATTGCGGGCGTAGTAATTCAGGTCGTAAAAGGCGTAGTAGTAGTAGGCCAGTTCTTTTTCTTCGAGATACAGCGTCGCGACGCCAACTTCGCCGCCATGCTCCGCGTCCGTGAACACGAGCAGATGCGAAATAATCGGCGCACCGAACAGCGCGTCGAGCCGCTCGAACGTCATCACGTCCTTGCCGAATTTGATGTCGGCGTAGGTCTTGAAAAACTGACGGCGTTCGGGCGTGTAATCATATTTGTCGCGTGGGACGAGTTTCACCTCGATGCCCGCGCCTTTGCGCAGAATCCGGCGGTTTTCGGATGACGGCTTGAACTTCGCGAGGTTCACGCGCACCTGCCGGCAGAGGTAAAAGCGGTCGAGATTGCGCGACGACGGCACGAAGCCGGCGTTGAAAATGTCCGACGGCGTTTCGCCCGCCTCCGGCACCGCCCAAATCGCGTAGGGAAACTGATAATGGCCGTAGTCGGATTTTTGTTCGGAGAAAAGGAGTTTCATGGGTTTGAGACGAATTTCACGAATTTGCACCAATTGATTTTGTGTTGCTTGGATTCGCGTCAATTCGCGAAATGAGCGTCCCGGTTTGCTTCGTACCGTTCACAGATTTTCTCCGCAGGCGCAACCGCCAGCCCGTCAGCACGTCGTAGCTCACCGAGTTTTTCAGCTTCGCCATATCGTGGACGGAGATTTCCTCGTTCCCCTGCCGTCCCATGATGACGGCTTCGTCCCACATCTGCGCTTCGGGGATGTCCGTGATGTCCACCATCAGCGCGTCCATCGCGATGCCGCCGATGAGCGGGGCGTGTTTGCCATGGATGAGCGCGCCGCCCTGGTTGCGCACGCGCGGAAACCCGTCGCCGTAACCGATCGGCAACACGGCAATCCGCCGTTCCGACGGCGCGGTGTAACGCATGCCATAACCGACCACTTCGCCGGGTTTCAATTTTTGGATCGCTGCGATGCGTGCCTTGACCGACATCACCGGTTCGATGCCCGGAATTCGCCGGCAAACCGACGATGGAAAAACGCCATATAACAGAATGCCGATGCGGACCATGTCGAGGTGCGCGTGTGGCAGATCGAGGAACCCGCCACTGTTGCACGTGTGCCGGTATTTCACCCTGATGCCGCGTTTGGCCATGCCTTGCAGAACTTCGTTGAAACGCGAGAATTGGAGATTTGCGAATGTCTTGTCGGTTTCGTCCGATTGGGCGAAGTGTGTCATCACGCCTTCAAGCAATAGTGATTTCTCGGCGCAAATCTGTTCGATGAGCGGTAGCGCTTCGTCCCAGCGCACGCCGAAACGGCTCATGCCGGTGTGAATTTTCACATGCACCGGCACGCGCTTGTTGGCGGACGCAGCGGCGCACGCGAGTTTGCGGACGGCATGAGGCTCATTGACGCAGACCGTCAGATCGTGTTCGACGCACCACGGTAATTCGGCTTCCTGCCGTTCGCCGAGCAACAGCAACGGCGCGGTGATGCCCGCATCGCGGAGCGCCGCCGCCTCTTCCAACGTGCTAAGACCAAACCCCCATGCGCCTTCTTCGAGTGCGATGCGCGCCACATCGAGCGCACCATGACCGTAAGCCTCATCCTTCACGACGGCGAGCAACTGCACGTTGCGCGGCAGATCGCGGCGAATGAGCTGCACGTTGCGCCGCAGTTTGCCGAGGTCAATTTCCGTCCACGCCGGGCGCAGTGGAAAACTTTCGGAATTCAAGTTCATCAAACGTTAAAGAATGTTTAACCACGAAACACACGAAATGACACGAAAAAAACGGGAGGTGAACTCAAATCCAGTGGAGCGAGCGTCTATCCCGGCGAAGCAGTCTGCGGAGACGGATCCTCGCGAGCCGTTTTTCATTTCCCACTCCACATCAAATCTGTGTCCATCTGCGCAATCTGCGGATTTTTTCAAACCGTTCCCGGCGGCCACAAACTTTGCCCGATGTCCGTGCGGAAATAGCTGCCCACAACGCGGATTTTGCGGATGTTTTCGTAAGCCTTCGCAATCGCCGCGTCGAGCCTGGGCGCCAATGCAATCACGTCCGCAATGCGATGGCCGGTGGACATGAGCTTCCCGTCTCTGCCGCGCGCCACTTCATTCCACCACACGTCGCAATCAAATTTGCCGCTCACTTCGAGCGGCAAATGCGGACTGCGGACTTGTATGAACGGATATCCGTAACCGGCCAGCGTGAGCGAACAGCCGAAATTGAGTTTTTCGTTGAACTGCACATCCAGCTTTTTGTTTTGCGCGGTCTGCAGGACGATTTCTGCCGGATTTTTCAGCATTCGCAAAATCATCGGGCCGGATGTGACACCAATGCGGATGTTATATTCGATGACGCGCCATTGACCGTCGCGTTTGACCGCTGTGACTTGCAGCGGTCCGTTGAATTTCGTTTTGCGCAACCACGGCAACAACGGATGGATGAGTTGCCGCGCCAGACCGTATTTGTCATTCGGGTCGCGCTCGACCAGTCCGCCGAGCGGCGCGCCGGCCACAACGCCAAAATTGCCGTTGAAGGCGTATTTGTATTCCTGGTTCGTGACGAGCGAATAAATCTCGCCGCCGCTCACCAGCACAATGTGCCCAGCCTCGGCGCGACCAAGGTATTCCTGCAAAAAAACGCCCTCGGCATAATTGACGTGCCGCAACCATGCGCGCGTATCCTCGACCGTCTCGCAAAGAATCGTGTGAATCGGACTCGTCGGCGAGCAGAGCGGATTTTTGATGACGAACGGTTGTGGATGATTCGCCAGAATTCTTTCGGCCTCCAGACGGTTCGACGCCACGTAGGCCTGCGGAAATGGAATTTTGAAGTCCGCACACAATTTGCGGGCGAAGTCGCGTTCGCGCTCGATGCGCATCGCCTCGCGCGTAGGACTGAAAATGCCGACACCCGACCGCAACAAATCCTCCGTCCACGGCGCGAGCGCCCAATCAATGGATTGCGGAATAACGACATCCACGCCGTTTTCTTTGATGAGCGGAACCGGGCTTGGAAACGCGTCGCGCGAAAATGTCGGCCCGGCGAGCGACGGCGGGAAATGGCCGTAATTGCGCGTGAGATACGTCGAGACGCCCGCGCCCGCGTCCGCCAGCGCCCGCCCGATGCTGTGCGCAAACGAGCCGACGCCGAGAATCATCACGGATGGCGCCGGGTTTTGCCGCATTGATATTTTGCGTGGCATTGAAATTCTTTCGCGTAGAGTGTGGGCGTTTCTGGAGTATGTCAGCGTGCAATGACAAGCTCAAGGAAGACTGGAGCCAGCTGTCAGGATTGAACTGACGACCCACGGTTTACAAAACCGTTGCTCTACCGCTGAGCTAAGCTGGCTGCCAATGTCATTCTTACGCGGTGCGCCACGGTTTGGCAAGTCAACGTGACAGGCTACACCGCGCACGGCGCAAGAATCGCATCGGGCATGCCGTGAATGATTTTTTTGTCCGCCGGGCAAATCGTTGCCAGCACGCCGCCCAGTTGCAGGCGCTCCGCGTCAGCTCCCCCGGAAACAAAATAATAAGGACACAGGCGGGCCCGGCCTTTCATTGGGACAACGGCGTTCTTTTCAAAGTCAAACCACTGCGCTTCGATTGTCTTGGGTTTTTCGTAACGCTGCAAAACGAACGGCGAATTTTGAAAACTCACAATTGCCTTGTCCACCGCTGCGCTCCAATCCTCGTGCGACAGATCGCTGCCGAGATAAACGCCGCGCGCTCCCCAGGCATGTTCTGAAAATCCGGAAACCTTCAAAATCAACTCACGTTCACGCTGCGACAGCGTTTTGAGCTGCCGCCAGTCCGTGAGATCCAATTCAGGAATCGCCGCCTGCGGCGGCAGCGGGGTCGGGTCAACAATCCAAGTGTAAGGAACCAGCTTGCGCAAACGGTTGAAGAACGCTTCGCCTAATTCCTGCCGCCAAAAACCCTGGAGATTCCGATTCCACAAAAGCGCAAAGAGCATTTTCTCCTCAAAAATCGGTTTCGGCGGCGGTGTAAGCCGGATTTTCTTTTCCGCCGCCAGTTCAAAAATCCTTTTTGAGCTTGGCACATTTGCCAGATCGAACAACTCAAAGAAGCGATACACCGCGTCACCGTCGGCAAACTGGTTGAAGGTTGAAGGTTGAAGGTTGAAGGTTGCGCCGCCGCGTTGATTCAACTGCTCCACCAGCCACGCCATCTCTGGCTTGTAGGTCGCCGCTTCCTCCGAAACGACGATGTGAACCGTTTTGGCGTCGCCGAAGATGGATTCAAACCCGCGAATCATTCCATCCGCGCCGCCCAAAATTTCGGATTTCGGATTTCGGATTTCGGATTTTGAGTATGTTTGATTCAACCAGCCCGTCAACCCGATGCCGCCGGGAACGGAATCCAATTCCGTGATACTGATCCCCTGCTCTGTCAGCAGCAAATCGGGGCGGATGACGCGCGGCACCTCGTTTTTGAACACAGGCGAACGCTGAAGTTCGATCAATTCGCGCGGCTTGCCCCGGTCCAGCAATTCCGCAATCCACGCCGGTTGTTTGCCCTCCATGCTGCGACGATAAAGCAAATTCACCGCGCGATAGAACTGCAGCAGCACCCGACCCAGCGACTCGATTTCCTTCGCCAGATTTTCTCCGATCGGAAATGGTGTCGGTGAAATGCGCCAGTCAAGTCCGGCAAAAAGTCCACCCGCCGGCATTTGACTCCGAATGAATCGTGCCCTGTCAGCAAGTAAAGTTGTTGAGGAATCCGTGTTCAATCCTTGTCCTTCCGCAGCCGATTCAAGTTCGCAACTGTCCGTTGCCAATGCCAATCCATTTGTAGCTGGTTAATTCCTCCAAGCCCATCGGACCACGGGCGCCAATTTTGTCGGTGCTGACGCCGATTTCCGCGCCCATCCCGAATTCGCCGCCGTCGGTAAAGCGCGTCGAGGCATTCCAATACACCGCCGCGGAATCCACCGCATTCAGGAATTGTTTCGCGTGAGCCTCGTCCCGCGTGACAATGCTGTCCGAGTGCGCCGAGCCGTAATAATTGATGTGGTCAATCGCCGCCTGCACACCGTCCACCACACGCACGTTCAGGATGTAATCGTTGTATTCGGTAAACCAATCCTGCTCGGTCGCGGCTTTCAGCCGCAGTTGAGGGTTGAGAGTTGAGAGTTGAGAGTTTAACAACTCAAACGACGATTTATCGCAGCGCAACTCCACTTTTTTATCTGCGAGCTTCTGCGCAATCTGCGGAAAAAACTTTTCCGCGATGGCCTTGTCCACCAACAGCGTTTCCATTGCATTGCACACAGCAGGGCGCTGAAGTTTCGCGTTTAACGCGATTTCCACGGCCATTTTCAAATCCGCGTCGGCGTCCACAAAAACGTGGCAGACGCCTTTGTAATGTTTGATGACAGGCACTTTCGAGCAATCGGCCACGGCGCGAATCAATCCCTCCCCGCCGCGTGGCATGCACAGGTCGATGTATTGCGTGAGCGATAACAGGATTGGAACCGCCTCGCGGTCAGCCACGGGCACGACTTGAATCGCGTGTTCAGGAAATTGCCGGAGCGCGATTTTGCCCGCCTCAATCATCGTCCTAGCGATGAGTTGATTGGAATTCAAGGCTTCCTTGCCGCCGCGCAAAATCGTCGCGTTGCCGGACTTGAAGCAAAGGCCCGCCGCATCCGCCGTCACGTTTGGGCGGGATTCATAAATGATGACCACGACGCCGATAGGCGTGGAAATCTTTTGAAGCTTCAATCCGTTGGGCCGGACGCGCTCATCCAAAATTCTTCCGACCGGATCGGCCAGCGCCGCGACTTCGCGCAAACCTTTCGCCATCGCGGCAATGCGTTTGTCATCCAGCTTGAGCCTGTCGAGCATGGCCGATGAGAGACCGGACTTCGCCGCGGCGTTCATGTCGAGTGTGTTGGCATCTTTGAGCGCGGCGGCGTTTTGTTCCAGCGCGGTGGCCATGGCCAGCAGACAGGCGTTCTTCTCCCCTGTCGTCAATTTGGCGAGTTCGCGCGACGCAGCCTTGGCCTGCCTGGCCAATCGCGTTATCTGCTCATTCAATGTCATACCGTAAAATTAACCTAACAATCGAAACTTGAAAGTGCGAATTGAGCGGGGCGCAATACGGCCTCAATGCTCGTCAATCCAGACGAGCGTGCCGCCAGGCAGTTTGTCGAAGAGCGGAATCAAGTTGTCCGCCGCAAGATGGATGCAACCGTATGACGCCGGACGGCCGAGGGACGGTTCGTCGCCCGTCCCATGAATGTAAATGTAGCGATCGTGTGAATCCACGTCACCACCACGATTGAAATCGGGTTCAAGCCCTTCCAGCCATAAAATGCGCGTGGTGATTTTTGCGAACGGCAAACCTTTCCAGGTGAAGCCAACCGGTTTGCGCCCTTTGAAAACCGTCCCGACCGGCCAGCCGCCCCCGATTTTTTCCACGATGCGATGCAATCCGAGCGGCGTGCAATTTGTGCCTTCCATCTGCCCGATGCCGAAGCGCGAAGTGGAGCAGCGAAACTTTTTTGTGAAAATATATCTTTCACCACAAAGACACAAAGGCATCGGGCATTTTTCGAAAAGTGAAACGGTTTGCTCGGCGACGCTGACGGCGAGAACGAAACGCGGCGGTGCAATTCCGTATTTTTTACAACGGTTAAAAAATTCAATGAGCGTTTTCAAAATCAGTATTTGTCTTCCATCTGACGTTTGCACCGTGTTCACGCTTTTCAATTTTTTGAGCAAATTCGTCGTGGGTCATAGAAGGTGGCGGAGGTAATCTCCATTTATTATTAGATCGAGCTAGACACCCTAAACTCTGTTGAAATTCAAATTCCATTTTATTTGTTTCATGAGTCTTTCGATAAATGAGAAATAATCTTTCATGATCGAGCGATTTAGCCGCATCAAAATCTATTCGGAAATCCGTCCCTTCCAGATGGTTGCTTTCATATTTGGAAAGCGTTTGAAGATCATCTAAGAGTGTCTTTTCGGCTGCGCGCACGTCATTTGTGCAATAGTCTGAAAAGACTTTGTTTTGGTGGTTATTGAATTCCTGCGTTGTCATCTTCGTTTTACAAGAAGTGACGATCACGGCGAACATCAGAATAAAAATGTTCAATGAAATTCGCATTTACACTTCAACCGCCTATTTCAATTTCTTCACGAGCACCTTGGAATTTCTTCCGCTCTGCTCGTATTTTTCGCGGCGCGCGGGCGGCAAATTATCGGGCGAACCTTCGGCGAACCCGCCTTTGGATTGAAAATAGGTGAATGCCTGTGTTGAGAGCGTGATGAGTTCGTTCAGCCCCATTTCCCGCGCCTTGTTTTCGATGAATTGGATCATCTTGCGACCAATGCCCTGATTTTCGTGCGACGGATTGACGTAGAGACACGCCAGTTCGCCTTTCTTTTGCTCGGGATAGACATGAAGCGCAACGCACGCGACGGGGTTCTTATCAATCTCGAAGATATAATAATCGCCCAAGGTTTTTTCAATGCTCGCCCGACTGCGTTTGACCAGTTCCTCCGCTTCAACCGCCGCCTTCGTCAATAATTGAATCGCCCGCACGTCCTTCTTTTTGGCGGGCCGGATTTGCTGGTATTCGTTCGCGTAGATGAGCGTGCCGATGCCGTCGTTGGAAAACACCTCGGCGAGCAGGCCTTCGTCCACTTTGCCGTTGATGATGTGCACGCGCGGCACACCCGCGCGGCACGCCGACGCGGCGTGTTGTGCTTTCGACAGCGATTCGGGCGTAAATCCAGAACTGCCTTGTTGCAACAGTTTCTCCAATTCCGCCACAAGCATCTGGCGAACGAGTTTGCCGTTGTAAATCAGCCCGTCCTGCGATGTAATGAAAATTAATTTGATGGCTTTCAACGCTTCCGCGACTGCGACCGCGACACCGTCCGAATTCACGCGATACGTTTTGCCGTCGCCGTCGAAACCGAGCGGCGGAATGACAGGAATGACGTCCTGCGCGAGCAATGTCTGGAGCAGTCCAATGTCCACGCGCTCGACCTTGCCGGTGAACAAATGATCCACGCCCTGGATGATGCCCATTGGGTGGGCGATGACGACATTCGTGCTGGCGGCCCGCAGGTCGTTGGCTGAAAGGCCTTCGAGGATTTCGTGCGTGAGCCGGTTCGCGGCAGTGAGCGCAAGCTGGAGCGTGGCTGCGTCCGTGATGCCGGAGCCTTCGAGATCGGAGGCTTTGACGTTTTGTTCCTTGGCGAGCACCTTGATTTGCGCCGATGCGCCGTGCACGAGCACGACGCGGATGCTCAACGACCGCAACACCGCCACGTCCAGCAGGAGGGTGGCGAAGTTCTCGTCCGTGACAATTGCGCCGTCCACCGCAAGGATGAACGTCTTCTCGCGAAATTGCGGAATGTATTGCAGGATGCCCCGCAGATCAGTCAGTTTCATTTCAACGCAGAATAAGTAGTAGGTTTCCGGCGGGATTCAAACTCAAATTTCAAACACGATTTCAGGCTTGACATAACCGAGTCTTAGAAGTATAAGACCGACTGCTTCTATTGTGTCTCACAAAGAAGCTGTTCGAAACAGCCGTAAAGCAGTTTGCGTCGGGCCAGTAGCCCATGAAAATGACCGTAAAACAGCTTCAGGTTGTACGTGTTCGTGCCGACAGAACCATGGCTCTGCCGAAAGCGAGGAAGACGTTTTGCATCCTTCAATCCCCCGGAGAACTATCCTCATGAAAACCATGCCTTCAACTTTTAATCCCATTCCGTCAACAAACAATCACGAAATCCGAAGGAGTTATCTCATGAAAAAATCACTTGAAAGCGGAAGCTGGCCGACGGCTGCGAATTGGAAGTCATTGATTTCCACCGCCGTCGTACTCATGGCCATGACGGGAAACATATTCGCGGCAGCCACATTTGTCAGTGGCCTAGTGCCGGACTGGAACCAGCCCTATCGTTACAATGCGCCAAACGGTCCGGGACCGGACCCGGGCGCACCCAATGTGATCAACCAATGGAATGACTGGTGCGCGCCGACTTCAGGCGCCAATCTCGCCGGCCACTGGACCGACGCCCGGGGCATACCAGTGGCAGATGCGACCAACTACCCATATAGCTCCGTGCAATGGGCGGTCGGCCCGTCTTGGCAGGATTACTTGGCCGACGGAACGGGCAACCGGCCTCTCATGTTCCCTGCGGGTATCCTGCCGGCACAAACGACCGACATTGGCTGGTATATGGACACCAGTTATGGCATTGCCTTCTTCCCGCCCATATCCAATGGCGGCTATCCCCTTGGCGAGCCGCCTCATTATGGCACCTATCTCAGAGACATTCATGCGGGCTTACAGATCTTTTTGAACAGTCGCTACAGTTTCTCAAGCAATGTCTTTTGGCTGACCGGGACTCGGGGAAAAACATATTTTGCCGGGACTGACACGACAGGCGCCCCGATAGTAGCCCCTCACCCAACCTTGGCCAGCGCATTTGGTGAAGTGATGAACGAGATCAACAGCAACCGCACGTTCATCGCGACTTTCACATTCTGGAACCTGAACCCGACAGCTTTTCAACTCCCGTCTGTCGGGCCGACGAACACGGAGTCCTATTATGGCGGAAACTATTACACCTGGGCTACAACAGCTGGACCCACCAACGCGGAAGATGAAGCGTGGAATAACAGCGACACTGCCACCAACCTTGGTCACGCCGTCACCGTGGTGGGCTACATTCAGGCCGGGGACCCGGATGACATAGGAACGACCCACCCTCAGCTTGGGTTGGGACCGACTGATTGGGTCATTGTACACGACAACTGGGTTTCTACGCCCAGGAACGTGATTATTCCTTATGGTTACCTCAACAACGGCCCACAGGGTTGGGATTCCAGGTGGATTGCCAACACCACTGCCAAGCCTTGGCCGACGGCGGCGAAGTATGTCAAAGGCCTCGTGCCGGATTGGAATCAGCCTTACCAATATTCAGCTGCATTTCAGCCCCCATCGCCCAATGGCGGGCCCGGACCGGACCCCAACCACAATTGGCAGCTGTTCCCTCCCGCTGACCAATGGAATGACTGGTGCGCGCCAAGTTCCGCCGCCAACCTGGCTGGCCATTGGGCCGACTATCATCTCGCACCGGTCGCGGACACCACGCCGTTCGACGGCAGCACCGTGGCGTGGGCGGCAGGGCCATCATGGCAGGATTACCTAGCCGACGGATTTGCGCGACCAGTGCCACAAGGCGCGCCAGGGCCTCTACCCGTCCCGACAACAGATATCGGCTGGTATCTGGACTGCAATCTGGGCGTGCTGTATGACGACGGCAGTGGGACCCCGATGGGTGGCTTCTTCTACGGGAATGCGCCGCACGTCGGCACCTATCTCAAGGACATTAGTCCCGGCCTGCAAACTTTTCTGAACAGCCGCTACACCGTCGCGGGTGGAGGCTGGGACACCGGAACCGAAGGGAAGTTTTTCGCCGCCGGGATGAATCCAACGGGCGGCGTGGCTCAGATTCTCGGAGATCCGGTCAGCGCGTTCAACGAAGTGAAGTTCGAGATCAACCGAAACCACACGCTGATTTTGTGCTTCAGGCACTGGAACGTCGCCGCTGCGGCTGTCGCCACCCTCGCGACCGTCAACACAAACGCGGAAGCCGACTTTGGCGGAAGCTATTACACCTGGAGCTATGATCCATCGCCTGGCAGCCCAAACGCGGAAGATGAGTCTTGGAATCTCAGCAACACCAGCACCAATTTGGGCCACGCCGTGACGGCGGTCGGTTACATCCCCGCCGGCGATGTGCTTGACCCGGGACCAACGCTGCAGGGCATCATGGCGCCAACCGACTGGGTGATCGTCCACGACAATTGGGCTTCCACACCAAGGAATGTCATTATCCCGTTCGACTTCCTGAACAACTGGGTCGCCAACACCTACGCCTTTCCCGACCCCGGTTTCCTGCAACTCACAAACATCGTTGTGGTGAACAAGACCAACGCGGTGGTCAGTCTTACCGGTATCCCCGGTTACCATCACGATCTCCTGTACACAACCAATTTGCTGACAACGAACGCGTGGTCCGTTGCCGTCAGCAACGTCGCCTTCTCAGCGGGAACGATGCAAATCACCAACATCGTCACAAGCAGCGACCCGCAACGGTTTTATCGAATCAGGGCGAATTACTAATTGCGACCAAGCACTGTCTTTAGCGCTTCCAGGCAACGCGCGTTTTCCTTCGGCGTGCCGACGGTGATGCGGATCCATTCCGGCAATTGATAGCCGCCCATTGGACGCACAAACATGCCGTCATCCGCACCGAAAGTTTCAGGTGGCGGAAGATGCCGCTCCTCACACGTCATGGTGAACGGAGGCGATAGAAGCGAGCGGGATAATTGGTCCACTGCGGATCACTGAAATAGGCCGAGCCATCGGTGAGTGTGTTGGTTTGCACCGGCTGCCAATCGGGATTGGCCAGATTCGTGCAGGCTTCCACCACCACAGTCTGGTCGCTGGCCCAGTTGATATTGAAGCCAAATTGATTCGTCTGCATGCCGAAGCTGGCATTGGTCGTTTGCATCTGCGGTAGCCAGAGCGCGGTCGAAGCGTCACCAAACGTCGTGCCCCAATTTGTGGTTCCCGGCAAATAATAAATTGTCGCATAGTTCTCATTGTCGAACGCAAATCTATCAACCTTGGGTGCGTTCCCTTGGAAATAGATTCCCACCAAGCTGCTGCAATAAGAGGATATATAGTATCCAATGTCAGTTACGCTGTTTGGGATTATGAGGCTGGTTAGACTACTACAGGAAGAGAATGCCCAGTTCCCGATGCTGATGACGTTGGTGCCTATTGTGATACTAGTCAGGTTGGTGCAGCCGGCAAACGCAGCTTCCTCAATACTGGTGACGCTGTCGGGGATCGTAACGTTGGTTAGATTAATACAGCCAGCAAAGGCGCCTCCCCCGATGTTGGTCACGCTGTTGGGGATCGTATAGGCTCCGGCTTTGCTTCCCGGACATTGGATAAGCGTGGTTTGATTCTTGTCGAAAAGTATCCCGTTCACACTGCTATAGACCGAATTGTCCGTGGCCACCACTATTGTCATCAGGCCGGTGGATCCAAAAGCAGAATTTCCAATGCTGGAGACACTGTTGGGAATCATGACGTTGGTCAGACCACAGTTGCTAAATGCACCGATTCCAATACTGATGACGTTGTTGGGAAGTGTAACACTCGTCAGATGCGTACAGCTATTGAAAGCATAATCGCCGATATTAGTGATATTGTCGGCCATTGAGACGTTGGTCAGGTTGGCGCATGAGGCGAAAGAACCCATATTGATGCTGGTGATGTTGGTAGGGATAATGACACTCGTGAGTTGGGTGCAACCACCGAACGCATAGTTCCCAATATTGGTAAGACTGTTGGGGAGCGTAAAGTTAGTCAGACTGGTGCAGGCCAAGAACGCACCGTTCCCGATGCTGGTAACATTATTGGGAAATGCGACATGTATCAAGTTGTTGCAGTTACGAAACGCCTCGTTCCCGATGTTGGTAACACTGCTGCCAATCGTGACGCTGGTCAGGCTGCTGCACATATAAAACGTCTGATCACCGATACTGGTGACTCCGTTGGGTATGCTAATGTTGGTCAGGCTGGTGCAATAATAAAACGCCTTGTCTCCGATGCTCACCAAGCCAGCGGGAAGAGTGAGATTGGTCATGGCGCACAAATAGAACGCCTCGTATCCGATGCTGGTGACGTTAGTGCCGATCGTGACGCCGGTCAGGCTGGGGCATTCAACCAGCGCCATGTCCCCGATGCTGGTGACCGGCTGGCCATTGATATTGTCTGGGATGACAACGGTAGGATTGGTGCCGGTGTATCCGGTTATGACGATATTAGTGCCATCATTTGTATAGGTTAAATCACCAAATTGATCGGCCTTGAGCGCCGAAGTGGACAGCAGCAGCGCGGACAGTGCAAAGAGCTTAATGGTTTGTTTTATCACAGATAAAAGAATTTACCGGCTAGGGCGCGAAATGTCTGTGCTATGGCTTTTGGAAAAACTTCTGACTTCTATCCGTTCCCTCATGGAATTCGTCAGTAAACCAGCCTTACAAAAATAACAGTAGAAGTCAAGAAGCATTATTGTTCAAGGCCGCAATTGCGACTTTGAACAAGCCATTTACAATACTTTTTTCAAAGAATCCAGGCACCGCCCGTTCTCCTGCGGCGTGCCGATGGAGATGCGGATCCATTCCGGCAATTGATAGCCGCCCATTGGACGCACAATGACGCCTTGTCGCTGCATGGCTTCAAAAACTTTCCGGCCATCACCGACGCGGACCAAGATGAAGTTCGCGGCGGATGGAATGAATTCGAGCTTCAAGTTGCGGAATGCCTGCTCGAAAAATTTCAGCCCGGCGAAATTGTTCAGCCGCGTTTTGCGGACGTGCTCCGCATCGTCCAGCGCGGCCAATGCGGCGGTTTGCGCGAGCAGATTAATGTTGAACGGCTGCCGGATTTTTTCGAGCACGGCAACGAATTCGGGATTCCCGATGCCGTAGCCGATTCGCAAACCAGCCAAACCGTAAATTTTCGAAAACGTCCGCATCAAAATCAGGTTCGGTCTTGCGCCCTGCCGCACAAGTGGAATCAAATCCAGCGGATCATCCAAAAAATCAATGTAGGCTTCGTCCATCACCAGCAGCACGTCGCCGGGAACGTCGTTGACGAACCGGATGATTTCCTCGCGCGGCGCGCGTGTGCCGGTGGGATTGTTCGGGTTCGCCACGAAAACAATGCGTGTGCGCGGTGTGATGGCGCGGAGCATCGCGGGCAAATCATGTCCGTAATGGGTGGCCGGAACGGTAATCAGGTTCGCTCCAAACAAAGCGGTCACAATCGGATAAACGGCGAAGCAATATTGCGAGACGACCACGTCTGTGCCGGGCGTGAGCAACGCGTGCCCGACGAACTCGATGATTTCGTTCGAGCCGTTGCCGGGAATGAGATTGGCCGGTTCAACGCCGAGTTTCGTGGCCAGCTTTTGTTTCAAGTAAAACGCATTGCCATCGGGATAAAGATTCACGCTGGCGAGCGCTTTTTGCATCGCAGCAACGGCGAGCGGCGACGGACCGAACGGATTTTCGTTCGAAGCCAGTTTGATGATGCCATCGGCTGGCAGGCCAAGTTCGCGGGCGACTTCCTCAATCGGCCGGCCGGGCTGATAGACCGGCAAATTTTTTATGAAAGGGTTCGTTTTCAACAATTCCGGATGCTGCAACTAAAAATTAAAAACTTAAAACTAAAAATTTTAAAGTGATTCGATGATTTTTTTGACGTTTACGTTTTTGGCGACAATGTCGCGGATGAGTGAAATTTTTCCAGCGTCCGTTGGCCGCGTTTTGACGGTGAGGTTGTGGACTTTGGAAGCGACTTTATAGCTGTCTGCTTTCGCCAGCAGCACGGGGATGGGGATGGTTTGAATGATTTTTAAAACGTTGTCGGATGGTCGCAGACCGCCGGTCAAGACAATGCCTGCCATTCCCTTGCTCTCCTGCAGGTCCATGCTCGCGCCTGCGGCCAGCAAAATGTCCTCACGATCTCCAGGTATGATGAGCAGCACGCCGCGCTTGAAAAATTGCATCGCATTGTGCGCGCCCATTGCGCCAACGACAACGTTGTCCACCGAAACGTCCGGCATTGACGGCCGGTTTAGCAATTCAGCGCGGAGTTCCTCGCGAATCAAGTCCACCGACGGATTGCAGAGAGTCTGCTCATACGGCAGAACGCCGAGCAATTCCAGTCCTTTGCGTTTGAGTCCGCGGCCAACGAACCGGGCGATTTCGGAAATTTTTTCTTCGAGCACCTTGTTGATGATGACGCCGATGATTTCGACGCTTTCCTTTTCAAACAGCGCCTGGTTGAGGCAGACTTCGTCAATCGGTTTGCCGATGCCGCCCTGCGTGACGATGATGACCTTGCAACCGAGCGTTTTCGCGACCTGGGCGTTGGACAAATCGAAAACCGAGCCGACGCCCGCGTGCCCGGAACCTTCGCACAACACAAAATCCTTTTCCCACGCCACGCGGTCGAAGGCGTTTTGGATGCGTTGGACCAGCGCTTCGTT
>Ga0187873_1000621_pt1 | contig 34685 bp, 34 predicted proteins | sample June2016WEW_16_1_2_FD_133012 | JGI IMG/M metagenome (GOLD analysis project Ga0187873, IMG submission 133012) | Peatland microbial communities from SPRUCE experiment site at the Marcell Experimental Forest, Minnesota, USA - June2016WEW_16_100 | ecosystem: Environmental > Terrestrial > Soil >...
AGGCCGTCCAGGAAGCCCTGGGGGTCTTCCATCATCCGCCGCACCCGCGGAAGCTCACAGTCGAAATACTCCGTGTTGGGCAGGGTCTGGCTGAGGCAGGTTTTTCCCACGCGCCGCACCCCGGCCAGCCAGACGACCGGGCGCTCCCGCCAGGCTCGTTCAATTAGTCTTAGCCAAAAGTGTCTCTGTACCATATGCAGCTATACTTGCATATAGTGTCACCCAATGCAACTACATCATCTTTTGGTATAATGCCGAATCAGGCCCCGCTAGGCCCTCCAGCCAAGTTGCTTGGCGACGCGCTTGATCTGGGCAATGAATTCGTCGCCGGGACGTTTGCGCGCGATCTCTGCGTCACTTGTGGCAGCCCAGCGATAGATTTGCTCGATGGCTCCGTAGCCTCGATTGAAACCCCTTGCGTGCTTCAGGCAATTCTCCTTGGTTGGAGCGTCGGAAAGGACCACCCGGAGTTCGTCGTCGCTCCACGGTTTGCCCTTACGTTCTTCATTCCAACCCTTCTCGATCTCCCACTCACGAATCGCTTCCGTGAATATGCGGCGCAAATCATAGGGGTCAATGAAGGGGTTCTGCTCGATGACTTCGCGAAATGTCTTCTTAAGTTGTTGAACTGTCATTTGTGCGCCTCACAGGCCAGGCTGGATGTCCTTCTTATCCAAGACTTTTAATGATCCAACGTCCCTGCTTTGGGCAACCGTAAGGATAAGGCTCCAATCTTTGATATCTCCCGTTAGGACCCGGATTTGGCGTCTGAGCGCCGTAGCTGCAATTATCATGTCGCAGTGCAGGTCCTTCATCTTGATCTTTGCCTGGGGTCCGCTTCCAAGGGACTTACGCAGACCGATATAGAGCTCGTGGGCTACGTCAGCTTCTTCCCGCCCGAAGTGGAGGAATTCGAATGTCCCTTTTTCCAAAAGTTTTTGAAACAGAGCTCGCGGCGGAGCGTATTTGCCCGGGTCGAATTGCCTCACATATTCCCAATAAACCACAGGCGAAGTGAAGTATTTTGGCTCACTCCCGAATCTCTTCCAGAACCCGACTAGGGCCGGATCATAAAGGAAATCAATAGCCCCTGTATCAAAAAACAAAGGATCTGTTTCCATTCGGCCGTAAGTCCTATTCACCAAAAGTCTCTCGCATGTACTTCTTATATTCGGGAGACTCGCGGAGTTTACTAGGCTGTGATTCCTGAACAGCCGCAAGCTCTTCCGTGACCATCCGTTTCTCCTCAGCGGATACGCCATACAGATGGAACACTAGCTCGTTGATCTGGTTTTCGCATTCCTGGACGGCCGGGCTTCCGGGACCGGATTGCTTTGCAGCTCTCAGTAGGGTTTTGACCATTTGGCGTAGTTCTGGCGTTGGCGAAACGATCGGGAGCTTCTGAATGTATTGCGTAAAAGATCTGCGGTATCCGCCACGCATCTGGTTCGACACTCGCGCATAATAGAATTCCATGAGCTGTGAGTTAAGAATTCCGAGTAAGCCAACGTCCACGCTGGGCATGAAGTAAAGCGTATTCACCATCAAACTGTCGCTTTGATCATACGCGAAGCTCTGGTGGAGAAATATGTCCGGGTAGATTATTTTCGGTTTGCCAAAGTCATCGTAGTAAGCACACGCTCTCAATTCCCACCAATGAAGACCTTGATCCTGACGTTTCTCTAGCGGCTTCTGATATTCCTTAAGGTGTTTCATAATTGCAGGATAGCGCTTCATGTCGACGCCTATGTAAGTCCAGATCAGATACTCCTCGGGCTGGCTAACGCACCACCGCTTCACATCGCGGCCGCGAAGAAAAGGTCGGATAATCTCTGCGTTTTTCGGATCCGCGGAAACGAAAGCGTCCCGGGTCGATTGGTTGATGACAAACGCCTTGTTATAGCCTGTTATTACGCCGCGACATATTTTGTCGTTGACGACACCCGCAAGAGGTTCTCCACTGCTTGAGACCTTCTTAATGAGGGTTCTGACTGCATCATTTCCCAGATACCAACCTGAACCTGAAAGCGCCGTGGGCGCGACTTGAGTTGCTTTAGTGCGAATCGTATGCCCTATTTCGTCCAGAGGATCATCGGCACCCCAATTGTATGTCGCGAAGGAACCGCAGGTCTCGGAACCAGAGGGACCTTTCTTCCTCGTAATCAATATTGAGGGATATGAAGCGGCTTCAAATACTGGGAAGTCGCCAAAATCAATTAAGGTCCGCAAACAGGTTGACTTGGCGAGGTAGTCCCTCAGCTTCTCCGCGTAATTGGCTCGAAAGATTCTGTTTGGGGCTATAAAGACGAGCCACCCTCCTTTTTTGAGGATTTGAAGCCCCCGCGCATAGAAATAGATGTAGAGGTCAGCCGTAGACATGTACACGTCTGGGTAAACCGATTTGAGTTGCGGTTTCAGTTCCCTGATGAGTTCTTGTCGCACGTATGGTGGATTGGCAAGGACAATATCGAACCCACCATCTGAAAACACTTCGGTGAATTCTACCGCCCAGTCAAAACCATCAACCGCACTTCCGGTATGCGCCCATCCGTGAATGGTCTTACGGATTTCTGCTATCTTCTTTCGCAGCTCGGTCTTGTGCCCGTGGTGGGCGGTCAGAAATTCCGCCCGGAGCCTGAGATATTCATCGAGGAAGGATTTCCGGAAACCCTGTTCAAGGCCATGCGTCGGGGCCGCTACAGTCAGACTATCTCCCGCTTCGATCTTGAAGTCGAGGTTGGGCAGGGGTGGAGGACTGTCGCCCTCATATTCAACCGCGAGCGAGAGCCACAAACGCAGCCGGGCGATATTCACCGCGAATGGGTCAAGATCAACGCCGTAGAGGTTGTTCTGGATGATCTGGAGCTTGCGATCAAACGTTGAAATACCATCTAGCTTGCTTGTGGCGAATAAGCAGGCTCGCAGGTCAATCAACTCGTGCAACATGCCCAGGAGATAAGCGCCGCTGCCGCACGCCGGGTCGCATAGCCTGACCTTGCGCAACGCCTCCAGGACCGGCTCCGGATTCTTAAGCCCTTGGGGATGATGCTCCTCCACGAACCGCTCAATGTTTTCCGGGGCCTCCGAGGGGAGCTGAGAGCCAAGATAGCCCTTTAGGGCTTCCCGGCACATAAATGAGACAACCGGCTTCGGGGTGTAGTAGCTTCCAGTCTCGTGCCTGCCGGTTACCAGTTCCTCGAAAATCTTCCCCAGCATTTCGGGGTCAACGGCCACTTCCATATCGAGCGGCGTGCTTTCAGTAACAGTGAAATTGAAGCGGCTGAAAAGGTCGTCGAAGATGGCCTCAATGCACTCATCGGGCACGACAATCTTGGCGTCACGGTCATCGTCGTCTTCTTCGAACAGGCCGCCATTCAGGTAAGGGACCTGACCGATAAGTTCTTTCAGGAAGCCGCCACGATTGATGCCGATTACATTGACCTCATTAGGCGTGTTGAGCCCCTGGAAGAAAAGCAGCTTCAGACGGTCCCGGTAGAAGTTCCTATTGGGTTTGTCTTTTCGTTTGAAATCATGCCAAAGGCCACCCAGGTAATCGCCTTCCCGGCCGAATTTCAGCCAGCCTTTCTTCTGAATGAAGGCAATGAACATCAACCGGTTGAACAACCGTTGGGTAAAGAGGCGCCTACGTTCCTTGTCGTTGATTCCTTCGATCTGTTCTTCGACTTCCCCAAAGACGCGCGCGTATTCCTTGAAGAATTCCCTGGTGACCGGCTCAACGTCAAAAGCCTCGTCGTGCCTCTTCTGGATGGTAAGCGGCGACAGACCGAAGAGGTCCGCGCCGACCGATTCGAGGTCAAGCAGGGCGATTCGTTCGGAAGCTGTCCGTAGGCGTTCTTCCGGCCCGACCGTGATGCGTCGAAACACCCGCCGCTTGGTGATTTCGTCGTCATACTTAACATTTAAGAAATGCCAGCGATTGAGAGAGTTGTTTGAAAAAACGAAGAGCGCGTAAGGGTGCTCTTTGAGGAGCTGCGAAACCACCGGGCGCTCTTGCCCCATCAGCAGCTTGTCAGTCGGGAGGCGAGAGTGAATGATGTGGAAACCGTCACCCCCGGTGGCAAATAGGACGGGGTCCGCCGCCAGCGATTCCGCTGCCGTGGCATTCCACTTCTGGCGAGAGAGCGGCGTGTTGACCCGGCTGTAGTTCAGTTCCGACCAGAAGAGTTGCTTGAGCGGATCAAGGCCGCGAAAGTCCGTGAGAATGTCCAAGACAGTCTGTTGGCGATCAGGTCGTGTCATGCAGTCTTCTCGCTGTAGCGTTCTTGACCGCGGGGCATCAGTGGACCAGGATGCTTCCTAACCAAAGTCGCTCCACATGGAGGGGGCAAGTGAAAGCCGGATTGTACTCGCTGTTTATCTTTGGGGCAATAGGTCGTGGCTCCCTTTCCGTAAGCGCGAGCCCCCAAGGCTTCGCCCCTATGCTTCTTGCGCCCGCTTCGCCAAGTTTCTGTCGGAGGTCAGAATTTCTTGCTTGACAATGTTAACCCTAGAGGTATAATACATAGAGTACCGAGTGCGCCGGCTCGGTAGAAGCTACTCGGGAGATCGCCTTCCCCTTGCCACCCACCAAGGAGGCTGCTGGCGGGCAGTGGGCAGTAGGCAGAAGGCAGTAGGCAGCAGGCAGTCGCTGACTCTTTACTCCTGACTCTTGGCTCCTGACTTCTAGCTCCTCACTGCTGAACGCTGACTGTTGATCACTGAACGCCAAGCCCGCGAGCGTGAAAATTGCGAAAATGTCCCGCTCTGCCAAGATGTTTATGATAATAAAGGTACTTAGCGATTTTCATCATGATTCTGCAAAATCATCAAGTCTTTGAAATTAAACCAGTTAAGTACCTTTCGTTGCGGTCGAGCTCCGAAAAAAAGGGGGCCCCAAAATGAAGGTAAGTTCCACCATGTTATTGAAAACAAATGGAGAAAAAATGTCAGTTTGTGGGCTTTCCAAGATGTTGGTGAAAATAAACGAGTTATATTCTTCTTTCCAAGATGTTGATGAAAGGAAATGTGGTTAGCAGTTATTCTCCACCGCAGAAGGGCAGGACGGGGGCGAACACCTGCCGTTCCGACCTCTCGGCGAGACCAGTTCGGCTCGGTGAGAGATCCCGGTTAGCAGTGGGAGCAAACTACCATCAATGCTTTCAGTCCGGACGGAGTTTTTGGCGCACACAGATGCTGAGAAGGAGATTCCCAACCGTTGTCGGTCATGGGTTGACAGGAACGGTGTTCTCGGAAGGCATCCTGGAGTTTTCCAACGCCGCCTGAACGACCGCGAGAAGTTCCTTGGCGTTGACGGGTTTCGAGACATAGCCGTCCATGCCCGCCGCCAAGCAGCGCTCCTTGTCACCTTGCATGGCATGGGCAGTCATAGCAACGACTGGTAGGTGGGTTCCAGTCGTCTCTTCCTTCTTACGTATCGTCGCCGTAGCCTCGAACCCGTCGATCTCGGGCATCTGGACGTCCATGAGGACCAAGTCGAAGCTCTCGTTTTCCAGTCGCTCCAGTGCTTCGCGCCCATTACCGGTTGTGACCACGTTGTGACCGTGCTTTTCCAACAGGCGCGAGGCCAGCGTCTGGTTCACCAGGTTGTCTTCAGCGAGCAGGATACGAAGGGGCCTTCTCTCCTCTCGCAGCGAGTGGCGGGTCACCACCGCCGGTTTTTCCGTAGAGCCCTTCGAGCCAGCCACCCGCAGGACGGCATCCAGCAGTTCGCCTTGGCCGACGGGCTTGGTGAGATAGCCCGCGAGCCCCAGTTCGCGGCAACGTGCCGCGTCGCCGCGCTGCCCGCCCGAGGTCAGCATCATGACGGTGGCGCCGGACAGTTCCGGGTTCTTGCGGATCTCCTCCGCAAGCTGGAATCCGTCCATTTCCGGCATATTGCCGTCGGTCAGCACCAGAGGGAACGGCTTGTGGGCTTCGCGCGCCTGAGCCAGGGTTTCGAGGGCCTGCCGGCCATTGTCCGCCAGCGTCGGCTTCATGCCCCAGCCTGCGAGCAGACGTTCGAGAATGCGGCGATTAGTCAGATTGTCGTCCACCACCAGCACCCGCATACCTTTCAGTTGGGCCTTGTCCACTGGCTTCGGAGACCCAGCGGCCTTGGAAATGCCGAAGCTGGCCGTGAAATGGAAGGTGCTACCTTGGCCGAGCGCACTTTCGACCCAGATACGGCCTCCCATCATTTCCACCAGTTGGCGGCAGATGGTCAGTCCCAAGCCCGTACCGCCAAAGCGGCGGGCAGTGGAACCATCAACCTGGGTGAATGACTCGAAGATGCGTGCCTGTTTGTCGGCAGGGATGCCGATGCCTGTGTCTTCCACGCTGAAGTGAAGACTAATGGACTCTTCATTCGCAGACTCCCGTTGGACCCTCAGATTGACTTCTCCTCTCTCGGTAAATTTCAGGGAGTTGCCGAGCAGGTTGATCAGAACCTGGCGCAAGCGGCTGGGGTCACCAGCCAGAGCCTCGGGTACGTCAGGCTCGATAAGGCAGTTCAGCTCCAAGCCTTTCTGGTGGGTGCGCAGAGCCAGCGTCTTCAGGGTCGGCTCGATGCTGCCTCGCAGATGGAATTCAATGGTTTCCAGTTCGAGCTTGCCGGCCTCAATCTTGGAGAAATCCAGGATGTCGTTGATGACCGTGAGCAGAGAGTCGGCGGAGGCCCTGACCATGCCGGCGTAGTCGCGCTGCTCGGAGTCCAATTCCGTTTCCAGTAGGAAATCCGTCATTCCCAGGACGCCATTCATGGGAGTACGAATCTCGTGACTCATGTTAGCCAGAAACTCGCTCTTGGCCCGGTTGGCTGCGTCGGCGCGCAACGTTTCCTGTTCCGCTCGCGCTTTTTCCTGTTCCACGCGGGCCTTTTCCTGCGCTAATTCTGCGGTGCGCGCCGAGACTGCCTCCTCGAGCGCCCGCTGAAGCTGCTTTTGCCGCAGTTCCCGTTGGCGCAAGATCAGGAGCACGAACGCGGGCGGCGTCAAACCCAACAAGCCAAGGAACCACCACGTGCGCCACCAGGGCGTTCGGATTTCAAAGGCGAATACAGCCGGCTGTTTGCTCCACGGGCCCCACGCGTCGCGGGCTTCGACCTCCAGCCGGTAGTCATTGGGGGGCAACCCCGGGAACTGAAGCTCCTGCTGCGAAGTCTCCCGCCAGTCGCCAAAGAGCGGTTGAAGCCGATAACGGAAAAGCACGGAGCTTTCACGTGCGAAAGTTAGCGCCGAGTAACGCGCCGTCAGGGAATTGGAGGTATAGCTCGTCGAAATGTAGCTGTCTCGCTCGACGCCTGTCTTCCCTAAAGTCAGTTGGGTGAATACGACGGCGGGTGAGCGCATCTGGCGCGTTAGAGGGCTGGGTGTGAAACGTGCCAACCCCCCACTGGTGCCGATCCACACCGCGCCGTCGGGCTCAGCCGCAAACCCCTGGAGATCGCAATCGTCCCAGATCAAACCGTCATTATGGTCGTATTGATCCCAGCGGTCTCCGTCCCAGACTCTCACGCCTTGATCGGTTCCCACCCAAAGGCGGCCGCGAGCATCGAAGCCGAGGAAATAGCTCATTTCTCCCCGCACCCCCACTTCGCTTCTGCAGGTTGTGCACCCACAAATCGCCGCTGCCATCCCGGCGGATACTCATCCATTTTCCCTTTGGGAGACCCTCTGCCTCGCCGAAGAGGGTGACTTGCTCTCCTGTCCTGCGGCACAGACCGGCGCCGCAGCCGTACCACAGGGCACCTGCCTCCAGGAAAACTCCGTGCGCGTTAGGGCCGTCTGCGCCGGCAGGCGTGGCGAGCAGGCGAAAGGCAAGACCGCTGCCTTCCACCGGTCTTGTCGCCACGATAAGGCCACCCACTGTGCCGATGAAGGTTCGGCCTTCGCCGTCGAATTGGATCGCACCGTAGCTGTCTATGCCTCCGCCCGGGAGCGGCACTTTTTCGAAACCGTGGCCCTTTTGCTGGTAGAGGCCCCCCCGGTACCCCGCCACCAGGCTTCCATCCGGCGCCTCGCCGAGACTCAAGACCACCTCGTGAGGAAGACCCTCAGCAGGCCCGTAGCGCTGAAACCGCTGGCCATCGTAGCGGAACACGCCGTTTTCCGTTCCGGCCCATAGAAAGCCCGTCCGATCCTGAAAGAGGACTTTCACCGCCAGATTGGTCAGACCATCTTCTGCTCCGTAATAGCGGAAACTGTATTGTTGGGCCTTTACCGGCACGGCGAAAGCGAGGCAGGCGAGGGTGGCGGTGAGACGCAAGATCGATTTGCGGCCCGAAGTCAGCATCTAGGATACATCGGCCAACTCTGACGATCTCTTTAGATGCTGGGGGACAGTCGCGGCGCCAGTCTCAGACCGGGGCTCCAGAGACGACCTGGCGCGAGAACGCCTATTGCCGCCTTCTCCATTTGGCCTTCGTTACCCGCATACCGGATAAGTGCGCCCTCAGCCGTTTCAAGCTTAATCGCTGGTTGCCAGACGATAGGGAACGGATCGTCGCCCACACCGAAGTAATCTCCGTGTCACTCGGGCGGAACCAAGGCACACGCCGCACGATATAGTGCAGGCCGGAATCCGCATGCCGCTGACCCGCAACTTGCGTCAGCTCTGGCTTGTCAGTTCCGCGCGCAGATGGTAACTTGTTGGGGTTGGCAGCACAGATTCGCGGACGGTTCGATCACCTTCGAGCGATGTGCCGCCTTGCCGTGAATGTGTTTATCCCAGGCGGGGGCATCGCCTGCGGTTGCCGCGTGGGCCCATAGCTCAGTTGGTTAGAGCAGCGGACTCATAATCCGTTGGTCCCAGGTTCGAGTCCTGGTGGGCCCACCAACCATCTTCAAGACTATCAATAGGTTGTGGGGATGTCGCCTTCGGCGGGATTACACCGCAATGGTGCAACTGTCCGAGAACTGTCCGAATTCCTTCGATGTTGCTCACTGAACACTCACCGAGACGGTCTGTCGATTGAGTGGTACTGCTCCCTGGCTATCGGGCAGGCTCTTCACGTAGGCCATAGTCTTTGAAACGGCCTCTCTCAGGTCCCGTTCCGAGACGATGTTGTAGCGGTCAAAAATGGCCCTCGTCCGATGGCCCGAGATAGACATTGCCACTCGCTCAGGCACTCCAGACCTGACCATGTTCCTGACCGCCGTTCGCCGCAAATCGTAAGGAATCTTTCCGGCGACTCCGGCCAGTTGACATGCCCGTTTCCATCGCTTGTAAAACGTTCCGATCCGTGTCCCGTTCCTATGGAAAATCAGGTCACAACCAAACTGTCGAGCCATAGTCCGTCGCTGTATGATCTCCCGCAGGGAGCCCTCAAGGGGAATCACTCTCCCGTGGCCCGTCTTGGCATCCTTAGCATGGAGCCGCAGCGTCCAGGTCTCGCGGTCGAACGTCTGCCAAGTCAGGCTCCGAATCTCTCCGGGTCGCATTCCCGTCCAGAAGAACCATTCCATGAAGTCGGCAATGTCTTGGTCTCCGAGATTGGAGAGGACCGCGAAGAAGTCCTGGCTCGCAAAAAAGCCCTGGCGTGCGTTGTCCTCGCGCAACTTCGAAATATCCGGCATAGAGCTTAACTGCCGCCGCCTGACAGCTAGACGGAACGCCTCGCCCAAGAGGGTTGTTCGCCGGTTGACCGTTGCTGGTGACCTGCCCTCCGCAAGTTGCCGCTCGATATAACGGTTCACGGCTTCGGCACCGACATCTATCGCCCGAAGATCACCCAATGTGGCGCGAAGAATCCGCAAGTGCCCAATGGTTTTCGCCAGGCTTTTGAGTCCTCTGACCCGGAAGTCAGATTCCAAGGCGGCCAACAAATCACCCACTGTAAGGCGGTCCTGTTTCGGCCCCACAAACGCTTTCAGGCCGAGCGAGTCCGCGCCTATTTCTTTGAGCCGCTGCTTTAGAAGACGCTCAGCGTCCTTTTTCTCGGCGGCCCCGCTAGACTCTCTGATTTCTTTCCCACGATGACAATAAGCAATCCACCAGAACGTGCTATTTGGCCTCTTGAAAACCCGTCCTGTCCCCCTCATCGCGCACCCCCTTTCTTCAGGTATTGCGCCAGGGCCTCAGCAACAAGGTCCTGGGCGTCAACACCGCGTTTGATTGCTTGTATCTTGGTTTCCCTCCAAAGGTCCGCTGGAAGGCGCATGGTAGTTTTTGCTGTCTTTTCCTTCGGCATGTCCGTTACCCTCCGCATGGCTTGTTTTCCTCCCTGCGAGGATGATAGACGTATAGACATCTAAATGTCAAGGCATTTTATCGACACATTCTCTGCCGGATGTATCTTTCAATCCCGGCTTCGGAAAAGCGTAATTTTCTGCCCAAGCGGACGGTGAAAGGAAATTGAGTAGAGTGTCGGTAGAGGTGATCTTCAGATAGGCCCAGCTTGGTAGAGGCTTCCCTGGCGTTCAACAGTCGGTCGCCTTCCGGCCCCGTCTCCGCTTGGATGTTGCCCCCGGAAAGCAGACGGGCAAGTAAGAACGTATCAAGCCGGGCTAACTCTCCCCGCAAAGCAGGAATCGCTTCCGATGGAACACCAGCCAATTTCCTCGGGTCCGTAATCAGGTCGTCCAGTTTGGGAATGGCAGTCGGGGTCATAGTTAGCTCACGTCCTGCTTTATTTCTTGGTCGTTCTCATCACCACGTTTCCTTTTCGAGTGCACCAGAAACCCGAACGCCCGCTCCTTGCTCAGCGGTCCCGTGAGGTCGAGGGAATTCGCTGGCTTCACGGGATGCGCTCGGAGCCACGCATCAAAGGCCCGCCGGTTGACCAGTATCTTTCCGCGCACGCGAACCGCAGGAAGCGGGTCGCCGGGTGAATGAATCCACGCTCGCAGCGTCCGCTCTGAGACTGCGGCGCACTGGGTCAGTCCTCGAAGTCCAAGCCATTCAAGACCGGCCAGACTCGACTTGGCGGCGAGGGTCATTCAACCTCCCGACGATGCTCGCAATACTTTCTTGCTCGGCCTTTTCAATTGCCAACGCACGCCCCCAGGTTTCCTCATCAATCTGTCCTTCAATTGCCTGACGCACACGCGAGCGAAGTTCTTCGGGCGGCAGGGCGTCGAGTTCTACGCACCGGTTGCCGAACTCGCGACGAAAGGCAGCAGCACGGGTGTCGCTGGTCTTAATGCGCAAGGGCGGAAGGTTGAATTCGTCGATATCCTCCTCACGGATGGCAAGTCGCGACATCTGAAAGGCGGGGCCATAACTTGAGATTCTGTCGTAAAGATCCAATTCGATGGCCCTCCCGCTGGGGTCATGATCGCCGAGGTAGAAAACGAAGATTGGCTTAAAGATTCCAGCGAATACTGAGGCAATCTCGTGGACCCTGGTAGTTGATGTAAACCCGCGAGAAACGCGCACAGTTACACCTAGCTCATCTGTTACGGGCTCAATGGAACCGATAATGGCGTCTTTTTCTGTCCAGATCTCGACATGGGCCGACTGGTCCTGCCAGTAGTCTTTGCGGTAACAGTTGCGCAGTGCCGTGAGTCCATCTTTGAGATCGTCAAAGACGTTTGGAGCGTAGGTAGGACGGGAGCGATCCACAATCCACGAAAAGGGAACCTGCCCGCTCTCTCGCGCATCGGTCATCACGCGGCTGAGTTTCTTGTACTCGGGGACACTATTCTCCAGGGCTTGAACACTCACTAGCCGGTAGAACAACTGCCGGATAGTCATCGGCTGCTCAGCGGAAAGAATTCGCTCGGCCCTTTCCACGAGTTTGGTTGTTCGAGTCCATTTACCCCTTGCCATGCAGCCTCGGTCTAAATCGGGATAAGTCTCAGGTTAGAGTGCTCCCGCACCCGCAGTGCCGCACTTTGTCGCATTCTTCCGCATTCTGCCAACCCAAGAACGGGGGAGCGCTTGCTTCTTCCCTCAGCACTATCTCTTTCTCTCTCTCGCTTCAGTCCCTTCGTCGCCCGAACCGCCGTCTCACCTCAGCGCGTGAAACGGTGCGTGTGTCCACAGCATCGCGCCTTGCGACGCGGGTTGGCCTCCGTCCAGGATGTCGCTCCCTGGGTCGCCGCCCCTATTAGCGGTTCCCGATCCCCGAAGCTCCAGGACGAACCGAAAGAGATTGTGAGTTGCCGAGCTACCTGTCGCCCTTGAGGCGGTTTCCAACCGAAGCCACTGAAGGCTCGTGCCTCGGTCATTGCCCTCTTGGATACGGCAAGCGCACAGCAGCTTGCGCCCTGGTCCAGGCATTAAGTCCGTGTCGCCCACGGTGGCGTTACAAGGACTGAGCGCCGATCTGAGGAAAGGAAGCGATGCTTGACGTACCCGACGATTCGCTTCAGCATGCAATAAGCCATCGTTCCTTCCCCTGAAGATTCCAACGTCCCACGCCAACAACGAGGTACGCGCTTGATACAGCCTTAATTCTGCAACCAGTAAAATGGGGATTCTGGTGGGGATTGAGGTGGGGTAAAGTGAGGTAAATAGGGGAGATTGCTAGCTTGACGTGCGCCGAAATCTCTTCGGCTTGTGCTTCTTCCAGTCGGTCTGAAGCGTGCTTAGCGCACGCCTGTGATAAGCTGCCGCCAACTCCTGAGCGAGCCGATAATGCCGGGGGTGATCCTGGAGGTTGAGAACTTTTTCCTTCAGGTCTCCTCGTATGGCGGCCATTTCAAATGTAATGAATTTTGAATACTTTCTTTTTAGCTCATCATAGTCAGATTCGTAGTACATTGACGGCTTCAAGATATTCAACTCATCAATGATCCTTGCAACAGTTCGGGCACGCTTTTTCGAAGGCAGTATGGGCCGGCTTTTAACGAATCTCAATCTGCGCTTCCTGCTCGGGGCTTTCGATTTTGCGGGTTCGGTCCTATCCAACGTGATGGGGTGCAATTCGCCTGCGTTGATCTGGCCGAACGTCTCAACACTGACCGCCTCCTCTACCTTCTCGCGCCATTCGTTGACTGCCCCTTTGAAGATGCGTCCTGTCTCTTCCTCGAATTCGCGCATTCGCCTTTGGAGGAGCGATACCCCCTCTCCCGGATAATTATTCTTGAGATCTTCTTCCATGGTCTGCAACATACCGTTCCAGCGAGGTTCGATTCGTTTGGTCCAGACCTCTTCCAACTCCCTGGAACTTAACTTTATTCCAAGACGCCTGAAATACCCTTCAAATACCTGCATGACTCCTTGCAAGTAGTCTCGCAGGAATTCTGCCTTTAATTCTGTCTTACAGACCCAAAGGGCCTCTGCGAAGGTGTACCTTTGGCCACCACCAACAAAGTTAATCTTCTTCGCGTTCCTCGCCAACAATTTCTCGGCACAATTTGTAACTGCCCGAGAGATAATTGTGTTATTGGGCCCGCGCAACTTCTCCACAGAATTTGTGATCTTGATGTCGATCTCGTCTAGGTTAATCCTGTCTAGGATTGAAGGGGCGTTGCGGACTTCTCGTGGTGCCCTCTTCGATTTTTCCCCTCCGTTGCCCCTTGCCATTACCACCTCCCGCATGGGTCCCGATTTTGAGGCAGGTCGGCAGGCGGCTCGGGATGCGGCCGCTTTTCGGGGATCAGCCTAGCCGACCTTCAGCCACTCCATTATATGCCTGGAAAGGGCCGGCGGTGTCGTGCGCGAGCCAGACCACCGCCCACTTGACAAGCGTAAAATACTTATGATACACATGTATCTGTGAGAGCAAAGAGTACCACGAAAGAAGCGGCGGTGGCGGTCGACATATCCCGGGTGACCCTCCAACGGTGGCTGAGGGCTGGGAAGATCAAGAATCCGCCAAGGCCAGCCGTCGGGAAAGATGGTCGCGCCGTCCGGCAATGGTCCGCTGCAGATATCGCAGCGTTGGGCAAGCTCAAGGAGGAGATCTATCGTCAAGGTCAGGGCCACAGGAGTGACAAACTGGGGCCAAAAAGAAAAGCGGCAACCGCTGAAGCGGGAACTTCAACGGTTGCCTAACCACACCCAACCTGATTGGAGGTTGAACATGGCTGCGCCGAAGATACACCCACCTACGTTTTCCACACAACCAAGCCACATTAAAGCGGCAATCTACGCGAGGGTATCCACAAGCAACAACGGCCAAGATCCTGCAATGCAGACGCGAGAGTTGGAAGAGTACTGCCAGCGTCGCGGCTGGGAAGTCGCTAGCTGCTATGTGGACACAGGGATTTCAGGTTCCAAGGAATCAAGGCCAGAACTGGACAGGCTCATGGCCGACGCCCACCGGAGACGTTTCGATGCCGTCGCGGTTTGGAAGTTCGACCGCTTCGCCCGGTCGGTGTCTCACCTGCTCCGAGCGCTCGAAACCTTCAAGGCCCTCGGGATCGACTTCGTTTCCCTCTCGGAGCAAGTAGACACCAGCACGCCCACCGGCAAGATGGTTTTCACTGTGCTTGGCGCTGTCGCCGAGCTTGAGCGCAGCTTGATTGCCGAGCGAGTTCGTGCGGGCATCAGAAATGCGAGGGCCAAAGGTAAAAAGCTCGGAAGGCCGAGAGTCACCGTGGACGCTTCCAGAATAGCGGCCCTGCGAGCCCTGGGGCGCTCATGGGGCACGATCTGCCGGGAGACGGGCTCTTTGGGCAAGGGTACTGCCCAGCGGGCCTTCTACAGCCTGCCTCAGATCGCTGCACCTTTGACCCGCTAATTCTGCGGAAACGAACCCGACGGTGATCTCACCCATAGCTGGCCGAGGAGCCGACCGTGGCGGGTGTTCAAAGCTGCCGCTTGGTCTTCGGACATAACCGTGCCTTTGCCTCGTCGCCACCAAACTCTAGATCACAAGAACGGTTTGCCGACTAACCGTCAACTGGCTGCATGTTGCGGAGGACAGTCTCCAAGTACACTATTTGCATTGCACTCTTTCTGCGCTGTCTATCTGCCGACTTGAAACTCGGCGCTATTGCGAGGATAGTTGTTGGGCGTTACAGAATTCGGCATGATTAAAGTGACCGCCGCTCGCCACCGGCGGTTTTGTCTTGGGTCGACCGGGACCGGTTTTAACCGGGTCAGGGTCAATAGAAGGTCTGGATAAGGGGGAAAAAAGTGGCAGACACCCGTGTTCAACTCGAAGTGGAGGACTGGGTGAGGCGCAACTGGATGGCTTCGCAGTTTGGCATGAGGTTTTCACGAGAACGACTGCCGCTCCGATCAGGCGGCGTCTTTGACTTCGACGCGGTAAGCGAAGACCGCTCCACTGTCGCCACCATCTCAACTAGCGGCGCAATAACGTCCGGGGGAAGGCATGCCGTTGGCAAGATCCTCAAACTTCGGTCCGACATGCTCTTTCTAACGATGGTCGAGGCAAAGCGTCGGGTCATCGTCCTCACTGAGCGCGACATGTGCGACCAGTGTGAGAAGGAAGCAGCAGGAGGTCGAGTACCACCAGAAATTGAGTTTGTTTGCGCAGTGGTTCCTGAGGAGCTCAGGGCGCGACTCGTCTCGGCTCGCCTTAAAGCATCAGGCGAATTTGACGCCAGGAAGTAGCCCACAGTTTCTCTGTACAGAAACTCTGCAGCCCTTCGCTCCATTTGCATTGTGCGTGGAACGCCAATACGACGTTGTCTTGGCTGGCCGCCCGTGAAATTAGGATTTTGACTGGCTCAGGGCCTGACCTCTGAGACTATAGCCGCCTTTATAGGCTCCTATTTCGCCCTTCTGGATCAAGCGTGCTAGAACGAACTCAACGTCCTCAAGCGGCCAGCCCAGTTCTTGAGCAACTGCCCGCTCATGAAAGATCACCTTACCGGCGACGGTTGACTGGGCTTGGCGCATGTAATTGAGTATTTCATCTTCACCGAACTCGCTGCGGCGTGAAGCGGGGGTTCCGCCGACCGACAGTGTTCTTAGCGACTGGGCGATTCTCTGACGAAGTTCGACCCGCAGGGCGGTCCATTCGCCTGCCTGCCAGAATGAGAACTTGTGGCTGTCTAGATCGAAATGAATCTTCGGATCGCTCGGTTGGCGTTTTGCTCGTCGTGGGTCGTGGTCCGCTCGGGCGGAGAATATTACCTTTTTGCCTTTGGCGTGTGCATAGCCGACCTCGTAATAGCAGTTCGGCCTTTCATATGTCATATCCGCGACGAGAAGCCGAGCCGATTCAATCCGGTCCAGGATTTCGTCTGTGATCTCGCCCTCCGGCTCGCTGACTACCATTAGGTAAGGCCTAAGGGCGTTGTCTTTAATCGCGACCTCGATGCTCTCACGATATAATGATTTGAGGTCTTCGTTCGAAGCCATGATAACGAACACCTCTTCGCTCACGTCCTTCACTGCCTGTCCAGCGGGAGATAATACTTGCTCACGCCGGCGAATTTCGAGATCCCTGCCGATATTTCCGACAATACCTTGGATCCGTCTGTCAGCTTCCTGACTGAGATGGGACCAAGCGATCCCGCGCTCACGCTCCAACGAGCCCCGAATACTCGCCCTGAATCCGTCGGCCCTCGCCTGCACCTTACCCGCAATTAAACTCACAGCTGCTTCTGTCAATGTGCGGTCACGAGCCAGAATCAACTCTGCCCAAATACGGCAAGCCTCCTGACAGGACTGCTCGGCCATCTGAAGCTGCGAATCGAGCTTAGCTTTCTCGAATGGACCACTCCGGGAGAGGCCGCGGCGCGTGAATTCCATCGTAATCTTCGACCTACGTTCAGCGGCCTCCTTGGAAAGCATTTCGACAGCTTTGACTATCTTCACATTGGCTAGCGGCTCAAGGTCCTCGTACAATTCCTCAGTCCTTCCCGCTCACACGACAGCTGTGGCCTGCGACCAAATGTTCTCTGCGGGGCGTGCCGTACAACTGGCATCCCCACGGCGACCGCCAGTCGGCCGAAAACCGTGGCCGCTAAAAGCCTACACGGCTTTCAATTGACGCTTGAACGCCTCGGCGATTTCCGTCTCGGTGATCTCACCGACAGGTTTCTCCTTACACAGGCGGGCGAGCACGGCGATGTACGCTTCGCCGAGCGCCATTGTTAACATTGCCGCCGTCACGGCAGATATGGCACCGCCAGCGATCGAGCCAGCGCCGGGGATAAGCTTAAGGGCATTGGCAACGAGCGCCCGGCCAACGAACGTTGCCCCCGTGCATCCTGCAGCCCCGCTAACCAGGGTGGTTAAGAACCCCGTTGAGAGCGGAAGCCCAAAAACGGAGGTAATCTTGGCTAACGCACCGATTTGTATCGGTACCAACAAGGCCGCGTCTGAAAAGGGAATGGGCGCTACACCCACGCCGGCCGCTAGCGTTGCAGCCGTACCTAAGGCCACATGTGCGCGAGCCACTTTGCTTCCGATATCAACCTTTTGGGCCGCTGCCAAGGCATTTCTTTGCCCCTCCGGGACAAGTTCATTCGTGAGTTGAACCAACTCGACCAAGCCCATCGGTTCCAAGGAATGTCCATCATCAAAGTGTTCCGGGAGGGCTCGGACGCGGACCACGTTCTTGGCATCCGGCAGCAGCCGCTGCACTTCTGCCTTGAAGCCGTCATCTGAACGCGATTTGGTGATGACCACAGCCACAGGGAAGTGCTTCGCGAGAACTTTGACCAAATCGGACTCTGCCTGCTCCACTCGGCGCGAGTCCTCCATTATGCAGACCCACGCAACGTGGATGTGCAGTTTCGGGTCAGATAAGTTGTTGCGCTCTTTTATCCTTGTCTCCAATTCGCGGAGAGTCGTATTGAAGTCAGCCATCTCCATGCCGCGCGTGTCAATGATGGACAGCGGAACGCCCTCCTTAGTAATCTCTCGAGTGTCCTTCGTTACTGGTCTTCCCTGCCCAGTCTTAGCGAACTGTCCTTGGAAAACCTCATTGATCAGTGTGCTCTTGCCAACGCCCGTCCGCCCAGCCACTAGAATGGTCACGCGACCTCGCTCCTCGGTCACTTCTTTCAGTTTTTGCGTGACCAAGTTCGCAAGCTCCATGTTGGGGATTGCTGTCGCCATTGTGGGATCTCCTCAACGCAGAAATGGACTCAGGTCGCGGATCGTTTTTCGGGGAAAAATCGGTCTCAGACGGGCCGTCCGTTGACAGAGTACGATGCGCCCTCGCAGCACTTGCGCGAACACTAACGCGACCACGATACGTTGTCAACTCGGCAAAATGTCGGCAAAAGGTCGGAAGACCGAGCGCGGACCTGATTCGTGCGTCTACGGTTCGTCCGGCCGATTCTATCAGCCCCTCTCCCGGAAGCAAGCAATTTGACGGCCTACTCGAACAAATGGGTTTGGACAGCAGAGGAAAAACGCCCCACTACCTGGTCATTTCGGGCGGGGGCACTTGCGATAGGGGCTGTTGGGCGCAGCCGCTGGCGCTGGGATGTCAGCGGCGTACTTACATGAGCTAAAACCTCCCAGTGCTGCGACAGCGCCATTTCTACAGCGCCCGCGTTTCAGACTGGGTACTTTTCGGGGCCGGCCTCGGCGCCGCAGGACTCGATGAAGTCATCGATTTCGCTGATTGAAGCAACATGCCGAGGATAGTTGATCACATGCGCGTTAAACGCGAAGCGGTTGTTGGCACCAGAAGCATCAAGCAATCGTTCGTGCAGACGCTCCGCCACGCGGTCGGCGTCTTCCTCGAGTATCCCGGGCAGTAGGATCCCGAACACTCCCTGAGCGAGCAGATAGACCATGTCCTCGCCACGGAGCATTCGGACCGTGGCCTTGACCGCGTCCGCAATCACCGTCGAAGTCTCGCCGGACTCGAGCACCTGCCGTGAAGGTCTGAGAACAGTTAGCACCAGTGAGAGCGGCTGCTGGGAGGTCTCCGCACTGGAAAACTCGAGCTTCAATCGGGCCCGAAACTGCTCGAGGTCTGGTAAGGTTTCGAGTAGGTCGGCGCTCGCCTGGCCGAGCAGCCTTGCCGTTCGCGTCCGTTCTTCCCGGAGCTGCTTGCGCAGGTGACGCACAGTCAACTGCCTTTCGACGAGATATGCGACGAGAAGCAGAGACAGAACACAAAAACTGAAGATGATTTCTCGCAGCGATACCCCCTTGGGGAGCACAGGATTCCAGAGGGAAGAGAAGTACATGAGCAAGGCCATCCCCCCGGCTAGGATGCCGATCATGGTGATAGCCATTATCCACAGCTCCGCGTCGCGCCGCTCGAGCTTTCGGGGGTCGATATGATCAAAGACCTGCACAGTTCCTCCAGTGGCGATTGTCGGGCGTTGCGTTGTCTTCGAGGCCCTATCAAACGTGCCCAGGCTATTTTATCGGGAATTTCGAGCCGAATCTTTAGGATTGCGAAGAACGACCTGCGCGATAATTCCCTCGTTGTAGAAGTGCAACCCCTGACTGCCCGGAAGTCCCCTTCGAGGGCCCGAACCCCGTTTCGGGACCGTGAAGGTTACATCTCCGGTCACGCGACTATACATGCATGTGGCTGCGCGCTGGATCTGAGACCCGACATGGCGATACTTTCCGAGCGCGCGACGATCCACGAGCTGAGCGACTTCACTCGACCCGACGGCGTTACTCGCGATCTGTCCAGCCAGTGGTATGCCACCACAAACTTTCTCGAACGGGATTTCGACGGGAGCGGCGTGCCCCATCCAGATTGACGAAGTACGGTTGCCGCTGGGGCGCCGGGCATGAGAAAATGCCCATGGTCAGGGCGGCACTGACTGCTGCTCCTTGCTACGCTCGCCTCAGCGCCGAAGGAGTACGATGGGAAAAACACTTCTGCTTGTCGCGTTGGTCCTCGCGACTGCGATGGTTTGGGGGCCACTGCACAGGGGTAACCCTGCGTCTTCTCCCGTGGTGCAGGCGACGGTTCCGGGAAGCGCATCGAGCGTCGAGGATCGCATCGCCCAGGTTGAGAACGGGCTGCTGCCGCAGGTGCTCGTCAAGGGGGAGCCGCTTCCGGGTATGAAGCTCGTTGACCGGATGACGTTCTACAAGGTGCCGGGGGTCAGCATCGCGGTTATCGATCAGGGTCGCATCGATTGGGTGCGCGGTTATGGGTTTGCGGACATCGCAGCCAAATGGCCGGTCACACCGGACACCCGTTTCCAGGCCGCGTCCATTGGCAAGTCCGTCGCCGCTGCCGCCGCGCTTCATTTCGTGGAAGAAGGCAAGATCGACCTCGACCGCAACGTCAACGATTACCTGAAATCGTGGAAGGTGCCGGACAACGATTTCACTCGCGAGCAGAAGGCCACCCTGCGACGTATTCTGAGTCATAGCGCCGGCTTTACGGTGCACGGCTTTCCAGGCTATGAAGCGGGCAAGCCCGTACCTACCCTCGTGCAGGTGCTGAACGGCGAGAAGCCGGCGAACACTGAGCCCATTCGCGTTGACACGGTTCCCGGCACAAAGTGGCGCTACGCTGGCGGCGGCTACACGGTGATGCAACAAATGTTGATCGACGTGGTCGGCGAGCCTTTTCCTGAGATGATGCAGCGGGCAGTCCTCAGCAAATTAGACATGAAAGACAGCGCCTACTCACAGCCGCTACGGAACGACTGGCAGCCGTTTGCCGCCACCGCCTACCAAGCCGATGGCAAGCCGGTGGAAGGCAAATATCACACCTACCCGGAGCTGGCGGCCGCCGGTCTGTGGACCACGCCGGGGGACCTGGCTCGCTTCGCCATCGGCATTCAGGACGCGCTCGCAGGCAAGTCGCACAGCGTCATCTCGAAAGGGATGGCTGAGCAGATGCTCACCCGGCAGATCGAGAACGACGGTCTGGGTCTTTTCCTTGACGGCGCGGGCAAGACCTTGCGATTCAGCCACGGCGGCGGGAATGAGGGCTTCCAATGCATGCTCGTTGCATACGCGCGTACCGGGCAGGGGGCGGTTATCATGACCAACTCCGATATGGGCGGTGCGCTGAATACGGAGATACTTTTTGCCATCGCCCATGAATATGGGTGGGCGGATTACCAGCCGACGGAACGCACTCAGGTCAAGGTGGACCCGGGCATTTTCCGGGGCTACGTGGGCCGCTACCAACTTGCTCCGAATTTCATCTTGACGGTTACACAGGAAGGCGATCACCTCGTCACGCAAGCGACCGGCCAATCGAAAGTGGAGATATTTCCAGAGAGCGACCGCGATTATTTTCTGAAGGTCGTCGATGCGCAGATCACTTTCGTACCCGACAGCCAGGGCCGCGCAACCGAACTGATCCTGCACCAGGGCGGCCAGGATCATCATGCGAAGCGGGTGGAAGGCGAGGCGCCGCTGCCTAGAGAGCACAAGGAGGTTCCCATCAATCCGAAGTTGTTCGACGGGTATGTCGGAAGCTACGGGTTGACCCCGACGTTCATTCTCACGGTAACGCGCGAAGGCGACCATCTTTTCGTGCAGGCAACCGGGCAGCCTAAGTTCGAGGTGTTCCCCGAGAGCGATCGCGATTTCTTCTTTAAGGTTGTCGACGCCCAGATTACTTTTGTAACCGACGGCCAGGGCCGGGCGACGGAACTGACCCTGCACCAAAACGGCCTTAACCAACACGGAAAGCGGATCGAGTAGGAACTCTATTCGGCCGGGCCTTGCTGGAAGGGGTAAAAGCCAAAAATGGCGGTTGTTTCCACCCATCCCATTTCACTTGTCCGTGCAGTCGGCATCTTAAACATGTCGATCACCGACCTCGCGGTCCCCACGGCGTTCTAAGAAATAGCTCCACGATAGTCGCCAAGGGTTTAGGAACGCGTTCTCAGGCCAAAGCCTGCCGACTTGGTCTTACGGCCTAACCGTGCTTTTGGCTCGTCGCCAAACTCCAGGTCACAAGAACGGTAAGCCGACGATACGGCAAAGTGGAGGGGTTGTGATTCGCGGTCAAGCTGCCTTCGCTGAAACTCTGGGCACTGTGGCCTGACCCTGATCCAATATGAGTTGTGGGAAGGGGATTTCCCAACAGCTATGCAGGACGCACCCCTTTGGTGTCCGCAAAGGGCGTTTCCCAGGAGCAATCCGGCTTGGCTGGTGAGAAGGGCTGTGCTCCCTTGGGTCAGGGGGTCAGTCGATTCTTCAACTGCACAGATGCGGAACCGAATCGCATCGGAGGCAGACGTAAGAAACCGGAGAGCCAATGGCGGATAGCGACCTTGCGGTGGCAAATTCATGCGCCGCAGGAGGTGCTGGGAATGGGAGGCCGCGGACGTAGCTGCCATTGCCCGAGAGTGTCGTTACGGCTCACCGTGAACGAAGCTAGCTGAGATTGCTCACGATCTCCCTATAGGTCTTGTATCGGTCACAGTGTTGGCGAAACTCAGTGCGGTCGAGGACACGCGTTACATAGACCTCGGCGGTGGCGAAGTAGGCGATTTGGTGCGATTCACTCCCAAACTTTACCGCAACCTTCCGGAGGTCGATGCACTTGCCGTGGGACCCTTTGATTTCTTTGACCTTGGGAGGAGTGGCGTACGACACGTGCAGGGGTTTGGTGGCAACTCCCAGGACCGCCCAGACTTTGGTCTTGCGGCGACCGATGTCATAGAAGATGGGGACCATCATGCGGATGTCTCTCCCTAAGTCAGGATCCCTGCGGAGAGAGGCCAACCAAGTTCCGAGCAAAGCTCGGCTGGCGTTGGGGCCCGTGGGGTTTCCGAGGTCGGGGTCCTCCTCGGGAGTCATTCCTATCTCCGCGCACGACTGCAAGTAGGCGCCAAGGAAGAGGGCCTCCATCAGACGGAGTTCTGCACCGAGGGACAAGTTAACCGGCCCCGCGGCGCTTAGGCGGCGCATCTCTTCCAGTCCCTCAAAGCCAAATGCCTTCTCGACAACTTCTCGCACGAAGCGATAGGAGCGTGCGCGCCGGAAGTAGTAGGTAGCCAATGGTTCCAGGGTCAAACCGGGTGAGATATAGAGGTCGACCTCGGGAGTGAACCGAGGCGGGCTTGCGCCGGGCATAGGGAGCGGAAGTTGCTTGACGTGCGTCTCCCGGGTCAAAGCAAAGAGCGCCTTTACCAGACCGTCTAGTTCTTTCTGGTAGGACCTCTTAAACGCCAGATGCTTGCCCTCCGGCATACGGTCTGCGGCTACCAGCGCCTCGAGCGGGTAGGTTTGATAGTCGTACCAGCCGGAGGCCGGTGTCGGTCTAAGGTCGAGGCTCCCGGCCCGAATCCGCTTGATCATCTCATCGGCAAGATTGAATCCCTCCGGAATCCACCGGTCTCCATAAAGCTTCATGATGAGATCCGCCTCGTGCGCTCTTGAAGGTGGAAACAACGACATTTGCGTGGGGAAAATGGGAACGCGTGCCTCTTTCAGTGCCACGGCCAGCGCGCGCAGGTCATCCGATGCGAGCGGGTTGGTCAGTCTTTCCGTAAGACATAGGTTCGCGTCATAGGCGGTTAGCAGGTCATCATTCCGCGACAGTGCGGTTGCGAACGCCCGAGCCGTCGGCTCTCCGATTTGTGTCTGGAGCATGCGGTCACGGCGAAAGATCCGCGCGAGGTCTCCGCTCCAGGTATAGAACCCGAGTGGTTTAGAGCGGAGTTCGTCCGCGAGGAACTCTTGTTGGAGCTTCTCAGCTTCGTGAGCTACCTCGGTGGAGACCTGCAATAGCTGGCCACCAAGCCCTGCAGCCGCAGTCAGGATGGCTGCAGCGGTGCGTTCACTGTCCCCAGCGAGAGCCTGAAGCAGCCTTACGAGCAACTCCTTCTTCGCCGGAAAGTCCGCCATCCCCGCGTCGGTGGCCAGTTCTACACAGGCGTAAAGGCCGTCGTCGAATTGCTTCGCCTTAAGAGCCAACGCTGCGGCTGGCGCGAACGTTGATGGATCAAGACCTAACTCCGCAAATGAGGGATACAAGGGTGTAACAAAATCATCCGGAACCTCCAGAGTCAGTACCTGATCGGAGAGGTCAAGGGTGATCTCATAGCGCCCAATTTCCCGTTTAGAGAATAGCCGCCGCAGAATCGCCAGTTGTCCCCTGGTATATAGGTTCACGGCGACCGTTCTGCATCCGGGTGTGAACTGGCGCACAGCGGGCGAGGGAGGGTTCGCGAGAAGCTTGAGAAAGTCAGAGTCGTAGATTCTTTGTTCGGTTTCGGCGTTCGCTGGAGCGGTCATGGCGAGGCTCCTCTTCGCTTGCGGCTGTCGGAACTTTCATTCCGGGATATGGCGTGGCTATCCATCAGTATACTCCCCATATTCTGGCGTTGGAACGTCCATGGTCAGCAGTTTCCTTGCTGGATGTGGCACCTCCTTACGAAGGGAACTTGATTCGGCGCCGGAAGCCTTGGAAGCGCGGTGCGGGGTGAAGCTCCTCAACGCCGGACGGAGCGCGGATTGAGCCTCGTAATGTACCAACGTATGCTTGAAGGTGCCGGTGTTCTTCGAGGTGCTAAAAATGCGCAGCGCATTGGGAATCAAAAGTCGGCTTCGCGTCAAGTGGGCGGCACTTGGTCGTATAACGGCCTAACCGTGCTTATGGCGATTCATCAAGCTACAGGCGGCTACAACTGCGGGTTCCCTTGCCCAAAAACCGGTGTTTCTGGGCACTCCCGCAGAGGGGCTGGCGCTCCAATCGTATCAAGAACTTATGGTGGGTTGGGGAGAAGGGTTTTTAAGCAAGGCCAAGAACAACCGCTAGGAACCCTTGTTGCCGTAGCTATAGTGTCTCCTCCTCAGTTGGGTTCCCCTTCCGCTTGAAGGCGTGACGCGCTCATTGTCAGGGAAGCTTGTCTGGCTGGTTCTCCAAAGCGCTCGACTTGTCGCGACCAACAGGGTGCATACTCGTGAGCACCGGAAGGCCACCATGACAATTCCGCTCTGTCTATAGATACCTGAAGTCTGAGAGGGCCAGATTGTGCTTAAACTAGCGCAAAGGAGGCCATTCCACGATGAAAAGAGACTTCTCCACTCGGGTTGTGGTTGCTGTGATCTTTCTGACTCTTAATCCTACGCTCTCTTCGGGAACGGTTCGGGACGCTCGCAAAGAGGAGGCCATTGAGGGCCAATTGGCGCGCATCTCTCCTCAGAGTGTTGAAGTCTTCAAGCAGGCCACAAAAGCGATGGATGAGGGATCAGTAGATCAATCGGCCCGGCTTTTCGAGAAAGTGCTAACCAAGGCCCCCGACTTTGATCCAGCAATGCGGCGTCTGGGCTTTTCCCTGATCAAGCTTGGACAGCGTGAGAAGGGGATGCAGCTTCTGGAACGCGCCTTGTCGTTACAACGCTCCAGCGAAAACCTCATTAGCCTGGCCTCGCAACTGGCATATCCCGATGGAGGGAAAGCCAGTCGTGCCGAGGAGGAGAGGGCTTTGCTTCTGCTGAATGAAGCGTGGCAGATAGATAATGATCAAGAAGCGTTGTTCATGCGAGCCCAATTGTCTTTGGATTTGAAAAATGAAGAGGTCTTTCGCGAGGCTACGCGCCAGTGTATGGACCTCTATCCCAAGGAAATGCCCACCCATTATTTCAATGCCATCCGGGCTGCCATGGATGAAGAATGGATTGAATCTGAAAACGAAATCAAACGGGCTGGAGAATTAGGATTGGATCCCAAGGTGGTCCGGAGCTTTCTGGAAAGTGGTGTGCACAGTCACGTCCAAATGTGGCGCTTTACTTTCTATGCGCTCTATTTTCTGGCCGCATGGGGGCTGGGACTTGTTTTGATATTCCTCCTGGGCAAAGCCATGTCGAAAATGACGTTGCATGCTCTAAAAGAGGGCGACCCCAATGAATTAAACAAACAACTGGGTGCTCATTTCAAAAAGGTCTACCGCATACTCATCAATTCTGCCGGAGTCTATTACTATATCTCTCTGCCCGTTTTGATTTTCCTCCTGGTGGGACTGGCGTGCTCTGTTTTTTATGCCTGCTTCCTGCTCGGCCGATTGCCCATCAAGTTGCTTGTAATGTTAGGGGTGATTACTGTTGCTACGATTTACCAGATGATCCGAACGCTCTTCATCCGGCCCACGCTCAAGGATCCGGGCCGGGCTCTGAAGCAAGAAGAGGCCCCCGGCCTCTGGCAACTGGTTGGGCAGGTGGCGCAAAAGGTCGGGACGCGTTCAATTGATGAAATTCATATTACTCCAGGCACCGATTTGGCTGTGTATGAAAAAGGATCGGGTCGCCAGCGGGCTCGAGATCAGGCGAATCGGATCTTGATTCTCGGTGTCGGTGTGCTATATGGGTTCCGGCAAAATGCGTTTCGAGCGGTCATTGCCCATGAGTACGGCCATTTTTCCCACCGGGATACGGCGGGCGGCGATGCTGCGATGCGCGTCAATACCGATATGACGAACTTTGCAATCGCAATCCTTAAGCAGGGTCTGGCGGTTTGGTACAACATCGCGTTTCAGTTCTTAAGGCTCTACCATTTCCTTTTCCGCCGCATCAGCTACGGGGCTTCCCGGCTGCAAGAAGTGATGGCGGATATTGTAGCGGTCAAACTATACGGGGCGGCCGCCTTTGAGGCAGGGTTACGCCATGTTGTCTTTCGAGATACCGAATTCAGCCACACCGCCTCTCAGATTAATTCCAGCCGCGAGTTTCAAACTCCGGCCCATTTGCGGACGCTCTTTGAGCCGAGCAGCTCTTCGCCGTCACAGCAGCGGTTCATCGCAAGAGACGCCGAAAAGAACCTCAACTGCCCTACATCAGAGGATGACACCCATCCGGCCCCCTGCGATCGTTTCGCGTTGGCCCGAAGGATTCACGATTCCTTCCTGCCTGAGGAGGACGGGTTCGTGTGGGACCTCTTTGTGGACAAGGTCGGCCTTACCCAAGAGATGGTGCAATTACTATGCGCCCGACTCGGAATGGCACCAGCAGGTACTCAATGACACAAGAAGACGGGGAGAAGGTAAGGATCACATCTCTTAAATCACGATCTGTGCTTGGCCCGTAAGGAACACTGACAACCACATGGCCAACTGGAAAGTAGTTGCGTTGATCAACGGCGCTATCGAAGCCGTTACAGGCTCCGCTGCTCAAGACCGGCCGGGAGCCCACGAATGGTTGGTCTGGCAAGGCACAGCCGCCGACAAAGCTGAAGCCCTCCAAAGTGCAGAAAAAGCCGATTTTAGGGTCGACCTGGAGTGGATGCGCATTCGCTACGAGAGGGATCTTATCAAGTCGTAAGATCTCGCATTGCTTCTGGCGATGGCAGCCGCGCATGAGATTGATACCCCAGCAGTTCGTCTCATGCGGCGGGCCAAGGGCATCGAATTACGAAACCCCTTGCATCGACACTCTTCTAGGTCGCTCCATCATGGCTCCCGCGATGAATAACGCCAAGCCTAGCCCCTGCAAGATGATTTCCGGTTGTACACGGAGATGCACTTCTGGCGTGATAAAGGGCCGCATGCAAACCATGCCTTCCAGTGTTCCGGGAGCGGCAACTGTGGCCCCCCAGAAACCCAAGACCAAGTAGAGACTGGCAACATAGAGGAACCGTTTCAGGAACGGCCACGCCTTCAGGATGTCGTACAGCGGATAGAGAACTGCGGCGATGAGGATACCCCGCAAGATTTCTGCCGGCAGAAACCAATTCACTACGTGGGCCCACATTCCCTGATCTGCTTCCGTGCGCATGAAGACCGCAAAAATGGGATTTGGTCCCACGTAGTATGGCTTGGTGAGCAGCGGGTAAAACACCGCCCCTGCCAGGAAATAAGTGGTCACCTGTGCAGCTATAATTTTGGCAACGAAGCTCAGAAAGCGCTTTCTGTTCATGGGGAGACTCCGTCAAGGGCGAAGCATAGATACTTGGACAGTTGATATTATAGCGACCCTAGCCCTGGAGCACTCGGTAAAGGCATCAACCGGTCGCGGCATCACCACGATCATGGGTGGGCAAGATGGACCTGCGGTTTTGGAACTGCGGCTCAGCTACTGAAGAGGTTCAGAGGTTTCCCATAGAGGCGAGTAAGATCCCGGAGGCGACCACGAGCTACAGGCCCTTCATCAAATTTGCCATCGTGGTGTCCAAGCCTGTGGCGATGATTTGCAACGTGATGATGCCGACTTCTCGCTTGCCCCTTTCGATGTCCGAGATGTGTCCTCGGTTCATGTCCAAATAAGCCGCCATGTCGGTTTGCGTCCACCCCTTTCTCTTTCGCAAGGCTTGGATGCGCTTCCCAAACTTGACCAAGAGGGCGTGGTTGCCAGTGGACATGCACCTAATAGTGGGCGTATCATCCGGGCCGTGTGTCTGCGGTCAACCGTTGTGAAAGGGCCAACGACACTACTGGCCAAGCTGGTTGGCCGCCGGATCGGGTTAACTGAATCCGTCCCGATCAACGAGGTTCGAGGAAATAGATCCTGCCTTGTCGCCAAGGCGTGTTTAGTAATCGTCATGAGTCCCGCCACGCCGGGCACTTTGACGAGTAACGGCCTTCTGTGACAATGACCGTTTCGTCCCCCCACTGGGCCTGAGAGTGCACGCGAGGGCGGATCGCTTGCCGGGAATAGAACAAGAATCTACTATTTAATGACAAGGAGTGGCTTGGCGCGCTGTCTCAGTAGGGGGTTCACACCAGACCAGTTCGCCACGCTGAGACCAGACCCTGCCGGCAGTAGGCCGCATCCGGAATCCGTAAATCGTTGTCGCCTATGGGAGAGAGGGTCATCGTGCTAATGAAATCATGGAAACTGCTTGTCGTCGGGCTTGCGGTGTGGCTGGCGAGTTGGACCAGCCCCTCCGCGTCGCAGAGGGCGCAAGCGGATGGCAGGAATATCCGGATCGAGTTCAACGAAATGCTGCACAGTCGCGTGGTGGCCAAGTTCGAGGGCAGCGAAATCGCGATCGGCGACTTCGCTCCTTCGGAGTCCCTCACGGTCGCGGGAAAGGAAATCCGTGATTTCGCTTTGCACGACGTGAAACGCGAAACCGTCCGGGATGCGACGGGTGCCGGGCAGCGTGCCACACTGGTCGGGGCCGCACCGTTCCTGAAGAAGATCGTTGCCGTGACGACCTATGACGACTTTCCGCAGATGGCCGTTTTCGAAGTGCAGTACACAAACACCGGACACGCCAGTCTTTCCGTAGATGGCTGGACGAATCAGAGCTACTCCATCTCAGCCAGTCAGGGCAGCAGCGAGCCGGCGTTCTGGTCGTACCAGAGTGGTTCGTACGAGAGGCGGCCGGACTGGGTGCTGCCGTTGAAGACGGGTTTCGATCAGGAAAACTATCTGGGTATGAACGACACCGATTACGGAGGGGGAACGCCGGTCGTGGATGTGTGGCGGAGAGACGTGGGTATCGCCGTGGGTCACCTGGAGCTGAGCCCCAAACTGGTCTCCCTTCCCGTCGCCATGCCGGACCAGGAGCACGCCACGGTGGCCGTGCATTTCAAATTGAATAGAGAACTGAAACCGGGAGAAACGATCAGGACGTTTCGGACTTTCGTCGCCGTTCATCAGGGTGACTACTTCCGAAGCCTGGCGGAGTATCGGCGGGCGATGGTCAAACAAGACGTGGTGTTCAAGCCGGCGCCGGATGACGCCTTCGGTCCCATCTGGTGCGCCTGGGGTTTCGGCAGGGACTTCACAGCAGCGCAGGTCTACAACGCCTTACCAATGGTGAAAAAGCTGGGTTTGCGGTGGGTCACCCTGGATGACGGATGGCAGACCGCCGAGGGGGATTGGTTCCTGAACCCGGAGAAATTTCCCGGTGGCGACCGTGACATCAAAGCGATGGTGGACCGGATTCACGACGAAGGTTTCAAAGCTCAGCTCTGGTGGGCGCCTTTGTCGGTCGATCCGGACACGCAACTGATCAAGGAGCACCCGGACTATCTGCTGCTCAATGCGGACGGATCGAAGCAGAAGATTTCCTATTGGAACGCGTGGTATCTCTGTCCCGCCGTTCCCGGGGTGGTGGAGTACCACAAGGCCATCGTCACCAAGGCCATGCGGGATTGGGGGTTTGACGGCTTGAAGCTCGATGGACAATTCATGAATGGTGTGCCTCCCTGTTACAACCCCACCCACCATCACGCGACGCCCGAGGAGGCGGTGGAGGCGCTGCCCCGATTCTTCAAGGCGATTTACGATACGGCACTCAGCATCAAGCCCAACGCGCTAGTTGAGTTCTGCCCGTGCGGGACCGCGTACTCGTTCTTCACTATGCCCTTCATGAACATGTCAGTGGCCTCCGACCCCAAGAGTTCCTGGCAGGTCCGTCTGAAGGGAAAAACCCTCAAGGCCTTGATGGGCGATTCCATCGCCTACTTCGGAGACCACGTGGACATGAGCGATGGCGGTGACGACTTCGCCTCGACGATTGGAGTGGGCGGCGTGGTGGGGACCAATTTCACTTGGCCGGTGGGTTCGGCGCGGCGGCCCAGGCGAGATTTGACCCCTGAGAAGGAAAAGATCTGGGACAAATGGATCAAAATCTATAAGGCCGAAATGCTTCCCAAGGGCGAATACCTGGGAACGCTGTATGACATCGGCTTTGACCGACCGGAAGCCCACGCCATCCGCAAGAATGGGAACATGTACTACGCCTTTTACGCTTCCCAGTGGAGCGGCAGGCTGGAATTGCGAGGTTTGGAGAAGCGCGCTTATCGCCTGACGAACTACGAGACCGGAGAGGCGTTGGGAACGGTTCGCGGTCCCGTGGCGACATGGCCTGCCCAATTTGAGAAACACCTTCTGCTGGAGGCAAAGGCCGAGTAAGGCGAATCCGACGTAAACTTATTTCGTATTTGTTGCCGCTGCCCGCCGCTATCAGGACGAACTGCCTACCGCCTTTTGTCTCGACGCAGGTATTTGGGGTGGCCATGCCGCTCGCTGAAGGTTGTAATAGATCTTCCCTTGTGATTATGGAGATAGTAAACGCTGGTCCTCGCAGACTACCCAAATTCGACATTACACTCTTGCCGTGTCTCCAAACTGCAAGCCTTGCGAAGCCTGTGCGTGTTCTAAGGGCGCACAGTTCATAGTGCTTCCTATGGGTGCGCCCTAAACTTTCGTCCTGATGCAGGCTTCCTTGGCCTCACGATCCTGCCGAGTTGAGCCTGAATACGGGGCCCCGTCCCCAGTCGGGGCCCTCTCGCCAGGGGTGTTGCGTATCCGAAGAATGCTGCAAAGGAATTTCTGTCGGTGTTAACGAAGATCGGAGCGAGGTTTCGTGCAGAGCAAGTGTGACGCGGGCCCCTGTCTGTAAAGTCGGCGGTTCTTCCAAAGACCCCTACATTCGAATCCATAGACATACTCACCCGGTCAATCGTTGACGCGCAGCGGCGCATTCCCGACTCTGTCAAAATGCATCGCAAGGAAGATTGACAACCCCATGGCCAACTGGAAAGTTATCGCGCTGGTCAGCGGCAATATCGAAGCCGTTTCAGGGCCTGCTGCTGAAGACCGCCCGGGAGCCCACGAATGGGTGGTCTGGCAAGGGACAGCCGCTGACAAAGCTGAAGCCCTCCAAAGTGCAGAGACAGCCGATCCCCGGGTTGACCTGGAGTGGATGCGCATTCGCTACGAGCAGGATCTTAACAAACGCTAGGATCTCGCTTTGTAGTGACAGTATTACCACGATCACGGGTGGGCAAGACGACCCTGTGGTTTTGGAAGTGCGGTTCAGCTAACGAAGAAGTTTAGCGGTTTGCCATAGAGGCGAGAAAGAATCTGAAGTTCGACCACGTCTACCCTGCGTTCCCCGCTCTCACATTTTGAAACGAATGATTGCGGGCGTCGCAGCTTGCGAGCAACCTCGACTTGGGTGAGATTCGCATCACGGCGGGCCTGCGGTAGCCGTTCCAAGAAGACCCGGTATCTCTGGCGATAGGCGGCATCCTTCAAAACGACTTGAATTATTGCAACGCATCACCGTATATCCCAAATTGGGATATACTGGCGTGTCCGAGTGGCGGACCATACGCCCCGGCTGTAACTCGTGGGCGTGCATACCCAACGCTAACCGGCGCGAAGTCTGTGAGAGGGGGGGCCAATGAACCCCCTTTGGCCTGACCGGGACCGGCCGACCGAGCCCCTCAGGTGCCCAACGAGCACACTTGGTGTGCTTCTGATCTCGTGATGTTCTCCATGGACGGATTCCATGACTGTCCGTCCTTCCAATAGGTGACATCAAGAGCTTCCGAATGCCGAACCGCAACGAGGCAAAGATGAATGCCAGAGTACTGCACGCCTCCATTGTTGCGGACCTTCGTGCCATTCCCGTAAGGCTTTCGGGTGATGTTTCTCCCCTGGCTGATCCATGGGAAGAGATAAAGAGCCAAGTGCAGGAAGAACTATCGCCCTGCTGGCCGGCCTACCTTGACACCATTAAGCAATTCATCAATGGGGCAGTTGAGGCGCTCCCCCCAGCGAAGTTACTTGACCTTTCCTCCGAACTCAAAGTGCCAGCCGAACAGACATCGAGGATCAATCGAGTACTCCTGATGCGGCTTCTCGCAAAAGCGAGGAGGGAGAAGGTGCGATACGAGCCCTTCGACTCCGAATACATGCACTACTCACTCGAAGGGATATCTATCTACGCACAGATCATCGAAAGGACCGGGATGAATACCTGCCGGGTTCTCGCCTACTCAACTGCTGCCCCATTCGGTGAGCGTGGCGAGGCCGACCTCGCCGCGATCGACAGCATTACGGATATACATTTTATGACTGCCGACGACTTCGAGAAGGCAAGACGCTTGAACTGGCCAGACCACTGGGAATAGGGCCACGTAATCTATATCATCAATGGTGTCTGTCTTATCGGAGGAACGTCAGGATGAAGCCGCATAGACGCAACACGGCAACAGGACCAAATCCTGAGGACATAACGGCAGTGGAAATGGCACAGGAAGCCGACATAAACCCTAAGGCTTTCCGCCACGCGCTGCGAAAAAAACATTTGCCTTGGCATCACCACAATGCGCGGTGGACGGTTCGTCGAGGAAGCAAAGAGCACCGAACGATGGAGCAGGTCTTGGACGAACTGATATTGAACTCTCGCTCTTGACAGTGATCGCGGTTGGGTAAACCCTAATTTTTCCGGTACACCGGAAAACCAGTTTGCGCTGTCCTCGTCGAACCATTGGGAGTTGATTCCATCGTGCCCTCAGGCTGAATCCTGATGTAATCCTGCATGTTCGCAAAGGCCAGCTTTCTGACGGAGTACCGGATTCGGTTACTTTCCAGCTTGCTCCATGATCTCTGTGCATACTCGGCCAAACCAGGATGGTGCCGCGCTCGAGACGACAATGATCTGAGTGGAGACTGGGTCTGCGGTGTCATACGAAGCCGCCGCCTCGGTCATAAACGCCGCCTCGTCCATGACGAAAAGCGCCGGATGGTACTGCCGAACTTGGTCTGCCCCACCAGGAACCGCCCTGATCGATGAATCGTTGCGCCAGGTTATCAAATATCCTCGGGCTTCTTTATAAGCGGGTGCAGGGCTTTCAGGCAGGCATCCTGTTGCTCCCACAACGTTAAGCAGTACCCTGATACCCCCGTTCCGCCCACCAGGTCTATGCTCTTGGCAGACTTCTCAGACTGGACAATGATTTGGCTGCCGCCATGCCACTGCGCCAGCCACACCGCATAGGCCATCACCGCCCACGACAGCATCATCTCCCTACTCTTGGGTATAAATAATCTTCTTTCCGTCTGCATCACCTCGAACAGCCTAGGAAAGAAAGGCCAGTCCGGGAACCTAGCGAAAAGTTCAGTCTCTTTCTCTCGCCAATGATCGTCGCGGGTCTTGGTATGATTTTGAAGCCAATAGAGGGGATTCTCTCTACACCGGCGCTCAATCCTTCGCTTCTCCAGCTCTTCCCTTGCCGCTGCCCTCTCCTCCAGTTCTTTCCGGTAGAGAACCTTGGCTAGTTCCTTGGACTGTAATAGTTGGGCGCTCCCCTGTGTTGATGTACCGTTCAAGTTGCTCCTCCGTCCATCCGTTGAACCGATCCGCTACCCGCTCCTGCTCCTGGACTTCCCTATTCACAAGTATCTGCGTACCCTTAAGCAAGTCCACCAGCATTCTCCAGTCAACACCGTTCTTCTTCAACTGGCCATTCTTTGTCAGCAGCTTACGCTGGAGATGCCCAATGCACGCCGGTATCAGGTCTCTGACTTGACCACGATATTCCTCAATGATATCGGCAACCTGAGACTGTGAAAGAATCCGGTACACCGTTCCACGATTCATATGCTCATCCCGAGCAATCGCCAGCCTCGATCTCCCCGCCAGGTACGCAGCGATGACACGAGTCTGCTTTGTTTCAGGTGTATACAAGCGGCGTTTTCTAACTGCTTCTTTTTGCCCTTTTTTAATCATTCCGTACCTCCTCACCCTGCCTGGCACCGCCGCTTTTGCCCTTAATTTAGGATCTTCCGTTGACGCGGCTTTGGCGGTTCTTCATACATCCCGACTGTACTCTGCCGAACAGGATGTTTGTCAACGGGCTCCTCGGCTGGGTAGTGGTAGGGGTTGGACTCTTTTGTAGCGGGTCAGTTTCCGATAAAGCCAACTTTTCATTTCCAATCCAATCTGTGTGCGCCCTGCCCCCGCAATGCGCATAGGAGCCTCTGGGGAGATCCTGGTCTGCTGTCGGGACCACTTCACTGTCGGTCCAGCACGGAGAGGTTTTGCTGCCGATGCCGCTTCCCGGAACCCTCCCCCTGGCACTCCTCCCGATAGTCCGGTACTGGTGTCATTTGAAAATTCATTTGAAGGGGTCCTGAGCTAAGCGTGAGACCTATCGAAAAGGTTGATGGGGATAGACAACGCGTCGGTCTATGTTGGGTTCATTCTTTTGTTGGGATTATCACCTCGACCCAAGCCG
>Ga0187873_1000625_pt1 | contig 34496 bp, 28 predicted proteins | sample June2016WEW_16_1_2_FD_133012 | JGI IMG/M metagenome (GOLD analysis project Ga0187873, IMG submission 133012) | Peatland microbial communities from SPRUCE experiment site at the Marcell Experimental Forest, Minnesota, USA - June2016WEW_16_100 | ecosystem: Environmental > Terrestrial > Soil >...
CCCGCGTGGGGTTAAGCGGAAGATGAGCAGTTTCCCGCTGCGTCCTCGGGGGGCTTGCCGTAGCGTGCGTATTGAATTCTCAGAATGCATCAGAATTATAAAGTGAACAGTATTGGGGCTAGCGGCCGGCGCAGCGGCTGGCAGCAGCGTGCCGTGTGAAGCCGAGGGAATCATCATCGGTGATTTCCGCGAGGTTGGTCAGAGCATCCCTGACGAGTCTGTGGCGCTCGTGTTCACCGACCCGCCTTATGACGCAGCCAGCCTTGGTCTCTATGGCGAAGCCGCGAAGCTGGCGGCGCGCGTCTTGCTGCCGGGGGGCAGCATGCTTGCTTACGCGCCGAACTACGCACTGCCCACCGTCATCAAATCATGCCAGGAGCACCTTCGCTACTGGTGGACGATTGCCATACTCTATAGCGGTCCCCACGCGCTAATGCGTGAGTTCGGAGTGAGGGTGGGCTATAAGCCGTTGGTCTGGTTCACGAAGGGTGGACGGTTTAATAAGCAGCAGATTCTTCATGATGCCATTCAAGGTGGAGTTGGTGCGGAAAAGACAGAACATGAGTGGCAACAGGGAATTATTGAAGCTGAGACAATAATTAAGGCTCTGACTTCTCCTGATGACCTTGTGCTTGATCCTATGTGCGGATCGGGGACTACGCTCATCGCTGCGCGTCGCTGCGGTCGGCCCTGGTTGGGGATCGAAGTGAAGACAGAGACGGCGACCTTGGCGCGCGCGAGAGTGGCTAGAAGCCGGCCGACCCGCTGTCTTTGCACGCAAGATGTGAGGTGAGCTATGAGCGAATGGTCGGAGCCTGAGGTTAACTGCAAGGGGCTAAGCGAGATCCTACCTTATATCAAGATCCCTCTCGTAGCGAATGCGCATCCACTCTAGGTCGACCTTGGGATCGGCTTTCTCTGCACATTGGAGGGCTTCGTCTTTGTCCGTGGCTGGTCCTTCCCAGACAATCCATTCGTTGGCTCCCGGCCGGTCTTAAGCAGCCGGACCTGAAACCGCTTCGATATTACCGGTGACTAGCGCAATGACTTTCCAGGTGGCCATGTGGTTGCAAGGTTCCTTACTATGCATTTTAACAGAGTCGGGAACCGCTGAACTTTTTCATTAGCTGAGCCGCACATCCAAAACCGCAGGGTCACCTTGCCCACCCATGTCTGTGGCGGTACAGCCCCCGCAGCCCTTAAATGTCTCTTTAAGCACGCTGTCGGAGGTCATTGTGAGGAAACTTCTGCGAGCGATGTTCCTCGTGCTCGCCCTCATCTTGTCGTCGTCGCCCAGCGTTCCTTGGGGCCGAGAAGGACATAAAGTTGTTGGGCTGATTGCCATGAAGTATATGACGGCCGATGCACAAGCCCAAGCGCGGGCTCTTTTGGATCGCAAGAGATGCATTCCATCTGCCTGCCAGTAACATCAGACAAGCCGTAACGCACAGCGTGGGCGCTATTCAAGCTGCACGCTTGACGGTGGTGCTGAGGTCTTGCAAGTCTGCCTCCTGCTCAAAGCCACTTACTGTGTAATATACGGCCTTGTCGAAAAATCGCCCCACGAGGCGATGGAGTTCTCGGTCCCCATGCAGGTCAACAGCAGAATCAATCATGCCGCTGAAGTGAATGTACTCCTGGAGATGATGTTTGACCAGGAACGGCGAGTAAACGATTTCGCGGAGAGGAATCCCCTCAGCAAACCGCTTCTTCCCTAAGTGAGTGTAACTGGACTCGATGGCCGCTTCGGTCTCGTTGCTGAGCCAGCGTCCGAGGTTGCGATAAACATCATAGGTTCGATAGTGCAACTCTTCACGAGTAAGGTGATGGTAGTGTGGTGTGCGATTGTTACTGAGCAGATCATCGATGAGACCGCGGGTCAACTGCTCCGCGTGGTCCTCAATTATTTGTACCAAGCGAGTGGAGAGCATAGCGCACCTCCTTCCAGCCGGACTCCCCCTTAACCCGGGACTTCCATCTCGGAATTCCTGCTTACTTTCAGTCTACACCCCACGACCTCGGTTTGGAACGCTCCATGTCAGTTGGCAACAATCTAGTAAGATCCAACCATAAGAGGAGAAGGCCGAATATAAATGATCAGGAACGGGCTTTGGAAGTGCTCCCTATCGGCCGAGGGTGCTGGTGGTCCTTCATTCTCGTCGCTCGTGCATTTTGTTTTCGCCCCTCCCAGCAATTCGGCCTGCCAGCGTCACTTCTTTGCCCGGCAATTTCGCCCTCGCGGTCGCAATAGCAAGGAAAGCGGCCCCCAGGAACAGAAGCAGAAGCAGTCCAAGACAAATACGCTTCGGCCATCGCAACATAACCCCTCCTCACCCCGTTCCGCTAAAACTGGCCCCACTTCCTTCAGCTACTTCGCTTCCGGCATATGACGCGGCTTCGGTGCGCGGGCAAGCTTTCTCCGGTTCGGGATGGCTCGCTTGGCCTTCGATTTCGGCGGGAGCAGCAGTTTCAGCATCGTTCGTGCAAGTTTCGGAAACCTCTTTCGCACCCCCGGCGCCCTCAATCACCGGCTTTACTCCGCCGCCGTACATGTCCGGCGTAATGGGGCGCCCTTCCGCTCCCGAACCTTTAGGCCACAGTTGCCCTCTCCACACTGAGCCCGATTTGAGCAGGATGCGATCGCCGGGATGAAAGGTTGTAGCGTTCACCTTCGCCAAATTTCTCCAGGCCTGAGCAGGGGTCGTGCCCGTCTGGTCATCATTCCCCGCCACCGAATCAACGTAATAGGTCCTGGCGGACTGCAGGGCAGGCGGATTCTGCCCGACCGGTGCGGACGCCAACAGTAGTGTCAAAGGAAGTACGCCGGCAGAAATCGTTCTGCGGATGAACTCTGTCCTGTTCACTTGCTCATGCCTCCGACATCGCTTAGTGGTAGATCCTGAAATACTGGACCGTAATCGGCTGAGGGCCTGCGTTCACAACCTTCAGCGTATGCCGAGTTCGTTTGAGGCCGTACTTTCGAAACACCGAAACGTCCGAAAGAGTCGGGAAGTTCCTAATTCCAAGCCGAATGCGTTGCTCCGCCGTACCGTCGAGATCAACGATGACTTCCCCATAGCCCTCCGCCTTCCGGGCGACGTATTCGATGCCGGTTCCTAAGAAGGCGAGGCTCACGGAATCCCCCGCCTTCTTACTCTCACGAATCTCGGCATGAGGATCAGGAGAGCTTGCTATCGTCGTCCACTCACCGGAAAACTGAACTGCAGCACTTCCCGCTGCCCATATTTCAAATGGCGGCAGCGGCTCAGTCCGCAACACTATCGGAATTGTCCAGGCCTTATAGACGCCCGAGGGTTTATCCTCGAATTGGCAACCGGACGTAAACATCGCAAGCCGAACCTCAGAGCCGTTCGACTCCTGGAATTTGGAACACAAGGCGGGTCCATACATATGGCTTCCCCGAGCCAGGAACGTGTCACTGATTGAACGAATGAGTGACCATGGACCCCAGGGATGTTCCGCCTGATAAAAGTCGTAGCACATTTCGCTTGGCTCGAACCACTTGGTAAGCACGGACGGGTTGTACCAGGAGATCAGAAGATATATTCCCAGGGCACGTACATAGCAGATCGGCGCCTGGCCGCATTTGGCGAGACGCTTCAAAATAGGCACTGCGGAATCAATATGCTTCGACCAACCACCAGGCTCTTGCCCGTCCCCACCCGTAAAATACTCCCAATCCCTCACATCCAGTTTCGGCAGCACCTTGCGCCGGACCCTCCCAAGTATCAGTGAATCTCCATCGTTCCAGAATCCGTTGGTAGACACTGCGTAAACATATTCCAAAGCGCCGTTCCGATCTACGTTGCCGCCGTTTTTGCCGTAGTGCACAAAAAACGGAGCGCCAAACTTGGGGCCAGGCCACATCGGGCGCGCATAATTCTCCTCGGCGGTCCGCTGCCAGGTCAGCCCTCGGTCGATCGACTTGATCAAGCTGGAGTTGAACGCAGTCTGGCGCATCAAGGCATCACCGCTTTCGTTGCCATAGACGTTCCTTGAGACAAAACTGTAGAACACACCGTCAATACACTCCTGGCCGCACGCCTTCCATGTGGCATGATCTTTGCCGCGCTGGCCTGCAGCACCATACTCTGACATGGGATTGATTTGAACGCCGGTCAAGCTGGGAAGGGTCTCGCCGTCAAAACGATTGAAGGCAAGATTCTCTTGCACCTTGCCGAACCCGCGGCCGTCGCAATTGAAGGAGTACAAGCGATCATCATCCGCCCAAAATGGATCCCAGGTGTCTCCGTTTGAGTCATCCCACTTGTGGATACCGTTCAAATCCGGTTCCAGCGCCACAACCCGCTTCGACGTGGCTGACTTAGCGCGCCCCTCAAAGAAAGTTGACGCGGCGCGGCCTTTTACTAAACCAGCCCAGGCTAGCATGCCTGTTGTGCGAAGAAATCTTCGGCGCTCAATCTGATGCACATGTGAATTTTGCTCGCATTTTCTCACACGTTCTCTCCCTTGGGGACACGGTCCCGCGTCCGGCGCGTTCATCCCGATTTCCGAAATTGACGGGCCCGCTTCGGGTCTAACGCGACTAGATGGAAGTCTCTTCGAGCAGGCCACTGAAGCAACAGAACAGTGCGCCTCTGTCAGGTGACCCCTCACCCGGCCCGCTCCGGCTGGTGAAAGCGCCGGCAGCGGGCCGGGTGAGGGGATCAAGGTCGTGCAACGAACTACACAGCGCCTAGACCGTTATGCGAAGAACAAGCTGGCCTTGGCGCGGCGTACCTTTTACGCCGGTGACGTAACCGAGCGATGGACTGCCGATGTTGGTCACCGGATCATTATACAAGTGGCGGTTCAAGGTGTTAAAGAATTCGCCGCGAAGTTGCACTTGCACGCGCTCGCCGATGTTGAAGGTCTTTTAGATACCCAGGTCCTCATCGGCATAGCCGAAGCCATATAGGCCAGGCACCCACGGACCGGAGTTCCCGAGCGCGCCGTACGACGGGTTGTTGAAATCGCTCCCGCTGAAGTACTGGTTCGGGGCCTGAGGCTTGTTGTTGAAGATGGGATTAAAGCCGCCCTGGTTGAACTTGGAGCTGAAGTTTGCGCCGGAGGCCACGTTTGAGTAGACCACCGTGGGCCAACCCGGATAGTAATTGTTGGAATCCACGGTGAGGGGAACCCCGGTGCTGTAATAGACGATGAGGCCCAAGCGCCAGCCGCCCACCGCCGCATCCAGCCGCTTGTTGGCGCTGGAAAGGAAGCGTTTGCCTTTGCCAAAGGGCAGATCGTATTGGATAAAGCCTTTGCCGATCTGGGTGTTATAAGGCTTCACGTAGTTGTTCGAGAAGCTGCGATCGGTCAAATCCTGAACACAATAGTAATCGCAGGTTTGCCAACTCTCCGCGAAATTTCCATAGTACGGGTCGATGTCACTGGCTTGGTGTTCGAACCCGTAGCTCATGTCCAGGGAAAGCCCCGGCGCGACGCGGCGCGTCACCTCCGCGGCAAAAGAATCGAACTGAGACTTGCCCAACGGCGAGCCGACGTAGTATATGGGACCCCAGGTTTCGGCCACCTGCGGAAACGAACTGTCCGCCATAAAGGCGTAGTTGGAGAAGCCGTTGTAGGGCAACGTGACGCCAGCCGCCTGTGCGCTTGCATTATCCCAGATCCAGTTCCACTCCGTACCATTCTTCAGCATGTTGAGATAGCCGGCCTTCTGTCCGGGCGTGGGGCCGTCGTTCTGGAGTTCGCCGTCCGGCAGATGCGTGCCGCGGTTCCCCAGGTAGTAGAGGGCAAGGCGGGTGTTGCGCGCGACCTCGATCTCCGCACCGACGTTCCATTGATTGATGCGCCCCGGCGTGAGCGAATTGGGGCTGACCGTGACGGGCCCCCATGCCAGGAAGTTGGGATCTTTGCTGCCGGGAACGTATACTCCCGGATAACCACCGTCCCAATTGAATGCCGGCGCCATGCTGCCCGTCTTGAGGATCTCGTCCTTGCCACGCACCTGGGGCGCGTATCCGTACGGGACCCCGAACCAGTAATTGCTGGCGATGGACGTGTAAAACATGCTATAGGAACCGCGCGCCACGATCTTCGGCGTAATCTGGTAGGCGATGCCCAGGCTGGGCGCAAACGCTCCCGAATATAGCGAGCCTTCGAAAGAATCGCTCGGCCCGGTGGCGTACTGAATGGTGCCGGGGATGCCTAATGACGGGCTGATCAGGGTGTTGCTGAAGTTGGCCCAGTTGCCGTACTTCTCGTGCCAGTGATAAGACTGGTTCCAGGTGAGGCTCATGGTCAAGGTCAATTTGCGATTCACTTTGAAGCTGTCGCTGGCATACAGCGAAAGCCCTTTGCGCCTCCCGTAGAGATTCAGCGGAGTTCCCTCCGAGGCGTTGTTCACGTCGCCCAGCAAGAAGCTGGCGAAACCGAAGCCTACGTAGGGCGCAACCTTAGAGTTTTGGGGCTGGCCCGTCTGGTCATCGCTGACCAGATTCGGAAGGCGGCAGCATTGGCAAAGTCTGAAATGGACCTTCAGATTGAGGTGGCGGGGTTTCTGAAGGACTTCGCGCGGCAATCCAAGATCAATCCATTGGAAGGGCACCACAACGTTACCATTGCCCCGGGACGCCCCGATTCCGTCTATGGCAGCGTGATTGTCGAGTACAAAGAGCCCGGCACTCTCTCGCCCAACACTGATGTGGGGCGGGCCGTCTAGTTCGCATTAAGCCATAGGCATCGCCGATAGCATGCTGTGATGCCGGCACGCAGTTCAGGCCGGCGGGCCTTTCACTCTGTAAATTCGCATCGCATTTTCGTGCAGGAGCTCCCGTTGATCGCGTTCATCAGCGGAGGCGATGAGCCGGCGCGTCACGTCCACCCACGTCCGCAGATCGGAAGTCGTCGTGCACACGGGCCAGTCGCTGCCCCACACCACACGGTCCCAGCCGAAGTGCTCGAGGCAGTGCTCGACGTAGGGCCGAACAGCTTCAAGCGTAGGCTGACCCGGCGTGCAGTAGGCCAAGACACCAGAGATTTTGCAGGCGACGTTCGGGTGTTTAGCGATTTCGCGGATGTATTGCCGCCATGGGTCGAGTCCGCCCGCGGCGATGTCTGGCACCCCGCAGTGATCGAGGATAAACTGGACTCGCGGACATTTTCCAGCCAACGCCGCGGCAAGAGGAATCTGCCTCGCAAGCACGCAGAGGTCAAAGGTGAGTTCGTAATTGGCGAGCAGGCGGACATTGGCCGCGAAGCCGGGGCTCTGCGAGAGTTCGTCGGGCTCGACGTGTAGGAGCCGCCGGAAGCCCACCAAATGTGGCGACAATACGGACTCGACGTAAGCCTCAAATCCGGATTCCGCCTCGGGACGGCAACTGGCGATGATGCCCTTGATCAGCATTCCGGGAGTACCGGCAAGCTCCTGAACGAATCGGGTTTCTTCGCGCCAGTGGGGGTCGTCGACACCGCTCTCCATGAAAATCGTCTGGCTGACGCCGGTCCCCTCGATGGCCTTCAGGTAGTCGTCGTACCGGAAGGCTTTTCCTCTGAGCTGGGGGATTTCCGCCGTCCAAGAGTAGGGATACCTCTCGGGGTAGATCAGGTGCTGATGAGTGTCGAGAATGGGAATGTGGGCGTTCATGCCATCAACTCCGTAGTGATCCGATCAGTGTCCTCGCCGAGATCAGGCGAGCCCTTCTCGGAGTAAAACCGTTGGCCATCGATGCGAATCGGGCAACGCGCGGTTTGGTAAACAGTTCCGCTGCGACGCCGGACCGTTTGCAACATGCCCAGCACTTTGAACCCATCGTGCTGGAGAAGCCGCTTCCAATCGAGCACGTCCGCGCACCAGATGTCGGCGGGTTCAAGGACGGAGAGCCAATGCGCGGTGGTGCGGGTTTCGAGATGGCTCGCAAGGATGGCCTTGATGCGGTCGCGTTCGGTGAACCAAGTGGCGGGATCCTGATAATCAAGCAGCGCTTCGCAGCCGAGCAGTTCGCCTAGTTGCAGGACGCTTCCCATGGCCAAGGCGAGATAGCCGTCGCGTGTGCGGTAGATGCCGTACGGCGCGCCCAGGTAGGCGTGCGCGTTATTGCAGGCGGTCCGCTGCGGTAGCTGGCCACCATCGTGGAAGTAGGTGGTGAGGGTTTCGAACTGGAGGTCGAGCACCGATTCGAGCATGCTGACCTCCACCAACCCGCCCCGACCAGTGGCCGAACGGCGAACAAGGCAGGCGAGGATGCCCTGCACGAGGTGCATGCCACACAGGATGTCCGCAACCGCCAGGCCCATAGGCACGGGCCCCTGGTCGGCGTCGCCGCTCAGCCACACGAGACCCGAGAGAGACTGCAGCAGCAGGTCCTGTCCCGGCAGATCGCGCCATGGACCCTCCTGTCCATAGCCGCTGATCTGCCCGTACACCACCTGTTGGTTAAACTCCCGCACCATGTCGTAGGCCAACCCAAGCCGCTCGATGACCCCGGGACGGAAGTTGTGAATGACCACATCCGCCCGGCGGATGAGCTTTTTCACTTGCTCCCGCCCCTCGGACGCTTTGAGGTCCGCGGTCAGGCTCTCCTTGTTCCGGTTGATGGCGTGGAACACAGTTGACTCGCCGTCGAGCCGCACGTCCGACACATACAATTTCCGGCACAGATCGCCATCAATAGGCTTCTCAATCTTGATCACGCGGGCCCCAAGGTCCGCCAGACGCAGGCTGGCACATGGGCCCGAGAGGAACTGGCTCAGGTCGACGACGAGGATACCCTCCAGCGGCGCTATTTGGTTCGAGTTCTGCTTTGTCATACTGTAAATTCTTTTTTCGTAGCAAGAATTTTCATGCACTTCGTATGGCCGAATTGCGCTTGGCCCATGGCCAACGAAGCTGTGAAATAACCCGGGGTGGGAGGGAGGTTTCACGCAAAGGCGCAAAGTGCGCAAAGGTCGCAAAGAAACGAAACGAATTTGTCTTTGCGCCTTTGCGTCTTTGCGCGAGTTGTGTTAATTCTTTCACACTTTCAGCGCCGCTGGCCCTTACATATCTGGGTGAGGCTCGTCCGCGTCGCGTCATTTCTTCTGCACCTGATCCTGCCACCTCTCCGGATTACGATACTTCACCGTCTGTAGGTGTTCGCAATAAAGTACGAGTTGGCCCTCATTCTTGAACACCTCATAGCTGACCCGAACCATGCCCATATCTTTGTACTTCGGTTGCTTGTCCAGATTGGTGCGGATGGTGTAGATCGTGTCGCCGATAAAGACGGGTTTAATGAAGCGCAGCTTGTCGTAGCCATAGCTGAAAGTATGGATATTGTTGTGCGCCATCAACCCCAGCCCGTAACTGAAGACCATCGACCCCGCGACTAACCGCCGCCCGAAAACCCCCTGCTGCGTGGCAAAGATCTCGTCGCCGACGTACGGGTGCATATCCAGAACGAGGCTGTTGAACAGCATCGCCTCTCCTTCGGAGATCGTGCGGCGGATCGAGCGATCTTTCCGTCCTATCTCGAAGTCCTCGAATTGCCAGTCCTCGGCATTCCATACCTTGATCTGCGCGTGTTTTTCTGGCGGCGTGCTCTCAGGCATGGTCGAGCTCCTCTAGGATGCGTTTGTTGTCCTCGCCCACTCGCGGTGCGGCCTTCGGGCTGAGGAGAATCTGGTTGTTGATGCGAATCGGGCAGCGCGTGGTGTGAATCTCGACGCCGTCTCGCCGAACGACCTGGTCCATCCCCAGGGCATGCCAAGATTCGTGGGCCAGCAGCCTGGCATAATCGAATACATCGGAGCACCAGACCCCGGCGGCCTGCAACACTGCAAGCCAGTGCGCGGTCGGCCGCGCGCGCAGGTGGTCAGCCAAGATCTGTTGGATTTCATCACGGCGGGTGAACCAGGTCCCTGAATCGCCGTACACCTCGAGAGCATGGCACCCGATGAGCCGGGCGATCCGAATCAGATCGCCCATCGCCAACGCCAGGTACCCGTCTTTGGTGGGGTACACGCCATAAGGCGCTGACAGGTAGGCGTGCGCGTTGAAACGCTTGCTCCGCTGCGGCAGCCGCCCCCCGTCAGCGAGGTGGGTGGTGATGACTTCGAACTGGAAATCGAGAATCGACTCAAGCAGGCTCACCTCGATGTGCGCGCCCGTGCCCGTCTTGGCCCGCCGGATAAGGGCGGCCAGAATCCCCTGCACCAGGTGCGAGCCGCACAGGATGTCGACCACCGCGATCCCCATCGGCACGGGCCCTTGATCGGCGTTGCCGCTGAGCCAAGTCAGGCCCGACAGGGACTGCACCAACAGATCCTGCCCCGGCTTGTCTTTCCACGGGCCTTCGCTGCCGTAGCCGGTCACTTCGCCGTATACGATGCGCGGGTTAAGCTGCCGGACTGCCTCCCAGTGCAGGCCGATTTTCTCCATCACCCCGGGCCGGAAGTTGTGCGTCAGCACGTCCGCGCGCGCCACCAGCCGTCTTACCGTCGCCAGGTCTTGCGGGTTTTTCAAGTCAGCGGCAAAGCTCTGCTTGTTGCGGTTGATGGTGTGGAACACTAGGCTATCACCATCAACGAACAGATTCTTGATGGCCAGTTGCCTGCCTCCCTCGCCGCTTTTGGGCCGCTCGATCTTGATCACGCGAGCTCCCAGGTCCGCCAAGCGCAGCCCCGCCGAGGGTGCGGCCATGTACTGGGCGAATTCGAGGACGGTCAGCCCCTCCAGTGGCCTCATTGCTGCTCCGCCCTCCGCGACTCGCGATACAGTGCATCAAGAACAGCCAGTACTCTTTGCTCGTCGCCCCCGTCCTTCATGTACTCGCGGATTGGCGTGCCAGCGTGGTCCTGGAAATACATGTAGCCTGGGAAGTGCGGCCGTAGGGAGGCACGATCGAGTGCCGGCAGTGTACTATAGAAATAGTCCCGGCTCAACGCATTCACCCGCTCATCCGTCCACGCCGAGCGATGCCCCGGCTGCCCGCCATTGTCGAAGTAGATCGTCCGCTGGCAGAAAGGGTCGGCAACGAAAGCGGCGTACTCGAGCGCGACCTCGCGCTCTGCGCACCGCGAAGAGACTGCGAGCCCCGCCCCACCCAACGTCGTCCGGCACCGTTGCCCTTCGATCCGAACCATGTCGCCGAAGTCGAGCGGCCTGCGCGCGTAGCCGGCCCGCGTATAGTTACTATATCCGTACGCGAAGGGGCAGTAGGCGTGACGGTCCGTGAGCGTCATCGCCTCATAGACGCGGATGGGGTTGAGATTCCAGAACAGCGGATCGAGCAGCAGCGCCAGCTCACGCAACATGCCCAGCGCTTGCGCACCAACCTGCGGCGATACCACACGGTCCTCGCTCCGGCACACGTCTTCGCCTAACGTCGAGCAGAGCATGTAGAAGTTCATCAGCGTGTCCGTCGGGATGCCGGGCATCAGAACCTTGCCGGCGCGGGCAAGTTCCAGCAGGTCGTTCCACGTCGCTGGCAGATTACTGGCAGGGAGCAGGTCGGGCCGCCAGGAGGCGACAGGAGTTGCGGCGTCGATCGCGAGCGCCCATTGATGACCGCCAAAGCTGTAACTCTGGCGCGACAGTCCCACGGAATTGGCTGCTTGGTCGGCCAAGAACTCCGCCGGCAGGTGCTCGTCCAGCGGGAGCAACAAGCCCGCAGACGCAGCGAACCCCACCCAGGGGTGGTCGATCACAAGCAGGTCGTAGCGGTCAGCCAGCCGATCAATCGGCTGGTCGGCAAACTCTTGTAGCGACCGCTTCTCCCAGACGATTTCCGTGCCGGAATTAAGTTCTGAGAAGCGTTGTGCCGTGGCCACCATGGGGGTGTACCCCCGGCTGTGGTCCCACGTCATGCCCCGCAAGTAATGCGGCTCGCGTCGATGTCCCATGCAGAATGGCCCACTAATCTTATACATTATCTCGGGGCAAGGGTGCAAACGGCAAAAGCTGACGGCCAAGTTGGACATTCCCATCATCGGCACCGAGGTGCTGCCCGGCTCGCACTACTCTACCGCCGAGTGCATCGCCACAGGCGTGGTGGACATGGCCCGCAGCGATGTGTCCTGGAAGGGAGGGATTACCCCGGTCATGAAGAGGGCCCACCTGGCGGAGTCCTTCGGGGTGAAGCGTGAGCTGCACACCACCACGCAGGAATAGTGGACCATCATGATGCCGATGCGGCAGCCAATCCCCACCCGAGCCGAAGGGGAATGGTGGACGAACATAAAGGAAGTGTTCTACCTTGACTGAAGGAGGGAAGAGCCAGCTATGCAGAACCAGTCGCGTCAGGGATTACGCCCTTCAACTTTGGCCAAAGCTCCTTGCATGAAGGTGTCTTCCGGGAACAACGCCACATAATGCTTCAGAGCTTCGTGGGCCTGTGGGAGATGCTTCAAGGTTAGATAGCGGAACACCAACGATTTCTGAATGTCCCGTGCAAAAGGCCAGACGACAGCGCCCTTCTCGAGGATTTGGGCGGACTCTTCGGCTCGCCCCATACGGGCCAGGGCCTCACCGAGGTCTACGTAGGTGTTGGCATAGTCGCCGCCCTTTTGAAGCGCTCTTGTAAGGTAGTCAACCGCCTTGGCTTCATCTTTTTCTGCCAGGGCTTTCCGGCCCAAAGCGCAAAGTACCACGGGGTTGTCCGGCGAGGACTGCTTCAACTGCTCCAGAAGGTCATAATAGTAGCGGCCCAGGCTGGGCACCTTCTGCGAGACATCAGCGCAGGCCAGCAGTCTCGTCACGGCGGGTATTGGCTTGGTTGCGTCCTCTCCCCGCCTGTTTATACACACCAGCCCGGGCGAATCCGGACTGGTCTCATCAAAGGCGTAGTCCGGGTAGGGCTGCCCGGCTCGCCGCACGATGCGATGGTTCGTGTCATTGGAATGCGGGATGCCTGCGGTCGGCTTCCTGGGCATGTGACACCCAACACAGTCATTGGCAGGGACTTGCTTCATACGACTCTCGAGCGGCAGTTTGCAACTGTCGTTGGTGTGACAGGTGAAGCACCTTTCCCGGTAAAAGGCCACCTTGTTTTCCTCGGCAGGCCGTTGGTGGATCACATGACAGGTGATGCATCGCAACTGTCCGTTGCTGTCATGAAAACAACGGCTCATCTCCATAGTGGAGTTCTTCCACCAAAGCGGCATGGCCAAGCCTCCCCGCACGGGAGGAAGATTCTCCGAGCGGTCCAATTCCGCCCTCTTCGCCTTGGTCACGGGGACCCTGAATATCGCGCTGGTTTTGTACAATGGAGTACCCGGCCGGAAATCCAGATAGTCCTTGCCCGGCTGCAAGACGCGTGTATTCCCACCCTGGTGGCAGTTCATGCAGATGTCATCCGCCAGCCGGGGCGGAAGATCGGTGGGGTTGACGATCGAATCATCAACCTTCCGTCGTCTTAGCTTAGGATGCTGGGTCAGTTCCTCCACGTGCAACTGTCCGGGCCCGTGACAGCATTCGCAACCGACGGCGAAATCCATGAACCGGAAGGGAGGATCGCGGTACAGGCCATCGCGGTTCGGCACCGCTTCGGGTTGTCCGTTGTGGCAGGCAAGGCAACCACTGAAAATGGGCCGGCTGAAGGCGAAGTCCATCGCTTCGTAGCCGGGGGAAAGTTCCCATTGGTTGTTGCGAACATAGAAGGAGAGTGGCGCCTCAAACATCCAGTTACCGAGGCGGGTGACGTAAGTGTAGCCGGTGAGTGGTCCTCCGATCCGGTAATCGAGTTTCTGGGTGGTGGTAAAAACCTTGTTGCCATTTTCATCAAGCTGGTATTCGGTCTGATAAAGGTCGGTGCCGACCCGGGTCACCTGGAGGTAGCGGTCCAGTTTTGTGCTGTACACCGTGATGGTGTGAGGAACCCTGGCGAGCTCGGCCGGTGTGTTCGCCGGGGTCATCGAGTTGCCCATCGGTACGGACTGGTAATCCTGGCAGATTTGTTCGTGGCAACCTGAGGCGGCGCACGATTTCGAGCCGGTGAAGGCCACGCCGGGGGACGTGTTCCGGTACACGGTCTGTTTCTGTCTCTTGCCCCACGTCACTAACGATGACAGCAGTATCAAAGCGATCAAGCCACGCCCTGAAGTCTTCATCCTCGGTCTGAGCTGCGCTTCCATGAGGTCCTCACGTTCTCATCACGGCGATCCGGCATCAACTGTTTGCGGACCCACTCGTGGCAAAGTATAATTCAGGTCAGCGCCCGTTTCCAGCCGCCTTCCTTATTTTTGCCTTGCTTGATCCCCTGCAAGCGGCCGCTGTGACGGTCCTTTGCAGTCGGCCTCTCAGGATGCTTGAATACGACGCGACCCGTGGCAAGAGGTGTTTGCCAGGAAACCGCCACTGTAGGATATGTGTGGGGCATCGTGTATTGACAAACCCCCCCGTTCTTAGTAGACCGAATGTGGGCTCCAGGCTTGTGCAAACTGGTCTGGATTTTCTTCTTTCCTTACTATTTGCCCTCTTTGCTGAAAGAGGGCTGGCGTCGGTGTCCTGGGTAGTTTTAGAGACCGGCCATGGTCTCCAACTATCAACCCAATCTTCGTGTGCAAGGAGGATTTGCTCATGAATTCACCGTACGCGTCAGCCCGAAGTTTGTTCCTGCCGCTTATCTGTTTTTTGCACCGCTCGCCGAGGCGGGTATGTGAAGGAACGTCATTCCCACGGCGGCATCGGTGTACCTTATTGTTTACGTCACTGCAATTTGTAGTGTTTCTGCTCGTGGGGATTTGGCTTTCGTTTCCAGCTAAAGCCCCAGCGCAAGTTTCGACGGCAACCATTAACGGTACGGTGCATGATAGCTCTGGCGCAGTCATTCCGGGCGCCTCGGTGGTCCTGCACAACATTGCTCAAAACGTCGATCGCACTGTGACGACCAATGATGTTGGCTATTACGTGATCGAAAACATCAATCCGGGGAGCTATACCCTCTCCGTAAGCAAGCAGGGGTTTACCACCGCCCAACAATCAGACATTACGCTGGTGGTGAACCAGACGGCCACTTTTAACATGACGCTCTCTCCCGGAGTAGTGACGCAGGTGGTCACCGTTGCCGCGCACGCAGCGGCCTTGGAGGCCTCGACGGCCGAGTTGGGGGTGGCCATCGTCAAGACGGAGGTGAATGATCTGCCGCTGAACGGGCGAAACTTCACCCAGTTGCTCAACCTCACCCCCGGTGTCAGCACCGTCAACGTCTCGCAAAATAGCTCAGGCCAAGGCGGCATTTGGTCCACGCCCGTCGGCACGTTCACTTATCCGGCGGTCAACGGGCAAACCAACCGCAGCGACCTCTTCTATGTAGACGGAATCAACGATCAAGGATCGTTTGGCAGCACCTACGTGGTTGCCCCCATTGTTGACGACATTCAGGAGTTCAAGGTGCAATCGCACAACGACGACCCTTCATACGGAGGGGCCCTCGGGGGGGGATCGTCAACGCGGTGACGAAGTCCGGCACTAACGATTTCCACGGTTCGGTGTGGGAGTTTGTGCGCAACACTTCGTTCGACTCCCGGAACACCTTCCTGGCTAACCGCACTCCCTTCCAACAGAACCAATTCGGTGGGACCGTCGGGGGACCGGTTGTCCTCCCCGGTTATAACGGCCACAACAAGACCTTTTTCTTCGCTACCTATGAAGGATTCCGCCTCCACTCCAGCGCGCAAAACTTCTACAACACCCTCACGGCCCAGCAACTCACCGGGGACTTGACCGCTATCTCGGGACAGATTTACAACCCAAACTCCGGATTGACGCAGCCCTTTATGTGCGACGGTTCGGGCAACCCTCTGGCGCCTCTCGCGGACGGCACGCAGCCGGCGGGTACGCCCTGCAACAAGATCCCTTCGCAACTGATCAATACAAATGCACTGAATTATGCCAAGACGCTCTACCCGGCCCCGAACCTGGTGGGGAACCCGCTCTATAACGGGCTTGACCTCACCAAGACCATCACCCGGCAGGACGAGGGTAACTTGCGCTTCGACCACACTATCAATGAGAAAACCAGCGTCTGGGTCCGGTATACCGGCTACAGCCAGCCTGTCTCAGGGTCGGGTGGATTTCAGGGGATCGTCCACAGCATTTACTCGCATGGCTACAATACTGGCGGGGGCTTTACACACACCTTCGGCGGCACGGCCGTGCTTCATCTGATGTTTGGGCGCGACAGCGCCAACATTAATCAGTTCACCCACTATGTAAACACCACCGCTCCATCGTCCTTTGGGTTCTCGCCGAACTTTTACGCCAACTTCGCCGGCGGGGCAGCGTTCATTCCCAACATTGTCTTGCAAGGCTATCTAGGTAACCTCAACACGAGCGCCCATAACGCCACGCAGGTGGACAAAACTCACTTGAGCGACATTTGGGAATGGAAGGGTGATTTCACCAAGAACTATCTGCACCACACCTTCAAGATGGGGGCCGATTTCACCTCCAACAACGCTGACGCTCTGTATTTGAACGCCTCTGAGACTTACTACCCATCAGAAACCGCCTACTACGGTCTAACGGGTGCAGGCCTGCCCGCGGTCGGTTCGGGTGGCAACTCGCTGGCATCGTTCTTGCTGCGGCTCCCCAACAGTTATTCGCGGCGCAATACTCGCGAGACCCAGCACGGCGGCTGGATTGACGGCTTCTATTTCACCGACCACTGGAAGGCAACCTCCAATTCGATCTTTCCTTGTTCCGCCAATTCCCGATCGCCGAGAACAAGAGGCTCGAATTCCGATTTGAGATGTTCAACGCCTTCAACCAGGTGGTTTACGCTCCGCCAGATGCAGCCTCTGTCGATCCCACGTATGGCGCTGTGTCGAGTACGGCCAACGTCGCGCGTCAAATGCAGTTCGGCCTCAAGTTCCACTTCTGACGCCGAAGGTGCTCCACTCCTCGGCAGAGGAGGGGCTAGGGGGTGGTGGGTACCAGAATCAGCGCCCTAATCAACCACCCCCTGACCCTCTCCTTTAACAAAGGAGGGGGAACACTCGGCGGTTTTCAATTGACGATTGGTTATTGGCGGGTAATGATTGACTAGGGAAGAAGTTGACGGACCAATTTCTCAGTTGCCAATCATCAACCAGCAATTGCCCTGTAGCACTGGTTCCCAGGACCTTGTTGTGCCGGGAAGACTTCTTCTGTTCTGTGATCTCTGCGACCGAGAAAAGACTAAACACTGAGGTCACTGAGGCGTTCGTTGCCCTCTGTGTTCAGCTTCTCAAGGCACAGAGGAAACGGAGAAGTTTGTTTTGGTTGCGACCGCCGGGCCGCGTTGTAGCATTAGACCCCAACTTCTTCGCGCGCACACAGTGGCACGGGCGTCCCGCCCGTGACCACGGCCGACACAGCCGTGCCACCTTTTGGTTACGGCCACGCCTTGCTGCTTTCACTTTGCCTACGCTCTCCTTCGGACTGATACTCAGCGCCATCTTTGGCTTAATTTGGCCGGATAGCGCAACCGCGGTGAGCGCTGCTGCTCGAGGGCCTCAGCAGACGCGTCCCGCCGCGGCTGCCACGAACCCCCGTCCGCCGCCAGCCTTGCCGAAGTCTTGCCTCGAACCGACCCACATCAATGGAAATATCGCCAAGGTGCTAGACGCCGTTCGCGATGGCCCGACGGCCGGCGCCTGGAACACGCTGGGAGCCCTCTATGCCCAGCGCGGCGACTTGGCATGTGCGATCCCATCTTTCAAGGAAGCGCTACGGCTTCAGCCGGACTCCCAGGAGGCACGCTACAATCTAGCCTTAGGCTGGAACAGAAGCGACCGGCCTGCAAAGGCCGCCGGAGAGCTGCGAACGCTGATCCAGCAAAATCCTCAATTTGCCGGCGCACACCTTGCGCTGGGAACTGTACTTGAAGGCGCAGGAAAGCTGGAGGCCGCCGAGGGTGAATACAAGGCCGCTATCCGTGCAGACGCGCATTTCTATGCGGCGTATGTGAACCTTGCCCGGCTACTCGATGTCGAGAGGAAGTATTCGGCGGCCATTTCCCACCTCGAACAGGCACTGGCCCTCAACCCACGTCGGGATGTCGCTGACCAGCTTCAAGCGGCCTTGGGGAGGGCGTGCGCCGAAAGCGGCCATCCTGACAAAGCTCAGGAGGTGCTCGGCAACCTCGCAGCCGGGAAACCCAAATCGGCTGGCGCACACGCCATTATGGGGACGGCGCAAGCCCAGAAGAGGGACGCCATCACTGCGGGTAAGCTTAATAACCAAGCCAACGAGTGGCTTGCCGAGGGCAAAGTCCAGCAAGCTGTCGGTGCCTATCGCAAGGCCTTGCAACTGAACCCGAATTACGCCCAGGCCCACTACAACCTCTCGTTGGCGCTGGACAAGCTGGGAGATTTTGGCGAAGAGCAGCAGTAACTTGAGGAGGCGGCGAACCTCGACCCGAAATTGGGCGTCGCGCACGATCAGTTGGGCCTGCTCGCGCTCAGGGGCGGCAAGCTCGATAAGGCCGAACAAGAATTCAAAGGCGCTTTGCTCATCAACCCTCAAGACGCCGAAGCTCAAGACAACCTCGGAGTTGTTTACAGTCGTCAGGGAGACGACGCCCAAGCCGCGACGATGTTCCAACGTTCCATCGAAGGCGATCCCAACTACGCCAAGGCATAGGTGGACCTTGGAATGACCCTGGCCAAGAAGGGACAATACGTTGAGGCAGAGCGGCAATTCCAGACTGCGGTCAAGGTAGCTCCCGACGATCAATCTGGCTACATAGGGCTTGGCATGCTTTTGGCCAAGACGGGTCGTGAGGCGGAGGCGATTCCGAGCTTCCGCCGGGCCGTGGCGCTCGACCCCAACTCCCCGGATGCACACGTGAATTTGGGAATCGCGCTGGCGGACCAGTACGACTTGGCCGGGGGGCTTGCGCAGTTCTCGGAGGCCATTCGCCTCGACCCTCACTTCGCCAAGGCTTACTACAACCTGGGGCGCTTCTACTTCTACACCGGGAAGTATGTTGAAGCGCGAAAAGAACTGGAGACCGCTTGCCGGATTCAACCGGATTACCCCGACGCGCTTTACTCCCTGGCCCTTGACGAAAGGCAGCTCAATAACGTTCCACGCGCCACGGAACTCCTCGAGAGGGTTGTGGCCCTTGATCCCGGCAATGCCGACGCTCAGTATCTGCTTGGCCAGAACCTTGATCGGATGGGGAAAAAAGACGAGGCTATCGCACACTGGAAGGTCGCCGTGCAGGCGGATCCCAACCAGTCACAGTCTCTGTACAACCTTGCGCGAGCGCTCGAGGAACGGCATGATCCGGAAGCGCAGCAGTACGTGGAGCGTTTCCAGGCGCTCGAGAAGAGCCATCGACTGTTCGATCGCGTCCAGGCCCTGGGGAACTTCGCGATCGAGGCAGCCAACGCGCAGAATTGGCCCCAGGCCGTGGAACAGATGAAGGAGGCGATCCAACTCTGCGGCCAGTGTGCGGAGAACGCCCACCTTCATCGGAATCTCGGACTAATCTATTGCCGGACCGGTCCCCGGCAGGATGGGGAGAAAGAACTTCGAGCCGCGCTCGAGCTCGACCCGCACGACGAAGATGCCAAGAAAGCGTTGTCTCAACTGGCAAGCTTACCCCTCACCCCCAAGAACTGAGTGGGCAAGAAAATAGCGCCCCGCCGCCATGATCGTGAGGTTCGCGCTACGCATTGTGTAGGCGAGCATGGGTGCGGTATAATGAAAGTGTTCATTCAATCAGTACACACACTTTGGATCAGGGTTATTTAACTAACCGCTAACTTGCCCTCGATGGCAGGCACCATGGGAGGAAGCATGTCCAGCGCTCACCCGGAACTCGACTTCAAACCGGAAATGCCGCGGCGATTGGATCACGGTATAGGAATCATCGGCGCCGGAGGCGTCGTCAATTACGCGCACTTACCCGCCTATGCGCAGGCGGGCTTCAAGGTTGTGGGCATCACTGACAAGAGCCGCGAGCGGGCCGAAAAAACGGCGAGCGACCATAGGATTCCCAAGATTTACAGCTCCATGGAAGAATTGGTCGAAGACCCGGAAGTCGAGATTCTCGACATTGCCGTGTACCCTTGGGAAACACTGGCCATCGGAGAGCAAGCGGTTCGTGCCGGAAAGCACATTCTTTGCCAGAAGCCCTTGTCCGATGAATACGGCAAAGCCGAGCGCCTAGTGGCCATGGCACAGGAAGCCAAGCTTAAGATGGCGGTGAACCAGCAGATGCGCTGGACTGTGGCCATCCGCGGGAGCCGGCAACTCCTGACGCAGGGATGGCTAGGCACGCCGACTTACGGCACGATTCAGGTTCACTGCCAGACAGACTGGTCCATGTGGCCGTGGATGTACGCGCGCAAGCGCCTGGAAGTGCTGAACCACAGCATCCATTATATTGACTCTTTGCGTTACCTTTTTGGTCAACCCGACCGCGTCTTTACCAGTGGCAGCCGCATGCCCGGGGAGCCGACCGAGGCGGAGACCCGAACCCTCACCATCTGGGAATACGACTCCGGTTTGCAGGTGCTGATCGATGTGAACCACGGAGTGTGGCAAGACGACCGCTACGCCACGTTCCGTTTCGAAGGCACGGAAGGCATCATCAAGGGAACCATCGGGTTGATGTATAACTATCCCGCGGGACGTCCAGACACGCTGGAATTCATGTCCAAGAAGAGCCTGGGCTATTGGTTCTCTGCTCGCAATGACTATCTCTGGATTCCTGACGCCTTCATGGGACCGATGGGATCGTTGATGCGCGCCATCGAGGATGGTTCGGAGGCGCTGACCAGCGGAAGCGATAACCTCAAGACGCTACAAATCGTCTTCGCCGAATACCGTTCCATGGAGGAGCGGCGCGCGGTCAGCCCCAAGGAGGTTATCGCTTGATACGCTCACAGTATTACGAAGACTATCAAGTGGGTTCCACGCGCGAAACTCTGGGCCGAACCATGACCGAAACCGATATCGTTCTACACGCCGGTCAAAGCGGCGATTTCTATCCGCATCATATGGATGCGGAGTGGTGTAAGGGACAGGAATTTGGCCAGCGTATGGCCCATGGCACGCTGGTGTTCACGATGGCGGTCGGTCTGACGGCGGGGGAGATCAATCCCGAAGCATTCTCTTACGGGTACGACCGGTTGCGCTTCGTGAAGCCGGTTTTCATTGGGGATACGCTCCACGTCCGGGTGACCGTCAAGGAGAAACGCGATTCGCCGAAGCGGCCCGGCTACGGCATTGTGGTGGAACTTCTTGAAGCTTTCAACCAGTACCACGATGTGGTTCTGGCGTGCGAGCATTTACTGATGGTGGAGAGAAAGGTCTGAGACGGGCCTTGTGAGACAGTCAGAGACAGTTATTCAATCCGTCCGATCATACGACGCCCGCTATCCCTTGCCGCCCGGAGCAGGCAGTGATGCGGTCCATTCGGAGCCGGAGTATTGCCTGGCGGTAACACGGCTGAATACGAATCGTACCCTCGGCGGCACGGGTCTGGTGCTGACGCTCGGTGAAGGGAACCGCATCATATGCGAAATCATCGAGCTTTTGGCCCCGGCTCTGGTAGGAAAAGAAATTGAATCGCTGATGGCGGGCTTCGGCGCTTTTTCGAGCTCTCTGGCCGATCACCCGCAACTGCGCTGGCTGGGGCCGCACAAAGGAGCCATCCATCTGGCGTTGGCGTCCATCACCAACGCTTGTTTTGATCTTTGGGCAAAAGCGCGCGGCGTTCCGCTTTGGCGATTGCTGCTCGATCTCACGCCCGAACGGGTGGTCGGCTTGCTCGACCTCAGCTATTTAGAAGACGTCTTAACTCCTGCCCATGCTCTTGCGCTGTTAGAAAAACCAATGGCAACAAGAGCGGAGCGAGAACATGTGCTGAAGTCGGGATATCCCGGCTACGACACCTCGGTAGGTTGGTTTGGATACGATGACGAGAAGGTCCGGGACAATGCCCGTCGCGCCCTGGAGGAAGGATTCCGGGCCTTCAAGTTGAAAGTCGGATCTCGAGATGCGGAAAGAGATATCCGGCGCGCTCACATGTTGCGAGAGCTTGTCGGGGAACAATGCCTGGTGATGCTTGATGCTAATCAGCAGTGGACACTTCCCCGCGCCCTCGAGATGTGTCACGCGCTTCGTGATGTATCCCCCTACTGGGTTGAAGAGCCGACCCATCCGGATGATATCAGCGCTCATCGCAAGCTTGCGCAGGCCATCTCGCCCATGCGAGTGGCGCTGGGTGAGCATGTGCCCAACCGGGTGATGTTCAAAAACTTTATCGAAGCCGGCGCGGTTCATTTCGTCCAGGTGGACTGCACGCGGGTGGCGGGTGTGAGTGAATTCCTGGCGGTCACTCTGCTCGCCCAGGAATTCGAACTGCCTGTTGTTCCGCACGTCGGCGACATGGGCCAGATCCACCAGCATCTTGTGCTTTTCAATCATATCGCCTTGGCGCAGCCGGTAATATTTCTGGAATACATTCCGCATTTGCGCCGCTACTTTGTCAATCCGGCACATGTGGAAGGGGGATTTTACAAAACCCCGGAGATTCCCGGCTTGTCGAGCGATTTGGTGGAGCTTATGCGGCGCTCGGAGACCGCCTGAAATCTTGATGCCGAGACCCATTGCCGACTTTGAAGTAATGCGTGACGGGACATTAGAAAACTACAGCGAATTTGCCTTTAGCCTCGGTCCTTCTCTATTCCAGCACAATGGTTAATTCCGGATCGGGATAGATCTCTATGGTTTTCCAGATGCCATCAGTGGAAACTGGCAGGGCACGATTGTCCGGGACCACAGTTGCTTTCCGGAATGGAATCCGCTCACTGTTGAGGGTGATCTTGGTGTAGAGCGGACGGTACCGCGGCGTGTCGTAGAATTCTGACATTGGCCCTTCGTTTGTGGTGAGGCGGTCAATCACGTGCAGGATACAGCGCTGCTTCTGCCGGCGTATCCGGACAAGGTACCGCAGGGGGTTAATTTCAACCTTCCAGAGGGGCTCACCAATGGTTTCAGTCCAGAGGTAACGCAAGAGATCAGGATTTTGCATTAGTGCAGACTCCGTCGTGGTCAGCGCATACGCGGTACCGTTGCCGACGCGGTTGCGTGTGAACACCGGCATCTCCCCAGCGGTCCACACGGAAGCCCAAAGCAGCGATTCCGCAGAGGTTGGCGTCACGGCCATAATCGGTCCCTTGATGGAAAGGTCGCTTTTCCAATTCACCTCGAACGTATCAATCCAGCCTGGCAACACGTAGCCGGCGCTGCGAAGTCCGAACATCGATGCCGCACGACCAGGTTGCTCTGTCCCGGCGAGCCCCATTCCCCGCCCAAACGCCAGCACTCTTCCTCCCCGGCGGACGAAAGCTTCGAGCATGTCGGCGTCGGAAGACGTCAACTGCGCGCGGTCCGGAACGATCACGGCGCGGACGGTTTGCGGTACGCCATCGTATTTCCGGGATCCACCGCAGTTGATCAACCGGTGCGGCAAGTACCCGTTGGCCCGAAGATTGGCCTCCAGCTTAGCGAGTTCGTCGCCATAGCCTTGGTTTCCTCCCGGCCAGTGGAGTTCCTTCGGATTGGCTGTTCCCAATAGGACCGCGACATCCGTCAGATCCTCCGCCGATTCCAGCCAAGGCCGACGGGCACGTAGCCACTCTCCGGAGTAATCAAGCAATCGCAGGGTCCCCTCATCTACGGAGCCGCCATGACCCAGCGCCGCCGCAAGGTAGATGTTCATACCTGCCGTAAGAATGTTGGCCAACTCCACATGGATTTGATCAATGCTTTTCGAAGTCTTCAGCGGGCCACTGTTGAGGGGAGTGAACCAGTCATCGGAAATGAGCGTGCCTCCTTCAAATGGCTTGTTCGTTTCTCCCAGGATCGGCGTGGATTTCTGCTGAAGGTTGGCGGTGTGCAACTCTGTACTGAAGTAATCGAGGGGCTCGCCCATACCAACAGCCCACATCGGGCCGCCCGAGAGAGGGTCAATCACCGCATTCGTGGTTACCGTTGCGGCCGGCTTCAGCTTGCGCACGAAGGCGGCGACATCACGGTTCCAGTTTACTGAGGACTCGATCCAAAACCGGGCTCGCTCGGAAGTTGGAGCTTCGTCCATATCCTTGCCGGTCTGCTTCCTGAATGCCTCGCGCGTCCAGCGGTCGTAACTGAGGCTGGCGTAGGTGGGGACGTCCAGCCAAATGCCATCGACGCCGTAGTCCACGAACAATTCACGGATCTGTTCTAGGGCCTTTTCGCGGAACGGTGAATACATGCTGAGCAGATTCGACGGCCAGAAAGGGGAGAAAGGAATCGGCTTCCCGCGTTGGTCCCGGCAAGCCCAGGAGGCGAATTCGGGGTTGTCGTCGTAGTAGGTATTGAAATAAATCACTAGCTTAATGCCACGCTTGCGGCACTCAGGCGCCAACTCCGCCAGGAAGTCGCGCTCGGTATGGTAGTTGGTAGTTTTCGTTCTGTGAAACACCAGGCCGTCGATCCACTTGTCGTACCAGATGATCTGTGCCACCCCAGCGCGCTTGGAGCGTTCGGCAATGCCAGCGGCATCGAAATGCTCGCCGATCCCCTTGGCCCATTCCGGCACCGTGAAGCCCTTGTGCTGCGGGTCCTTGATGAAGCCGATCATCAACGTCAATTGCGGCGGGCGATAGAACTCCGCCGGCCCCAAATCTTTGGGCAGGCGCTGCGCGGCGCAGGGAAGAGAAAAGACCAGAAGAATTCTGAGAAAGCGCATAAACTTCATGGGAGTTTACCTCTGCAGTCTGAGCGTGGTGACCGAGGGCGAGGCCGCGAGAGAGATTTGCACGATGCGTCCTTGCCGGCTCAGCCGCACCGGAGCGTGGGGCGAGACCAAGTCTGCGCAAGCGATTTGACCAAGGACGCTCGTATCAATTCGCAAGGTAATTTCTTCCGGACCTTCAAACGCCGAACCCTTGGCCTGCTCCGAATCGGTATTGGCGTGCGAGCCCGTGCTGCGATTCAGCAAATAGAGCAGCAAGTTGTTACCTTTCCGGTTGGCGGCCATGGCATACTGGCGCGTTCCTTCGACCACAATGGGCGGAGGGCCGATCAGGCGTGCCGCCAACTCTGTCAGCATTGCGCCGGCTTTGCCAAAGCTGGATTCCGCTGCGCTCACGTAAATCGCGCGGCCTTTTCCAAACTGGTTTTCAAGCATGGCGGGGGCATCACCCGCACTGGCCCAAACGCCGAGCACCTTTCCCGTGGTAGGCTTGACGGCGAGAGCGGGCGGGTTCAACGGCAGTGACGAAGCGATTTCGCTCCCGGCGGCAAATTGCTTGTAACCGGGCAGATTGCCGGCGAAGTCCGCCCCGAAAACGTCGTTGAGGGCGAAGTTATTCCGCGGCCGGGCCATCTCATCAAGTAGTGAAGCGTGGCCGAAAGCGAGCAGACTTCCACCGTTGCGCACGTACTCGCGAATCTCCCCCGCCAACGCTTCATCGAGCAGCGCATTTTCCGGCAAGAGCGACATTCGATACGCGGCGAGGTTGATCTTGCGCGAGGCGAAAGCCGTGCCAACGAACTCGGTGAAGTAACCCGCGTTGCGTAAAGCAAAATCGAGCGCGTAACCAGGGCGCGTCTCTCCAGCAGCTAATTCGGGCGCGCCGGACCACCTTGGTCCCCACACCCAGAAGGCGGCCGCGTCCGGGACAACCAGCAGTTCGGGCGAGGGATTTCCGGTGACCGTCCCGATGTCAGCGTACGGGACGGAACCGATGAGTTCTTCACGGTTTTCTTTCAGCCAGTCACCCGCAGCACGCAGCATTTTCACATCGCCGTTCGGGTCGTAGACGCCGCCATGTCCGGGCGTCATCGCGCCGTACACATCCGCGCCTTGGACCCACGCCGTGGCCGCGGAGACGACGGTTTCGTCAGCAGACATGGCTGGAGGCGGCGCTTGCTCCGTTGTCGGCACATACCAGGAAGAGTTGAACAAGATGCCGACCTCAAAGGGGCGGTCCATGGCATGGAGGGTGCGCGCGCCGCGATCGATGTTAATCCACTGATGGCCTTCCATGGAAAAATAATCCGCCAAGCCATCAACTTGAACGGCCTGTTTGGGCTGACTGCGGTCCGCCATGCCGGCGCTGTTGAAGGTGAAGCTCATGTTGGGCTGTACAGCTCTAACGGAGTGCTTGATCTCCACGAGGAATTCCCGCTTCGTTTGGACGACGAAATTCGCCTGCTCCTCGGGTGTGGCGCGGTCGAGCGGTTTCCCATAGCGCTTCTCAAAAGCCGCTCGGGTGTAGCGGTCGTAAGAAACCTGCGGTTGCTCAAAGATGTCCAGCCAAAGCCCATCGAGCGGGCCGTACTTCTTGGTGATTTCAACCAGATGGCCGATGACGTATTGGCGGTAGGGGGAATGGAAAGACATCCAATCCGCGGGGAAGGGTCGGCCCATCGGCTTGCCGTTCGCGTCCTGACAAACCCAGTCCTGGAACTTCGGATCGGGGTTATGATCGAAGCCCACGGAATAGTAAATCACCACTTTCAGCCCCACCTTGTGCGCTGCCTTGACCGTTGCTCCTACTAAATCACGCTCGGTCTTAAAGCTGGTCAGTTGCGTGTCATGGGGCACAATTCCATCATGCCATTTGTCGTAAAAGATAATGCCCGTCGCACCGGCCTGTTTGAACTCCTGGAGTGTTCTTTCGGCGTCATAGTGGTTGCCGAGGTTTTTGCTCCATCGGGCGAGATCGGCTTTCTGCTTCTCGGGAGTCCAGGCGCCGGACCCGATGAAGTCTGAACCCCAGGTGCCGCTGGTGGTGTTGGCTATAAAGCCGGTCATCACGAATAACTGCGGTGGCTGATACCAGGCAGGATATTGCGGGTCGCTCGAAGGGTCCACCGCCAAGGCGGTGGAGAAGAGGAAGCAAGCGCAGATGGCACTTGGGATAACTGCTTTGATCGTGCGCATGGTGACCTCCAACTGCCTGTTAAACATAAGCCCTTTCCCAAGGGGAGAGGGACCACAACATGCGTTTCCACCAGCCCGTCAGCCCACGGGCCCGGTAAGGGGTCACTTGCACGCGCAGGAGGGATCGGGAGCGACGAAGTAACCACTCACCAGGCTCGCTACCCTCGCCTCCTCCTCTTCCTGCGGACAGGGTTGTTTGTTGACTCCTGCCCTGGTGACCACGCGAGGTCCGTAAGGATCATCCGAAGCTGGCAAGGTAAACTCGCGGCTACGAACCCAAGGCGAGCCCTTTATAGAATCTCGCCAATGCTGCGATGTTACGGTCATTGGCGCTTAATCTGTCTGTGCCAGTGAATGATTCTACTGGCTTAGCCAAATATTCCGCGACTGGAAGCGGCAGGGAGTTGTCGCGCGGCTCGGCGAAGCCGTAAAGGTCGAGGTCGCGATTTTGGGGATCCGACAGGAACTCCTTCGCGTTGTGCTCGGCCCATCCCACAACATTCTGAAGCATGCGGGTTTGTTTACCCGCCATACGTTTGCCCGCTAGAAACAGCTTCCTGTCAGGAGACTCATTTATAAGCCAGTCGCACTCCGCCACCAGCTTGGAGTTGGCGACGGTCGGATCATTCACATTACTGATACAGACCCAGAGTATGCAGTTTGGGTTCGTCCGATTGCGGGTATCCCGAATTCGCGCCCAAGCGCGGTCGATAGCATGGCGCTCATATTGCAGGACATCCTCATGGCTGGGCTGGCCGCTCTCCGGGAATAGCTTGCCGGTGAGTTGCGTAAAGAGCTCCTTCTCCGCTGGTATCCAACCCTTCTGCCGCAGTTTTTTGTCAGGATTCCAAACCCAATCGATCATCGTTCCATCCATCCCGGTTTTTTTCATGGCGTCGGCCAGGGATTGGGAGAGGTAGTCCAGATACTCATTGGTGAACGGAATGTGCAGAGTACTGGGCGAGCCGTAACTCAAATCGGGATGGTCGTGTCCCCACTTGGAGTTCGCGCCGATGCAAAAATAGCCCATGACCATCATATCCTTCTTGTGGCCCAGCCGAACGACTTCGGGGAGGAAGTCATGTTTGAGGCCGGGCTGTGGAGGTGCAAATCCACCCTTGTACCAGGCGTAGCCGTTGCATGAGACCACAAATGTTTGAATGACGTTCGCCCCCAGCGCTTCATACCAGCCCACGTGTTCTTCCGGCGAGGCGTCGGCCCAGTGTCCTGGCGGGGCAAAGAGCATGCCGGAAGGGCCTGGAGTGCCCGGCTTATGTTCGTGATGAACCCAATTGAAGTCGATGCAGAAAGCTTTGATCTGCTCCGGCACCTTGACCCTCCCGGCTGCTTGGGCGAACAAAGGCCGTTTGCCTAACAGGCCGACAATGCCCGACAAACCTGAGCTGCCCACTAGCTGCCAAAGAAATCTTCTTCGTGATTCCATGTGTGGCGCGTCTCCCTTCCTCAGCATTCGAAGATAACCATCTGGTGGCCCTCGACCGAAGGGACCACAACCTGCGCGTAGCCGCTCGCGTAATTACACTTCAGACTTTGGCGCTGCGGCGCCAGGTACACTTTCTGCGGGGGTTTGTCCATCCGCAATCCCAGCTTCACACTCGAGAGCGGGATAACATCCTCCACGATGTCGAGGTCCGGACACCGCCTCACCGCCGGATAGTGCAGCAAGTGGACGATGCGTCGACCCTTTTGCTCCGTGAGGGAGACCTCCGCTGTCGAGGGGGCGTCGGTTTTGATCAGCGGATCCGGCAACAGCCGCCGAATGCAGTTTCTCACCAGGACCTTTTGTATCAGGTAACTGTTTTGCGCATAAGCGCTGAATACCGGAAACGAAATGTAGATAACCGAGCCCTTTTGCGCGACTGCCACATGTTCGGTGGGCTGGTCATAAGCCGTTTGACGATGTGAGCTGAAATGGAGATAGTTGCGGTCGAAGTAGGGTTTCCACAGGCGCGCCAAAGTGGCTGTTCCCGGCTGTGCCTTCACTAGCGCTCCGGACGCATAGGTGAAGTGCACGGTGGGCGGGATGCCCTCGCTCAACTCCTCAAGCGCTTCAAAGTAGTCGCCCTTATTACCCTGAGTCGGCGAGGGACCTACGTATTCGAGTCCCAGCTCAGGCGAGGCGAAGTGCTTGCCCTCAGGGTCAAGACCTGACTCGTGACTCAGAATCATCTTCCCGCCGCTCGCAAGGTAAGCGCTCACTTTGCGCTGCAATTCATCGTCAAAGCGGTGGCTGTCCGGAAGAACTATGAGCTTGTAGCGGGTGAAGTCAGACTCGCGATCCAGAGTGTCGAACTGGTGGTGCAACTCCGCCAGCAGGTTAGTTGCGCCATGGTCCGAGGGCGCCACAGCGACGGGGACATGGAAGTTGGCGGTGGAGAGGAATCCGATCTCCGTCACCGCTCTGGCGCCGGTGCACCACGGTTCCTTCTCAGCCACGCTGCGATAGGTGCGCCCGATGAGTTCGTATACTGGCTTCACCAACTTGCCGCGCGGGTGCATCTGGTCGCCCACGGAGCACTTCCCGGCCTGCGCCAGCATGCGGAAACATTCGTAGTCAAGGGCGGCCTGATTGCGCAGCCCTCCAAAGTCACCCCAGCTCCGGTGAAAACGGCCGTCCATGCCCAGATAATCGAGACCCAGGTTGCGCACGTAGCGAGACATCACAGCGAAATGTCCGTACCCCCAACCCCCGCCGGGCAAGGATTCAATTTCAACCTGAGTGTAATACTTCAGAAGCGGCCGCATCCCGACACGCACTTGCCCGTTAAAGAAAACGGTGGCCTGCGGCCGGTAGGGCTTGACCGCTGAACAAAGGCGGTTCAGCGTGCGGTCAAGAACCATCTCCGAATGCTTGGTGCGGTCCGCCTGTTTACTTGAATCGAGCCCCAGCTTTTCCCTTTCGCGCATACAGTAAGGGCAGAAGCAGCCGAAACTCGAGTACTCAAGGATGTCAAACCAGAAACCGTCCGCCTCGTAGGTTTTGGCGATCTCTTCGGATTGGGCAACGACATAGTCGAGATACGGCGTGTTAGGGCAAACCCGCACCCAGCCCGCCTCGAGCGCCCCTGCACCATCATCTCTGCCGCTTTCGTCCAGCACGCGCCAGTCGCTGTGCTGCATGGCCGCGTACTGGTCCCACATGATCGTGTAGTAGACGGGAGTGAGGATATCCGCTTTGTGGCATGCTTCAATCATCTTGCCCAGCAGGTCAAACTTCAGATTAGGGTGCATCACTCCGACCTTGGTTGGGTAATAAGACATGCCATGATGACACTTGGCGAAAATGTTGATGGAATTTACCGACGCGTCCTTCAGGACTTGCACAAACTCGTTTGCATCGAAGTCTGCTCCTACGTCTGCAATGAGGGGCGAAGTATGAAAATCGAGGTGCACTTGCCGGAAGCGCAGTTCGCCTTTCTTGGAACGAGATTCTGGGGGCGGAACGTCGGGGACGGCGCTAATTCCCGAGGCGCCGCCGACAGAGGGAAGCGAGGCTAGTCCCGCGCCTAACCCCACCGACTTCACAAACGATCTCCTGGTCAAAGAATGCATCTTCTCATCCTCCGTAGTAGAGTCGTGTGCCTCTATTGAAGGCCGAGCGCCGCGACTGCAACGTTGACTAATCTCTTAACAGCTTCCATGGCCGGGGAGTGACCTTCAAGACGTAGGCATACGATCCGGGAAGTTGCTCGGGAAGCGTCAAGTTGAGATCTCTCCCGCTTCGCGACCATCTTAAATCACCGCCGGCGCCCAGCACTTGGATCTTCGTCCCCGGGTCTGCCCACAGCGACTCGATGGTGATCTGGCGTGTCTTGGGCTTGTCGAGCAGGATCGCATAAACGCTGTCGCCTTTTTGGGTAAAGCGGATGCTGACTCCGTCACTCGTGCGGCCCTCAGCCCACACCCAGGGTCGCGTCTCGTAAATGGCCTCGCCGTTCATCCGCAGCCACTGGCCCAAGGCCCGCAAGCGTTCCACCTGAATGTCAGGAATAGTCCCATCGGCCTTTGGTCCAATGTTGAGCAGCAAGTTGCCGTTCTTGCTCACAATGTCCACCAGCAGCCGCACCAGTTCACCCGCCGAGAGCACCTGCTCGGGGCCCTCGGCTTGGTTGTAACCGAAGGAAAAGCCCAGTCCGCGGCAAGTCTCCCACTTTTTCTCGACGATCTTGCCGTACTGGGTGTACTCCGGAGTGGTGTAGTCGGAGTGCTCAACTTGAAAGCGGTCGTTGATAATCCCGTCGCGAACGCTGTTGTAGTAATCCGCGAAGAGGTGAAGCACGTCGCCCTTCTTGGGGTAGGAAATATCGTCCCACAGCACCGAGGGTTGGTAACGGTTGATCAGCTCTCTCCATTGCGCATCGGCATAGCGAGCATACTCCTCGCTTTGCGGTACGTGGGAGAAGAGTTCCGGGAAAATCGTGATGGGGGGACCCACGAAGCTCCAGTCCAATCCACCCGAATAGTACAAGCCCATTTTCAGGCCCTGCGCGCGAACGGCTTTGGTCAAATCACCAACGATGTCCCGTTGGGCGCCTTGCTGGTCCGGCCGCCGGTTGGGATTGTGTACGCTGCTCGGCCAAAGCGTAAATCCATCGTGGTGCTTGCTGGTCAGGACCACATAGCGCGCACCGACTTCTTTGAAAAGCTCCGCCCATTTGTCGGGATCCCACTTCTGCACGTCCCTGTTGAACGTCGGGATGAAGTCAAGATAGTCAAACTTCTCCCCGTAGGTTTCGACGTGGTGTTTCCAGGTGGGCGAATCGCTTATCTTCATCGAGTTCAAGTACCATTCGGCGTAGGGATTTTCCCTGAACCATCTTCGAGGGTCGGCCATGAACTGGGCCCAGTCGATTTCCTGCTTCGGCCCCTTGAGGGTCGGTGCCCAAGCCGGCACGGAATAAAGTCCCCAGTGAATGAAGATACCGAACTTGGCGTCCTGAAACCATTTCGGCACTGGGTGCCGGCGGAGGCTCATCCACGCAGGCTCGTACGTTTCCGGTGGAGTAGTAGGAAATTGGCTCATGGCGCTGGTGGCAAGAAGGGTAGCCCCACCCAGCAGAAACGTCAACACCCACATGAGCCTGTGTGTTGGCCGGACAAACGCATTTGACTTTTCAAAAGAGCCTGATTCTCGTAAGGTTCCCATGTGCGCCCCTTTTCTTCACCCAACAACGCCTCGGTGTTCTGTGTGGTCAGAAAAAACTGAAACGCAGAGGTCACTTAGACTTCGGTGGTCACTGTGTTGAGCTTCTTGAGACACGAAGAACAAGGAGAAGTTCCTTTTGGTTCCGGGCGCCGGTTTGCGCTGTGGTACTAGGCCTCTAGGACAATCAGTGTATGAACCTCAACTTCAGGCAAGTCCGCCTCGACGAAGCCTCCGCGCTGGTTCAGTTTCAGAACCTGCTTCAGGGGGTAGATTTGCCTACAGATTGTAGGTTTGAAGTACGACTCGTCCACGATGAGCCGGCCCCCGTTTGACTTATCGACCGCTCCGTTGGTCATCGGAATGGTCCTGTTGACTTGATGGACGATCAACTCATTAGGTCTTTTGTAGAAGGTCGTTCCGACGCCGCGACGGTTGGTCAACTCGACCCGCGCAGGCGCCTGCTTCAGATGCCCCTTCAACAACTCAAAATGAAATTCCAGTGGCCACTGGAAGCCGCTGGCCACCATACCGTACAGGTCAAAGCTTGCATAGACGACCTTGCCTTTGCCGTGATTCGTTTGAATGAGAGCAGGGTACTCCGTCGATTCTCCCGGCGGCGGAGGCTCCCAGTTCACCCAAGCTTGTTCGTTCTGCCCGGTATCACGGCTCCAAATGGTGGCGGGAAGAATATGAGTGGCCAAAACCTCTGCTCCCGGTCTCGGCTTGACTCGGACAAACGGCGCCTGCACAGCCAGCGTGGTGTTTGGAAGCGCCTGCAAGAGGAAGTTTTTGCCTCGGTTCAGGTAACTGCCCCACAAGTTGTTCCGGTAAGTTTCCATGACGCTGTCGAAATCGCATCCCATCAAGTCCGCCAGCGCGAAATTCGGGCGCTCGCGTCCGTCGGCCTGCTTGGTCCCGGTCAGGCCTGTGGCAATAAGCAGTCCGCCCGAATTGACGTAGCGGCTCAGCACTTCGACTTCGCTCTCGGAGATGCAGGTGACCTCGGGCAACACCAGGGCCTGGCAATGCGCGAGGCGTTCCTGGGTAAGATCCCAGTCCGGAAGGACGTCCGAGGGGAACTGCGAACAGGTCGCGGCTTCCATCGCGCCTCTGACGACAGTTGCCAGGTTCAGCCGGTCATTAAACCGGGTCTTTTCACTGAATAATATGGCGACGCATGGAACAGGGTCGCGGCCGGTCAGGTAAGGCTGAATTTTCTCAATAGCCTTGTACCCGGCGCCCATCGAGCGTAACCACAGAGGATCCAGCGTCCCATCCTGCCGCATCGTTTCGGAATACATGAACACACGGCAGTTCTGGGCCGCGATCATGGCGCTCTCGCATTCAAAAACGGAAACAGGAGACGGGTCGTAGGCATACCCCACCAAGCCAGGGCCGATCTGAGGCAACTTGCCGGTGCCGCGCGCGAACATGGCGGAGAGGTAGTTGCCGGCGAACGGCTCAGCGAAAGTGTAGTCCAACAAGTCCATCAGTTCCTTGCGAAAATCGAGGTGCCCGCCATTGATCGTGATGGCGGCTTTCGAACCCAGTCCCCTTACCGCCGCGATCGCTTCTTTGACAAACCCAAGCTGCGTCGTCTGGTAAAGAAATTCGTCGGTCTCTCGCCAGTTTTGGTCCGCGGCGGCACCACGAGGGATCTCGTGATGGTAGCGGGCCTGATAGAGGGCCGAGCAGTGTTTGCAATAGCAGAGAGGCTGACCAACAATATCGAGAAAGATTCCATCCGGGCCGTAGTCCTTCACGATCTCAGTTAGTTGATCGAAGACGTACTGGCGATAAGGTGTGTTGACGCAGGTCCAGTGCCATTGGCCACGTGAGTGCGTGGTTTCTTCCGGCCGCACCCGGCGGTTCTTGCCGTTCTCATCCAACAGCGCCCACTCGGGATGGTTCAACACTGCCCAGTCATCAAAGCCGATGCAGTAGTACGCATGGAAAGCCATTCCCTTCTGGCGCAGCCGATCGCGGAAGGCCTTCACAAAATCCAGCTTCAGTCCCGGATGCGGGTGCCCGACCCTGGTCGGATAGTAGGCTTCACCGTGGTGGCCTTTGCAGAAGACCCACAGGTGATCCAAATCGGCTTCCTCGTAGAGGCGAAACCATTGGTCCGGATCGAAGTTGCCGTAAGTGATTGCCGGCGGGTCCGGCGAATGATGGTCCACAATGTAGCCGCGATATTGGTTTTCTAATGTCGGGGGCGCGGGGTCGCTCAGTTCGGCAGTGCCTGAATTTACGGGCGCTATCAGAGTCGTGCCGGCCTGCAAAACCTTAGGCAAAATCGCTGAACTTCCACCCAGCCCTAGGAGCGTGGTAGTGAAATGACGTCGATTCATTTGGACCTCCAGGCCGCCCAAAGTCATCGTGGACTATTCGTGGTGACCATTCATGGACTACTGTGTAACGGAGACGTCAAC